>ERZ1370068.7001-contig-5946_pt1 | contig 34334 bp, 59 predicted proteins | sample MGYA00561227_ERZ1370068 | MGnify/ENA primary metagenome ERZ1370068 (study PRJEB38410, sample SAMEA6850437) | metagenome | study: Metagenomic assessment of the ecological functions of the soil: analysis of the soil microbiota associated with the...
GGTAGTACTTCGTTCCAGTTACGTATTGCTGTCAGCCGTTCCTTGCGCGGCAGCATCTCCACGCCCAACGCCAGCTTCGTGGCTTCGAGACCCAGCATCTTCCATCTTGCGATAGACGCTGAAATCACCAATTAATCCGCGGCGCGGATGCAAATTTCCCGTCGCCCTGCAGGAACAGGCACGTTCACTCCCAATTGCTCTTCGACGACTTTCTTGGCCATGCCCGGATAATCCGGCGTAGCGTGATGGCTCTGCCACGCTATGGTCGTCGGGTGACAGGCGAATGCACGATGGTCGCCAGCGGGTTTTCGGCGAGGTCGACCGCACAATGCGCACCGTGGATCGACAGGCCCTGTCAATTGCGGCCAATAACTACCTGCCCATTCTCCAGGCGCAAGCGGCGGTTGACGCCAATCTCGCAAGTGCCTTCCCGCCGCCTGGCCACGCGCACCGGCTTGAGATTCTGCTGGGCCTGCCATACAGCGCTCGCAATCTGTTGCGGCAAATTATTGAGGTAGGCCGTCGCCATGTCCAGACTCGCTTCCGTGATGAGCGCCATGCGGAAAGTGTTCGGGCCGGAATGGGTGCGGGTGCAGGAGAAGCGAATGGTGCTCGCGGGGAATCTTGCGCAACGCTCGACCACGGCGTCGATGATCTTCGCCGTCCACCGCTCGCCGTCGAAGCCAATGGAATCGACATCAATGTGATGGCGATAGCTCTGCGCGGAATCCGCCAGAAACCAGCGCGGTTGCGTAAGAGCGGCAGATCGGCGGCCCTGCGCCGCGCTGGTGGCAGGTCTGCGCGCCCCATCCTCCTGCGGCGCGCCCGGCGCCGGAGTGATGTCGCAGCGGCCTACGCCCGCGAGTAAATGATGCATTCGTCCTCCCGATCTGCTGTCTCATTGCTCACTTAGTCTGTAATTGGTCTGGGATGGAGATCGCCCAAAGTGCCTACGGCCTGCGATCCGAAGCACGCCTGTCTCTCGCCAGCTGCATCACCATGATCGTTCTGGGCATGGTGCTTCCGCCATTCGCGGCGATACCATCGACGCGCTGGTAGCAAGCAGTTCAGCCCCACCAATGAGCAGCTCGGCTGGATTTCGGGCGCCGCATTCTGGGGCTTCCTCGCGTCCATTCTGGTCGGCGGACCGCTCTGCGACTTCGGCTGGGAATGAACCGCCTGCTGGGCCTGGCGTCTCCTGGGTTTCTTACCCGGGCGGCGTGCTGCTCACGGAATTTTTGCCACCGGGCTTCTGGACGCTGTGGATTGCGACCCTCGCCATCCGGGCTTGGCCAACGGCTTTATCGAGGCTTTCCATCCAACCACTCTCATTTGCAACGGTGTATCCGGATCAGAAAACGCAGAGGCTGAACGCGCTGCACGCGTGGTTTCCGTGGGGGAATCGTGATTGGCGGGCTGGCCGCGTACCTGATGACGGCGATGGGCATGGGCTGGCAAATCAAGACGGCGTTGATCCTGAGTGCCGTCGCTCGCCTACGGCCTGATGTACTTCGGCCAGAAATTCCCGGGAGACCGAACGCCGCGTGCAATCCTGGCGGTCTCGACGGGCGCGATGTACCGCGAGTTGCTGCGGCCGCGCTTCTCTGTTTCTGGCGTTTTTGCATGCTGCTCACTGCGCCTCGACCGAGCTGGGCCCGAACCAATGGATTCCCGCGATTCTCACCAACACTGGCGGGAATGCAGGGGCATCCTGGTGCTGGTTTGGATCAATCGGGCTGATGGCGACGGGGCGCATGTTCGCCAGGCGTGATCGATGCACCGCCTGTCGTCGCTCGGAGTGCTGAACGCCGCAGCGGTTTTGTCGGCCATCGGCTTTGCTGGGACTGGAGCTACGCGACCACGCCCGTTGTGGCGATGGCGGCGTCCACCGTTTTCGCTTTGGGCATCACCTATTTCTGGCCCACGATGCTGGGGCTCACTGCCGAGCGCTTTCCCACTCCGGCGGCGCGGTGGCGCGCTGGCGATTGTGGGGGGCGCGGGCGGCCTGCCGGTGGCCGTCACCCTGCCGCTCCTGGGCGGGTCTATGATTTAAAAGGGCCTCAACCCTGGCCCTGCGCTACGTTACCGATGCTGCCGGTGCTGCTCGCATCGGCGCATTTTTTCATCATGCGGCTGATGGACAAAGCCAGGGGCGGGCACCACGCAGTGATGCGAGAGGCGCACAGCCGTATGTCGGGAGGGAATAAATAAATGGCCAGTCAATCTGCAGCGAACGATAAAATCCGCATTGCAACGATCGGCATCGGCGAGATGGGAACGGGTGCACACGGAAATCGGCGCTGGCCGTGCCGGGCGATCGAGCTGGTGGCTGTCTGCGACCTCTATGAAGGCCGCCGCACGCACGCCAAGGAAGTTTCCGGCCAGCACATCGCCACCACGCGCGACCTATCACGAGATTTTCCTCGACCGCAAGGACATCCGACGCCGTTATCGTGGCGACCAGCGACCATTGGCACTCGCAGATTTGCATCGACGCCATGGCCGCCGGCAAGGATGTCTACTGCGAAAAGCCCATGGTGCATTCCGTGCGAAGAAGGACGCGCCGTGATTGCCGCCCAGCAGCGCACTCGCCGGATTTTGCAGGTGGGCAGCCAGCGCGTGAGCTCGGTGGTGTATCAGAAGGCCAAAGATCTGCTCGAAGGCGGGCGCCATCGGCGAGCTCAACTTTATCGAAGCCTGGTGGGACCGCAACAACGCCGTGGGCGCGTTTCAAGCCTCCATTCCGCCGGATGCTTCGACCGCGACCGTGGATTGGGACCGCTATCCTCGCCAACACCACCAAGCGCGAGTTCGATCCGGCGCGGTTCTTCCGCTGGCGCTGTTCTCGCGATTACGGCACCGGCGTTCCCGGCGACCTGTTCGTGCGCCTTGTTCTCCGGAATTCATTTCGTGCTGGACGCCGTCGGGCCGATCGCGCGTCTACGCCACCGGCGGCATTCGCTTCTGGAAAGACGGCCGCGGAGGCTCCGGATTTGATGCTGGGCCTCTACGATTACGCCGCGACCGACAAACATCCCGCGCTTCAACCTGGCGCTGCGCGTGAACTTCGTCAATGGCGCGGGCGAGACGTCGGGATTCCGCTTCGTCGGCAGCGAAGGCGTGCTCACGATTGGACGCGGTGTGACGGTGGCTAAGCACCCGCGCGCCGCCGAACCCGGCCTATAGCGTCAGCACGTTTGCCAAGCCACGCAGGACTAATTCATGCGCAAGTATCGCGACCAATCCCCGCTGCGGCGACACTGACCGCCGACCGATGCGTCCTGACGCGCTCGACGAATATTGCCGCCGGAAGGCTATAGCGACCATCGCGATCATCACCGCAATTTCTTCGCGTCGGTGCGCAGCCGCAAAGCCAGTGGTGGAAGATCCAGTGTTCGGTTTGACGCGCCGCCGGGCTGGCGCTGCTATCGAATATCAGTTATTTTGAGCAGCGCGCGTGTGCAGCGTGGGGATCGAAACAGATGGTGGTTGGCATAGGGCAACCGCTCCTTCTTCTTAGAGCCGTGACCGAAGGGCGGTTTCAGTAACTACTCGAACGCCTTCAAGCGCTTCACCGTCTCCGCGTCCAGCTTTCCGAACCACTTCCGTGACCAAATCCACGGCGCGGTCGAAATCCTGCCGGTGGATGATGCCGTTGTGATTATGCAGGTAGCGCGTGGGAATGGTGATGTTGGATGCTCGGGATTCCTGCGAAAGCGCGCTGCATCTCCGCGCCATCCTCGCCGTATCCGCTCAGAACGTTGAACTGCAGCGGCAGGACTTTTTCCTTCGAGCGACGTCGATGAACAGGTCACGCAGCTTCAGGTTGGGCAGCATGGTGCTGTCGTGCAGAAACATGCCGGGGCCGCGGCCTAGCCGCTCCTGCGCTTCGTCGGCGGAGATGCCCGGGGTAATCCGCGCTCACGCCCGCCTCCAGGCTGATGCCGATATCGGGCTTCACGATGTAGGTGGACGTATGCGCGCCGCGCAGGCCGATTTCTTCCTGCACGGTTGCAGCAGCAAAACAGTCGCCGCGGGCGGATTGGCCTCTCAGCCGCCGCATCGCTTCAATCATGACGGCGACGCCGGCGCGATCGTCCCAAGCCTTGCCCACGTAAAGCGGGTCCGCCATTCAGCACCGCGAAGCGGCTGTCAGGCGCAATGGGATCGCCGGGGCGGATGCCCAATCGCTCTTCGGCGTCCTGACGGCTGGCTGCGCCAACATCGATGAAGATATCGTCTCTTCGAGTGACGCGCCCGCGCTCCTCAGCCGCCATCACGTGCGGAGTTTTCAGACCGGTGACGCCGCGGACCTCGCCCTTGCGCGTGAGAATCACACGAGCGCTGGTTGATTAGCCCCTGATCAGCCATCCGCCCAGCGTCTGAAACTTCACGTAGCCGTTTTCCGGTGACGTGCTTTACAATCATACCCAGCTCGTCCATGTGCGCGGCGATCATCACGCGGGGCGCGTCGGCGTTGCGTCCCAGCACGGCGATGAGCGAGCCGAAGCCGTCGGTTTCGATGCGATCGGCGAGCGGAGTCAGCTCACGGCGTACGATGACGCGCACCGGGCCTTCAAAGCCCGATGGGCCGTAGGCGTTGGATAATTCTTCGAGCAAGTGCGCGGCGCGGTCGGTTTCGCGCGCGTCTCAGGGGCGGAAAAGCAGTGTCCCCGCCAGAGCACAGCCACGGCAGTCGCATGATCTAGTCTTTGCTTAACAGCTTAGCGCCGAGGGCGCCACCGCCTGCCATCGGCACCACCGTCCACACCACAAAGATGGGCCATGAAGCGCACGATGGCTAGAGGGCTCTGCGGGGTCGCGGCAACTTCGTCGATGTCCTTTTGCGACATCTGCAGGAGGTCATCTGATCCCGCACGGCGGCGAGCCTGCCCATGCGGTTGATGGCGAGCAGCGCAAACGTCATGATCACGGCGAGAATGGCGAAACTCATCACGCCGGTAATCCATCCCATGCGCGCGCCGCTGCGGACCGAGAGCCTTTGTCCGGTTCGCCGCTTATAGAAGAATACCGAGACGAAACCCGCTCCCAGCAGCCAAACCAGAACGCCGTAGTTCACGAACGGAATCATGGTGAGCAGCGCGGCCGCCGACGCCACCGAAAAACCCTACACGGATGGCCACAGGATTCTGAAAGGTGAGCGGCATTGGCGCGGGCGCTTCGTCAACCGGCGCGAGGACAGCGCGCCGGCGCTGGCCTGCGCTGACTTCACGGTCTCTGGCGAACTGGACGTCGCTTTCACGCTGCGGCTTGCCGCATTTGTGATGAGAACCGCGCGTCCGGCGGCAGCTCGGCGCCGCAACTGCAGAATTCAGGGCATGATCGACGGGCTGGAAGAGGCCGTTAGGTTCAGTTTGACGCAGGCTCGCCCACAGAACGCAAGCCCTATGCGGGTTCGCCCGTGCCGTTCTGTCAGGACCACGAAGCGTTTGTAGCCGTTCGTCGGAGTACTCCATCTTGCATTCGGCCGCGGCGCGATTTGCTGATGATCCAGTGCGGCAGTTGCTGGTGGTAGAAGGTCGCGTACCCGGTCGAGCGAATCGGACGTCGGAATATTCCGCGCCTATCACCGTAAACTCGTTGTGGCGGGAGTCGAAATCGAACTCGAAGCTGGCGGCGTTGGAATCTCGGTCCTCCCGCAACGCGCGCCAGGGTAAACCGGGATTCCCACCGACTTAGGATCGAGCCTCTGATGCGGCTGGATCTTTCATCGAGCCGACCGGCGTTTCCAGGCAGCACCGTTTCGCGCGAGCCGTTGCGGGTGTGTTCGACGCGAACATTGTGGGCGACATAGAGGCCGGAACAGGACCAGGCAGGCGAATCCAACTGCGGCCAAAAGCCAGCAAACCCATGAAAATGCCAATGATTCCGCCTGATTGCGAAGGTCGCCGCATGGAGTTACCGCCTTTCATCATTGTACGCAGCCGGGCCGAGGAATGTTCCCCGGACCGTTACCGGAAGCGGACTTTGACGTCCGGCTTATTCTCCAGATGCACGGTATCGGTAAAACCGCACACGGGCCGGGTTGGTGGTCATCACGATGGATTGCGTGCGGGTGCCATCGCCGAAGAAACGCACGCCCTTCCAGCAGAGTTACCGTCCGTCACGCCGCTGGCGGCGAAGTACGATGTTGCTGCCCGGCGCCAGCTCCTGGGTGGTGTAAATCTTGTTGACGTCGCGGATGCCCATGGCCTGCATCCGCTTCGTCTGCTGCTTCGTCCTTCACGACCAGCCGGCCCAGGATCTCGCCATTCAGGCAGCGCAGCGCCGCCGCGGTGAGCACGCCTTCCGGAGCGCCGCCCGATCCCATCACCGCGTGCACGCCGGTGCCGGACACGGCCGCGGCAATGCCGGCCGAGAGATCGCCATCGCCGATCAGACGGATGCGCGCGCCCGCCTCGCGGATGTCGGCGATCAGTTTCTCGATGCCGCGGCCGGTCGAGCACCACCACCACCAGATCATCCACGCCGCGCTGCAGCCGCCGCGCGATGGCCTTCAGGTTGCTGCTTGGCCGGCGCGTCCAGATCCACGGCGCCGCGCGCCTGCGGGCCGACGATGATCTTCTCCATGTAGCAGTCGGGCGCGTGCAGCAGGCCGCCTTTCTCGGATGCCGCCAGCACGGTGATGGCGCCGCCGGCGCCGGTGGCGCACAGGTTAGTTCCCTCCAGCGGATCGACCGCGATGTCCACCGTGCAGCGCGCCGGCCTGATCCTTGGCGGAGCCAATCTTTTCGCCGATGTAGAGCATCGGCGCCTGGTCGCGCTCGCCCTCGCCGATGACGATGGTGCCGTCGATGGCGATGGTATCCAGGCGATCGTCGCATGCTCTCGACGGCCGCGCTGGTCGGCGCCGTCACGGTCGCCCATGCCCATGGTGCGGGCCGAAGCGATGGCCGCATCTTCCACCACGCGCAAGCACTTCCAGCGAGAGATCGAACATGGTACATTTTCTCCTCATGGACGATATCACAGTTTTGGTGCTGCGCCAATCCAGCGGAACCGAAACTGGCGATGTTGGAAGAGCTTCCGGAGAACACCACCGCTGGCGGTGGGCTTGGATGCCGCTGGCATTCGAGCGAACCGCCGCCCAGGCGAACGTGATTTTGAACTGGGGACGGCAAGCGCCCGCTGTTCGAGCGAAGTGTGGCGCATGGCGCCGCGCGTGCGCTGGGTGCATTCGCGCTCGGCCGGCCTCGGACAACGTGCTGTATTCCGGCGCTGGTCGAGAGTCCGGCGATCGCTGACCAACGGGCGAGGCGTGTTCACGCCAGGCGCTGGCGGAATTTGTAATCGCGCGCGATTCTGTATTTCGCACGCGATTTCCAGGCGCATGATTCGCAGCCAGAGGCGGCGGTCTGGGAACCTATTCGATTGTCGAAGTACGCAGCCAGACGCTCGGAATCATCGGTTACGGCGATATTGGGCAAGCGGTGGCGCACGCGAGCCCGGGCGCTGGGGATGCGCGTTGTGGCGCTGCGCCAGCGTCCGGAGCTTTCGCGCGGCGATCCTTATGCCGAGCAGGTTTTTGCCATTGACCGCAAACTGGAATTGCTGGCGCAGTCGGATTACGTAGCCGTCACCACGCCGCTGACGCCGCAAACGCACGGCCTGATCGGCGAGTCTGAATTAGCTGCCATGAAGGCGCAGCGCGGTGCTCATCAACATTGGCCGCGGTCCGGTGGTGCAGGAAGCGCCTTTGCTCGCGCGCGCTCGGAGCAGCGGACGCATTCGCGGCGCGGCGCTCGACGTATTCGAAACCGAGCCGCTGCCCGCCGGCCACCCGTTTTATCGCCTGGAAAACCTGCTGCTCTCGCCGCACTGCGCCGACAGCACGCCCGACTGGAAGCAGCGCGCCATGCGCGTGTTTCTGGACAACTTCGAGCGCTTTCGCAAAGGCGAGCCGCTCTGCAACAATGTGATAAACAAGGAACTCGGATATTGAGGTGCTTTATGCGACGCTTCTTTCCGATTTCGCTGTTGCTCGCCGCGGCGGCCACGGCTCAGACCTACCATCCCGCTGACGCCAACCTGCAAGCGCGCACTTGGTTTCAGGACGCCAAGTTCGGCATGTTCATTCACTGGGGCGTCTACAGCGTGCTGGGCGACGGCGAGTGGGTCATGAACAACGACAAGATGACCTGTCGAGCGAATACGAGAAGCTCGCTGCCGCAATTCAATCCCACCGAGTTCGACGCCGCCGAATGGGTCGCGCTCGCCAAAGCCGCCGGCATGAAGTACATCACGCATCACCAGCAAGCATCACGACGGCTTCGCCATGTTCGCGACCGAAACAGAACAAGTGGAATATCGTCGACGCCACGCCCTATACGCCAAAGATCCGCTCAAAGATGCTGGCCGACGAATGCCACAAGCAGGGCATCAAGCTGTTCTTCTATCACTCGCAGCTCGACTGGCATCATCCCGATTACTATCCGCGCGGGCGCACCGGCCAAACCGCGGGCCGTCCCGAAAGCGGCGACTTCAACCGCTACCTCGATTTCATGGACAGCCAGCTTCGCAGAGCTGCTCACCGAACTATGGCGAGATCGGCGGCATCTGGTTCGACGGCTGGTGGGACAAGCCCGACCGCCGACTGGCGCCTGCCGAAAACCTACGGACTCTGATTCACCGCCTGCAGCCGCGCGGCGCTGGTCGGCAGCAATCATCATCGCCGCCCGTTCGATGGCGAAGATTTCCAGATGTTCGAGAAGGATCTGCCCGGCGGGAACACGGCCGGGTTCAACGATCGAATCGGAAATCGGCACGCTGCCGCTCGAATCCTGCGACACCATTAACATCGCCTGGGGCTACAACTCAACCGACAAGAACTTCAAGAGCTCAAAGCAACTGATTCAATTTCTGGCGCGCAATGCCGGCTACGGCGCGAATTTTCTGCTGAACATCGGGCCCATGCCCACGGGCAAAATTCAGCCTGAGATTTGAGGAGCGGCTGCGCGCGATCGGCCAATGGCTCGGACGCAATGGCGAATCGATCTACGGCACGCGCGGTGGTACCGGTGCCCCCAGGATCCTGGGGCGTGACCACCGCAGAAGGGCGGGAAGATCTATGTGCACGTTCCTCGATTGGAACGGCGATCTGCTGGCGCTTTCCAAGCTGCCGGCGTTCAAGACGGCCAAGCTGCTGGTGGGCGGAGCGTCGGTGCCCGTGACGCGAGTTAAAGGCGGCGTGGTGCTGCATTTGCCGCAACAGCGCGATGAAGCCGATACGGTGATCGTGCTGGAGCGTTGAATGGCAATGGAAGCATGAGTGGGGCAGGATCCCCGGGACCTGCCCAAAGAGGCATTTCTTCATCCGCTCGATCTCACATCGGTTCCAAAATCCTTGAACGGGCGAGGTCGGAGACCCACGCCCACGAGTACGAGTAACTGCTACTGCCGGAATTTCAAGATCGCCTTCGCCCAGGAAACAGCAATTTCCGCCCACGCGCACTGCGGTAATCGCGCCCGCCTCCTGTTCGATCGTGATCCGCATGAAACTGGGCCGGCCCATCTCGATTCCCTGCTCGCATGTGAACTCCGCGCACGGCGCGGCCGCGATCACGCCGTGACGCAGATAACAGCCTAAGCGGACCGGCGGCGCCGCCCGTGGCCGAGTCCTCAGGGGATGCCACTGGCGGGAGCGAACATGCGCGCATGCACCGACAGAGCCAGGAAATTCCACTTCGCGCGTGAACACAAAAACGTGCTGGCCTTCAGAACCCTGCAGCGTGCGCTCCCAGAGATCCAACCGAACTCGGATGGCGCGAATGGATGCCAGATCGCGCACCGGCACAAACAGAAGAGGAACGCCACAGGGAACAACCTCGGCCAGCCAGGCCGGTATCGGTGATCGCGCGCGCATCGAGCGACAGCACGGCGGCAGCGGCGTCCGGTTCAAAATGCGCACCGAACTTCCGGGCGCGGCTGAGTCATTTCGATCAAGCCCGGACTGATGGTAACCGGCACCGGCCCGACACCCTCGCCAAACGTTACCAGTGGCCCGGTGATCATTTTTTCTCGCGCCAGCACGAAGGCCGTGCCGATAGTTGGATGGCCCGCCATGGGCAGCTCTGCCGCCGGCGTGAAAATGCGCACGCGATAGTCGGTTCCCGGCGTTTCCGGCGGAAGCACAAAGGTAGTTTCGGACAGGTTCAGCTCGCGGGCGATGGACTGCATCAGCGCCGTCGAAGATGCCATTCGCGTCCGTGAAAACCGCCAGCGGATTCCCACAAAACAGGCGATCGGTGAAAACGTCAACCAGGTAATAATGCAGCTTTCTCACAGAAGTCTCGGCAAACGCGCGAACCGGAAAAGTGCCGATGCGCTGGACTTTCACCGGCGCGGCGGTAAACGTGAAACCCGGCGGCGTGAAGCTGCTCGAGGCCGCGCAAGTGTTCGACGATGAGAATGCCTGACCCGAGCAGCGTCGTATGCACCGGACGCTCGCCGTCAGTCGGTATCGTCGATATTCGAGCGAGTCGATGCCCACCAAAACCGCGCCTTGCTCCCTGCAAGTAATCCGCGGCGGCTTTCGTCAGAAATGGATGATCGTCGAAATACTGCTCCGTGCCCCAGTGCTTACGCCCAGCCCGTGTGGACCAGCACCGCTTTGCCGTGCACATCAGTCGCCGCGAATGCGTTGCGGTCGATGGCGCGGCCTTTCATTCCCTCGACCCGCACTACCACCGACTCCCGATCGGCGAGGCTCGCCAGATCGAGCTCCGAGATATCTTGGCCATCTTCGAAGCGGTGAAACGGGCTGTCGATGTACGTGCCGGTGTTGGCCGCCATCTCGAATTTTCCAAACTGAAACGAGGCTCCCTCGGCGTGTAGTTTTCTTGGACGCCTCGCTGGCCAATGAAGTCGCAGATGATGGGCGCCGGGAAACCGCGCAACGTGATCATGCCCTCATGTGATCGTGTGGCTGAGGTCGATGAACGCGCGAGCGCATCACTTGATTAGCGATCGAGAACCGCCAGCCCGGCTCCAGCCCCTGCCAGCAGCACCCCGGCGATGCGGTTGGTAACGGTGGCGAAGCGCGGCTGACGAGCGATTTCTGAAGCTGTGCCCGCCAAGATGCCGTAGGCGAGCAGGATGAAAAATTCCAGGACGAAGCGACGTAACTCCCGAGTATCGCCACCTGCAGCGCCACCGGTTGGCGAGGGTTGATGAACTGCGGCAGCAGCGCCGTGAAAAAAGCAGTGCTTTCGGATTGGCAACTTGCAGAATGAACCCGTTGGCGAACGTGCGGCGGTTCGACATCTCCGGGACCGCGGTTTCCGGCATCGGCACGATGGAATGTTTTCCGAAGAAAGAGCTCACGCCGAGGTAAATCAGGTACGCGGCGCCCATCCACTTGATGGCCATGAATAGATGATGCGAAGCCGCCAGGACCGCGCCGACTCCGGTAGCCGAGAGCAAAAAGTAGAACGCGTTAGCCGCCAGAATTCCCAGGCTCGCGAACACCGGACTTGCGAGCGCCGTGCGCCAGCGCTTGTGAGCAGCACAAGCAGGACGGCCGGTCCAGGCGTCAGCGCACAGAACGGTCTCCATCACCACGAAGACCGACCACGTCTCCCAATTCATACCTCAGTGGCCCACGTAACGCGCGTAGATGCCGCGCGCCACGCCGGGGTCGGTGGTGCCTTTGACGATGGCGCGCCCGTCGGCAAACACCGTAATCTCGAACGCGGCTTGCAGAAAGCGCAGGGCGAACGGATTGGCCGCGTACCTCACCGAGCGGCAGCAGCCGTTTCTTCAATTCCGCGAGATCGATGGGCCGGGCGCGCTCGTGAATCTGCACGGCGTTGCGTCCGCACAGGCTGATGGGCGCACGCCGCGCGCCGCCGAGGTACACGAAATCGCGACGAGCGCACGCCGGGGCATTCCGTCATCGCGGGCCGGCTGCTCGATCTGCCGAATGCCACCCGACCACACATCGACCGTGGTGATGCGCCCGGCAACGCACTCGGGATGCGCCGGAAAGGATTTTCAGAGCGTCGGCCACTTGCAGCGACTGCGATCACGCCCGTGAGCGCGTTCAGCACGCCCGCGGTTTCGCATGTCGGCTGCGCGCCGGCCGGCGGGTGCGGATAGACCCGCAGCGCAGGCAGCTGGTGTCGGCCCGGAATTACAGGCATGGTGAGCCCGTAGCTTCCCACCGCCGCGCCGTAAATCCAGGGCACCAGATGGCTGACAGAGTAATCGTTGATCAGGTAGCGGGTTTCGAAGTTATCGGTTCCGTCGAGAATCAGATCGACGCCGTCCAGCAGCTCCTCGGCAGTTCGAAGGATCGAGATCGGCGACCAATCCCGGAGACGCGAATCGCAGAATTTACACGCGCCAGACGCCGCTCGGCCGCGACGGCCTTGGGCAGCGCGTCGGCGGCGTCGGATTCTTCGAAAGGAATTGCCGCTGCAGGTTTCCCGGCTCGACGTAATCGCGATCGATGATGGTGAGACGGCCCACGCCGGCCCGAGCCAGCGCCATGGCCTGCATAGCTGCCGAGCGCGCCGCATCCGGCCACCACGGCGTGAGAGGCCAGCAGGCGCTCCTGTCCCGCCTCGCCGATCCCCGGAAACAGAATTTGGCGAGAATATCGCTCCCTGTCGCCAGAGGGTCATGAGATAAGTCGATGGTAACAGAATTGCTCCGGGAGCCGTAAGTTAGTGATGAGCATGGTGTGCTCCCGCAATGCGCCCTATGCATTTGTCGTGCTGTGTCTGTGCTCAGGTGCCGTGGTGCGCCTTGCGCGCCGAACGAGGGTCTCTATGAGGGAAAGCGCATCGTCGACATACAGTTTTCTCCTCTGAATCAGCCCGTCGATTCGCTTGAACTGGAGGAAATGCTTCTGGTCAAAAGGGCGCGATTCTGAGCCTGGCCGACGTCCGGGCATCGCTGGAACGTCTCTTCGCCACCGGCCAGTATCGGGACGTTTCCGTGGATGCCGAGCTTTCCGGCGATGGCGTGATCCTGCGCTTCATCACGCTAAACAGCTGGTTTGTGGGGCGCGTTTCGGCCAGCGGCACGGTATCCGATCCTCCCAACGCCGGCCAGCTGGTGGGCGCCGCGGGTCTCGAGTCTCGGCCAGCCTTTTTCGCGAGGACGACCTGCAGCCCGCCATCACCGGCCTCAATAGCGTCCTGACCGAAAACGGTTTCTACGAGCACCATATTGAGCCGCGCATCGAGTACGATTCTCAAACCCAGCAGGCGCACGTGCATTTCGAAATCGCCGCCGGCCCGCGCGCCACTTATCGCGCGCCGGAGCTCAACGGCACGCTCGAGCTTGACGCCGGCTGAGATCATCAGCGCTACCCGCTGGCAGCGCTTTCTCATCGGCGGCTGGCGGACCGTCAACGCCAATCGCACGCGCAAGGGGTTGGATCGCATACGCTCTCGCTACGAAAATCGCGACCGTTTTCTGGCATCGGTTCAACTCAAGCAGATGGACTACGACACCGCTTCTCACAGCGTTTCTCCAAGTTGGTGATCGAGGCAGGCCCTAAGATTGTGGTTCGTGCCGTCGGCGCCAAAATCAGCTCGAGCAAGCTTAAGCGCGACATATCCGGTTTACGAAGAACATAGCATCGACCAGGACCTGTTAGCGGAAGGGCAGCGCAATTTGCGGGATGAACTCCAGTCGCAGGGGCTATTTCGAAGCCGCGGTGGAGTTCGAACATCGCGGCCACGGACGACAACCGAGCAGGAAATCGAATACAAGATCGAGCCTGGGACGCGTCACACGGTGGTGGCGCTGGACATCAGCGGCAACCGCTACTTCAACTCGGCAACTCTGCGCGAACGAATGCTGATCCAGCCGAAGTCGTTCCAATCCCGCCGCGGACGATTCAGCGACGCGCTGCGGCGGCGTGATGAGGAATCCATCGCCGACGTGTACCGCCAGAACGGGTTCCGCGATGTCGCCGTGACTGCCACCGTCGAGGACAATTACCGCGGCAAGACGGGAAACCTGGGCGTGCACTTCAAGGTCAGCGAGGGCGCGCAATGGCTGGTTTCAAGCTGGATGTCACCGGTTTTTTGCAACTCGACGCTGCGAGCCTGCTGCCCGCGCTCAGCCTCCTCGGCCGGGCAGCCGTACAGCGAGTTTAACGTGGCCGCCGACCGCGACGCGATCCTGGTGTTTTACTTCACCAACGGTTTTCCCAACGCCAGTTTCGAATGGAGCTCGACTCCAGGCCCGCAGCCTCACCAGGTGGAGCTGCGCTACATCGTGCACGAAGGGCCCCGCCAATTTGTACGCGGCGTGCTTCTGGAAGGCCTGGACAGCCACGCGGCGCAGCGTGGTCAATCGCAAAGTAAGAATCGCCGCCGGAGATCCGTTATCGCCCATCCGCATGGCCGAGACCCAGCGCCGGCTCTATGATCTGGGCGTATTCGCCACTGTCGATATGGCTATACAGAATCCGGATGGCGACAGCGAACGGAAATACGTCGTGTACGAGGTGGAAGAGGCCAAAAATATTCGGTATCGACCGCTTTCGGCGCGGAATTCGCCCGCATCGGCGGGCAGCCAGACCAGCCTCGAATCGCCGGCCGGCGCCTCGGCATTCGTGCCTCGCGTGTCCTTCGATGTTACCCGCCTGAATGTTCTGGGGTTGGGACACACACTGAGTTTTCGCAGCCGGTTCTCGACGCTCGAGCGGAAGCGGCGTGATCACGTATGTGGCGCCGCAGTTTCGCAATCACGAGAATTTCGACCTCGAGCTTCACAGCGCTCTATGATCAAACCACGGATGTAAAAACGTTTTCGGCCCAGCGACTGGAAGGCTCCGTTCAGTTGGCGCAGCGCTTGTCCAAACCGAGCAGCTTCCTGTACCGCTTCAGCTACCGCCGGGTCAAAACCTATGATCTGAAGATCGATCCCCTGCTGGTGCCGCTGCTCTCCCAACCAGTGCGCGTGGGCATGCTCTCCGGCACCTATATTCAGGACCGCCGCGACGATCCGATCAATGCTCACAAGGGTATCTACAACACCGTCGATCTCGGGCTTGCCTCCAAAGTCTTCGGCTCGCAAATCGACTTCGTGCGCGGCCTGGCGCGCAATGCAACTTATCACCCCATCAGCAAACGCACCGTGCTGGCGCGCCAGACTGAGCTTCGGCGTCATGTTTCCGTTCCGTCTTACCGGCGCGATCACCGACCCCGACGAGGCCATTCCCTTTCCGGAGCGGTTCTTCGGCGGCGGCGGCGGCTCGAACCGCGCCTTTCCTGAAATCAGGCGGGCCCGCGCGACACCACCGACCGGCTTCCCGTTGGGCGGCCGGGCTCTCCTTTTCCACCAGACCGAATGGCGCTTCCCGCTGTTCGGGAGAACATCGGTGGCGTGCTGTTCCACGACATGGGCAACGTTTTCACCAATCTGAGCACCATCAGCTTTCGCGCGCACCAGCGCGATCTGAAGGATTTCGACTACATGGTGCATGCCGTGGGGTTCGGCATTCGATATCGCACTCCCGTCGGACCACTGCGCCTCGATCTGGCATACGGCTTAAACTCACCCCGTTTCTTCGGGTGCAAGGGATAACCTGGATGACCTGCTGGCCTGCAGTGACCCTGACAATGTAGAGTCTCCGCACCGACCATCGCATCACCCGCATCCAGTTCGTACTCTCAATAGGGCAGGCTTTCTGATGATGCGGCGCGTTCTACTAGTATCCAGTCTCATGCTAGGCGGCGTGACGGCGGAGATCATCGACCGGATCGTGGTGTCAGTTGGCAATCAGGTGGTTACGGCGAGCGAGGTCCGGCGCGAGCTGCAGATGACCGCGTTCCTCAATGGCACGGATACCGGATTTCGGCGCGGACTACGCCGCAAGAGCCACCGAGCGCCTGATCGAGCAGAAGCTGATCCGCAAGGAAATGGAGTGGGAAGATATCCGGGACCGTCAGCCGCCGACACCGAACCCCTGTTGCAACAGGTCCGCGAGCAGCGGTTTAAATCGAACGAGGAATACCTGCAAGCGCTCGCGAAGTATGGCATCTCCGAGCCCGATCTTAAAGCGCAATTGTTGTGGCAGCTCACTGTCCTGCGCTTCGTCGAGTTCCGGTTCCGCGTCCCGGGCGAGAACCGCCGGCCAGGCGCAGGCCAACCAGGAAATCGACAAAGCGATGGATGTTTGGCTGAAAGAGCGCGCGCCCGCACGCGCATCGAGTATCGTCCGGAGCGCGACACGCCAATGACGCGGCGCGTGAAACTGTGGATCGGATGCGGCGCCGCGGCTGGCGACGCTGGCGCTGGCAGCAGTGCTGGTGTTGCGCAGCGATTGGTTCAGCAGCGTCGTGCGCGACCGGATTGCGTTCGAAGCCGGACGGGCGACGGGCGGTCGCGTCGAGATCGGGTCGTTTCATTTCGACTGGCGCACGCTGCGCGTCGAGCTGGGCGAGTTGGTGATTCACGGTACCGAGCCATCGAGCGGCCCTCCCTGCTGCGCGTGGCATCATCTGGCGTTCACCCTGAAGCCCGCGCCGCTGCTCAAGGGAACTGTGGATTTGGATGTTTTCGAAGCCATCAAGCCGCAGGCGCATTTGTTCATCGATCCGAGCGGGCAGACCAATTTGCCGGGCCCCGCGCCCAGCCAGCGTCCCCGCACTCTCTTCAATCTGGCGATTCGACACTTCACGGTGCGCGACGGCGAGTTCGACGTCAATTCTTCGCGCAATCCCTGGAGCGCCACGGGAGCGAACTTCCGCACCGTCTTCCGGCAGCAGGCCGGCTCCCGCTACGAGGGTGCTGTTTCCATCGAGCCGCTGGAACTCAGGTTGAGCCAGGATCTACCCATTACGCTGCATGTGAAATCCATCTTCACCGTGGCAAAAAACCAGATCTGCCTTTTCCAGCGCTACGCTCGATTCCGGCGGAATCCCACGCCGAACTTTCGGGCACGATGCAGAACCTGGCATCCCCGCGCCTGCGATTTTCAATACAAAGTGCAGCTTTCCCTCGGCGAAGCGAGCCGCGTGCTTAAGGTGCGCGCGCGTCAGTCCGGCGTGATCGCCGTGGAAGGCTCCGGCCACTTTGCGGGCGCGGCCGATTACATCGCCACCGGCCGCCTGCACGCGAGCAACCTGTCTTTCGGCGAAGGCGCGCGCGCGGTTCGCGGCGTGACCGCTGATTCCGCCGTCCGCATCGATCCACTGAAAATCGAGCTAACCGGCCTAGCGATGGAGGCGCTGGGCGGCAGCTTCACCGGGGCAAGCGGAGGTGACGGTTCTCGACCGCTTCCGCATCAATGGCGAAGTGGTCGGATTGGATTTGGCGCGCCTGGTGAGCCAGTACGGCAGCCGGCCCGCGCCTTGGAACGGCGTGGTGGCGGGATCGATCGAGGCTCACGGCCTTCTCAGCCAGCTCTACCTGCGGCGCTTTCAGGCGTAAGGCGCAGAATCGTGATTTCACCGGCGGGCGAGCGCAATCCGGTGCGCGGCGCAATCGATGCCAGCTATGACGGGGAGCGCGGCCTGCTCGACTCGCCGATTCTCACCTGGCGCTGCCTTCCACCCAACTCGATTTTGCCGGCGTGCTCGGCCGCCAGTTGCGCGTGCGGCTGAAGTCCACCAATCTGGAAGATCTGTCGCCCGCCCTCGACGGCCCTCTGCCCGTTCGTCTGGACCACGGCGCGGCAGCGCGTTCGACGGCACAGTGAACGGGGCTCTGGATTCGCCGCAGATCGCTGGACGCGTGTCGCTGGAAAATTTCACTTACGATCAGCAGAAGTTTCAGGCGTTCGCGGCGGATGTCGTGGTGGATGAGTCTTCGGCTCGAGTTCCAGCGCGCCAGTCTGAAGCGCGGCGGCTGGCAAGCGGAGTTCGACGGCAAGGCGGGTTTGGCGGACTGGCAATTCAATCGCGCCGCGGCCCATCGAGGCGAAAGTCTCAGCGCACGGAACCCATCTCAGCGAGATCGCGGCGTTCGCGGGGCGAAATAGTCTGCCGATCGAAGGCGCTTTCAGGACCAACGGCAGAATTTCAGGCGTGATGCAAGGCTCCGCAGGTTCGACTGGCGATCTGCAGCGTGACCAAGGGAACGCTCTACGGCGAGCCTTTCGACAGCCTCACCGTGAAGGTGCAGATATGCCGCCAACCGTGCTGCAAGCCGGCTCGGGCGTGATTCAGGCCGGCACCCAGGCGCGCTTGAGCTTTGACGCTGCCTATCAACATGCCGCAGGTGATTTCGGCAACGGACGCCTCACGCTGCACGCCACTGGCAACCGCATGGCGCTGGATCAAAATCCAGACCGTGCGCAACCGCTGGCCCGGAGATCTCTGGCGACGTCAGTTCTCCGGCGGCGGCACTTTCGCCGTTACGCCGGCGGAGATTCGCGCCGAAGATCTCACCGCTCGACCTCACTGGCTTCAGCATGGCGATGGCTGGCAAGCCGCTGGGCGACGTGCGCCTGACGGCGGTCACGCGCAATGCAGCGCTCGAGGCAGCAAATTGGAATGCCATTGGCCGGCTCCGCTGTGCGCGCCGAGGGGCCGCTGGCGTCTGGAGGAGATTATCCGGGACCGTCGACCGCGAATTTCACCCGGCTCGAATTCTCCAAACTCGCCGCGTGGGCCAACGCCCCGCAAGTTCTGCGCGCAGGTGAACGGGTGGACGGAAGGCAAAACTGACGCTCGCCGGATCCGGCCTTGAACCCGGCAGGCATGGACCGGATCGCTCGATCTGCCAAAAGTCGAAATTGTCCCAGTCGAGCGCCCGGCTGGCTCCTGGCAACGGCGCGCCGCTCGCGCTCCGCAATTCGGCGCCGGTTCGCTTGACGCTGGAAAAATCGGTGGTGCGCGTAGAGCGCTCACCTCACTGAGCCGCAATACGGACTTTCTCGATCACCGGAACCGCGCGCTCTCACCGATACGCAATGCGCTCAACAGCGGACGGGTGGAAGGCGCGATCGACCTGGCGATGCTGCGGGATTTCTCGCCCGGCCTGAGCGGCTCCGGGCAGGTGGCGCATGGATGCAGCCATCCGCGGGCCCATTCGCCAGCCGCAGATCACCGGCCGCATGAATATCAAGAACGCCAGCCTCACCGTTGCGGACTTTCCCAACGGCCTCAACCAGATCAATGGCGCGGTTCTGTTCGAAGGCAGCCGCGCCACCATTCAGGACGTGACGGCGGAAACCGGTGGCGGCAAAGTAACGCTCGCCGGGTTTGTGTCGATAGCCGGCGAAAGAGCCGGCGTTTCGCATCGACGCTACCGCGGCCCAGGTCCGTCTGCGTTATCCCGGAAGGCGCCAGCACCGTGGCCGATGCCGCGCCTCACCTGGACCGGCTCCAGCCCAGCGCAACGTGCTCTCCGGGAGACCGTCACCATCCTGCGCACCGGGCTCAACCGGCGCACCGATTTCTCTTCGCTGTTCCGGACGCACCGCTGAAACCTCGCGTAGCCGTCGCCAACCCGACCGGCTTGCTGGCCGGCCTGCAGTTCGACGTGCAGATTGAGACCGCGCAAGGTGTGAGTTTCCAGACGTCGCTTGCGCAGAACCTCCAGGCGGACGCCAATTTGCGCCTGCGCGGAACCCTCGCCAACCCAGTTCTGCTGGGACGCATCAACATCACGCAAGGCGAGATGACGTTCTTTGGCAACAAGTACACCATCAGCCACGGGCTCGGTTTCGTTCTTATAACCCGGTGAAGCTCGAGCCCAATCTCAATCTGGACTTGCAGACCCGCGCCCGCGGTATCGATATCACGCATCAGCGTGTCGGGTCCCCATCAGCAAGCTCAACGTAAATTACCGGTCCGGATCCTCCGCTGCAGTTTTCCGATATCGTCGCGCTGCTCGCCACCGGCCGTGCGCCGTCCACCGACCCGGCCGTGCAGCGCGCCGCCAGACCGGAGCCGCGCAATCCTGGCAGCAGGCCGGCGCATCGGCGCTAGTGAGGGCAAGCCCTCTCAAGCCCTGGAGGCATCCGGCCGTGCTAGAGCGCTTTTTGGAGTGAGCAAGATCAAGATCGACCCGCTGCTGACCGGTGTGGACAATAACCCGCAGGCGCGCTTGACCATCGAGCAGCCGGTGACGCAGGACGTTACGCTTACCTACATCACCAACCTGACGCGCACCAACTCCGCGTTTGTCCGCGTGGAATGGTCGTTGAACCGGGAATGGTCGGTGATCGCCGTCACGCGAAGAGAACTCCGCGTTCGGCCTGGACCTTCCAGTTCAAGAAGCGCTTCAAGTAGAAGCAGGCACTCCATAAGCCCTGACCCGGGCTGACATTGGGAAAGTCCGCCGAGCCCGGCAGCTTCGCCCGGACGAATCCGCACTTCTCCAGAACCCGCACGGACGCCAGAATTTCCGCTGTGACATGTTGCCGACAGCTCGGTGAACGCCCACGTCCATGGCAACGGTCACCACGGCGCGTCAAGGCCTCGGTGGCGTATCCGTAGCCCCAAGCATCCTGCGCCAGCACGTATCCGGTCACTGCAGTCGTTGGCGTCTGGATTTTAAACCGCGTGCGCGCCGAGCAGCTGGCCATCAGCAGCCGACTCGATGAGATAGGGACCCGCCGGCCATCGCTCCCACTCTGCGTCGCTGAACGCCAGAAATGCCCGAGTCTCTTCGACGGACTCATGCCGCCGCCAGCCGCATGAACTTCGTCACGTCCGGATCGCTGGCATACCTGGTAAACACTGGCGCTCCGCATCCGCCAGGGTTGGCTTCCGCAGCACCAGCCGGTTCGTTTCGATTCGCTCGGGCGCTTTCATTTCTTTTGGCAGTTGGGGCAAAAATGGGTAGCGCGCTGGATTACCAGGATTCGCTTCCACGCGCGTGCCGCACGTCACGCACGGTTCGCCGGTGCGTTGATAAACGCGGTGATCGAACTGGAAACTGCCCTCGCGCCCGTCGCTGTCGACATAATCTGAAATCGAGGAACCGCCGGCTTTGATAGCTTCGGCTGAGCACCTGGCGGATGGCTTGATGCAGCCGTCTTCACGCGATCCGGACGCAATACGCGACCCCGCAGCCAAAGGGATGAACGCCGGCGCGAAACAGAGCTTCGTCCGCATAGATGTTGCCGATGCCGCTGCAGAAATCGCTGGTTCAACAGCACAGACTTGAGAGGCGACTTGCGGGCGCGCAGCAATTCACGCGAAGCGAGCGGAGTGTGACATCAAGCGGCTCCGGACCGAGCGCTGCGACGCGTTCCGGCAGGCCCTGGCTGCAGATTGCAGGCGGCCGAATTGGCGGGGATCGTCGTAAACCGCAGGACCGCCGCGATCTGGCGTCAGCACGGCGTGCGCATGCTTGCCCTGCACGCCGTTCATGAGCAGCTTGCCGGTCATTCCCAGATGGACTACGAAGCACGCGCCCGCAGTCCAGCTCCATCACCAGGAACTTGCCGCGCCGCGTGACCTTGCGGATGACTTTACCGGTGAGCGCAGCGCGCGGTCTCGTCCGGATCGCCGATGAGCACGCGCCGGCAGGTGAATTCGGCGCTCGCAATGCGCCTGCCCACAGCTTGCGGCGCCAGGGAACGGGCGATGGTTTCGACTTCGGGAAGTTCCGGCATGGACTTGCTGCTAGGCCGGGACGTCGATCAAAATATCGCCGCCTTCGACGCGCACGGCGAACATCGCGTACTTTGCGGTTGGGATCGAAGTCGTAGGCGCCGGTTGCGCAGTCCCATTCCCAGCGCGTGCCACGGGCAAACGACATTGTTACCGCTGATTTCCCCTGTCCCAGCGCGGCCCCTTGACGATGCGGGCAAATCGCCGTTGAGCGCAGTCTACGTTCCCGCCAACATTGCAGCACCGCGCAACGGGTTGCCATTCACGGTGACCTCCATGACATTGCCCGCGGGAAGCTGGGCGAGCGAAGCAACCTTGACGAACGGCATCATTCTCAGCAGAGCCCAAGGCGCGCGGCATGTCAAGATAGGCGTAGGGAAAAATTGCAGAAACCGCTCCCTGTGGTCGCGGCTCGTTAAGTGCGAAACATCATCTATCCCCGTCTTAGCGAGCCGCGACCAAAGGGAGCGGTCGCAGTAGATTCATGCGAAAGAGTTCTGCTGCTCTTTCTTGCTCCTCGTCGGCGATTGCCTGCAAACGGGACACCACGCGCGTTGTCGGCGTGGTTCACCAAAGGACGCGAACCACATCTTCTGGCAAACCGTGCACGCCGGCGCCATCAAAGCCGGCCGCGAGTTTCACTTCTCCGTCGAATGGAACGCGCCTACGCTCGAAATCGATTCCAGCCGCCAGATCGAAATTGTCGAGTCCACGATCAACCGGCGCCTCGGCTGGATCGTGCCTAGCGCCTGTATGACAAGCGCGCCTGGCGAGCGTGGTCGAGCGCGCCGCGCGCGAAGGCATTCCCGTTTCGATTTTCGATTCCGCCATCGACACTGGATCGCATCGTTTCGTACGTAGCCACCGACAATCGCGAAGGCGGCCGGATGGCGGCGCGGCAGCCTGGGCGAGTTGCTCAGCGGCAAAGGGAAAGTCGCCGTCATCGGTTTCATGCCGGGCAGCGCCTCACACGATGGAGCGCGAAGACGGTTTCGGGAGGAGATCCACAAGCTATTCCCGGCCATCGAAATCGTTGGGCTGCAATTCGGCATGGCCGATCGGGCCAAGAGCCATGGCCGCGACCGAGAACATCCTCACCGCGCATCCGGATCTGGCCGGCTTGTTCGCGGACAACGAATCCAGCTCCACTGGCGCGGCCCAGGCGCTGAAATCGCCGCGGCGCGAAGAACGTGAAGCTGGTGGCCTTCGAAGCGCATCGAGCAGATCATCGGCGATCTCACCGGCGGCACCATCGACGCGCATCGTGGTGCAGAATCCGTTCCGCATGGGCTATGAGAGCACGCGGCGCCATCGGTATGAAACTTGCCGGCCAAACGCCGCCGCGCAGCGTGGACTCCGGCGCCACGCTCATTCGCAAAGACGACTTGTCGAAAGCCGAAATTCGCGCGCTGCTGTTTCCAGATTTACGGTCTTATCTGGGCCAGTGATGTTAAAATTCAAGCAGACCCCCATTCGATGGACTTCCTTCAAGGACTGAACCCCCAGCAGCGCGAAGCCGTGGCCCATACCGAAGGGCCCCTGCTCGATCCTGGCCGGCGCGGGCAGCGGCAAGACGCGCGTGATCACGCACCGTATCGCGCACCTCATCAGCGACTCATCGCATGCCGCCATCGGCGGTTCTGGCCGTCACTTTCACCAATAAAGCGGCGAGGGAAATGCGTGCACGCGTGGCGTCGCTGCTCGAAGATGAGCCGCTGATTCGTCGATCCCAACGTCTCCACGTTTCACTCGTTTTGCGTGCGCCTGCTGCGGCGCGACGGCGACCCGCTGGCTCGCGTGTCGTCCCGGATTCACCCGCCAGTTTTCAGCATCTACGACGACGAAGACCAGCTCGCCATCATCAAGGCGGCTTACCGTCACCTGGGCCTCGATGAAAAGTTCATGCAGTATCGCGCGGCGCTCTCGCAGCATCAGCCACGCCAAGAATATCAAGAAGACGCCGCAGGATTTCTACGCGCGAGTCAACCAGATCCGCCTCCAGCAAGTCGCCGTGATCTTCGAGGAATACGAGAAAGCTTGCTGCGCAACGCCAACGCGCTGGATTTCGACGACCTGCTGCTCGAAGCCGTGCGCCTGCTGCATGCACGACGACGCCACGCGCGAGGCCTGCAACCGCCGCGTTGAGCTACATCATGATCGACGAGTATCAGGACACCAACCGCAGCCAGTACGAGCTGATGCGCCTGCTGTCGCAACCGCATCATGAATGTCGTGCGTGGTGGGCGATGAAGACCAGTCCATCTATAGCTGGCGCGGCGCCGATATCCGCAACATCCTGGATTTCGAGCGCGACTATCCCAGCGCCTGCGTCATCCGCCTGGAGCAGAACTACCGCTCGACGAAGAACATTCTGGAGGCGGCCAGCGCGCTGGTGGCGAACAACAAAGGCGCGCAAGGGCAAATGGCTGTGGACCGATGCCGGCGCCGGCGAGCTGATCGGGCTCTACGCCGGCTTCGACTGCCGAAAACGAAGCGCTGTTCATCGCCGACGCTACCGAGACGCCTGCTGGCGGCAATCCGGACGACCGCGTGGCCGTGCTGTACCGCACCAACTCGCAATCGCGCCAGATCGAAGAAGCGCTGCGGCGCTACGGGCGCAAGTATATCGTGGTGGGCGGATTCAGCTTCTACCAGCGCGCCGAAGTCAAGGACATCGGTGGCGTATCTGAAGCTGGCGGCGTCGGCTCCGGAGATTCGCTCGAGCCTGCTGCGCATCATCAACACGCCGGCGCGCGGCATCGGGCGCAAACCACTGTCGAGCAGATCGAGCGCGTACGCGCTGCACCTACGGGCTGAACCTGTGGGACTGCGATCGAGCCGCATGATGGATGAGCAGCAATTTCCGCACGCGCTCGCAAGCGTCGCTGGTGGCTTTCGCAACCATGATGCAGGAGCTTTCGAAACCGGTAGCGAGCAAGTCACGCTGCACGAAGCCATTCGCTTCATACTGGACCGCACCGGCTATCGCCAAGATGCTCGAGCAGGAAGACACGCCGGAAGCCGAAGCGCGCCTGGAGAATCTGGACTGAGCTGGTCAACGCCGCCGCGCGAAGCCGTGGAGCGCGGCGAGACCGTCGCCGATTTTCTGGATCACGCGGCCCTGGTGGCCGACGCCGATCCGATCGACGAGCAGCGCGCCGGTGACGTCTGCATGACGCTGCACAACGCCAAGGGCCTGGAGTTTCCGCATGGTTTTCCTGTCGCGGCATGGAACGAGGGCTTGTTTCCGCACAGCCGGTCGCTGGCTCTCCGAGGCCGCGATGGAAGAAGAGCGCGCGGCTGTGCTACGTCGGGCATGACGCGCGCCGGAAGCGGCTGATTCTGACCTGGGCGCGCTATCGCCGGCGCTTCGGCGGCGGCGAGCAGGAGACGCTCCATCGCGTCCCGGTTTCTGCAGGAAGTTCCGCCCGCGCTGATCATCGAACCTGGGCGGCGGCGAGCGCGGTCCGCAGGTCGATTTGACCGCCGAGCGCCATGACGTGCGTGAGACCGTCAAAGCGGAATACTCTATACTGGGAAGACGTACAATTCGCTGGAGAATATTGCGCAGTTCTTCGCCGAGCGCGGGTGCCGTTTCCAGCCGGCGCAAGCCGGCTGAAGCCGGATGCGCGACGCCGCCGCAGCAGCCGCGGCCCATTACCAGCCTGCGCCCGCGGCGCCGCACAAGCCCGCCCGAGGACGCGCGAATCGGTGGTGGAACATCCCTAAGTACGGCACGGGAACCGTGGTTCGGCGCGAAGGCGATGGCGAAGATGCTAAGATTACTGTTAGCTTTCCTCGGCTACGGCCTAAAGAAACTCGTGGAGAAATACGCAGGATTGAAAAGAAGCTGATGAATACTAAAGACGTCAACGACAAGACTCGAACGCAAGAAGCTGAAGCGGACGGCGCGCAAGAAGGCGGCGCCCAAAGCCAAACGCGCCTCCGGCGTGGCGCGCGGATCTACTGAAGAAGAAAGTCAAAAAGATGGCGCAGGGCCAGCGTAAACGCTAGGTGCTCGGTGCCGAAGCTCAGCCACCGCTCCTCCAGACGCAAGAGTATCGATGCGCTGATCGCCGTCGTCGGAAGAGCCGGAGCAAGAAGCTGCGCAAGACGCTTGGTCCGTGGAGCCTGACCGCGTTCGGCATCGGCGCCGTGATCGGCTCCGGCATTTTCATTCTCACCGGCACGGCGGCGGCCGGTGAGACGCTACAGCTACACGTCCATCCTGCACGCGCCCGTGCTGGATCTGCATGCTGCACGGCTCCAAGGCGCTCTCCACGATGGGCCGGCCCGGCGCCGGCCCGGCGCATCTCGCTTTCGTTTCTGCTGACGGCGATTGCCTGCGGTTTCGCCGGCGCTGTGCTACGCGGAGCTGGCGTCGATGATCCCGATCGCGGGCAGCGCCTACACGTATGCCTACGCCACGCTCGGCGAGATTTTCGCCTGGATCATCGGCTGGGATCTGATCCTCGAGTACGCCGTTTCCAACATGGCGGTGGCGGTCGGGTTTTCCGCCTACCTGAACGATCTTCTCGACAGCGTTTTCGGCTGTGCATTTGCCGCGAAGCATTGCCCAGCCCACCATCATTGCGGCGGACAGCTTCACCGGCGCCATGGTTCAACGTTGCCGGCGTTGCTGGTGCTGATGGTCCTCACCTATGATGCTGGTGCGCGGCGTGCAGGAGAGCGCCAGGACCAACAACGTCATGGTGCTGATCAAGATCGCCGCGATCCTGATCTTCGTGTTCGGCGCGTCGCACGCGCGATCAGACACCGAGAACTGGCATCCGTTCATGCCCAACGGATTCTCCGGCGTGCTGACCGGCGCGGCCATCGTCTTTTTCACGTACATCGGTTTCGATTCGGTCTCCACGCGCGGCCGAGGAATGCCGCAGCGCCGCAGCGCGATCTGCCCGTTCGGGATCATCATGACGCTGGTGGTCTGCGCGCTGCTCTATACTTCCGGTGGCCCTGGTGCTGACGGGCATCGCGCAACTATGACACTCTGAACAACGCGGCGCCGGTGGCGAACGCGCTCAAGGTGCTGGGCTACGAACGGCATCCGCCGGTGGGTGGGCGTCGGCGCGATTGTCGGGCATGCTCTCCTCGCTGCTGGTGTTCCAGTACGGGCAGGCGCGCATCTGGTTCGCCATGTCGCGCGACGGCCTGCTGCCCGAGACGCTTTCGCCAAGGTGCATCCCAGTCCCGACACGCCGCACGTCAGCACCTGGATCGCCGGGCTTGGTGGTGGGAATTCCGGCGGGCATTTGGGACATCGGCACTTTCGCCGACCTGGCGAACATCGGCACGCTGTTCGCGTTCATCGTCGTTTCGGCTGGGCGTGATCGTGCTGCGCCGGACGCAGCCCGACCGCCCGCGCGGATTCCGCGTGCCCGGCGCGCCCGTGCTGCCCGATGCTGTCGATCGTATGCTGCCTGGTGCTGATGACTGGCCTTGCCGCTGGAGACCTGGGTACGGTTCTTCGTCTGGCTGCTGATCGGCCTCGGCCATCTACTTCCCGTTCGGCCATAAGCACCGGTACGCTGCGCGAGGCCAAGTAAACCCGGAGAATATTCCCGCTTCCGCTCCACTCCCAAGAGGGGTACTTCGTGAATCCGGAAAGAATAGAAACGCGCGCCAAACTGGAAGCGCTGCGTGCCGCTGTTTCGCCGCTGGCGCGAAGCTGCTGGTGATGATCGGCAAGCCCTGACGCCGGTTTCCAGCAGACCGAAGAGCTGATAAAGTGATGCTGCCGTTCCGCGCAGGTTGTGCGCCTCGCAAATTCCCTATGCTGAATGCGCGCGACAGGAGATTCCCACGGTGCTGCGCGCCATTGTCTTCATCGGTGCCGACCGCGTCAAAGCGCTGACATTACGGCGGCTCTGAAATCTTAATAGGGCCGATGTTCGAAGAAGAACGGTTTGAGCACAATGCTGCGCCGTTCGGCGCGAGAATCTGGTGCGCGCGCTGCTTGCCCAGGAGTTCGCGAAATCCCTTGCTGGCTCGATCCCGATACCGGCGCACGCCGGGTTGCTGCACGACATCGGCCGCCTGGGCCTGCTCAAGGCCTCCTGCGCGCTACTGCGAGCTATTGAAATCGGCTGTCGCCGACGATGCCGAGCTTGCTCGCCAAGGAGCGCGATGCTCTCGAGTCGATCACCGCACGGCGGGATGCTGGCTGGCCGATGTCTGGGGATTCCCACCGGTGCTGATAGCGATCGAGAGGCATCACGATCCGCCTGCCGGAAAATCGCTTCGGCCTGGGGCAGCTCATCTCATGCCAGCCGCCTGGTCGCAACCATGGATTTTCAGGTCGCCGGGCAAAGCGCCGGGCCTGGGATCTGACCGCATTCGCAAGCATCTCGACACCGGCAACGGTCCGCCGTTTATGCCCGCGAGCACGATCTGGCGAGCAAGATTACCAGCGCACATGAACTCGATTGAGTGCAGCTTGGTGTGTAGGGCCGTCTACGGAACTAACTCGTCCTCCACTTTGCCGTCGCGCACGTGGATGATGCGGTGGGCGTGCAGCGCGATATCGTGCTCGTGGGTCACCAGCACGATGGTGTTGCCCTGCTGGTAGCAGGCGCTCGAACAGCGCCATGATTTCGTTGCCGGTGGCGGTGTCCAGGTTGCCGGTCGGCTCGTCGGCCAGCAGAATCGACGGGTTGTTCACCAGCGCGCGCGCGACGGCCACACGCTGCCGCTGGCCGCCCGAAAGCTCGTTCGGCTTGTGGTACATGCGCTCTTCCAGATCCACCTGCGCGCATGGCCAGCCTTGGCGCGCTCCAGCCGCTCGTCGGCCGGCATCGCCGACTGTAGATCAGCGGCAGCTCCACATTGTGCAGCGACGTGGCGCGCGGCAGCAGGTTGAACGTCTGGAAAACGAACCCGATCTCCTTGTTGCGGATGCGCGCCAGCTCGTCGTCGCTCATCTCGCTGACCAGGTGCCCGTTGATGTAATACTGCCCTTGGTCGGCGTGTCGAGAGCACCCGATCAGGTTCATCAGGGTCGATTTGCCCGAGCCCGACGGACCCATGATGGCGACGTACTCGCCGCGCTTGATCTCGATATCGACCCCGGAGACCGGCGTTGATCTCCTGGTCGCCCATGATGTAGGTCTTCCAGAGATCGTAGGTGCGGATGACGATGCCATCCCGCTTGAGCTGCTCGCCGCGTTCGATCAGTTCCGTCTCGACTGCCTGTGCCATTGGTGACTGTTCTCGCTTCTGCTACGTACTTTGTCGCTGTCGACCGGGGTCTTATTATCCACTTTGACCTGGGCCTCGTTCACGGATGGTGCGGATCACCTGGTAGCTGCCGGTGATGATCTGCGTCGCCTTCGTTCGAGGCCGCTCGAGCACCTCAATATCGGTGGCGCCGGTAATCCCGGTTTCGACCTTTCGGAAAACCGCCTTCCCGCCGTGCGACCACGAAAACGCCCTGAATCTCTTCCTTCTTCGCCTTTTCCGCGACCGGATCCAGCTGCGGCGGCTTGCGCGGCCTTGCATCGCTTCCGGCCGGTTTCGGCTCCAGATCGCCCTTCTGGCGGACGGTCAGCGCCTGGATCGGTATACGTCAGGACGTTTTGTCGCGTGGCCGTGGTTATCTTCGCCGTGCAAGAAAGTCCGGGCCGGATTTCGTCCGGCGGATTGTCCAGCGCGACTACGACCTTGAAATCCTTGGCTTCCTGGCTGGAAATGGCGCTCTGGCGAGGCGGCCATGCCCGTGGATCGCAGAATCGCCGTGTTGCCGATCTCGATCACGTGGCCTTTGAAAGTCTTGTTGGGCATGGCGTCGATCGTGACGTCCACCGCCTGGTCCAGCTTCACGTTGACGATATCGGTCTCATCCACTTTCACTTCGGCGGTGATGAGCGACATATCGGCGATGGTCATGATGGTGCTGCCAGGCGGAGTTCTGAATGCCCGGCACCACGGTTTCGCCCACGCGCACCGGCAGGTTGGCGACCACGCCATCGAGCGGCGCATACGCGCTGGAACGCAGCACGTCGGAGGCGCGGGTCGGCGCCATCGGCGCGCTGTTGCCCAATGCGTTTCTGGGAGGCGCTGAGCTGCGCAGCCACCTGCGCCCGTTGCGCCCGGGCTTGTACGAGACGCGTCATCTCGCGCAAGGACGCTTGTTGGGAATCGTAGGCTGATTTCTTCTGTCGAAATCCTGACGCGAAATCAGCTTGTTCCTTGAACATTTGCTCGGCGCGCTTATTTTCCAGGTTGGTCCGCTCCAACTCGGCCTTGTTGCGGTCGATGGTGGCTTGCAGGCTGGTCAGGTTGTCGTCGGCCGCTTTGACCCTTCCTCGGCTGCGGCGGCATCCGCCTCGGTCGAACTCAACGCCGCCCGCTGGGCATTCACCTCGGCTTCTCCGGCTGCACGGATTCTACTCGCGCCAGCAGTTGGCCCCTTGGCCACACGGTCGCCTTCTTCACCAGGATTTCGGTGAGCTCGCCCATGGCGTTGGCGCCAATGTTGATGTACTTGCGGGGCTTCACCTCGCCCGAGGCCGTAACCAGGCTTACCAGATCCTGGCGCACCGCCCCGCCAGTCTGGACCGTGACCACTCCGCGCTTGCTATACCGTACACCCCACAGGGCGCCGCCGCCCGCTATAGCTAGCACGAGCACAACAATGATGATTTCCACTTTCGTTTCAAGGGGATATTACTCCTGCAAGTCTTAGACGAAACTAGGGCGCGTAATGTTCGCCTGAATTCATTATTATGGTATTCCGCTGCTTCGCGGAAGGCCAAACGTCATTCGTATCGCAGCGCTTCCACCGGATCCAGCCGCGCCGCCTTCACCGCGGGCCACACCCCGAAAGAAGACGCCCACCACCACCGACAACGCGTAAAAGCCCGTGATCAGCGGCCCACGACGGAACCGTGCGAGGGCAGCGAGGGACCAGCGCGCCCACCAGCATGGTGATCAACATGGCGATCACGATTCCCAGCACGCCGCCCGCTCCGGTCAGCGTCATGGCCTCCACCAGAAACTGTCCGATGATGTCGCGGCGGCGCGCGCCCAGCGCCTTGCGCACGCCGATTTCGCGCGTCCGCTCGGTCACGCTCACCAGCATGATGTTCATCACCGCCGATGCCGCCCACCAGCAGGCCAAGCGCCGGAGATCGCGATGGCCACCAGCCCGATCAGGCCGGTGATGCGGTCGAACTGCTGGATGATCTGGTCGGGCGTGGAGATGGCGAAATCGTTCTTGCGCGCCAGTGGCACAGGCGGCGTATGCGGCGCATGCATGCCCTCGCACTTCGTCGTACGCGTCCTTGCCGCTTGCCGGTCTTGGCCTTGGCCGTGATCATGAAGCGGTCCACCTGCGGGTAGCGGCTCTCGGCGGTGCGCAGCGGAATCGACGATCGCGTTGTCCTGTCCGTTTTCGCCGAAGAAGCCGCCCTTGGCCTTGGCATACACGCCGATGATGGTGTACTCGGCGCCGTCCATCATCATGCGTGCGGCCCACGCGCCTCGTCCACCGGGAAACAGCGAATCCGGCCACGTTGGAGCCGATCATCGCCACGTGCGCGCCGCGCTGATCCTCTTCGGCGCGTGAAAGTACCGGCCGCATTGCGAAATCGCGCGGGCGATATCTCGATCATGTTCGGCGATTGCCCGGCGACGTTGATGTTCTCCGATTCGAATCCGGGCACCTGCGCCGTGATCGGCTTGCCACTCCACCACCGGCGGAATGAAGAGTTGCAGCCCGACGTCCTCCACCGAAGTAGCACCAGCGCCGGATCTGCTCGGCGTACTCAGGCTTCATGGGCCGCGCGTTTGCGCTCTTTCGAGCGGCCCGTCGAAGTTAGGGTCGCCGGAAGTCTTGTAGACGAAGATGTTGTCCGGCCCCAGTTCCTGGAAGAACGTCGACCACGCCCTGCGCGCAGTCCGGTCAGCAGCGAAGCCACCGTGACCACCGTGGTGATGCCGATCGACGATGCCCGAGCACCGTGAGCAGCGACCGGAAGCGGTGCTCCCACACGCCTTGCCAGGCGCCAAGCTGCACGTTTTGAATCGGCGCCGATATTCACGGTCTTACTCCGCACGCAGCGCCACCACCGGATCCAGCCTGGCGCGCGCGCGATGCCGGGATACCAGCCGGAGACCACTCCCACCACGCTCGACACCACCAGCGCCAGCGCCACATAGCCCGCGCGTGATGTGCATGCGAGATTTCGAACATCGCGCCGCAAGCACGCGTGGTGACCACCGCGCCCAGCGCGACCCCCAGAGCGCCGCCCAGGCTGGACAGCGTCACGGCTTCGATCAGAATCTGCATCATCACATCGCGATGGCGCGCGCCCAGCGACTTTGCGCACGCCCGATTTCGCGCGTGCGCTCCGGTCACGCTCACCAGCATGATGTTCATGATCACGATCCCGCCCACCACCAGAGAGATGCACGTCACCGGCACCACCACGGCCGCGATCATACCCAGCACCTGGTCGATGAATCCCCGAATGGCGTCCGGCGTCAGGGTGTCGAAATTGTCCAGCTGCCCCGGCTGCGCGTGAAAACGGATGCGCAGCGCCACGCGGGTTGCGGTCGAGCGCTGCCATCGAGATCGTCATCCGCTGCGGCTCCGGGACGGCGGGCCAGGGCGAATACCGCCATCGTTAGCCCGGCTCCGTACATGCGGTCGAACGGCCGTGATGGGAACCGTAGACCGGCTTGCGTCCTGGCTCGCGGCCAAACGCGCGATCCCAGCCGCTCCTGCACGCCGACCACGGTGAACTCGATGCCGTTCGATGCGCACGATGCGGTTGAGCCCCACTGGCGAATGCACGCCAGCGGGGAAAAGCGTGGTCGGTACGGTCGTCGCCGATGACGGCCAGGTAGGCGCGCGACTTTGGTCCTCCTGCGCCGGTGAAGAATCGGCCGTCCACCACGCCGATGTCGCGGATACCCGGCCATGGCGGCGGCTCGCTCCCAGAATGACGGAGCTGTCTCATCGCAAGATCTGGTTCCCTCGCGCTTCACGTCGGCTGGTGTGCTGCCGGTATGGGCTACTGTAGAGAATGTCGTCGCCGTTGACGGATTCCACGATAGCGCGCGTCGTCCGTGGCGGATGGGCTTGTTGCGCTTAGCGCATCTTGGCGAAGCGCTCAGCGCGCGGCATGGGCGCCCGGTGGCGGCGATCTGCGCGACCAGCCATGAAGCTCTCGCTGCCGAAATGCCTTGGCGAGTTGCTCCTGCTCGGCGCGTAGACGCCCAGCCCTTCGATGGGCCGCGCCCACCAGGATCCACGCTGGCCACGCCGATGATCACGCCGTGAGGAGCGTCGAGGACGCTGCGCAGCTTGTGGGCGCGGATGGAACTCACACCGCCAGACCGATGGCATCTGGAACTGGTACCGGAGGGAGATCTCCATCATTGTGGGCCGATACCTTAAGTGTAGTTCAGCGGTGAGTCAGCCAAATGACGCTGATCGGGGTGGAGTTGCGCAAGCGATGGAATCCGTAACGCCGGACGCGATCTGGAGCAGGCATTTTCCTTGGCGGTGCGCTCCGCCTGCTCCTCCTGGGTGGCAGCCGAGGCGGTCCGGCAGGCTTGGCGTCCCTGATAGGAGACGCACACCACAGCGGTATTTTGCGTTTCATGGTGGGAATGCATACAACACCAGCAGCAGAATCGCCGCCGTGAACAGCACGCCCAGAATGACGATTTTGTTCACCTTCCCGCGCTCGCTCCGCATGACTTACTTGGCCCGGCGGTAAAGAAGTTGCCCATCTTGCGGAATTTGCCATAGCGCTGTTCCACCAGCCCTTTGGGCGAGAGCTTGGCCTGCTCGGCTCGAGCGCAGCTCCGCAGCGCGGCGCAGCATGTCGGCGGGCGCCACCGGGATTCTCAGTGCGGGCCCCCGGCGGGCTCCGGGATGATGCCGTCGATGAGCCCAGAGCTGCGGCAGCAGGTCCTTGGCGGTGAGCCGCAGCGCCGCCGCCGCAGGCTCGAGGCTGCGGCTGCGTCGCGCCAGATGATGGCGGCGCAGCTTTCGGGCGAGATCACGCTGTAGACGGCGTTCTCGAGCATCCAGACCTGGTTGCCGACGCCCAGCGCCAGCGTCCCCGCCGCTGCCGCCCTCGCCGATGCAGACGCAGATCACCGGCGACGTCCAGGCGCGACATCTCGCGCAGATTGCGGGCGATGGCTCCTCGGCCTGCCGCGCTCCTCGGCGTCGACACTCGGGATAAGCGCCCAGGCGTGTCCAGAAACGTCACGACCGGCCGGCCGAACTTGGCCGCGAGCTGCATCACGCGGAGGGCCTTCGCGGTAGCCCCCTCCGGCTTGGGCATGCCGAAATTCCGGTGGATCGCTTCTGCTTGGCGTCGCGGCCCTTCTGCCGCTGACCGATCACCATGATGGGGCGGCTGTCGAAGAAGGCCGGATGCCGCAGACGATGGCGGGATCGCTTCGCCGCCAAACAGGCGGTCGCCGTGGATCTCGCTGAAATCCGGTGAAGAGGCGCTCGATGTAGTCGAGCGTGTGCGGGCTGCTTGGGATGCCGGGCCAGAAGCACCCGCTGCCAGGCGGCATTTTTCACCTGAAGTGGGTGCGGGACCGTGGTCCATTAGGTGCCGTCGGTTCTCGAAGGGCAATTTAGAATTTTACCGCAGTTGGGCGGGAAACCAAGCCTGCTGGTTTGACATCATGATGCTCATTTGCGCATCATGATGTGAAACGACATTGACACTGACGAAGACGTGCGCGCCCACTTGGAGCAGGAAATGAGCAATACGTAACTGAACGAAGCAATAA
>ERZ1370068.8179-contig-7054_pt1 | contig 34328 bp, 42 predicted proteins | sample MGYA00561227_ERZ1370068 | MGnify/ENA primary metagenome ERZ1370068 (study PRJEB38410, sample SAMEA6850437) | metagenome | study: Metagenomic assessment of the ecological functions of the soil: analysis of the soil microbiota associated with the...
TCAGTTACGTATATTGCCCACCCGGGCAGCCCGGTCGGCGGCCATCGTCCTCACCGGAGGAAGGTTGCGCCACGCTTTGCCCGGCGGTGTCACGGGCCGGTGCGGTACCTCGTCTCAGAGTGCGAACCCGGCCCGCAGCGGGCCAGGCGGTACCGCGCAGGGAGGCATCGATGCGAGTCTTCGTCGCAGGAGCGGTTTAGGCGCCGTCGGGCAGCAGCTGCTGCCCCAGCTGGTCGCGCAGGGACACCAGGTGACGGCGGCGACCAGGAGCCCGGCCAAGGCGGGGCGGCTGCGTGAGCTGGGCGCGGAGCCGACGTGGTCGATGGCCTGGATGCCATGGCCGTCGGTGAGGCGGTCGCCCGGGCCGAGCCCGATGCCGTCATCCACCAGATGACGTCGCTGGCGGGAGGCTTCGACATGCGCCACTTCGACCGGATGTTCGCCGTCACCAACCGGCTGCGGACCAGGGAACCGACCATCTGCTGGCGGCCGCCGCCGCGGCGCGGCGCCCGGCGGTTCATCGCCCAGAGCTACACCGGCTGGCACGAACATCCGCGAGGGCGGCCCGGTGAAGACGGAGGACGACCCGCTCGACCCGAACCCGCCCGCGGCGCAGCGCGAGATCGCTCGCCGCGATCCGAGTACCTGGAACGGGTGGTTCCGGCGGCGGCGCCGATGCAGGGGATCGTGCTGCGATACGGGTCCTTCTACGGGCCGGGCGCCTCCGAGCGCCTTCGTCGAGCCTCGTCAGGAAGCGGCGGCTGCCGATCATCGGCGACGGCGCCGGGGTCTGGTCGTTCCTGCACATCCGCGACGCCGCCGCGGCGACGTGGTCGCCGCGCTGGAGCACGGCCGGCCAGGCGTCTCACAACGTGGTGGATGACGAGCCAGCCAGGGTCGCGGAGTGGCTGCCGTTCCTGGCGCAGGCGGTCGGCGCGAAGCCGCCCCGCCGGGTACCGGTGTGGCTCGGGCGGCTCGGCGCCGGGAGGTGGCGGTCTCCGCGATGACGCAGATCCGCGGCTCGTCGAACGCCCGGGCGAAGCGGGAGCTCGGCTGGCAGCCCGCATGGCCGAGCTGGCGGGAGGGCTTCTCGCGCGGGCTTTCCGACGCCGAGCCAGCACGCGGCGCCGCGTAGAACCGGGAGGCGGAGATGACCACGGCCGAGATCTATCAGCGGCTCCGGCCGCTGATGTTCTCGATCGCCTACCGGATGCTCGGCAGCGTCAGCGAGGCCGAGGACATCGTCCAGGAGGCGTTCCTGCGCTACACACCACGCAGCGAGCGGGCCGAGATCGACTCACCGAAGGCCTACCTCTCGGCCGTGACCACCCGGCTGTGCATCGACCATCTGCGCTCGGCCCGGGCGCCGCCGCGAGGCCTACGTCGGCGAGTGGCTGCCCGAGCCGCTGCTGACCGGCGAAGCCGCCGACCCGCCGGGCCGTGCCGAGCAGGCCGACTCGCTGTCGATGGCCTTCCTGCTGGTGCTGGAGCGGCTGTCCCCGGTGGAGCGGGCCGTGTTCCTGCTGCACGACGTCTTCAGCTACGGCTATGAGGAGATCGCGCGCATCGTCGGCAAGAGCGAGGACAACTGCCGCCAGCTGGCGCTGCGTGCCCGGCGCCACGTGACCGAGCACAAGCCCAGGTTCGAGGCCTCCCGGCGCAAGCGGAAGAACTCGCCGCCCGGTTCTTCAGCGCGGTGGGGGCGGGAACATGGACGACCTGCGTCTCCATGCTCGCCGCGGACGTCGTGGTCTACGGCGACAGCGGCGGAATCAGCCCATCGTGGCCGCGTCCCATCGCCGGGCGCGACCGCGTGGTCCGGCTCATGGCGGGCCTCAGCGGCCAGATCCGCCAGCTCGGGATCACGGCCAGGCGCGTCGAGATCAACGGACAGCCCGGGGCGATGTTCCTCGATCCGGCTCAGCCGCCTGACCAACGTGTTCGTCCTCGACATCGCCGACGGGCGGGTACAAACGCGTCCGTTCGGTCATCAACCCGGAAAAGCTGCACCACCTCGGGCCGCTCGCCGACATGGCGGGCCTGCGCCGTCAGCTGCACCAGCGGGGACCAATGCGCGCCCTCAGGTGCGTCATCGCGACTGGGGCAGCTTGACCGAGCCGGCGCGGTGGACGGGCGCGGAGGGCGGCGGGACGACCGGCCCGATGTCCCCGTCCGGCGCCTCGTCCAGGTCGACGATCACCGGGGCGTGGTCGCTCGGCGCGGTGCCCTTGCGCGCCTGGCGGTCCACCCACGCCGCCGCGCACCCGGCTAGCCACCGGGGCCGCTGGCCAGCACCAGGTCGATCCGCATCCCCAGGTCCCGGTGGAACATCCCGCCCCGGTAGTCCCAGTAGGTGAACACCCGCTCGGTCGGCCAGCGATCCCGCACGACGTCGCGCAGGCCGAGCGCCTGCAGCTCGGCCAGCGCCGCCCGCTCCGGCGGCGTGACGTGGGTCTGGCCGACGTAGGCCTCCGGATCGAACACGTCGGCGTCGGTCGGCGCGATGTTCATGTCCCCGCAGACGATCGTGGCCTCCGGGCCGGCGGCGACCATCGTCGCGCAGCGCGGCCAGCCAGGCGAGCTTGTACTGGTAGTGCTCGGAGCCCGGCACCCGCCCGTTCGGCACGTACACCGAGCGCACCCGGATCCCGCCGCAGGTGGCGGCGACCGCACGCGCCTCCGGGGCGGGGAAGCCGGGCGCGCCGGCGATCCCGGTCACGACGTCGTCCAGCCCCGCCCGGGACAGGATCGCCACCCCGTTCCACTGCGCCTGGCCGTGCAGGCCGACCGCGTAGCCGCGGTCGGCGAGCTCGCCGCCGAGCAGCCGGTTGAACGCGTCGTCGGTGAGCTTGGTCTCCTGCAGGCCAGACGACATCGGGCTGCCGCTGGTCCAGCCAGGGCAGCAGCCGCGGCACCCGCTGCTTGACCGAGTTCACGTTCCAGGTCGCTACCCGCACCCGGCCTACGGTAGCCGCCGTCCCCGACACGCGGCTTACGCTGGCGCCCCGCCACGCTCAGGTGGCGTCGTGGAAGACCAGGCCCAGGTGTACCGGCGGCCGGAGCGGATCGCGGACACCCCGTGGCGCACCGGGGCGGCCGACCAGCCGCGTGCCGAGGCGACCGGCCGGTCGCGGGTGGTGAAGACGAGCCCGTGGCCATGCGGGATCAGCACCGCGGTGCCCCGCGACTGCGCGCGTGGCCGCTGCTCGACCAGCAGGAACTCGCCACCGGTGTGGTCGGTCCCCGGGTCGCTCAGGTTGACCACGACCTGGAGCGGGAACACCTTTGTCCCCGTACAGGTCGCGGTGCAGCGCGTTCCAGCCGCCCGGTCTCATAGCGCAGCAGGATCGGCGTCGGGCGGGTCTGCCGTAGGCGGCGTGACAGATGTCCAGCCACTCGTCGAGCGTGTCCGGCCACTCTGCCGGACGGCCGAGCCGGGTGTGCCAGTCGCGGGCGACCGGCAGCAGCCGCGGGTACAGGGCGTGCCGCAGGGCGTCGACCGGCTCGGGGAACGGCGCCGCGAAGTACCGGTACTCACCGGCGCCGAACCGGTGCCGCGCCATGTCGATCGTGGCGCGGAAGTGCCCGGGGTCGTCGTAGAGCCCGGCGATCCGCGCGCACTCGGCCGGGGTCAGCAGCTGGGGCAGCGGCGCGCAGCCGTACTCGTCGAGCTCGCGGGCCACCGAGTCCCAGTCCGCGGCAGCCACGCTGCCGCGCGTACCGGTATAGCCGCGACCGTCGCGGTCATCACGCCGCCTCCAGCGTCAGCAGCGCCTGCTTGGCGTCCGGGCCGCAAGCGTAGCCGCCGAGCGAGCCGTCCGACCGCACCACCCGGTGGCACGGCACCACGATCGGCACCGGGTTGGTGGCGCACGCAGTGCCGACCGCGCGCACCGCGCGCGGGCTGCCGGTGGCCGCCGCCACCTGGGCGTAGCTTTCCGTTATGCCGTAAGGAATGTCCAGCAGGTGCGCCAGCACGCCGCGGCGGAAGCTCTTCGCCAGCCGCAGGTCCAGCGGCAGGTCGAACGCCCGGCGCCGGTGTGCGAAGTACTCGTCGAGCTGGCGGGTCACCCCGTCCAGCTCAGCCCGGCGCGCGCAGAATGCGCGGGCTGATCCAGCTCGGCGAGCTGCGCCAGCGCGGCGTCGTGGCCCTGGCTGGGGTAGGCGATCCGGACCAGGCCCTGCTCGGTCGCGGCCAGCAGCAGCGTCGCCGAGCGGCGTGTCCACCGTCCGGTACGCGACGTCGAGAATGCCCTCGCGGTCCGCCGCGGCGGCCAGCCGTGCGTGCAGCCGCGCGGTCGCTCTGCTCGTCCTGCACCGGAAGCGTTCCGAACAGTTGCCGGGCCTCCGGCTCCATCGTGGCCATCATCGGCCCTCTCCTTCTCTCGTGCGCGCCAGGTACGTGGCGCGCAGGGTCTGATCCCATCGGCGGCGGCCCGGCGGGCGCGTCGGCGGTGCCGCCCGTGATGGCGGCGACCTCCGCGTACGGCAGCCCGGCCAGGTAGTGGTAGGCGACGACGGCGCGCTGTTTGGAGGGCAGCGCGGCGAGCGCCGCCCACAGGTCACCGTCCCAGTCCTGCGGCTTAGCCGCGCCGCCCGGCCGCTCGGGCAGCGACTCGACCGCCAGCGGCCGCCCGCGCCGCCGCGCGGACGGCGTCGATGGCCTTGCGGTGCGCGATCGTGACCAGCCACGCCTCCACGTTCGCGCCCTCGTCCAGGCGCGGGTACGCCTTCAGCGCGGCCAGGAAGGTCTCCGACCAGGCGTCCTCCGCCTCGTCCGGCCCCACCACCGCCCGGCATACCCGCAGCACCATCGGCCCGTAGTCGGCCACGATCTGCTCGAAAGGTCGCAGGCTCACACCTGGTATACGTCCCCGGCAGCCAGAACGTGAGACGCCCACGTCAGAAAAGCCGGTTACTGGCTCCGCTGCCGCCTCGAGTTCCAGCAGCGCCCGCTTGCGCGCCAGGCCGCCCGCGTGCCCGGTCAGCTTCCCGTCCGCGCCGACCACCCGGTGGCACGGCACCACGATGCACAGCCGGTTGCGGGCATTGGACGCCCCGACCTCCTGCGCCAGCCCCGGGTCGCCGCAGCTCCCGCGCCAGCTGCCCGTAGCCGCGGGTCTGCCCGTACGGAATCGCGGCAACCAGGGCCCACACCTGCCGGTCGAACGCGTTGCCGTGCAGATCCAGGTCCAGCTCGAAGGCTGTGCGCTCGCCGGCATGAAGTACTCGCCGAGCTGGCGCACCGGCTCGGCGAGCCCCGCCGGGTCCGGGCGGCCCAGCCGCGACGGCCGCGGCCGGTTGCGCTGGCCCGTCGAAATACAGCCCCGCCAGGGCGCCGTCGTTGCCCACCAGCGTCAGCTCGCCGAGCGGCGAGTCCATCACCGCGTGTGTCATGCCCATCTGTGCGCACCTCCGGTGGCCTCGTCGTCACGCCAGGTAGACGTCCCGGACGGGCAGAACGTGAGCCGCAGCGCAGTCTCATCCCCGGCCGATGAAGGGCATCGTCGTGGCGGTGATCGTCAGGAACTGCACGTTGGCGGTCCAGCGGCAGCGCGCGCCATGAAGAGCACGGCGTCGGCGACGTGCTGGGAGTCGAAGATCGGCTCGGCGGCGACGGAACCGTCGGCCTGCAGCGCGCCCTGGCTGATGCCGCCTGGTCAGTCTCGGTCGCGGCGTTGCCGATGTCGATCTGGCCGCAGGCGATGCCGTAGCCCGCGCCGTCCAGCGGAGATCGACTTGGTCAGGCCGGTCAGTGCGTGCTTGGTGGCGGTGTAGCGCGACGCTGCCCGGCCGGGGGTGTGCGCCGAGATCGAGCCGTTGTTGATGATCCGCCCGCCGCGCGGGTCTGGGCCTTCATCATCCGCACCGCGTGGTGGGCGCACAGGAAGACCCCGGTGAGGTTGGTGTCCACCACCCGCTGCCAGTCCGGCAGGTCGATCTCGTCCACCGCGCCGACCGGGCCGAACACGCCCGCGTTGTTGACGAGCAGGTCGACCCGCCCCCACCGGCCGCTGGACCGTCCCGAACAGCCCGGCCACGGACTCGGCACGGTGACATCGGTTTGCGCCACCAGCGCCGACTCCGCAGGGCACGCGCCGGGGCCACGCTCTTCGCGCAGCGCGCCTGCTCACGGCGAGCCCGCCGCCGCACCTGCCATCCGGCCGAGAGCAGGGCGCGGGTGATGGACCGGCCCAGCCCCGATCCGCCCGGTCACCACAGCCACACCGGTGGTTGCCATATCCGTCCCTCGCCGTGGCCGACCCATCGCAGGGTGCACAACGACCTGCGGCAGGTGCTCAAGTTACCCTGGCTGGCAGCGGCCCGCCACCGGCGTCCCGGCGGCCCGCGTTCGGTAGCCTGGCCGGGGTGATCCTGACGCGCAGGCGAACGCCGACCACTGGGAGCCACGCATGAGCCAGAGGACAGATGCCGACATCGGCGTGACCGGCCTGGCGGTGATGGGCCGCAACCTGGCCCGCAACCTCGCCCGGCACGGGCTCGTCGTTGCGCTGCACAACCGCTCACCAGCGCGGCACCCGCAGCCTGGTCGCGGAGCACGGCGACGAGGGTCACTTCGTGCCGAGCGAGTCGATGGCGGATTTCGTCGCGTCAGCCTCGAGCGACCGCGCGCGGTGATCGATCATGGTGCAAGGCCGGCGGCCCCACCGACGCGGTGATCGACGAGCTTGTCCCCGCTGCTGGAGCCGAGGCGACATCGTCGATCGACTGCGGCAACGCGCACTTCGCCGACACCCGCCGCCGGGAGGCCGCGCTGCGGAGCCAGCGGCCTGCACTTCGTCGGCTGCGGCGTATCCGGCGGCGAGGAGGGGCGCTGCTACGGCCCGAGCATCATGCCGGGCGGGTCGGCGGAGTCCTACGCGAAGCTGGGGCCGATGCTCGAGGCGATCGCCGCGCAGGTCGACGGCACGCCCGTGCTGCACGCACGTCGGTCCGGACGGCGCTGGGCCATTTCGTCAAGATGGTGCACAACGGCATCGAGTACGCCGACATGCAGCTCATCGCCGAGGCCTACGACCTGCTGCGCGCCGGGCTTGGCGGCGGCACCCCGCCGAGATTGCCGACATCTTCCGCACCTGGAACGACGGCGATCTCGACTCGTTCCTCATCGAGATCACCGCCGAGGTGCTGGCGCACACCGACGCCGCCACCGGCAAGCCGTTCGTCGACGTCGTGCTGGACCAGGCCGAGCAGAAGGGCACCGGCCGCTGGACGGTGCAGAGCGCACTCGACCTCGGCGTACCGATCACCGGCATCGCCGAGGCCACGTTCGCGCGCTCGCTGTCCGGCCACGCGGACCAGCGCGAGGCAGCGCGGGCCAGGCGTTCGGCAGCGATGTGCACGTGGCGCTTCGGGCTGGCCGACCGCGACGCACTTCGTCGAGGACGTGCGCAAGCGCGCTGTACGCGTCGAAGGTGGTCGCCTACGCGCAGGGCTTCGACCACATCGCCGCCGGCAGCGCGGAGTACGACTGGAACATCGACCGGGGCGCGATGGCGACCATCTGGCGCGGCGGCTGCATCATCCGGGCGCCGGTTCCTCGACCGGATCCGCGAGGCCTACGACAGCGATCCGCGCGCTGCCCAGCCTGCTGGTCGCCCCTACTTCGCCGCCGCGGTGCGCGATGGCCTCGACAGCTGGCGGCGGGTCGTGGCGCAGGCCGCGGCGGCTGGTATCCCGGCGCCCGCGTTCTCGGCGTCGCTCGCGTACTACGACGGGCTGCGCCGGAAGCGCCTGCCCGCCGCGCTGATCCAGGGCCTGCGCGACAACTTCGGCGCCCACACCTACCGGCGGTCCGACGCGGACGGCAGCTTCCACACCGAGTGGGCTTACGACCTCCGGGAACGGCCCGCGTAAGCCTGCTGACGGCGGCGGTCAGCGGCGATCCGGCGCGGCGCGAGCCGGGCCGCATACCCGAGGTTGATCGCGGCGATCGCGATCCACACCACCAGGAGGCCCCAGATCCCGGCGGGGTGGGTGCCTCGCCGCCACCGCGATCCCGCTGAGCGGGATGCCGAGGCCGATGGAGCCGAGCGCCAGACCAGCACGTTGACCGGCTTAGCTTGCGGCTGCGGGGTGAGCGGACGCCTGGGCGATCCTGGCGTCCACGCGGGCGTCGATCTCCTTGCCGACTCGCTCGACAAAGGCGTCGACGACCGGCGTCCCGGTACTCGGGGTCGAGTCTCGCGATGTGCCTCCGCGGCCGCGCGAATTTCCCTGGCGGAGAACGGTGGTCAGTCACAGGAACAAAGCTACAGCGTGCCCGGCCGGGAGGGCATAACCCGCCGCCGGGGCGTACCGCGGGGAGGATATGGGCCATGCGAGCGATCTGGATCACCAGGCCTGGCGGGCCCGGCGCCCTGGAGTTGCGGGAGACGGCCGATCCCGAGCCCGGCCCCGGGCCAGGTGCGCGATCCGTGTCCGCGCGGCCGGGCTGTGCTTCGCGGACGTGATGGCCGCGCAGGGGCTGTATCCCGACGCTCCCGAAGCCGCCGTGCGTGGTCGGCTATGAGGTGGCCGGCGTGGTCGACGCGGGCATGCAGCGACGGACCACCGCGGCAGGCCAGCGCGTGCTGGCCATGACGCGTTTCGGGGGTCACGCGGACGTGGTGTGCGTGCCCGCGGAGCAGGTGTCCGAGATCCCGGACGGCGCGAGCTTCGAGGAGGCCGCGGCGATCCCGATCAACTACCTCACCGCCTACCACCTGCTGTTCCGCGTCGCCAACGTCCGTCCTGACGAGCGGCGTGCTGGTGCATATGGCGGCCGGCGGGGTGGGGACGGCGGTGCTCCAGCTGTGCCGCACCGTCGATGAGCTGGTGGTCTTCGGCACGGCCTCGGCGGCCAAGCACGAGGTGCTGCGGGCCGAGGGCTGCAGCGCATCCCATCGACTACCGCACCGCCGATTACGCGGCCGAGGTCCAGCCGGCTGACCGGCGGCGAGGGCGTGGACGTGGTGCTGGACGCGCTCGGCGGCAATGACTGGCGGAAGGGGCTCAAACTGCTGCGCCCGGGCGGCAGGCTGGTCGCGTTCGGGTTCGCCAACCTGGCCAGCGGGCAGCGCCGCAACCCGGCCCGGCTCGCCGCGCAGCGAGCCTTGCGCATCGCCGCTGCTGACGCCGCTGCAGCTGATGAACCACAACCGCACGGTCAGCGGCGTCACACCTCGGCCAGCTGTGGGGTAAGACTGGCTAGCCTGCGCGCAGAGTTCCAGGCGGTCCTCGCGCTCTGGGAGGCAGGCCGCATCAACGCCGCGCATCGACGCGGCCTACGCCTTCACCGAAGCAGCGGCAGCCCACCGCCGGATCCTGCGGCGGCAGAACGTCGGCAAGGTCGTGCTCACACCCTGAACCGGGCCCCGCGGCCGCCCTGGGACGGCGCCGGGCCTGGACTGGGCGAGCGGCGCCGCGCACCGGCGGCGCTCGTCCGTGGCGCCTTCGCGCCGAGCGGGGACGCGGGCGAAGAAGAGGGTGAGGGCCAGTCCCGCGATCATCGGCGCCCACCAGGTCCAGGGGCTCCGCCACGGGATCTGCGAGAACGCCGGTCAGCGTCGCGGCGGTGAGCGAGGTCGCGACGAGACGTAGGCCAGCTTGCCGACGCCGCGATGAGCGCCACACGCCAGCACGGGCCACAGGTAATACGCGACCATCACCGGCTCGAACACCGGAGCGGAGCGCGAGTGCCACGGCGACCCGCCAGAGCACGTCCCGGAGCGTTTCCAGGCTCCACGCGGCCGGAATTGTCGCAGCCGCGCGCGCCACCGGCGCCCGACGGCGGCGCACATCCGCAGGCCACGAGGATGGCAACGATCCTGCCGGGCCCGGCGGCGATCATGCCGTTGCCCAGGTGCGAGGCGCACGGAGCGCAGCGCCGTGGGGTGGTTGACGGTCAGGTAGTTGGGCTGGCGGGTCACCGCGTTGTAGGTGGCCCGCCAGTTCGCCGCCGCCGCGGCCCCCAGACGAGCACGCCGGGGACAGCCGCCTGGTGAGATACTCCGGCCAACCTACGCGGGCTCGATGACCGCCAGGACGATGGGCAGCGCGAGCAGGACGAGCGGCTGCACCGGCGATGGCCGCGCCGGTCAGCCACGCGGACCGCGCCCGGCCGGTGCGTCCGACAGCGCGAGGATGCCGAACAGCAGCAGGCCCACCGGCACGGCGTCCTCGGGATGACCCCACCGCACCGAGACGCTCCACAGGGCAACCGCGCTCGCGGCGGCGAGCAGTGCGCGCCTGGGCCGGGCCACGCCCATCCGTCGGCGACCGCGTCGGCGGCGAAGAGCGCCACCCGCCGACAGGGCGATCCCGTACGGCCCGGCGAGCAGCCACGCGCCGGGCTGCGGGAAGCCGCGGGCCCGGAACCTGCAGCGAGAGCCCTGCCGCCTCGATGACGGCAGCGACCGGGACCAGGATCAGGGCCGCGCCCGGGAACGTGACCAGGCCGGTGGGCCGCGTGTACAGGCCGCCCAGGTTCAGATGCAGCAGCCGCCGGGGCCGCGGCCAGCGTCCCCACTGCAGTCGTGCGGGAGCGCCTGCGGGCGGTCCTCCACCATGCAGCTGGGGCCCCCACCAGATCGTGGCAGTGCCGTCCCGGGACGGCGTAGACGAGGCCAGCTTCGTGGCGAGCACAGGAAACAAGTCTTCCTGGCGAGCCACGGCGCGGGCTTCTACCAGACACCCTCGCGCGCCTCCAGCCGTCCGGATCGGACCGCGTTGACGAACTCGCTGGTAGTCCCGCTCGTTCTGGTCGGCGTACCGCTGCGAGAAGTCGGTGATCGACTTGTCGAACGCGTCGCTGTCGCCCAGGTAGGCGGCGATGGCGACCGGGTCCCCGGACCGGGCGTGCGCCCGGGCCAGCGTCCACCCGCAGGTGCGCGCGTAGAACGTGAGCGCGACCGGCGGTCATCGCCTCGGGCAGCGCCGAGCCCTTCATGTCGCGCAGCTGGCGCCAGTAGAAGTGGCGGCGCACGTCCACCCCCTTGGTCCAGCCGAGGTAGATGTCGCTGGCGGCCTGCATCATCCGCTGCCCCTGCACCACCCGCTCGCCGTGCTGCCGGTAGCGGCTCTTGCGCCACGTAGCGGCTCCAGCACCGACGCGGTCGCCTCCTTGACCTGCAGGAACAGCGGGTCGTGCGCGTCGCGTCCCTGGAGCAGGACGATGAACGCCCGGGTGCCGACGCTGCCGACGCCGACCACCTTGCGGGCCACGTCCACGACCTGGAAGCGCTCCAGCAGGTGGCGCCGGTCGTCTTGCAGGGTGGCCCGGTAGGCGCGGAACTGCTCGCGGATCACCTGGTCGACCTGATCGGCGGGACAGGCCGTAGGTGGCGGTCCAGGTCGCGCGCCGGGACCACGATCGGCGGCTGGCTGACGATCCGGTATTTGCCGTCGACCAGCTCGCCGAGCTTGACAGCGCCTGCACGCTGTCGCGGGTGTGCGCCTTCCGCGGCCGTCTTCGCCGCCCGCTTCTGCGCCGCCTTCGCCGCCTTCGCCTCCTGCTTCGCCGCCTTCTCGCCTGCTTCCTCGCTCGCCTGTCCTTCTTCGCCGCCTTCGTCCTGTGACCGTCCCGGCCACCGCGCTGCGGATCGAGGCCACTGAGCTCGTCCTCGTCCAGGTGGGCGTACCAGATGTCCATCGTCCCCATCTGCGCGAACGAGGCCATCGCCTCCCGGTAGGCCCGCACCGACGCCAGCGTCGCCGCGCGCGTGTCCGCCTTGGCGAACCCGTTGTTGCGGGCCGCGATCGTGAAGCTCGCCGCCATCCGCTTCACGTCGCACTCGAACGGCCCCGGCAGCGTCTCGTCGAAGTCGTTCAGGTCGAACAGCAGCCTGCGCTCGGGCGAGGCGAACGCGCCGAAGTTCGACAGGTGCGCATCGCCGCACAGCTGGGCCTCCAGCCCGGCCACCGGCGTCGTCCGCCAGGTCCGCCGCCATGATCTTGGCCGCGCCCCGGTAGAAGGTGAACGGCGAGACCATCATCCGGCCGTGGCGCACCGGCACCAGGTCCGGCTCGCGGGTGGCGTCCTGTCGCTCCAGCAGGCCGACCGGGTCCGAGCGGTCCGCGGCGCGGCTTCCACCCGAGTGCAGCCGATGGCGGCGCTCGCGCGCGGGCCTCTCTCGTGGGCCCGGCGGCTCGTCGATGCTCGGATACGCTGATCGTAATCGCCGCGCCATCCGGCACCACCGTCCCGTTCTGAACCTCGAGCGCGGTCCTCGCGGCAACCAGAGGCGCTCCGGCGGTGCGCGGCTTGGCCTGCGCTGCTGATGACCACTCTCATCCCCGACACCCGCACCACGCCCGCCGCAGCGGGCGCTCCCGGCCGCGGCCTCCGGCGCCGGACTCAGATCAATAGCGGCGCTGAAGCTCGGGGATGGCGCGGCCGACGATCGAGCGTGTTGCATCTCGCGCGGTGCCCTCGTAGGAGTAGATCGCCTCGGCGTCGGCGACGAACCGGCCGACCTGGTGCTCCAGCAGGATGCCGTTGCCGCCGAGCAGCTCGCGCGCCCAGCCGACGGTCTCCCGCATCCGCACCGTGCAGAAGCGCCTTGGCCAGCGCCGAGTGCTCGTCGCGTCAGCCTGCCCGCCTCGGCTGCAGCTGCGGCCAGCCGGGCGCACAGGCACGGCCGACGCGGTGACGTTCGCCGAGCATCTGCACCAGCAGGTCCTGGACGAGCTGGAAGCCGCCGATCGGCTCGCCGAACTGCTGCCGCTGCCTGGCGTAGGCCAGCGCGTGCTCGTAGGCGCCGCGGGCGCAGCCGACGCGCCTGCCAGGCCACGCCGGCCCGGGTCATGCCGCAGCACCGTGGCGGTGTCGCGCGAACGAGGTCGCCTCCTGCAGCCGGTTGGCCTCCGGCACCCGGACGCCGTCCAGGGTGATGTGCGCGTTCTGCGATCACCCGCAGCGCGATCTTGTCCTCGATCTGTCTTGAGGCTTGATAGCCCGGCGTGCCCTTCTCGACGACGAAGCCCTTGACCTGGCCGTCCTCCGGCGTCGCGGGCCCAGATGATGACGTAGGTCGGCGAAGGTGGCGTTGCCGATCCACTTCTTCTGCGCCGTCGAGCACCCAGCTCGTCGCCGTCGCGGCGGGCGGTGGTGGTCAGCCCGCCGGCCGACGCCGGAGCCGACGTCCGGCTCGGTCAGGCCGAACGCGCCGATCTTCTCCAGCCGGGCCATCGCGGGCAGCCAGCGCTGCTTCTGCTCCTCCGAGCCGCACAGGTAGATCGACCCCATGGCCAGGCCGCCGTGCACGCCGAGGAACGTGCCGATGCGACGGGTCGACCCGGGCCAGCTCCATCGCGATCATGCCCGTCCAGCAGCGGGCCGCCGCCCGGGCAGCCGTAGCCGCTGGTACGCCGCGCCGGCGATGCCGAGCTCGGCGAAGCCGTGATCAGCGTCGAGCGGGAACTCCTCCCGGGTCCAGTACGCGGTTGATGACCGGCTCGACCTCCTCGGTCATGAACTCCCGGGTGCGCCGCAGGGCGTCGCGGTTGCCGTCGTCGAGCGAACTGCTCGAGGCGGTAGAAGTCGGCATCGGCGGCGTTCGTCATCGGAGTCCTCCTGGAGAATGCGCGCGCGGCTAGCCTGGCGTGCCATCTGGGCTGCGCGTGCCGCCATTCGGCTGGCAGCGTCGGCATCGCCAGGAACCGGCCTGACCACCGGCGCGAGCGTCGAGGCCTCGGTGACCAGCCCAGGTGGCCGCCGTGGTACACCGTGCAGCTGCGAGCGTCGGATCAGGCGAGTGCATCAGCCGGGCGTTGGCCAGCGGGATCAGCGGGTCGTCGTCGCCGGACAGGATCAGGGTCGGCTGGCCGGATCAGCGGCAGGAACGGCAGGCTGGTCCAGCCCGCCCCGGCGGCGAGCTGGTACATAGTAGCCCAGCGCCGGACCGACCCGGTTCTCGGCGTGCATCAGCGCGCTGATGTGCTCCGGCTGGCTGCGCGCGCGAGCCGCCGTAGAGGCTCGGCGGCGTTGTCCCGCAGGTACCCGCGGTCCAGGTAGCGGCGCGGCGTGACCATCCGGGCCAGCACGGACAGCGCTGGCTAGGCACCATCAGCGAGCCGGTCGCGGTGGCTGACCAGCACCAGGCGTACGCAGCGGTCCGCTGGAGCGCAGGCGAAGTGCTGCGCGACCCCGCCACCCCAGGAGATGCCGAGCACGTCTGCCTCATCGTGGCCGAGCTGCCGAGAGCAGGCGCGCCATCAGCCGGCAGCACAGGCCGGTGAAGCGGTAGGGCAGGCCGGCAGCGGCGAGCCGCCGACGCCCGGGACGTCGAAACGGATGACCTCGGAGCGCGGGATCGAGCGCTGGTCGACGAACGGCTGGAGCAGCTCCAGGCTGGCGCCGACGCCGTTGACCAGCAGCAGGCGGCGGCGCGGCCGCGCCGTCCCGCGCCGGACGTCGATGCGCAGCTGCTGGACCGTCGACCACGATGCTGCGCGTCGTCTGCGGCCTCTCGGCTTCCGGCGGACGCCGGTCGGCATCGGTCCCAGTGACCCTGCCCAGGGCGATCACCGCGCTGGCCTGCTGCCAGGCTCGCACGCGCAGGCCTGGTCGGCTACCGGTCGAGGACGTACAGGCCGGCGCGCGAGGCTCCATCGGCTCGAATCCCTGCGCGCCCAGCTTGCTCCGGCGCGGTCCTTCTCGCCCGCCGCTGCGCTCGGCGAGCCAGGCCGAGTAGTCCGGCCACCAGCTGCCCGTGCACGGTCTCGGCACGGCTGCAGCCAGCTCGCGTGGGTCGGTCGGGTTGGCCGGGCCGCCTGCGGCTAGCTGGCGCCACCTGGAACCTCGCCTTCGGGTTGTCCGGCGGGTTGACCATCGACGCGATGTGCCCGCTGGTGGACAGCACGAACCGGTGACGTCGCCGCCGAGCAGCTGGGTGCTGCGGTAGCAGGACTGCCACGGGCAGAGGTGGTCGGCGATCCCAGCCACGATGTAGGAGTCCACGTCGACCGCGGCCAGGTCCACCGGTGAGCCGAGCATCGTCGCGCGCGCCGGGCTTGGCCAGCGCGTTGGCCGGCAGCGCCATGTCGATGAAGTCGCGGTGCAGCGCGGCGGTCATCCGGGTGGTGTCGGCGTTCCAGTACAGGATGTCGAACGCGCGGCGGCGTCTTGCCCTGCAGGTAGTTGTTGACCCAGTAGTTCCAGATCAGGTCGTTGGGCCGCAGCCAGGCGAACACCTCGGCCAGCGACCGGCCGTCCAGGTAGCCGCGGGCGCGCGAGGCCGCGACCGCCAGCGCCGCCGTCGCGCTCGTCGGCCAGCGCCGCCACGGTGCCCTCCTGCACCTGGTCGAGCACGGTGACCCCGAGGATACAGGCGACGCGAGCTGCTCCAGGCCGCCAGTGTCGCGCCAGGTGCGCGGCCACCATCGAGGACACGATGCCGCCCGAGCAGAGCGCGCAGATGCTGGCCTTCGTCGCCCCGGCAGATCGACCGCGCCGCGTTCAGCGCGTCCAGCGATGGCCTGGCCGTAGGCGTCCGGTGTCCCAGTCCCGGTGCCGGGCGTCCGGGTTGCGCCAGGAGATCGCGAACACCTGGTGGCCCTGCGACGACCAGGTACTCGATCATGCTGCGGCCGGGCGCCAGGTCGGTGACGTAGAACTTGTTGATCATCGGCGGCACGATCACCAGCGGGAACCGGTGCACGGCGCGGCGTGGTCGGCTGGTACTGGATCAGCCTCGCAGATCTCCGCCCGCCGCACCACGGCCCCGGGCGAGACGGCCAGGTCGCGGCCGACCTCGAAGGCATCCGGCGCCACCATCGCCGGGACCTCGGGGCGGCCGCCATGTCCGGACGCGAACGCGCGGATCCCGCGCACCGCGCTCAGCCCGCCGGTGATCGACCAGCGCCTTCCACGCGACCGGGCTGAGCAGCGGGTTGTTGCTGGGCGCCGCCGCGTCGACGCAGCGTTGTGCGACGACGAACCGACGCGCTCGCCGTCGCGCCAGCCCAGATCCGGCGTCGGCGAGCAGTGACTCGGCCAGCGCCGCCGCCCGCCAGGTAGGCCTGCAGGATCCGCCGGAGGAACGGGTTGCCCGTCCACGCCGGGTCGCGCGAACCGCCGGTCGCGCGGCGCGGGAGCGACTGCCGAGCGCCCTACCGCGACTGCTTGCCGAGCTCACCGGCCAGCGCGGCCGACCGGCGGGTCACCGTCCACGGCCGCCGGGCCAGGTGCAGGCCGAACCGGAGCGCGGAACCGTCGGGCCGGAACCGGCGCATGATCCCGAGGCTGCGTCCGACAGCAGCAGGTCGAGCGCGGGCGCGGCCTCGGCCGACGTCGGCGAAGTCCTCGGCCGGGCCGCCGTCGCCCGCCTTCGCCCGCGTCACCGGCGCTCCAGCGATCGCCGCGCCGTCGCTGGCGGTTCACGACCTCAACGGCGCAGGATCTTGCCGGTCGGTCCCTTCGGCAGCTGGTCCACCAGCCAGACGTGCCGTCGGGTACTTGTAGGCGGCGACCCGTGCCTTGGCGAACGCCTGCAGCTCGTCGGGGTGGCGGTGGCGCCCGGCTTGAGCGCGACCGCGGCGCCGACCTCCTCGCCCAGCGAGTCGTGCGGGATCCCGACGACGGCCACCTCGGCGACGGCCGGGTGCTCGTGCAGCGCCTCCTCGATCTCCCGCGGGTACACGTTGTACCCGCCCCGGATGATCAGCTCCTTCTTCCGGTCGACGATGAAGAAGTAGCCATCCTCGTCCGATCCGGGCCAGGTCGCCCGGTGCGGAACCAGCCATCGGGATCGCCTCGGCGGTCGCGTCCGGCTTGCCCCAGTAGCCCTTCATCGACGTTGTGGCCGCGGATCGCGATCTCGCCGACCTCCCCGGCGGCACGGTCGGCGCCGGAGTCGTCAACGACGCCGCATCTCGCACGCCGGCGATCGGGGTGCCGATCGAGCCCGGCTTGCGGACCCGGTCCGGGTGGTTGAACGAGCGCGACCGGCGAGGTCTCCGACAGCCCGTAGCCCTCAAGGATCGCGCAGCCGAACGCCTCCTCGAACCCGCGCAGGACCTCGACCGGCAGCGCAGCCCCGCCGGACACGCACAGCCGCAGCGATGACACGTCGGCCGCGGCGCGGTGCCGGTGGTGCAGCAGCGCCGAGTACATCGTCGGCACGCCCTCGAAGATCGTCACCTTCTCCCGGCTCGATCATCTCCAGGGCCGCGCGCCGGCGTCGAACCGCGGCAGCAGGCTCAGGCGGGCGCCGCTGATGACCGCGGCGTTCATGCCGCAGGTCAGGCCGAAGCACGTGGAACAGCGGCAGGCAGCCCATGACCACGTCGCTCGGGCCCGCGGTCAGCAGCGTCGTCGCGGTCACCTCGGCGTTCCGTGTACAGGTTCGCATGGGTGAGCTCGGCGCCCTTCGGACGCCGGTCGTCCCAGACGTGTACAGGATGACGGCGTCGTCGTCGTCGTTCCGGCTCGGCCCAGTCCAGTCAGCGGCTGCCGGTCGCCGAGCAGGGTCCGCGCGTCCGGCTCCGCTACCCGGCATGACCTGGGCGCCGGTGTCGGCCGCGCCCCTAGCCGCCTCGTCTGCTGCCATCGGTCCCAGGCGACGATGACCGATGCGCCCGAGTCGCCGAGGTGAGTACGCGACCTCCCGGCTCTTCAGCAGCGGGTTCATCGGGCACGACCGACGGCGCCCGACGGCGAGGCTGCCGTAGAAGAGCAGCGGGTACGCCAGCACGTTCGGCAGCATCAGCGCCGCCCGGTCGCCGGCCCGAACCCCGGCCGTCACGCAGCAGGGCGGCAGCCTGGCCGCTCGCCCGCGCAAGCTCGGCGTAGGTCAGCGCCCAGCTCACCCTGCCGCACGGCCAGCCACTCGCCGCGCGCCGCCTGCGCATCTCGCACAATCCCGGCCAGGTTGGTCATCGCCGCGGCTCCTCTCCCGCAGCCCAGCGGCACGCTCCGTCCATTCATCCCATGCAAAGCCGCGCCGCGCCGGCGCTGCGTCGGGCCAGAGCGCCTGGCGGCCTCGGTCAGAACCGGCGGCGATAGCCCCGATCAGGCCGCTGCGGGTGACCCGCGCCGCCAGCGCCTGCTCGTCCAGATCCCCGGTCGCCGGCGCGACGGCGCGCGGAGGACCAGTGGCGGGACTCCGCGCTGGAATCCCGGACGTTGATCTATCACGGCCGGACCGAGCACGAAGCCGAACTGCGCAGCACCTCGCGCGGGTCCCGCATCGACCTGGGACCGGTACGCCTCGCTCTTGTACCACGTCGGCGAGGGCCCGAGCAGCGCGATCGGGTAGCACGAGCACAGCGTGCACACGATGACGTTGTGGCTCGTTCTCGGTGTTCTCGACCACCTTGCAGCCGCTGCTCCCTGCAGCCCGCTCGCCCATCGACAGCCCGGAGTTCGGGCAGCGCGGCGGTTCGCGTCCGCCAGCAGCCGGCGCGGCGGAACCCGCCGTCGAGCCGAGGCCCGCGCGACCAGGCGGGCGCCGTTCGGCCGGTGAGGCGCGGGCCAGGAACGCCTCAGGGCGCGCAGTCCACGGCTCCCGGGACGAGGCCGCGCCGCTCCAGCAGGCCCTCGAGCGTGGCGGACCCAGGCGGCTAGCGTCGCTGCCCGGTGCCGGTGTGGTCGCCGCTTCATCGCGCCGCCTCCGGCGTGGCAAGCCGGAGGTAGCTTTCCCCAGGTCCACGGTCACCGTGTGGTCGCCCTCGCCGAACAGCTCGGCAGCGGCGAAGCGGACCGTGTAGACTGGCTCGGGCTCGGCAGGAGCTGCCGTGCCCGCGTCGGGCAGCGGATGGCGGCTCTGGCGCTCCAGCACCGTGCCGACGGCGCCGCGCGCGATACCGCGGGAGCCGGGTGTGGTGTGGCAGGTCGGCGCGGCTCGTCCGGACCCGGTCTCCCGGGCTGGGAACAGCTCAGTCACCCGCCATCTCCTCCTCGGTCAGGACGCCCTTCTCGGCCAGCAGCGTGGTGATGGCGCGAACCACTTCTCGTAATACGACGACGCCAGGTACTCCGGCGGCGGTATCCGCTCGATGGCGTCCCGTGGGAACTCGGTCGAGGTTGTAGACAATCCGCGAGCCGATCAGGGCCCGGTTGATACGGCGGGCACGTGCGCCTCAGCCGGTCGGCGTGGCAGGCCTACCGTCGGCCTTTCCTGCGCCGCCGGCGGGGAAAGCTCCTGGCATCGCCCCGATCGCTGCGCCGGATCCTGGCTCGAGGGTCTTCCCCACGATTTCCAGCCACCATTGCTGCCAGCGTTGCCCTGGCGGTTAGGCTGGGCGCTCCCCCGCCCCGCCTTGGCCTTTGATGGTCTCAGCTGGGTATGTGGGATCGCGAACCTCGAAGCGCACAGTGGTACGCAGGGCGATCATCGCAACGCGTATCTCCACCGGGCCTGGATGCGCGCGGGAGCCTGCCGGACGCGCGTTCTCCGGGCGGCCGCACATCGCGATCGCGAACACGGCGTCCGACCTCACGCCGTGCAATGCGCACATGAACGAGGTCGCCGCCTCCGTCCGCGACGGGATCTATGAGGCGGCGGTACATCCGGCTCAGACCTGCCAGTCGTTCCATCGGCGAGACCAACCTGCGGCCGACCGCGATGCTGTGGCGGAACATGGCGGCGATGGCTACCGAGGAGATGCTGCGCGGCCAACCCGATCGACGGGCGTGGTGCTGCTCGGCGGCTGCGACAAGACGATCCCGTCGCTGCTGATGGCCGCGGCGTCGGTCGACCTGCCCGGCCGTGGTCGTGCCCGGCGGCCCGATGCTGACCGGCACCTTCCGGGGCGTGCCGCTGGGCTGCGGCACCGACGTGTGGCGGCTCAGCGAGGAGGTCCGCGCCGGCACGCTGCCGCAGGAGCGCGTTCCTCGCGTCGGAGTCGTCGATGATCCGCAGCCGCGGGCACTGCAACACCATGGGCACCGCCTCGACCATGGCGCTGCGTCGCCGAGGCGCTCGGCACGACCATGCCCGGCATCGGCCGGCACGCCGGCGCCGGACAGCCGGCTGCTGGAGGGCCCACGCACGGGCCGGTACGCCTGGTCGTCGAGATGGTCGCGGCCGACCGCCGGCCGAGCCACGGTCCTCGACCCGGGCGTCGTTCCGCAACGCGATCGTCGCGCTGGCCGCGATCGGCGGATCCACCAACGCCGTGGTGCACCTGCTCGCCATCGCCGGCCGGCCTCGGCGTGCGACTGACCGCTCGACGACTTCGACCGCATCGGCGCGCGGCGTGCCGCTGCTGGTCGACCTGCAGCCGGCCGGCCGGCTTCCTGATGGAGGACTTCCACCGCGCCGGCGGCGCTGCTCGCCGTCGCTGCGCGAGGTGCGCGGACCTGCTCGACCCGACGGCGCGTCACCGTCACCGGCCGGCCACTGGTCGAGCTATCTCGACGAGGCCCAGATCTGGGACCACGGAGGTGATCCGGCCCGCGGCCGAGCCGCTGCCGGACGAGGCCGGCATCGCCGTGCTGCGCGGCAACCTCGCCCCGACGGCGCGATCATCAAGCCCGCGGCCGCGTCGCCGCGGAGCTGCTCACGCACCGCGGACCGCGCCGTCGTCTTCGACAGCATCGAGGACCTGCACGCCCGCATCGACGACCCGGACCTCGACGTCGACGCCGACTCGGTGCTGGTGCTGCGCGGCTGCGGCCCGCAGGGCTACCCGGGCATGCCCGAGGTCGTCGAACATGCCGCTGCCGACGCAAGCTGCTCGAGCAGGGCGTGCGCGACATGGTGCGGATCTGCGACGGCCGGATGAGCGGCACCGCCTACGGCACGGTCGTGCTGCACGTCGCCCCCGAGGCCGCGGCCGGCGGACCGCTGGCGCTCGGTCAGACCGGCGACTGCGATCACGCTGGACGTCGCAGGCGCGTCGCTGGACGCTCGACGTCCCCGGACCGGAACTGGCGCGGCGCACCCCGAGCCGGGCCACCGTCGCGGGATTCGCCGCACCCGACCGCGGGCTGGGAGCGGCTCTACGTCGACCACGTGCTGCAGGCCGACACCGGCGCCGACCTTGACTTCCTGGTCGGGTCGCAGCGGCGGGAACGTCAGCCGCGAGTCGCACTGAGGCGCCGCGGCCGCTGGGGGCGCGGCTGCGGTCAGTTCGCGGGCATGTCGAGCAGCGCCCGGCAGACATCTGCGATATCGACGATCCCGCTGAGCGCGCGGATTTGTCGTCGTTTTTCGACCGGCAGATGCCGGAAGTGGCCCTCCACCATGGTCTCCGGCCGCGTCGCGGAGCGCTCATTCCCGCCTTGATGACGGTGGGGCTGCGGGTCATCAATTCGTGGATCCGGACCTCGTTCGGGTCGCTTCCCGTCCGCCACCGTGTGGACGATAATCCGCCTCCCAGTGTGATGATGCCGATGGTGGCTCTGGTCTCGTGGCCGTCAGGACCACGAGCGCGGTCGCGCCCGCGTGCCTCATCAGGTTACGCGGCCGCGGCCGCGTCGGTCGTTCTGGTCGACGGTCGTCCAGCGGTGGCTCCATACGACGTCCGCGACGGTGCCAGGCTCCCGTTGCCGGTCGTGCGGACGGCTCGTGCGCAAGCGTTTCCTGCCATGATCTGCTCCATTCCGGCGATCTCGGCGAATCCCCAGAGATCCGAGCATCCTCTACCGCATAAGCCAACCCCTATCAGGGGTTGCCGCATTCCCGCCAGCAGGCCTCACCCGGAACGCGCCGCGGCCAGCGCCATGGCGAGCTGCTGTGCGATGGCCGCCAACCACGCTCGTGCTGATCAACGAGCCCAGGGCGGCGGGAGGAGTCTCGATGGTCATAGAGTCTGCGCGCTCTCGCGTGCTTCCAGGAACACGTTCACCACGCTCTTCAAGCTGGGATCAGGCCAGGTGGAGCAGCTCCAGCTGAAGCTCAGCCGGGCTGGCCGGTCGAGCACCAGGTACTCGCCGCTGACGCAGAACTCCGCCCCGCCGTCCTCGATGTCGATCCGCAGCCGCCCGCCGGGGCAGAGGCTCCGACTCGACGTTGCGGCACCGAGTAGGCCGGGGGCACATCCAGTCCGCGGAGCGCGACGGGGTCGAGCCATTCGTCGTAGACGACGTCGGGAGAGGTAGGCAGCAGGCGCCGGACGATGGCGGCCCGCCCTCCCGCGGTCATCGGCCCTTCTTGCGCGCGAGCCGGGCGGCAAGCGCGCATCGGCCCGCCGTGACCAGAACGCCGTCTGCTCGCTGATCCAGTCCTCGGCGGCGGCGAATCCGCTTCTGGGCGGATCGAGAAGCCAGTGCTCGCGGCCGCGAACCGCCCGCTGGACGAGCCCCGCCGACTCAGGACCGCCGACGTGACGTGAGACGCCCGCAAACGTCATCGGCAAGGGCGCTGCGAGGTCGGTGATCCGGGCGTCCCCGGTGCGCAGCGCGACGAGCAGGGCCCGGCGGGTGGGATCTGCGAGCGCCGCGTAGGTCCGGTCAAGACCTGATCTTCAACCATCTTGTTGACCTTACACCATGCGGCATGATATTAAACACTTCTATTGAACGATTGCCGCAGGAGGAAAGCGTGCCCATCTACCAGACCGCCCACTATCAGATCAATGCGTCGGCGGTGGACAAGGTCACGACTGCGATCGCCGAGTTCGTGGAGTACGTCGCGAAGAACGAGGCCGGGCACCAGGATGTACACCGCGTGGCGGCAGAAAGACGACCCCACCAGATTCATCCATCTCTTCGAGTTCGCCGATGAGGCGGCCCATCGAGCACACGGCACCTCGGCCGCCGTCCGGCAGTTCGAAGCCGTCTACGGCCCCGAGCTCACCAACCGCCCGTCGTCTTCACCGACTACGTGCTCATCGCCACCAACCGCGGCCAGTAGCAGCAAGCAGGGTGCAGGCCTCCTCGTTGCGAACCAGCGTGCGGGACCGCCGACCGGAAACCCCACCCGCCCCCGCCGTGCGGGAGGGCAGCGGAACCCTGACTCAACCGGGACCGCAGTGACGTGTTTCCGATAAATCTGCGCGGATTTCCCGCTGGGGCCCGATCGCTGGGCCGCGGACTGTCAGGCCTGCCGAGTATGGTCGAACTAGTCTTCGAATTGGAACCCGCAGCGCCGGGGCGGGCGTGGCAGGGGCAGAGGTGGTCAGCATGTGCGGCGCGGACGATCCGGCGACGGTGGGCGACGCGCTCGTGATGCTGGATCGAGCCTTGCCGCGCTGGCCAAGCGCCGACGCGGGTCGCTGCCGACGGCGGTGCAGGCGGAGGCGCTGCGGGCCCTGGAACGGGCCGAGGCCCGGCACACCGCGGCGCGGGCCCGGATGCCTGGCGGCGTTCACAGCCCAGGACGGGTAGCGAGTGCGACGAGCCAGGGCAGTGCCCGGACGTGGCTGCGGTGGCAGGCCAGGGTGACCAGGGGCGCCGCCGCCGTGGCGACCGCATGGGCACGGCGGCTGGCCGCGCACCCCCGTCATTGCGCGGGCGTTAGCCGACGGGGAGATCTCCGCCTCGTGGGCGCGAGCGGTGTGCGACTGGAGCGACCGGCTGCCCGCCTCAAGCGGGACGATGCCGACGCGATCTTGACCGGGGCCGCGCGTGCCGGGGCCGAGCTTGCCGACCTGGCGGGCCTGGCCGTGGAGATGTACCAGCGCAGTCGGCCGGACTGCCCGGACGAGGATGGCGGGTTCGGCGACCGCGCGGTTTGGCTCGGGGTGACGCTCGGCGGGGCTGGGCGGCTGGACGGCGACCTGACCCCGGGCTGCGCCGCCGCGCTGTCGGCGGTGCTGGACTCCCTGGGAAGAAGGCCGGGCCGGAGGATGGCCGGATCCGCGGTGCAGCGCCGTCACGACGCGCTGGAAGAGGCGTCGTACGGCGGCTGATCGCCGCCGGGATGCTGCCCGGGCGGGCTAGGCCAGCCGACGCACGCCCAGGTCCACATCACCCTGGCCCAGCTGCGCAGCTCTGCCCGGCGCATCCGATGCCGAGGCGGCCTGGCGTGCCGCCGCTGCCCGTGAGCACGGCTGGCTGACCGCCCCCGAGGCGGACGCCGCCGCGTGCGACGCCACCCTCGCGCCGGTGGTTACCGGGCACGTGGACGCGGCGGCGCTTGACCGCATGGCGGAGGTCTTCCTGGCCAGCTCACGGGATGACCGGCGGGCAGGACGCGCGGCGCTGCGGCTGCCGGTGTGGCGGATGCGACTGCCCCGCCCGCACGCCCGTATCCGGGCAGATCGCGTGCGCGGCTGCGCGGCTCGCTGCTGGCGATGGCCGCCGACGTCCTCTGTCCGGCCCGGGCGGGCTCGCCGCCTGGCTGCGGCAGTCTCAGCTCACCGGCGGTCCCGGCGCCTCGCCGAGCCAGCCGCTCGACATCCCGGTGCCCCTGGACACCGGCGAGGCCGGGTGGCGATCCCCGCGCACCTGCGCCGGGCGGTGACCGCCCGCCATTCGAGCTGCGCCTTCCCCGGCTGCGACCAGCCCGCCAGCGTGTGCCAGATCCACCACCTCATCCCGCGCTCGCGGGTGGTCCCACCGCCCTGCCCAATCTGCTGCCGCTCTGCGCCTTTCACCACCTCACCGTCATCCACCGCTGGGGCTGGACCCTACGCCTGCACCCCGACGGCACGACCACCGCCACCAGCCCGGTAAGCCGCACCCTCCACAGCCACGGCCCGCCCAGCCAGGACCACCCACCCAGTCACGACCACCCGCCCAGCCAGGACCACCGCCCACCCGGCGAAGCCTCATAAGCGCCCTCCACCGACAGAAGTCACCTGCGGGCGATACCGCCCGCAGCGGCGGCCCGGTTGCAGGCTAGGTCGATCATGTGGACGAGGCGAGCGATCTTGGTCACCGGCGCGGCGAGGGGGATCGGCCGCGCCATCGCGGAGGCGTTTCGCGGAGACAGGGCGACCGGGTCGCCGTTCACTACGGTCAGTCGGCCGCACCGGCCAGCGAGGTGCTGGCGGGGCTGCCCGGCAGCGGGCACGTGGTGGTGCAGGCCGAGCCTGGCTGACCCGCAGGCGGTGCGCCAGATGGTGGACCAGGCGCACTGCCGGCGCTCGGCGGTCTGGATGTGCTGGTGAACAACGCGGGCATCTTCATCCCGCACCCGATCACCGGCGCGTCGTACGAGCAGTGGCAGGCGGCCTGGCAGGCGACGCTCGCCGTCAACCTCACCGGCGCCGCGAACGTGACCTGGTGCGCGGTCCAGCACATGATCGCCGGAGGCGGCGGGCGGATCATCAACGTTTCCTCCCGGCGGCGCCTTCCGTGGTGAGCCGGACCAGCCCGCCTACGGGGCGAGCAAGGCCGGGCTGAACGCGTTCGGCCAGTCGCTGGCCCGGCCCTGGCCCCGCACGGGATCGCGGTCGCCACCGGTGGCACCGGGGTACGTGACACGGGACATGGCGGCCCGGCACCTCGCGCGGGCCGTCAGGCGACCAGATCCGCGCGCAAAGCCCGTTCGGGCGGGTGGCCCGCCCCGGCGAGATCGCGGCGGCGGTGGTGTACCTCGCGTCCCCAGGCGCCGAGTGGGCCAGCGGCGCCATCCTCGACCTCAACGGCGCCTCGTACCTGCGCTGGCCTGAATACCTGCGCTGGCCCGGACTCCGCGGCCACCGCGCCGTCCAGAAGTCACGCCGAAATCGTCCTGCGAAGCCGAAGCTGGAACTCATCGCGCCACGGCTTTTAGCCGAATCGATCCGGGCGCTGCTCTCATCCGCCCGGGCCGAGATGCATCGCTCACGTCCTCGGAGCATCGGTACGGCGCACCACCGTACCGGGGCCGTTAAGCGTGGTGGCTGCGGCGTGGCGGCCGTCCAGGCACGGCGAGCGCGGAACGGAGCCACCGATGACGGGAGAGGGCGGGGCGCCTGACACATGGCCGACGCTGACCGGCTGACGCGTCAGGCTCCGGCCGGGCCGCCCCGGTGACGCGCCGAAGCTGCGCGCGATCCTGGCCGAGCCGTCGGTGGCGCGCTGGTGGGGCGAACCCGATCCGGTCGAGGTGATCGAGGAGGAACTGCGCGGCGACGACTCATCGGTGCTGCTGGTGGTGGAGGTCGGCGGGCAGGTCGCCGGGGCATCCAGTACCACGAGGAGAACGACCCGATGTACCGGCATGCCGGGATCGACATCTACCTCGGCGGCCGCTTCCAGGGCCGGGGCGCCGGGACCGAGGCCGTCCGCGCTGCTGGCCGGGTTCCTGTTCGAGCAGCGCGGCCACCACCGGATCACGATCGACCCGGCGGCCGCCAACGAAGCAGGCGATCCGCTGCTACGCCAAGGTGGGCTTCCGCCGCGTCGGCGTGATGCGCCAGTACGAGCGCGGCGCCGACGGCACGCTTCCACGACGGCCTGCTGATGGACCTGCTGCGCGACGAGCTGAGACAGCCATGAGGTGATACCGCATGAGCGCCGCTGACGTCGCGCCGCTCTAGGGTGGGAGGTGTTCCGAGCGTGACCAGGCTGGTAGAGGGATGGCCGATGACCTCTTCGTGCTGATCCCGGGTGCTAGCGGCGCTGCCTGGCACTGGCACCGGGTCATCCGCTGCTGCGGGATGCCGGGCACGACGCGGTCGCCGTCGACCTGCCCGCCGATGACGAGACGGCGGGCCTGCCCGAGTATGCGCGGCTGGCGGTTGACGCGGTCGGCGGCCGGGAGGACGTGGTGCTGGTCGCCCAGTCGCTGGGCGGGTTCACCGCACCGCTGGTGGCCACCGCGGTCGCGTTGCGCGGCCTTGTCTTCGTAAACGCGATGATCCCGGTGCCGGGCGAGACGGCCAACGAGTGGTGGGGAGTCCACCGGATGGGCCGATGCGCGCGTGGCCGCGGCGCAGGCCAGTGGATACAGCACCGATTTCGACGTGGACGTCTATTTCCTGCACGACGCCGCCGGACGTCGCGGCGGTCGGCGAACCGTACCAGCGGCCCGAGGCCGCGGCGGCTTTCAGCCTCGGTATGCGACTTCGCCGCCTGGCTCACCATTCCGATCCGGGTGGTGGCCGGTTCGGACGACCGCTTCTTCCCGGCTGATTTTCAGCGCAGGTTGGCCGGGAGCGGCTCGGCATCGAGGCGGACGTCGCTACCCGGCGGTCACCTGATAGCGCTGTCCCAGCCCGCTGCGCTCGCCGCTTACCTGCTCAGCACCTGACCGGCGGGCCAATCCCGGGCTGGCCTCCGCCGAGGCTCCGGCGGCCGTTCACCGGAGCCACTCTGCGTGTTTGAATCGGCTGGAACCCGCTATGGCGGGAGGCAGCGATGGCCGAGCCGAGCATCCCCCGGGCTTCGACTTCACCGATCCCGACCTGTACGCGAGCCGGGTGCCCACTGGATGAGTTCGCCGAGTCTGCGCCGCACGGCGCCCGTCTGGTGGAACGCGCAGCCCCGGGGCGCATCCGGCTTCGACGACGACGGGTACTGGGTGGTCACTAGGCACGCGGACGTGCTGGAGGTGTCCCGCTCCAGCGACCTCTACTCGAGCCAGGAGAAGACCGCGATCATCCGCCACGCGCAGGCCGTCACCCCGGAGTCGCTTGATATGCAGCGGCTCATCCTGCTCAACATCGACCCGCCGCAGCACACCAAGCTGCGCGGGATCGTCTCCCGGGGCTTCACGCCACGGGCGATCGGCCGCCTGCGCGAGGCGCTGACGGCGCGTGCGGAACGGATCGTGCGGGCGGCCGCTGGCGGAGGGCACCGGCGACTTCGTCACCGACGTGGCCGCCGAGCTTCCGCTGCAGGCGATCGCCGAGCTGCTCGGGATACCGCAGGAAGACCGGCGCAAGATCTTCGCCTGGTCGAACGAGATGATCGGCTATGACGACCCGGAGTACGGCGGCGACGGCCAGGCCGCCGCCGCCGAGCTCGTCGGCTACGCCATGGCCATGGCGGAGGACCGCCGGGCCTGCCCCGCGGGACGACATCGTCACCAAGCTGGTCCACGCCCAGGTCGACGGCGGCCAGCTGTCGGCGGACGAGTTCGGCTTCTTCGTGATCCTGCTGGCCGTGGCGGGCAACGAGACCACCCGCAACGCGATCTCCGCACGGGATGCTGGCCTTCCTGGACCACCCGGACCAGTGGGAGCTGTTCCGGGCCGAGCGGCCCGGGACCGCGGTCGACGAGATCGTCCGGTGGGCGACCCCGGTGACGGTGTTCCAGCGCACCGCGCTGGCGCGACACCGACCCTGGGCGGCCAGCAGATCAGAGCCGGCCAGCGGGTCGGCCTGTTCTACCGGTCGGCCAACTTCGACGAGGAGGTCTTCGACTCACCCGAGCGGTTCGACATCCGGCGCAGCCCCAACCCGCATCTGGGCTTCGGCGGCACCGGGACGCATTACTGCCTCGGCGCGAACCTGGCCCGGCTGGAGATCGACCTGATGTTCAACGCGATCGCCGACGGCATGCCAGGCCATCCGGCGGGCCGGGCGACGCGGAGCGGCTGCGCTCCGGCTGGCTCAACGGCATCAAGCGGCTGCCGGTCAGCTACCGGTAACGGCCGAGCGCCTGCCGGGCGCTGTCCCCTCAGGCGATTGGAGCGGCCAATCTTCCGCCGCGCTCCCGCTGTTGGCGTGTCGCGTCCGCGCTGGCTGCCGCGGCGCGGCCGCCGCGGTCGTCGGCGCAAGCGACCGTCCGGAGCCCGGCACCCGCTGGGCGGCCGCTGTGGTGCGAGCCGTTGCGGCCTGGTCCGCAGGCCCGACGTGGTCCGGGTCGATGACGGCCTCGGCCTGCTTCTCCAGCCGCAGGAGGAACCGCCCGACGCGCCCAGCAGGATCGCTACGCCCAGCACCGCGGCGGATGGCGCCCGCAGGTCGGCCAGAGAGGTCCAGGGCCGGCGAGCTGCAGCACGCCCGCCGTCTGCAGCAGGGATATGAGGGACCAGCCCGGCCCAGGCCGCCAGCGCGCCAGGGACCGGCGCGCAGAACAGCGGGCCCCCACGAGCTGCCGTAGGTGACGCGGGGATGCGGGTGGAGAACACCAGCCGATGCATGCGGCTGACCAGGCCGCCGATCGCCCCCGCCACCAGCAGCATGCCGAAGCCGAACCCGGCCAGCACCGCCAGCGGGAGCAGGGAGACCAGGATGATCCAGGTGGCCCGGTTGTAGAGGCCCGACAGCTGAATGGCGTTGCCAGTTGGACGCCTCGTAGATCTCGCCGAGAGCATCGTCGAGATAGGCGCGGTAGTCGCGGTCCAGCCGCCGGTATGCCGTTCAGCCGCTGCGGTCCGTTCGTCCTTGCGAGCGAGCAGCGGTGCAGATCACGTAACTCCCACGCCTCCCGCCGGGCTGGGGCAGCTCGGCCAGCTGTCCCCGGCGCCCGCTCCAGCCGGGGGCGACCAGCTGTTCATGGCCGAGGGCGGGCAAGGCCAGCCGCTCGGCCCGTGCATGGTCACCCACGTGCGCGATCTGGCGTGAGCCATTCCAGCCGAAGATGTCGCGGCGCTCGCTCACGGAGTCGTTGTCCTGGATGTCATCGTCGGACAGCGCTGCAGGATACGGCGGTGTCACCGGCGCCTTGCCGTTCTCTGACAGTCACGTCCACGTCGCGGGATGACAGCTGCGCGTGGTTATCGCCTTGGCCTGCGCCGCGGGTCCACAGACAAGAGTGCGCGACATAAGATCCACCGGGCCAGGACCACCAAGAGCGCGTATGCGCCGAGCAGCACCAGCCCCAGACCAGTTCAGACATGCGCCCCCTCTAACGCCGGGGACCGTTCCCCATTGGTAAGGAGGAAGGCTCCTGGCGAGAAAACTACACGCAGGTGGCGCCGCCACCCAGATCGGGAACGGCTGTGAGACCTCGCCGGGCGCCGTCCTGGCGTGCGCGATCCCCCTGGAGCTAGTACCGAGCGTCCGGTCCGGGCGCACACCGCGGCCGGTGCGAGAACCATTTCTTGGGAACCCGGTTCCGTGCCACTCTCGGCGCATGAAGGTGAACCGGCAATAATGGTTCAACGTGCTTGGGCGAAGGGGGCGCAATGCCATCGAGCATCGCTCTCATCCCTTCGGGGGGACACCACGGGGCGACCGACACCGCCGCGGTCAGCACCGCCTGGGCAACGCGGGTGCTGGCGGGAGCGTGCTGCTCGGGGCCGGGCAACTGGTATACCAACGCGCCGCTGGCGATCCCCCGTTGGGCTGGAACTGGGCATCGAGGGCGCGATCAACGCGGCCCACTGCGCGGGCTCCCCGCCGGGTCCGTGATCCACCCGGTCGCCGCGTTCAGTGGATCGGGAGTGCCATCAGCCTGTCGGCCGTCGCCGGGGTGCGGATCGAGATCTCGCCATTCTCAACGACCTTCGCACGCCTACCAACGTGGACGGGATCTCCTGCCGTGGCAACGTCAATGGCCTGGAGGTGCTGCACGTCTCGGTCACCCAGGTAAGCGGCTACGGGCTTGCGTACTACCGGTCCGGCGGCGCCGATGGCGACGGGCTGTGGATGAGCCGCTGCATGTTCCAGCAAACCGGCAAGTCGGCGGTTCACCGGCCGGTCAACGACGCCAACATTCACAACGTCCACATCCAGTACGCGGGCACCGTCGCCGGGGCCGCGGACGGTCATGGCTTCTTCTTCGGATCCCGGATCGGCGGGGAACATGACCTACGTTGGGTGCCGGGCCGACCTGTGCGCGGGCAGCGGCTGGGTCATCGACCACGGGGCGCTTCGGTGACGCCACCAAGCTGCGTTGGCTGCTCCACCGAGCGCAACTCGCAGGACCGACGTCCTGCATCACCAACACGCCTGCCGCACCGGCACCGTATGGCGGTCGCCGGTGCATCATCAGCGGCTGCTCGCTTGAGGGCGACGGGAAGGGCAGCAACGCCGGGGCGGGGAGTACGCCGGGCATCCGGGTCCGGGGGCGGAACCGGTGCTTCATCGATGGCACCACCGTGCATGGTCAACACCACCGACGTGGCGGCCGGGGCGCCGGAAGTATCGCTGGGGATCAACTAGGTCACGGTCGTGGCCTACCGGAGACGATCGAGTGGGCCAGCGGCGGATGAACTACTCCCACCGGGCAGGGCGGGGCTGGCCATCCAGAACCACCGCTGGTGGATCATCTGGTTATCGGACCGACCGTCACCCAGGCGGGCGGGTACGAGAGCACGGCCATCGCGCCGCGGACGGGCAGCGTCACTCTGGGCGCGACCGCCACCGTCTCCACCCTGGGCGTTCCTGCAGAGCCTGATCCTATCTCACCAACGTTCGCCCTTCCGGCACGGTGGGGACGCCCTGCGTCTCCGCGCGCGGCACCGGGTCGTTCACGATCCAGTCCACCAGCAGCACCGACGCCAGCATCATCGCCTGGATGATCATGCAGCCGGGCGCGGCTCAGCCGTTGTCACCCCGGTGAGCTCACTGCAGCTCCTCATCGGCGTCCGCCGCCGCGCGCGTGGGTCAGCGGACCGTGGACTCTCCTGATGCAGATGGTGGGCACGGATCAGCACATACGACCTCAGCCGCGCGGTCTCGCCAATCGTAGCCCAGACACTCACGTCCTTCACCCGGTCGATGAACTGCAAGTCCACGCCGTCACAGATCGCCAGCTCAACGGGGACCATCCAAGCCGCTGGCGAGTCGGCGGGCGCGGCGCTGAGCGCGGTCGATGAACCGGCGGACGGATTCTCCCTTCCACGCCCCCGGTGTTGGCACCGGATCGAACCACCTGCGCAGTGGGGTGGGGGCGCTGACCCACGCGACGGCTTACGCCGACCGGTGGCGCTCCGGGCAGGCGTCGGCGCGGGAGTGCCGGGGATGAGGATCGCTGACCAACGTCGGGCTACTGGAGTTCCTGGCCCGCCCGGATGACGCACCTGAGCTGTTCGCCGCCGCGGACCGGCTGCGGCTCGACCAGAAATCTGGACCGCGGAGGCCTCACGGCAGCGATGCCTGACCCCGCCTCGCCTGGTGGGGTTCGCGCACCGCGCACGTCCACCTGGGCACGGCCATCTCGCAGCTGTCCGCCCGCCCGCTTCTACCACCCTGGCGAGTGGCGGCGATGACGATGGACCATCTCACCAGGGGCCGGCGTCATCATCGGGATCGGCACGAGCAACCCGCAGGTGGTCGAAGGCTGGTACGGCCAGCCGTACTCCGCGCCCGCTGGAGCGCACCAGGGAGTACGTCGACATCCTGCGCGCGATCATCGCGCGGGCGGGGAGCTGGTGGTCTATCAGGGCGTAGCACCACCAGCTGCCGGCCGGCTTACGGGACGGGCCTGGGCAAGCCGCTGCGCTCCATCCCACCCGTACCGACCGAGATCCCCATCTACCTCGGCGCGGAGGGTCCGAGGAACGTCGCGCTGGCGGCCGAGATCGCCGACGGATGATGGTCAGCATGCTCTTTCTGCCCGCCATGAACGACTTCTACGCGGCCGCCCTGGCCGAAGGCTTTGCCCGTCCCGGTGCTCCGGCACACCAGCGCCAGCTTCGACGTGGTGGGCGGCTTGGCGCGTGCATCATCGTGACGACGACGCGAGCGGGCGGCCGACCATGTCCGGCCGACCCTCGCCCTACGTCGGATCGGCATGGCGCGCGCGGCGTCAACTACCACCACGAGGTCTTCGCCCGGATGGGATACGAGGCGCAGGCCGCCACCATCCAGGACCGCTACCTGCGGGCGACAAGAAGGGCGCCGTTCGCGGCCGTCCCGACCGCGATGGTCGAGGACGTGGCCCTGATCGGCCCGTGGGCCAAGATCGCCGACGAGATCCAGCTGTGGCGGCAGACCGTGCTCCACCACCTTCTCGGTCAGCACCGACGTGCGCCACCTGAGCACGGATCGACCTGGCCTGCGGCTGACCGGCCCCGGGGGCCAGCTTGCGCGGCCAGCGGTCGCGGATGGCCGACACTGGTCTCATGCTGCCCGGATCAGGCGCCCGTCTGACGGCGCCGCTGGTTCCCGCCCTGGCGGCGGCGCTGTTCGTCTTCGCCCTGCTCGCCGTGCTGCTCGAACTCGAGTCGCCCGATGCCGTGCGCTGACGGGCCAGCACGTGGTCGGGACTCGAGACCGGCGGGATCGTTTGCCAGGCACGGCGGCATCTGCCAGACCGGTATTCGCTCGACGCCGGGGCATGGGCCGCTCAGCAGGCCGCAGGAGCGTTCTATCCGATCTGCACCCGGCCGATCCTTCCAACGCCCTCGATCGACGGCCCGTCTCTCCGCGACGCTCGAAGGCTCGCTGGTGGCTGTGCCGCCGGCCTACGGCGCGGTGGTGCTGCTCGTGCTCGGCCGGACGCTGCCGCCGTTGGGCGGTGGGAGCGGCGGCATAGTCCAAGCGCGCTCGTCACCGGGCTTACCACAGCCCGGGGACCAGGATTTGTCGTAACTCCGGCACCTGCGGGAGCTGCGGCAGTGACCATCGGCGGCGGCGGCTAGCGCGGTCACCGCCCGCAGCAACCGCGATCGTCGGCCGTAGCAACCGCGGTTATCGCCGCTGTAACCTTTGATCATTGGCCGCCGCAATCGCGATTATCGCCGCCGTGACCTTTGATCATCGGCCGTGGCGGAATCGTGATCATCGGCCGCAGGAATGTGACCACGGCTCGCCGCGGCCGTGCTCGTGACCTCGGTGCCGTCAGGCGTACACCTGGGCCATGATCACGCCCAGCCCATCCGCTGGGCTAGCACCGTGATCATGGACCACGGATGTGGTCCGATGTGCAGTATTATCCCATGATCACAATCGTGAAACCGCCGTGTTGTGGGTGGATACGTCCCTGGTGAGCCGGGCCGATGCTCGGCTCGCTTGTGCCAGCCTCCGCGCCGATGCAGCTGCGCGCCACCGGCGCGCCACGCCGGCCGGTGCTGCGGCGATGAGTTCTGTGGGGCTGGGCCGTCATACCTGACGGGAGCCTCCCGTCCCGAGGGCGGGCTGGTGAGCGGGCATGCCGCGGGCTGCCGGAGCGGTTTATTGATTAGCCGGTGTCAGAGGCTGCCGGTAGGTTCGGGTGCGCGTGGACGTGGATCGGGAGGATTAGATGTCACAAGATCAGCTCGGGGCCAGCGATTCTCGTTGAAGGCCTGGTCAAGTCGTTCGAGCGCGCGCTGCGCGGTATCGACCTGTCGGTGCCGCGCGGACCGTGCTGGGTGTTCTCGGCCCGAACGGGGCTCGGCAAGACCACGGCGGTGCGCATCCTGACCACCCTTGCTCCATGCCGGACGGGGGACGGGCCTGGGTGGAGGGCCGCGACGTCGTGCGGGAGGCCGCCGCGGTCCGCCGCGCGATCGGCCTGTCCGGACAGTCGGCGGCCATCCAGGAGGAGCTCACCGGCAGGGAGAACCTCGAGATCATCGGGCGCCTCTATCACCTGGGCAAGGCGCGGGCCTGCAGCCGCGCCGACCGAGCTGCTGGAGCAGTTCGGCCTGGTCGATGCGGCCGAAGCAACATGCAACTGAACCAGCTATAC
>ERZ1370068.1160-contig-11059_pt1 | contig 34323 bp, 41 predicted proteins | sample MGYA00561227_ERZ1370068 | MGnify/ENA primary metagenome ERZ1370068 (study PRJEB38410, sample SAMEA6850437) | metagenome | study: Metagenomic assessment of the ecological functions of the soil: analysis of the soil microbiota associated with the...
TTACGTATTGCTGGACGCTTACGGCGTTGGGAACGGCGTAGCGGACCCGGCCGTCTTCGTCCGCCAGACGGGTAGCAAAGCCCATCGCGCCCGTCAGGAAGTCGGTGGTCGGCGTCAACTGACGCCCACAGAGCCGCGCGCTGAACAACCCGCGCACCTGTGCCGTTCCGCCGGAACCGGCCCGCCGGTCCACGGTGCGAAGGCACGCCCGGTCTCCGCTTCTCGGCCAGGGAGACACGCAGCCCATGCGGATCGGCGAACGCGCAGCTTCTGGCCGAAGCGCTGTTCGATTCGTCCGGCGGCGGTGCCGTGCATCGCTCGAAGCCGCTCACCCCAGTAGGCAAGACTGCCGGCGGGCACCCGAGACCCGACTTCCATCGCCAGGCCGTAGCCGGCGCGCGGCGGCGCCATCTGTGCGCCCACGGAAGAAACGTGAGGTCGCGTGCCGGGATGCCCCTTCGGCGTCAGCGTAAAACAGATGGTAGGTTCCCGGATCGTCCTGGCTGACGCTGCGCTTGACGAGACGCATGCCGAGCACGCCGGCGTAGAAATCCAGATCTCGCTGCGCCGGCCCGGCGATGGCGGTGATGTGGTGCAAGCCCGTTGACGCGATCCATCGGGACATTCTGACATGGCCGGTCGTCGTGAGTTGTTGGATATAGTTGGTGGATACCTCCAGCCGCCTGCCCTTCCGCTCGACGTCTGGCGCGACACCTACGCCACCGTTCACATGTGGTCCCAGATTGTCGGCAAGGTCGCATTGGCGTCCACGCCCAGGGTCAACCACTTCTGGAACATCGCGATGATGGTGACGTCGCGCGGCCTCGCGACGCACCCGCTGAGCGTCAGACCATCGCATCTTCACGGTGTCGTTCGACTTCATCGCGCGCGACCTGGTCATCGACTGCTCCTGACGGTGGGTCGGATCGGATGCCGCTGCGACCGCAGACGGTCGCGGATTTCTACCGCAGGTAATGGCGCGGCTCCAAAAATGGGCCTCAACGTCCGCATTTGGACGACGCCGGTCGAGTTGCCGGAACTCATCCGCTTCGAGACGACGTGGTCCACGCGTCTGCATGACCGAGAGAAGATCGAGGCGTTTCACCAGGCGCTGGTGAGCATGGACGCCGGTGTTTGAGGCATTCCGGGCGCGGTTCGTCGGCAAGTCCAGCCCCGTTCATTTCTTCTGGGGCAGTTTCGATCTGGCATCGACGCGGTTTTCCGACGCCGCGCGCCCGAACGTCCGGGCGCCGATCCGGTGACCCAGGAATCGTATTCGCATGAAGTGATCGTCACGGCTTCTGGCCGGGAGGCGGCGCCATCGAAGAGGCGGCGTTTTACGCTTACGCCGCGCCTGAACCGCAGGGCCTCCGCGACGCCACCCTACGACCGGACGGGGCGTCACGCTTCCGGCCTTGTCCGAGTTCATCCTGTCGCATGAGGCGGTGCGAACACGCAGAAGCCGGAAGCCGAGCTGACCGCATTCCTCGAGAGCTCTGTGACGCGGTGCGAGCTGGCCGGCTGAACCGCGCGGAACTGGAGCGACGCTGACCATGCCGGACGGAGCCCGCCCTCACCTCGAAGCCATCACCACGATCAAGCACGCCAAGCATCGTCAATGCGACGAATGCGTGAAGATCGGGGCGACGTGGGTGCACTTGCGGACGTGCCAGACCTGCGGCGCGACGCTCTGCTGGCGACTCGTCGCCTCGACCGGCACGCCAGCCGTCACGATGGCAGCGCGAGCAGCCATCCGGTCGCCGCATCCGCGGAGCCCGGCGAGCGCTGGCTGTATTGCTACGTCGATGACGAGATGGCGGATGTACCGAGGAACGCAGGGGTTCAAGGGGTTTCTTGAGCCTCTCGTCGTTACGACGTCTTCTTCAACGCGGCGATGAGCGCGCGTTGAGCATGCTGGGTATCGATCGTCGGCCGACGAGAACGCCTTCATGTAGTCCTGCTCGGACAGCTTCTGCTTCTTCCAGTCGCCGTCGAACGACACGGGCTTGCCGGCCACTTCGTAGATGTCGCATGCGGCTGGTTCTCCTCGCGCTTGGCCTGAGGCCGTCGGCCATGGCGTCCTGCACGGAATATCTTGCTCTCCGGCACCGAGGCGCCGCTCAGATCGATGTAGGTATCGCGGTACTCTTTCTTGCCAAGCCTGGTTTCGAGGAGCTGGGGGCGGAGTATTCGCGGACACGACCAGCAGCTGTGCGCCGGGAAAATAGAGCGCGGCGATGAACGCGTCGGGGAGGCCGGGTCCTTGGCCGCGACGCTATCGAGCTTGGCGGCGTCGAGAGCAGCCGCCAGCTGCTTGGCCAGTGCCCCGATTTGCCTTCCTGCGCAAGGGCGTCCGGCGCGAGTGCCAGGGAGCCGAGCAGCGACCAGCAGATCGCGCGACTCGCGTCAGGGACATGAGCTCCCTCCCGAAAGAATGAGGCTCTTTACACCCCGCCAAGGCTGAGGTCAATTGCCGGGTGGCCGAAAGGAGCGCGAAAGCGGCGGCTGAACGCCCGGTTCAGATGAAAAGAGCGTCTTCGTCGTCGCCGCGCCCCTGGCGGGAACGGCCGCTGTGGCGGATCTCGCGGAGCGGCCTGGATGGCGGCGCGAAAGCCGCTTCAGGATCGCACGGCCCTCCCGCGGCCGGCGCGTTCGATCGACGACTGCAGCCCGTTCAGCGCCGAATCGATGCGCACCGCGCAGTCGCTGAAGAGCGCGTCCGGCGCCGCTCCACCTGCGCGGTGGCGAGCGCCGCCGCGCGCGACGCTTCGCGCCCGATCGCGTTCAGTATGGTCGAACAACGGCTTCATTTCACGCTCGACTTCCGCCGCCAGCCGCGAGACGCGCCGTGCCGCCATACTCGCCACAATCGCCACGCCGATCTGCGCGAAGCGCGACGGCTCAGCGTCGCCAGCGCGATGACGCCCAGAAAGATGTCCGACACGTCCGGTCACGCGCTCTCCCGAGCCCGCGCCTGCTGGTACGCTTCGCGGCCGCGATCGATCGCGGTCGCTCAGTGTTTCGCGTCCCTGGTTGAGCGCGTCCCGCGCCCTTGGCGGCCGCGTCCGCGGCGCGGACCCGCGCCTTCGCTCGCCCGGTCGCCTGAGGGTAGTCGCGCGCGTCTCGCGTCCCGAGTGCGGCGCATACAGCAGCGCCACCGCCGCGCCGCTGACCGCGCCCAGCAGGAACGCCAGGAGGAATGCTTCCCGCTCCGCGCCATCTCTCTTGACATTGCAGCCTCCAAGGCCCTTTCGCGAGCCGTCAGAAAACGCTGACCCTCACGTTGAGATACTTCTTCGGATCGCTCCTTGATTGCGGCGATGAGCGCTCGCAGATCGTTCACCGCGCCATTCATGTTCTCATATAACTGCTTATCTTTCAGCAACTGTCCCGCCGTCCCTCGCCTGTCGTTCAGACCGCGGTGACGAGATCGTTGAGCCGGTTCGATCACGATCGTTCAGGCGGTTGAAGCAGCGCCGCGATCGGTCATCAGCTTGCCGAGCGTGCCCTCGCCGCGATTCAGCCGATCTGTCAGAGTGCTGCAGGTTGCTCGGTCGCCCTGTTCAACGACTGCGCAAACGCGTCGTCGTTCAGCAGTTTGCCGAGGCTGCCCTCGCCGGCGTTGATGCGGCGGGTCATCGTCTTCGAGGTTCTTCAGCGACGCCTCCGAGCGCATTGCGCCGTCTGGGGATCGTTGACGCAGCTTGCCCAGCGTCCCGCGTCCATTCCGTGATCGCTTCGCGTACACCGTCCGCGCTGTGGACGAACTGCTGCAGCTCGGTATACAGCTGGTCGTCGGTCATCAGCTTGCCGACGGTGCCCTTGCCGCGCCGAATGTCGCTGACGCAGGCCGGTGATCTCCTCGATGCCCGTCGTCGCCTGCTCGGCGACGTCGGCGCAGCTGCCCTTGGCGCGGCCCGACGGCACGTAGCCGTACTCGGGAACCGGCGTGCCGGCTGTCGACGGCGTGATGTCCACTGCGGCCTCGCCCAGCAGCGAGACCGAACCCGAGCACGCCAGCGACTTGTCGGTGATCCGCTGGCCGGATGGTGCTTGTGACCTCGAAGGTCGACGTCGACCTGCTCGCCCGCGAACTCGACGCCGGTCGACGCGTCCGACCTCGACGCCGGCGACGCGCACCGGCGACCTGGCGCCAGCCCGGCGACGTTGGGAAAGCGCGTCTTCAGCGATGTAGCGCTGCCAGCAAAGCCCTTCGCTGCCGGTCAGGCTGAAGATCATGACGGCGGCGATCACGATGGCCGCGATCGTCAGGACGCCGATTTTCAGTTCCGACCACGCCAGCGAACGCGTTCGTGGCATATAGCTAGTCTCTCACGCGATCAGAGAAACGTCTGAATGTACGGATCGGTCGAGCGCGCGCAGCGCGTCGGCGTCGCCTTCGAAGCACGATCAGCCCGTCGCGCAGCATGATGAACTCGGCCTCGCGCTCCTTCTCCGGCGTCGCCGGCACGATCGTGACCGTGCCGTCCGTGCCGCGCACGGCCATGTGCGTCGCGACGTAGAACGCGTCGCGCAGCTGGTGGGTGACGACGATCGAGCTGACGTCCTCGAGATCGCGCAGCTTGATGATCTCGTCGTCCACCGTCGTCGCCGTGATCGGATCGAGGCCGGTGGTCGCCTCGTCGTAGAGCAGGATGCTCGGCTTGAACGCCATCGCCCGGGCGATCGCGACGCGCCGCCGCTGCCCGCCCGACAGCTCCGACGGCATCTTGTCGATGTGCTCGGCCAGGCCGATGAAGCCGAGCACCTCCTCGACGCGCCGGTCGACCTCGTCGAGCGGCATGTCGGTCTCTTCGTACAGCTTGTAGCCGACGTTCTCGCGCACGGTCAGCGAGTCGAACAGCGCGCCTTCCTGGAAGATCATGCCGAGATCGGCGCGCACCGGCATCATCTCGCGCCTCGCTCAGCTGGTCGACGCGCTGCGCCGTTGACCCAGACGACGCCGGCGTCGGCGCTGCAGCAGCCCGGTGATGATCTTCAGGATCGTCGACTTGCCCGAGCCGCTGGCGCCGAGGATGATCTTCGTGTGCCCCTTGATCAGCGTGAAGCTGACGTCCTGCAGCACCACCTTCTCGTCGAACGCCAGCTGCACGTGGTCGAACACGATGACCGGCGCGCCCGGCTCGTCGAGGATCTCGCTGCGCGTCGGTCGAGCGTCCGGCATGTCGATGCGTCCGACCATCAGTACATCAACGCGATCGAGCATCTGCGTCACGAAGAAGTCGGCGGCGATCACCGCCACCGATCCGGCGACGACCGCGACCGTCGTCGCCTTGCCGACGCCCTGCGTGCCGCCGCTCGTCCGCAGGCCGACGTGGCACGCGATGCGTCACGATCACGAAGCCGAGCACGAACGGCTTGATCAGCCCCATCCAGACGTCCTGCATGTAGAGCGCCTCGGTGACCGACGACCAGTAGACGCCGCGTCGCGACCTGCAGCTGAAACCGCGCGACGATCCAGCCGCCGACGATGCCGACGAAGTCGGAGATGACGGTCAGCACCGGCGCCATCAAGAACGCCGGCCAGCATCGCGCGGCACCACCAGCTTGCGGATCGGATCGGTGCCGAGCGCGCGCAGCGCGTTGATCTGATCGGTGACCACCATCGACCCGAGCTCGGCGGCGATGCCCGAGCCGACGCGGCCGGTCAGCATCAGCGCCGTCAGCACCGGCCCGAGCTCCTTGATCATCGACGCGCTGACCAGCCGGCCGACGACCGGCCGCGCGCCGAACTGATCGAGCGTCAGCCCGCTCTGCGAGCGCGAGCGCCGCGCCGGTGAACAAGCCCGGTCAGCAGCACGACCGTCAGCGAGCCGACGCCGATCAGCGTCGAACTGCTCGACGATGTCGTGGCGGTAGATCGGCGGCGTGAACGACGCCGCGAACGCGCGCGCCGACCAGGCGGACGTACTCCTGCACCTCGAGCGCCGCGTTCTTCAGCCAGCTTTCGATGAGCGGCAGCACGCGGCGGTCAGGCCCTCCGCGCCGGCCGCGGCAAGCCCAGCTCGGGGTTGCGCAGCCGCTTGATGTCGTCGCGGAGCGCCGCGGCCTTCTCGAAGTCGAGGTTGCGCGGCCGCCGCCTTCATCTGCGTCCTGCAGCGACGCGATGTGCGCGTCGAGCTCTGCCTGCGTTGTGGAACCGCTCGGTGCCGTCGCAGCGGTCGCCGCCGGCGTCAGGTAGTCGCGCTCGTAGACGCTCGACATCACCTCGTCGATCGCCTTGACGATCGACTGCGGCGTGATGCCGTGCTCCGCGTTGTAGCGCCTCCTGCATGCGCGCGCCGGCGCTCGGTCTCGCTGATCGCCGTGCCGCATCGAGTCGGTCACCGTGTCGGCGTACATGATGACGCGGCCGTTGACGTTGCGCGCCGCGCGGCCCGACGTCTGGATCAGCGAGCCGGCCGAGCGCAGGAACCCTTCCTTGTCGGCGTCGAGGATCGCCACCAGCGACACCTCCGGCAGGTCGAGCCCCTCGCGCAGCAGGTTGATGCCGACCAGCACGTCGAACTCGCCGCGGCGCAGGTCGCGCAGGATCTCGACGCGCTCGAGCGTCTCGATGTCGGAGTGCAGGTAGCGGACGCGTGACGCCGAGCTCCTGATAGTACTGCGTCAGGTCCTCGGCCATCCGCTTGGTCAGCGTCGTCACCAGCACGCGCTCGCCTGCGCCGACGCGCGCGCGGATCTCCTGCAGCAGGTCGTCGACCTGGCCCTTGACCGGGCGCACGTCGATCGGCGGATCGATCAGGCCGGTCGGGCCGGATGATCTGCTCGACGACGACGCCCTGCGACTTCGCCAGCTCGTACGGGCCCGGCGTCGCCGAGACGAAGACCGACCTGGCCGACGCGCTGCTTCCCACTCCTCGAAGTTCAGCGGCCGGTTGTCGAGCGCCGACGGCAGGCGGAAGCCGTAGGCGACCAGCACTTCCTTGCGCGACCGATCGCCGTGATACATGCCGCGGACCTGCGGCACCGTCTGGTGGCTCTCGTCGACGATGATCAGCGCGTCGTTCGGCAGGTAGTCGAGCAGCGTCGGCGGCGGCTCGCCCGGCGCGCGGCCGGTCAGGTGCCGCGCGTAGTTCTCGATGCCGTGGCAGTAGCCGATCTCGCTGATCATCTCGAGGTCGAACATCGTCCGCTGGTGCAGCCGCTGCGCCTCGAGCAGCTTGCCCTCCGCTTCGAGCTGCGCCGCGGCGCCACGTCGAGCTCTTCCTTGATCGTCTCGACGGCCGCGCTTCGTGCGCTCGCGCGGCGCGACGAAGTGCGACTTCGGATAGATCGGCGATCTTGTCGTGCCGGCGGAGCGTCTTGCCGGTCAGCGGATCGAACGACGACGAGCTCGTCGACCTCGTCGCCGAACAGCTCGATGCGCAGCGCCTGCTCTTCGTACGACGGATAGACCTCGACGATGTCGCCGCGGACGCGGAAGGTGCCGCGGCCGAAGTCGTGGTCGTTGCGCTCGTACTGGATCTCGACGAGCTTGCGCAGGATCTGCTCGCGGCCGATCCGCTGGCCGCGCTCGAGCGGCAGCAGCATGCCGTAGTAGGCCTCCGGCGAGCCGAGGCCGTAGATGCACGACACGCTGGCGACGATGATGACGTCGCGGCGCTCGAAGAGCGACCGCGTCGCCGACAGCCGCATGCGGTCGATCTCGTCGTTGATCGTCGCTTCCTTCTCGATGTACGAGTCGGTCGCCGGGACGTAGGCCTCGGGCTGGTAGTAGTCGTAGTAGCTGACGAAGTACTCGACGGCGTTGTCGGGAAAGAAGCGGCGGAACTCCTGGTAGAGCTGCGCGGCGAGCGTCTTGTTGTGGACCATCACCAGCGTCGGCCGGTTCACGCGCGCGATGGTCTGCGCCATCGTGAACGTCTTGCCCGAGCCGGTGACGCCGAGCAGCACCTGGTGCGGATCGCCGCGCTCGAGCCCTTCGACGAGCTCGCCGATCGCGCGCGCCTGATCGCCGGCGAGCGCGAAATCGGAGACGAGGTTGAAGCGGTCGTACAGCGGAGGGCATGGCAACTGCGAATCATGCTACAGCGGCTGAGGGCTGGGGCTAGGCTGAGGGGCGAGAGGCTTACGGCTCGGCTTGAAGGGCGCGAAGTAGCCCTTCCGCGAGCGGACTCGCAGGTCGCGCGCCGTCCTTGCGCACGATCTTGACCTCGACCTTGCGCCACGCGCCGTCGGTCTTCGTCGTTGGTGGACAGGTAGCCGAGCGTGTACTGCGCGCGGATCTGCGGCGACGACCTTGCTCGTAGACGCTCGTCGAGCTCCTTGACCGACGTCGGAAAGAACGCCTGGCCGCCGGTCACCTCGGCGATCTGCTGCAGCAGCATGCGCTGCTGGTTCCGCGCCGACGCCGGCTGGTGCTCGAGCGCGCCGATCGGCGTAGACCGTGACGTCGGACGCCTTGAGCAGGTCGATCAGCTCGCTGAAGCGCGATCGAGCTCCGCGTGTCGCCGCCGTCGGTGTAGAGCAGCATGATCTTCCGGCCGTCCTGACCGCCGGCGCCGTCGAGATAGACGCCGATCGCGTCGTAGAGCGCGGTGCACGCCGCTCGGCCTTCTGCTGGCGGATGCGCTCGATCAGCCGCGCGAACTCGTCCTGGCTGTAGCGCGCGCGACGCGCACCTCGGTGTCGAAGTCGACGACCGTGATGTCGACGGCGTCGGTCAGCGTGTTCAGGAACTTGATCGACGGCGGTCTTGCGTGAAGCTCGATGTCGTCGCCCATGCTCCCGCTGACGTCGAGCAGCAGCCCGAGGTGCAGCGCCGGCGCCGGTGCTCGGCCGGTCGCCGGCGCGCGAAGTAGCTGGATCGCCTGCTTCCGGCCGTCCTCGACGATCTCGAAGTCGTCGGCGCGTCAGATCGCGCGACGAGGTTGCCCTTGCGGTCGGTGACGGTGACGCCGACGTTCACGAGGTCGACGCCGGTGCGGAACGACCGGTGCCTGCCGGCCGTGCGACGCCGCGGCGCAGCGACAACGACCAGGACACCGACGGCCAGCGCGACGCGATCGCCGATGCCGGCGCGTGCGTCACAGACTGGCACTCTACACCCGGCACGACGGCCGCTAGCTCGGCGAGGCGTATAATCGCTGGTTGGTACGCTGATGCGGTGTCTAGCCGTCTGTCAGGACGAGCTGGTCATCAGGATGCTCGACGAGATCCTGCTGCCCGGCTTCGAGGTCGAGTTCATCGTCGAGAACCGGCCGCTCGCGCGCCGCCTCCACGACGCGGGCGTCGACGGTCACGGCCGGCGATCCCCGCCGCACCGACACCTATCTCAAGGCCGACCTCGGCCCCAGCACCTGCGTCATCGTCGAGGACAACGGCCAGCCGCAGCCTGAAGAAGATCCTCGAAGCGGTCCGCGACGCCGGCGGCACGCTCGTCTACGTGCTCGGCATCGGCGCCGGCGCGACCGGCAAGCGCGCCGAAGAGTTCCACGCCGAGTTTCCCGACGTCGCCTACCTGTCGATGTCGGAGCTGTTCGGCGGCCCGCTGCTCACCGAGTTCAGCCGCTCGCTGACGCGCGCGCGCGTCCAGCAGTACCAGCGCTACTTCAGCGACGCCGACCGCGTGCTGATCCTGCTGCACAACGATCCCGATCCCGACGCGATGGCCAGCGGCCTGGCGCTGCGCAACGTGCTGCGCCGCACCAAGACGACGGCGATCATCGGCGCGATGCAGGGCGTGACGCGGCCGGAGAACCTGCGGATGGTCAACCTGCTCGACATCCACGTCGAGCCGATCACGCCCGACGTCGCTGCAGGAGTTCGACCGGATCGCGATGGTCGACGTGCAGCCGCACTACTTCGGCGGCCTGATCGACCGCGTCGACCTGGTCATCGATCACCATCCCGAGCAGCCCGGCTACACCGCCGTCTTCAAGGACATCCGCGCCGACTACGGATCGACGTCGCACGATCCTCACCGAGCACCTGCGCGCCGTGGACGTGAACATCTCGGAGCGCACCGCGACGGCGATGCTCTACGCGATCAAGTCCGACACGCTGTTCTTCAACCGCCAGACCAACCGCGTCGACCTCGAGGCGTTCTCGTATCTCTATCCGCTCGCCGACGCCGCGCTGATCCGCAAGATGGAAGGCGCCGAAATCACGCTCGAGCGGCTCGACTACGTGATCAAGGCGCACGCAGGGCGGCACGCCTGCGCGATCAGGTGTTCTGCGCGTTCCTCGGCGACGTCGCCGCGCGAGGACTTCATCCCCTACGTCGCCGACTTCTTCCTGCAGCTCGAAGACGTCAAGTGGACGATCATCGCCGGGCATCGTCAACGACTCGCTGGTCGTCTCGGTGCGGAACCTGGGCTACTCGAAGAACGCCGGCGAGTTCGTGCGGCGCTTCTTCGCCGACATCGGCAGCGCCGGCGGCCACCGCGCGATGGCCAAGGCGGTCGTGCCGATGCGCGCGTTCCGCGAGAAGTTCGGCGACCTCGGCGGCGACGACATCGGCGCGCGGCTGCAGGCGCTCGTCGCACGAGTTCCTGCGCACGAACAGGCGACGACGCAGAGAAGAAGCGAAGAGCCGCGACAGTCAGAGCAGATTCAGATCAGAGATGCTGACGAATTCAGAATTCTGAACTCGATCTGATCGTCACGCCGAGCGCCTGATCGAGGTCGGCGATCAGATCGGCCGCATCCTCCAGGCCCGACCGACAGCCGCAGCATCCCCTGCGTCACGCCGGCGTCGCGCAGCTGCTCGTCGGTGTGCCCCCACTGCGACGTCAGCACCGGCATGCTGATCAGGCTCTCGACGCCGCCGAGGCTGGCGGCGCGCTTGATGACCTGCAGCCGGTCGTAGACGCGCTCGGCGCGCGTCGTAGCCGCCGTCGAGATCGAAGCAGACCATGCCGCCGAAGCCGGTCATCTGCCGCTTCGCGATCGCGTGATCGGGATGCGACGGCAGGCCCGGGTAGTAGACGCTGGCTGACGCGCCGGTCGCTGCGCGAGGAACTCGGCGACCGCCTGCGCGTTCGCGTTGTGCCGCGCGACGCGCAGCGGCAGCGTCTTCAGCCCGCGCCCGAGCGCGTAGGCCGGATGCGGATCCATGACCGTGCCGACCAGCCGCCGCGCCTTCTCGATCGGCGCCGACGAGCGCCGCCGGCCCGGTGACCACGCCGCCGGTGACGTCGCTGTGGCCGTTCAGGTACTTCGTCGCGCTCTGCATCGCCAGGTCGACGCCGAGCGCCAGCGGCTGCTGGTTGATCGGGCTGGCGAAGGTGTTGTCGATGACCGACAGCACGCCGCGCGCGCGGCACGCGCCGGCGATCGCGCGCGACGTCGACGCAGCGCAGCGTCGGGTTGATCGGCGACTCGAACCAGACGATCCGCGTGCGGTCGCCGATGACGCGCTCCGGCGTCGCCAGCTCCTCGAGCGACACGAAGCGCGGCGTGACGCCGAAGCTCGCGCAGCACGTCCTGCAGCAGGTGCAGCGTGCCGCCGTAGATCGCCGCGCTGCAGACGACCTCGTCGCCGCGCCTTGCAGTGCGCCATCAGGATCGTCGTCGTCGCGCCCATGCCCGGACGAGAACAGCAGCGCCGCCTCGGCGCGATCGAGCGCCGCGAGCTTGCTGCTCGACGCTGACGACCGTCGGGTTGGTGTAGCGCGAGTAGAGGTACTTCGACGACCGCCCTTCGTTGTAGGCGACGACCTCCTCGCGCGTTGTCGAAGACGAACGTCGTCGTCTCGTAGATCGGCGTCGTCAGCGGCACCGCGACGCCGCGATCGGTCTCGCCCGCGTGAATCAGCTCGGTCGCTGGGCCCTTCATGCGTCTCCAGACTTCAGACTTGCAGGCTTCGACTTCAGCAGTCTGACTCACGTTGCGACTTCTGATCGCCGACCCGTGTCGCCGCTGGCGCCGACGACCGGCTCGATGAACTGGTGGTAGGCGTCCTCGTAGCCGCGGCTGATCAGCTCGGCGAGCGCCTGGCGCCGGTGCGGACCGATCGTCGTAGCCGCCGGCGAAATCGAACGGGCCGATCGGATTGTGCGCCGGCCGGATCGGTGAAGATCCGCACGCCGCCCGTCGTCGTCGTCGCGTCGCGGACGACCGCGGCTTCCGCCGACTGCAGGTACTCGCCGAGCCGGCCGCGCGCCGTCGAGCCGCGGCGCGGCGAGCGCGTGCGGGCCCGGCGACTCCGGCGCCGCCGACACGAGCACGATCTGCTCGACGCCGAGGTCGATCAGCTCGTCGATCAGGCGGATCAGGCCGGCCGGCCGATCGCAGAGGCGATGCGTTTCGCCGCGCCAGTAGCCGTCGGGCGCGAACGTGACCGAGTGCCAGCTCGGTGGCGAGCGGAATCGTCAGCGCCGCGGCGACGGCGTCGGGCAGGTGATCGCGGCGCGACGCCGGCCAGATCGAACACTTCGGCGCGCCGCGCCTCCGCGGCGTCGCTCGTCGGCGCGCCGAATCAGATCGCGGCGCCGCGCTTCGCCGACCAGCGCGAACACCAGATCGCGGTGCGCGTCGACGTCGTGGACGGCGATCGAGCAGCTCGCGAAACCCGGCTGGCCGATGTTCTCGGCCAGCATCTCGGCGTAGCGCCGCGCCGAGCTCGGCCGGCGTCGGCTGCTTCAGCTGCGCCGCGCCGCGCAGCAGATCCCACATCACGCGCCAGCAGTGGTCGATCGCGTCGCGCGACGACAGCGGCGCGCGGCACGACGCGCCACCAGAACGCGCCGCGCGTGCCGCCGCGTCGCCGGCGATCCAGCCGTCGCCGACGGCGATCGACGCGCCGGCAGCGCCGAGCACGAGCAGCACGAGCCGCGGCAGCCAGGTCGGCAGCGCCGTCCGGCGCGAACGCCGCCTGCGCGAGCGCGCAGGTACGCGCCGACCAGGCCCGACGCGCCGCCGACGCCGACCATCTTCAGCACGAAATCGATCGGAAACACGACCAGCCCGAGCGCCACCGCGGCGATCGGCACGGCGACGATCGCGCACGCGACAGCGCCGAGCGCCCAGCCGATGACGCGCGGCACGCAGCCGCCACGGATAGAGCGCGCGCGACCGCGCGGCGCGCCAGAAGCCCTTCTCGTCCCAGAGCCGCTGCGCGCCGTCGACCGCCGCGAACAGCGCGCCGATCGACGCCGATGCCGCGGCCGGCGACGATGTCGAGCTTGACGCCGGCTTCGTGGAGCGCGCGCAGCACGCCGGCGTGATAGGCGCCGGCGGTGCCGGTGCCGGTCAGCACGAGCGCGGTGCGGCGTTGCGGTGAGTAGGGTTCGAGCGGCGGAGGCGCGCGTCGGCCGATCGTTCATCCGGCGGCTTCGTCGTGGATGGTGATGCAGCTTGACGATCTCGAACTCGCGCGTGCCGCCGGGCGTCGACGACCTTCACGGTGTCGCCCGGCTTCCTTGTTCAGGAACGCGCGGCCGATCGGCGACGTCGTCGAGATCAGCCCTTTCGCGGCGTCGGCGTCCTCGGGCATGACCAGCTGGAAGACCAGCTTCTCGCCGTTGCTCTCGACGACGTGCAGCGTCGATCCGAAGCCGGCGCGATCGCTGCGGAATGCGATCGACGTTGATCAGCGCGATCTCGGCGACGCGCTTCTGCAGCATGCTGATGCGCGACTCGACCAGGCGCTGCCGCTCCTTGGCCGCCTGGTACTCGGCGTTCTCGCGCAGGTCGCCGAGCTCGCGCGCGCGCTTGATCTCCTTCGGCAGCTCGAGCTTCAGCTCGCGGTTCGAGCGCCTGGATTTCGTCTTCGAACTTCTTGATCAGCCGCTCTTTCATCGCGTCCCGCATCGGTCGAGACAATCGTACCACAGTGCTATCCTTGCCCGCGACGTGAGCGCATCACCAGCCGCCAGAATCCGCTCGTCGCGCGCTTCCGCGACGGCCGCGCGCGGCGACGCCGGCGACGTGCATGCTGCTCGACGGCGCGCACCTCGTCGGCGACGCGCTCGCGCGCCGGCGTCGCGATTCGAGCACGCGGCGGTCGACGCCGGACGCGCGCGAGCCGCGACGATGTCAGCGCGCTCGTCGACGCGCTGCGGCGCGCGCGGCGTCGACGTCGATCGCGCGTGTCCGGCGTCGGTGATGGACGCGCTCAGCCCGGTGCGATCGCCGAGCGGCGATCGTCGCGCTCGCCGACCGCCCGGCCGACGACGGCGCGACGCTGTCTGCGGACCGGCGCGCCGCTCGTCGTCGTCGCCGGTCGACGTGCAGGATCCGGGCAACGTCGGCGCGATCGTCCGCGTCGCCGAGGCCGGCGGCGCGACCGGCGTCGTCGCCGCCGGCGCATCGCGCCGACCCGTTCGGCTGGAAGGCGCTGCGCGGATCGATGGGCAGCGCGCTGCGGCTGCCGATCGCGCGCAGCGCGACGGCCGACGACGCGGTCGCCGACGCGCGCGGCGCACGGCTGCCGCATCGTCGCCACGGTGCCGCGCGGCGGCCGGTCGCTGTTCGACGTCGATCTCACGCGGACCGCTCGCGATGCTCATCGGCGGCGAAGGGCCGGGCCTGCCGCCGATCGCTCGTCGACGCCGCCGACGAGCGCGTCACGATCCCGATGCAGCCGCCGGTCGAGTCGCTCAACGCCGCGGTCACGGCCGCGCTGATCGTCTACGAAGCCGCGGCAGGCAGCGAGCAGCATCGAACGTCAGATGCGTCGACCTGTTCGACGCAGACGCACATGACTCGCTGTTCCCGACGAGCCGTCGGCGCCGCGATCGCACCGGCGCCGCTCGCCGAGCGGATGCGGCCGCGCACCTTCGACGAGTTCGTCGGCCAGGAGGATCTGCTCGCGCCGGGCAAGCCGCTGCGCGAAGCGATCGAGCGCGACCTGCTGCAGTCGATCATCCTCTGGGGCCCGCCGGGCACCGGCAAGACGACGCTGGCGCGCATCATCGCCGACACGACGCAGGCGCGCTTCGTCGTCGTTCAGCGCGGTGCTGGCGGGCATCAAGGAAATCCGCGAGGTCATGGCCGAGGCCGAGCGGCTGCGGCGCACGACCGGCCGCCGGACGATCGTCTTCATCGACGAGATCCACCGCTTCAACAAGGCGCAGCAGGACGCGTTCCTGCCGCGCGTCGAAGCCGGCGACATCGTGCTGATCGGCGCGACGACCGAGAACCCGTCGTTCGAGGTGAACGCGGCGCTGCTGTCGCGGTCGAAGGTCTTCGTGCTGCGCGGGCTCGACCGCCGAGGAGGTCGCGGCGATCCTGCGACGCGCGCTCGACCGACACCGAGCGCGGCCTCGGCGCGACGCCGGTCGCGGTCGACGACGACGCGCTGCGCGCGATCGCGCGCTACGCCAACGGCGACGCGCGCGTCGGCGCTCAACCTGCTCGAGCTGAGCGTCGGCCGCCGCGCCGATCGATCGACGGCGCGCGCCGCGTCGACATCGGCGCGCGTCGAGCAGACGATCCAGCGGCGCGCGCTGCTCTACGACAAGAGCGGCGAAGAGCACTACAACCTGATCTCGGCGCTGCACAAGTCGATGCGCAACAGCGATCCCGACGCGTCGGTCTACTGGCTGGCGCGGATGCTCGAGGCCGGCGAGGATCCGCTCTACATCGCGCGCCGGCTGGTGCGCTTCGCGTCGGAGGACATCGGCAACGCCGATCCGCAGGCGCTGACGGTCGCCGTCGCCGCCAAGGACGCCGTCCACTTCATCGGCATGCCGGAGGGCAACACCGCGCTCGCGCAGGCGGCGATCTACCTGGCGACCGCGCCGAAGAGCAACGCCGTCTACGAGGCCTACAGCCGCGGCCGCCGACGACGCGCACGACGACGTCGCCGCAGCCGGTGCCGCTGCACCTGCGCAACGCGCCGACGAAGCTGATGAAGGAGCTCGACTACGGCAAGGGCTACGAGTACGCGCACGACGAGGCCGGACGCGCGTCGCCGACATGTCGTGCCTGCCGCCGGCGCTCGAGGGCGGAAGTACTACGAGCCGACCGAGCGCGGGTTCGAGAAGGAGATCAAGCGCCGGCTCGACGGCTGGGAGGAGATCAAGAAGAAGCGCAAGACGCCCTGACGTACGAACGATCGCGTGAACAGCTCCTCGATCGCGCGCTTGCCGTTCGGCCTGCATCGTCCGCGTGCCGGTGCCGGTGAAATGCGCGTGGGTGATGATCGGCGCGTTCGCCGACGCTGCGCTTCTCCCAGTCCTCGCCGGTCCACGTGAACCAGCCGTTCTTCTCCTGATCGAAGACGTGCAGCGGCTTGTTGCACAGCTTCGCGAACTCCGCGCCCCAGCCCGTGCCGCCGCGCACGGTGCCGTCGTCGAGGATCGTGCCGATGACGTAGATCTCCTGGCCGCTGTTCACCTGATACCAGAGCGTCTGCAGCACCTTGCGGATCGTCGGCGCGTCGGTGTAGCGCCGGTGCATCAGGCGCGAGACGTACGCGAGGCTGACGTCGCCGGCCTGCAGCTCTTCGTGGTTGAGCACGCGGACGCCGCGGTGGCGCGTCGATCTTGTGGCCGTCGAACGTGAAGTTCACTTCCTCGATGCCGTGGCGCTCGGCGCAGGCGCCGAACTCCGCCTCCGCGCCCGGCGCGCCGCCGCTGAACAGAATGCATCGTCGCGGTTCATGTGCGTCTCATGCGTGTGCGATCATAGCATCCGCGATGGCACTCGCCACGGCGCGCTACCGCGCCGGCGAATCGCTCGAGGATTTCTGCCGCGCCTGCAAGACCGACCGCATGCACACGGTGATCGTCGCCGACGCGGACGGCCGGCCGATCCGCGTCGTCGTGCGGCTACTGCCACAGCGAGCACAACTATCGCGGCGGCGCCGATCGGCGTCGGCGCGCCGACGGCCCGCCGCGCGCCGACGCAGCGCCGCGCGGCACCGGCAGCCGCAGCGCGCCGGCGCGCATCGCGCGCCCGATCGCGCGAGCCGTTCCCCATCGTCAGCGATCGCGAAAGGACAGCGCCGCCGATGACGCTCGACCGACGACGCCGATCTCGAACTGCTGCTGCGGCGCATCATCCGCGAGGAGACCGGCATCACGCCGGTCGCGCCGGCCGACAAATGGCGCGGCGGCACGCTCGTGCTGCGCCCGGGCACGCCGGGCCTGCAGGAGAAGAGCTGGCCGATCGAGACGTTCTTCCACAAGGTCGTGATGCTGCGGAACCGCCTGCGCACGCTCGAGCAGCAGGTGAACGCGTCCGACCTGCCCGACGACGTGAAGGTGAAGCTGCAGAGCTACATCAGCGGCTGCTACGGCATCGCTGACCAGCTTCAACGTGCTGTTCGCGGACGAGGACGACCAGTTCAAGGGCGCGGGCGGGAGACTAGAATCACAAGACAGTCACAGACAAAAGCCGACGAGCCGGTGTCTAACCATGCCGCGGACTATACTGGCCCGCCGTCTGTCACGGGGTCAGGCGATTCTGACAGGGACACGGGTCGGAGGACGCATGCACATCTCGGAACGGACCGTGGGCGACGTCGTGATCTGTGGACCTATCGGGCAAGGTCACGCTGGGTGACGGCGGCGACGTCGTGCTGAAGGACAAGATGCAGAGCCTGCGTGCAGCAGGGGCACAAGAAACGTCCTGCTCAACCTCGGCGACGTGTCCTACGTGGACAGCGCCGGGCTCGGCGCAGATCGTCCAGTCGTATGCGACGGTCGACGAAGAACGGCGGCATCGCTGAAGCTGCTGAACGTGACCAAGCGGATCAAGGATCTGCTGTCGATCACCAAGCTGCTGACGGTCTTCGAGTGCCACGACAGCGAAGCCGAGGCGGTCACCAGCTTTTCGTCGGCGAAGGCCTAGCCGCCGTCGCGGCGGCTACTGCTCGGCGACGATCGGACCGGCGGCAGCGGTTCGGGCTGCTCGTAGGCCGGCAGCTTGCGCAGCATTTCGGCGCGAATCGGGAGGATGAACGAGAAGCGGTAGTCGCCCTGCATCCGGCCGATCGGGATGCCGACCAGGTCGCCGCGCTGATCGAGCACGCCGCCGCCCGACACGCCCGGATGGCCGTCGGTCAGGCAGGTGACGAGGCCGTTGGACGTCCGCTGGCCCGACGTAGCCGGTCGAGAGGATGATGCCCTTCGAGTAGTCGTTGCCGAGCCGGAAGATCGGATCCGGCGAAGTCGTAGCGCGAACGCCGTGTCGACGTGCAGCGCCGGCAGATCGAGCTCGCGCGCGTCTTGATGATCGCCCAGTCGCCGCTGTGGACTTCGACGTCGGCGTCGCCGGTGTCGACGACCTTCGCCGGAATCTCCTTGCCGCGGTAGACGATCTTGATCGACGTGATCTTGCGCGCGCTCGGCCGATCGTCCTCGTCCTTGCAGCGCGACGACGGCGTGCTTCACGGTGATGAAGTAGCCGCTGCCGAGATAGCCGGCGGTGCCGTAGTTGGTCTTGCCGAGGTTGTCGTAGGAATAGAGCTCGACGAAGCTCGCGCGCCGATCGCGCAGCAGGTGCACCGGCAGCAGCCCCATCTCGCTCTGCAGCTCCTGCTTGATCTCGGCGACCATGCGGCGCGCGCCGACGCGCCGGCGGCTCGCCGCCGGTGCGCCACGCGACCGTCGTCCCGGCCGGCAGCGGCGTCGGCGCGCGCTCGCGTCCGAGCTCGCTGCGGACTTCGGCGCGGATCGCGTCGAGCTTCGCGTCGTACGACGCGTGGCGCGCGTCGCGTCGCATGCGCGCGCGCGTGCATGACGCCGAGCGTGAAAAAGGAGATGGCGGTGGCGAGGATGGAGGTGAGGAAGAGCGAGCCGCCGGGAGACCATCTCGTGACTCCAAGTTCGGCAGCTAAACCGCGCTCGCACGCATGCGAGCGCTTACAGCTTTGCGCTCCCGCGGCATGCGCCGCAGACGCGCAGCGCACACGGGATTGCCCTTTCGCTTGGAAAGCGCTGAGCGAGTTATAGTTGTCAGGAGAACGAGCGCGATCACTGTACCAGCAGACTGCATCAGCAGGTCAAGCATCGACCAGGCGTCTATGCGTTGCACGGCGCGTGACGCGCCCAGCCCGCCAGGAAAGACGCGCGACGCCGGCCGCGAACAGACTGCGGGCTCGGGCCCGAGCGGCCCGGCGGTGAAGCAGATCGACGAGCAAGCAGCCACATACCGATGAGCTGAGCGCCGAATACGGCCCGACGTAGTAGAACTGCGCTCTGTCCCATCCCGCCGTCCTGCCTAGATCCGATCGAAGTTCTTCTCGATCTCGCGGCGCGTCAGCCGCAGCATCACCGGCCGGCCGTGCGGACAGACGGTCGAATACGCCGTCGCGCGCAGCTCGTCGAGGATGTGCGCCATCTTCTCGTAGCGTCAGCGGATAGTTCGCCTTCACCGCGGCATGGCACGCGGTGGTCGCGGCGATCCGCTGCAGCGCGTCCTGCACGCTGCGCGCCGCGGTCGAGGCCCTCGAGATCCTCGGCGAGCGCGCAGCAGCGCCTTCGCGCTGTCCTCGGTCGTCGAGCAGCGCCGGCACCGCGGTCACCTTGATCGTCGTCGCCGCCGAAGCTCTCGATCTCGAAGCCGAGGCGCTCGAGCTCGGCCGCGCGGCCGACGCAGCGCCTGCGTGCGCCGACGGCGCGACGTCGAGCACGCATCGGCACGAGCAGCCGCTGCGACTCGAGCCGGCCGGCCGTCAGCCGCTCCATCACCCGCTCGAACAGCACGCGCTCGTGCGCGACGTGCTGATCGATGATCGCGACGCCCTCGTCGTCGACCGCGATGATGAACGTGTCGCGGAACTGGCCGAGCGGGATCATCGGCCGGATGTCGAGCGTCGGCGATCGCGCCGGCTGCAGCCGACGGTCGCCGACGGCGACGTCCGCCTGGCGGTCGCCAGCGCCGTCGCCGACGTCGCTGCCGGCTCGACGCCGCTGCCGCGTCGCTGCGGCATCCAGCGATTCGGATACGCGCCGCCGCCGAGCACGCCGGGCAGCGCGGTCGCGACCGGCGTCGACGGCGCGCGTCTCCGGCCGCAGCTGCAGCTGCGGCGCGCCGCCCTGCCCGAGCGCGTCCATCAGCGCGCGGCGCACGACCTCGTGCACCAGCGACTGATCGCGGAAGCGCACCTCCGCCTTCGTCGGATGCACGTTGACGTCGACGCGCGTCCGGCGGCATCTCGATGAACAGGTGCACCTCGGGGCTGCGCTCCTTGATCGACGCCGACGCTGTAGGCGTCGATGATCGCGTGCGCGATCGTGCGGTCCTTGACGATGCGGCGGTTGATGAAGACGTTCTGCGGCCCGCGCGTCGGCCCCTGCTCCGCCGAGCGCCGCGACGAAGCCGGTCAGCCGCGATGCCGCCGGCCTCCTTGCGCGACCTCGATCAGATCGGTCGCGCTCGCCGTAGAGCTGATAGAGCCGATCGCGCAGCGACGCCGCCGGCGGGCACTGCAGCACCGTGCGCGCCGGCGCTCGTCAGCGTGAAGCCGACCTCCGGATACGCCGAGCGCCAGCTGCGTCGACGATCCGCGAGACCTGCGCCGACTCGGCGCCGTCGGACTTCAGGAACTTGCGCCGCGCCGGCAGGTTGTAGAAGAGATCGTTGACCTCGACGACCGTGCCCTCGGCGCGCGCCGACCTCGGCGACCGACGCGACGGCGCCGCCGTTGACGCGGATCTCGGTGCCGCTCGTGCTGCCCGCGCGCGCGCGTGCGCAGCACGAAGTGCGACACCGACGCGATCGACGGCAGCGCCTCGCCGCGGAAGCCGAGCGTGCGGATCGCCGCGAGATCGTCGGCGCGCCGGATCTTGCTCGTCGCGTGCCGCTCGATCGCCAGCCGCGCGTCCTCCGGCTCCATCCCTTCGCCATCGTCCTCGACGCGGACCTGCTTCTTGCCGCCGAGCTCGACGTGGATCGACGAGCCGGCGCGCGCCGGCGTCGATGCGCGTTCTCGACCAGCTCCTTGACGACCGACGCGGGCCGCTCGACGACCTCGCCGGCGGCGATCTGGTTGGCGAGATCCGGACGGCAGGCGGCGTGATCTGCCCATGCGCTCACCAGATCCAGTCCGCTGCCGGCGGAAGCAGCGCCAGCATGCACGACCGACGATCAGCGACCATGATGCCGACGACCCACCAGAACTGCGCGCGCGTCGCCGCCGGGAAATGCGGCAGCGGCACGTTCATGCCCGCAGATGCCGGCGAGCAGCGTCAGCGGCATGAAGATCGTCGACGACGACGGTCAGCACCTTCATGACCTCGTTCAGCCGGTTGCTGACGTTCGACAGGTGCGCGTCGAGCATGCCGGTGATCCGATCCTGGAAGATCATCGCGTCGTCGGCGATGCCGGACGAGGTGATCGTAGACGTCGCGGAAGCGGAACGACATCTCGGTGCTGATGTCGACGAAGTCGCGCCGCGCCAGCCGGCGCGATCGACGTCGCGCTGCGGCGTGACGATCGCGGCGCAGCGCGGCGACGTCGCGCTTCTCGTCGAGGATCTCGCGGACGAGCGTCGGTCGCGGCGTCGTCGAAGATCGCTCTTCTCGAGCTCGTCGAGCCGATCCTCGAGCTTCGTCCACCTCCGGCCGGTAGTGATCGACCATCGCGTCGACGATGCGGTGGAAGCAGCGCGACCGGCCCTTCGCCGAGGATCTTCGGGTTCCGCGTGCACGTGCTCGCGCAGCTCGGCGATCGACGCGCGAGTCGCCGTCGTGCACGGTGACGAGGTAGTTCGGGCCGAGGAAGAAGTCGACGTCGTGCGTCGCGAAGCCGTGCTCGCCGGCCTGGAAGTCGATGCCGTGCAGGATGACGTAGAGATAGCCGTCGTAGGCCTCGACCTTCGGGATACTGCACGCGCCGACATCGCGTCCTCGACCGACAGCGGATGGAACGCGAACGTGTCGCTGAGGATCAGCGACTCCGGGATCGACGGCGCTGCGAGATCGACCCAGACGATCGACGCCCGACGCCGGATTCGAGCCAGGCGCGATCGATGCTGGTCGACCTGCTCGGTCTGGCCGTTGCGGTGGACGAAGATGGTGATCATGTCGGATGGCTGAGGCGATCAGCAGGCTGCGTGACCCGATCCTGAGCCTCAGCCTAGTCGCCGACCTTCACCGACAGCGCCGCCTGCGCCGCCGCGAGCCGCGCGACCGGGACGCGGTACGGCGACGCGCTGACGTAGTCGAGGCCGACCTTGTCGAAGAAGTGGATCGACGCCGGATCGCCGCCGTGCTCGCCGCAGATGCCGAGCTTGAGGTCCGGCCGCGTCTTGCGGCCCGCGCTCGACGCCCATCGCGCACGAGCTGCGCCGACGCCCGTCGACGTCGATCGACGCGAACGGATCCTTGCTCGAGGATCTTCTTGTCCTGATAGATCGCTCAGGAACTTGCCGACGTCGTCGCGCGAGAAGCCGAACGTCAGCTGCGTCAGGTCGTTGGTGCCGAACGAGAAGAACTCGGCTTCGCGCGCGATCTCGTCGGCGGTGATCGCGCCGCGCGGCACCTCGATCATCGTGCCGACCAGGTATTTGATCTTGACGCCCTGCTCCTTCATCGCCTCGGCGGCGACGCGATCGACGATCGCCTTCTGATCGCGCAGCTCCTTCACGTGGCCGACGAGCGGAATCATGATCTCCGGCACGACCTTGACGCCCTTCCTTCGTCAGCTGGCAGGCCGCCTCGATGATCGCGCGCGTCTGCATCTCGGTGATCTCCGGATAGGTGATGCCGAGCCGCACGCCGCGATGGCCGAGCATCGGGTTGAACTCGTGGAGCTGCTCGACGCGCGCGCAGCAGCGTCTGCTTCTCGTCGAGCTCGCTGCCCGTCTTGCCTGGTCGCCTCGAGCCGCGCGATCTCGACCATCAGGTCTTCGCGCTTCGGCAGGAACTCGTGCAGCGGCGGATCGATCGTCCGGATCGTGACCGGCGTCGCCGTGCATCGCCTTGAACACGCCGTAGAAGTCGTCGCGCTGCAGCGGCAGCAGCTCGTCGAGCGCCTTGCGCCGATCGGCTTCGTTGTCGGCGAGGATCATCCGCTGCACGATCGGAATGCGGCCCTCGCCGAAGAACATGTGCTCGGTGCGGCACAGGCCGATGCCGCGCGCGCCGAACGCGTAGGCGAGCTCCGCCTGATCCGGCAGATCGGCGTTGGCGCGGATGCCCAGCCGGCGGAACTTGTCCGCCCACGACGAGCAGCTGGTCGAAGCCGCTGGTAGATGTCCGACTTCTTCGGCGTCGAGCGTGCCGTTGACGCACCTGCAGGATCTCGCTCGGCTTCGACGCGACCTGCGCGAGCTTCACCTCGCCGGTCAGGCCGTCGAACGAGATGAAGTCGCCTTCCTTGACCGTCTGGCCGCCGACGCGGAACTGCTTGCGCGCTCTCGTCGATCTCGAGCGCGCCGGCGCCGACGACCGACGGCTTGCCCATCTGCCGGCCGACGACCGCGGCGTGCGACGTCATGCCGCCGGTCGCGGTCAGGATGCCCTGCGCGACGAACATGCCGTGGATGTCGTCGGGCACCGTTTCGCGCGCGGACGAGAATCACCTGCTTGCCCTGCTGCGTCCACTCGACCGCGTGGTCGGCGGTGAACACCACCTGGCCGCTGGCCGCGCCCGGCGACGCCGGCAGGCCCTTGGTCGCGACCGGAATCTTCTTCCACTCGTCCGGATCGAAGCCCGGCGCGAGCAGCTGGTTCAGCGACTTCGGGATCGACCAGCAGGACCGCTTCCTTCGGCGTGATCAGCTTCTCGGCGACGAGGTCGGTGGCGATCACGACCGCGGCGTAGCCGGTGCGCTTGCCGCTGCGCGTCTGCAGCATGAACAGCCGCTCGTCCTGGATCGTGAACTCGAAGTCCTGGACGTCCTTGTAGTGCTTCTCGAGCCGCGTCGTGATCTCGCGCAGCTGCTTGTAGGCCTTCGGCATCACCTGCTCGAGCTCGCGGATCGGCTGCGGCGTGCGGATGCCGGCGACGACGTCCTCGCCCTGCGCGTTGATCAGGAACTCGCCGTAGAACTCCTTCGCGCCGGTCGCCGGGATTGCGCGTGAAGCCGACGCCGGTCGCCGGATCGATCGCCGGTGTTGCCGAACACCATCATCTGCACGTTGACCGCGGTGCCGATGTGATCGGGGATGTCGTAGATGCGGCGGTACTCGATCGCGCGCGGGTTCATCCACGAGCGGAACACCGCGTCGCGCGCCATCGTGCAGCTGCTCGATGCGGATCCTGCGGAAAGTCGCTGCTCGGTCTCGTCCTTGACGACGCTTCTTGTAGCGCTCGACGACCTCGCGCAGCGCCGTCTCGTCGAGGTCGGTGTCGAGCTTCGCGCCGCGCGCCTTCTTGACCGCCTCGAACTCGTGCTCGAACGCGTCCTTCGGGATCTCGAGCACGACGTTGCCGAACATCTGGATGAAGCGGCGGTAGCTGTCGAACGCGAAGCGGCCGTTGCTGCGTCCGCGCCTTCAGCCCTTCGACCGCGTCGTCGTTCAGGCCGAGGTTGAGGATCGTGTCCATCATGCCCGGCATCGAGAACTTCGCGCCCGAGCGGACCGAGACGAGCAGCGGGTTCTCGGTCGAGCCGAGCGTCGCGCCGGCGGCCTTCTCGAGCTTCTTGAGGTGCTCGTCGATCTCGCGGTCGATCGCCGGCGGGATCTTCTGCCTTCTCCTTGTAGTAGATGTTGCAGACCTCGGTCGAGATCGTGAAGCCCGGCGGCACCGGCAGGCCGGCGTTGGTCATCTCGGCGAGGCCCGAGCCCTTGCCGCCGAGCAGATCCTTCATGTTGCGGTTGCCGTCGGCTTTGCCGTCGCCGAAGAAATACACGTGCTTCCGGGACTTGCGACTGGCGCTCGCGCGATTCGCTGCCGCTTCGCTTCGCCGTCGTTCTTCGCCATCGTCACTCGGCTCGTTGGCGAGTATCTGGCATTAGTCAGGGATCAGTGACTAGTCGCGCATTCGCAGGCTTCAGGCCTGACTCGTGTCTCCGGCGACGATCTCGGAAATGTCTGCGAGTCTGCAGGATCGTGCGTCTCGAGACGCTTCAGCAGCGCGCAGCCGCGCCGTCGCGCAGGCCGCGATCGTCGCGCCATCACCAGCACGTCGTCGAAGAACGTGTCGACCGGCTGGCCCGAACTGCGCGGCCTCGGCAAACGCGTCGCGATAGCCGTCGCCGCGCGACCGCGCGCTTCGATGACCGGGCCGTCGCTGCTCGATCTCCGTCAGCAGCGCGAGCTCGGCCGGCTCGCTCAGGCAGCTGCTTCGACGCTCGTCGCAGTCGACGCACGTCGTCGCGGCGAGTCCTTCGCGATGTTCTGCACGCGCTTGAACAGCCACCGCGAGCTGCCGAAAGTCCGGCGATGTCCGCGAACTCCGGCAGCACCTCGAGCTCGCGTCAGCGCGTCGGCCGGACTGATCGCCATGACGCCGTGCGTACGTCACCGCCGCGCACGTTCCGCGCATCGAAGCCGCGCTGCTCGAGCACGAAGCGCAGCCGCTCGGCGAGAAAGTCCGACAGCGTCGACTCGCGCAGTCTCCGATCGCCAGAGGACCTGCAGCGCCGCGCGTCCAGCATCCATCAGCGACCTCGAGCGTCGACGCGACGTCGCACCCGTCGAGCTCGGCAGATCGACGAGGATCCTGACGACGCCCTGCGCCGCCCGCCGCAGCCCGTACGGATCGCGCGAGCCGGTCGGCTTCTCGCCGGCCGCGAACAGGCCGACGATCGGTGTCGAGCTTGTCGGCGAGCGAGACGGCCGCCCACGTGACGCGCGGCCTTGCCGAGCTGCGCGCGCGTCGGCGGCGCGTCGGCTTCGACGCCGACCGGCAGGTAGTGGTAGTAGATCGCCTTCCACACCTCCTCGGGCAGCCCTTCGTCGCGCGCGTAGATGCCGCCCATCGTGCCCTGCAGCTCGGTGAACTCGCGCACCATGTCGGTCGTCGAGGTCGGCCTTCGCCAGCCGCGCCGCGCGCGCGGCGTGCTGCGCGCCGCCTCGTCGGACGCGCCGAAGCGCCTCGCGCGCGATCCACTCGCGCCAGCCGCTCGATCCGCTCGGCCTTCTCCTTGTAGCGTCCCGAGCTTCTTGTGGAACAGCAGCGTCGCCGAGCCGGTCGATCCGCGACTCGAGCGTGCGCCTTGCGATCGGCTTCCCAGAAGAACCGCGCGTCGCGCAGCCGCGCGCGTGACGACGCGCTCGGCGTTGCGCGCGATGGTGCGCTCGTTGTCCGGCTCGGTGTTGATGACGGCGAGGAACGCGTTCTTCAGCTTGCCGTCCTCGCCCTCGACCGGAAAGTAGTGCTGATGATGAATCAGCGTCGTCGTCAGCACTTCTTCGGGCAGCTCGAGGAACTCGAGCGCGAACGTGCCGGCGATGACCGACGGGTACTCGACGAGATCCGGCACTTCGTGCAGCAGCGCCGGACTCGCGCGTGCACGGTGCGGCTGACGCGGCCCTGCAGCCGCTGCGCCTTCGCGTCGAGCTCGCGCGCGATCTTGTTGTGGCGCTCGCTGCGCTCGAGGATGACGAAGTTCTCGAGCAGCCGCGCGCGATACTCGTCGAACGATCGCACCTTGATCGCGCGCCCGGCGCGGCCGCTGGTCGTCAGGAACCGGTGGCCGTAGGTGACGGCGCCGGTCGGCACGTCCTGCACCTGGCCGGTCTGCGCGCGCCGGCGTCCGCGCGATCGTGAACGGCACGACGCGGCCGCCGTAGAGGAACAGCATCCAGCGGATCGGACGGCCGAACAGCAGCTCGCCGCTGCCGTCCTCGAGCATCGCGTCCCAGTGCATCAGCTTCGGGAACGTCAGGCCGCGCAGCGTGCCGCCGAGCACGTCGGGCAGCACGTCGACCGCCGCCTTGCCGCGCTGGCGCTTGCGGATACGCGAGATAGTCGCCCTTCGGCGTCTCGACGCGCTCGAGCGCCGACGACCTCGACGCCCTGCTTCGCCGCGAAGCCGGTCGGCGGCCGGCGTCGGCGTGCCGTCCGGCTTGAAGCTCGCCGACACCGGCGGCCCGTTGACGAGCTCCTCGAGATCGGTCTGCCGCTCGGGAACGCGCGCGATGCGCACGGTCAGGCGCCGCGGCGTGCTGTAGGTCTCGACCGGCGCCTCCGGCGGCAGCCGATGCTCGCGCAGCTGCGCGCGACGATCGTCGCCGATCTGATTGCGTCAGGCCGGCAGCCAGCTCGCCGGCAGCTCCTCGCAGCCGATCTCGAGCAGCAGCTCGCGATCCATCGTCACGCGCCTCGCGCCGCGCTGCCGGCGCGACGTCGGCGCCTTCGACGTACGCCTTGGCGATGCCGATCGCCAGCTGACGGACGCGCAGGATGTACGCCGTCCGCTCGGTGACGCCGATGCTGTTGCTCGAGTCGAGGATGTTGAACAGGTGCGAGCACTTCAGGCAGTGCTCGAGCGCCGGCCAGATCAGGCCGCGCCTTCAGCAGCGCTCCGGCGAACGCGTAGTAGTCGCTCGAACAGATCGCGATGGAACGCGCCGAACTCGCCGCGCCGGCGATGCTCGACCTGGCCGAAGACGTACTTCGACTGCTCGACCTCCTCGCGCAGCCGGACGTCGCGATACTTCACGCCCGGCGCCCACTCGAGGTCGTAGATGCTGTCGACGCGCTGCAGCACCATCGCGATGCGCTCGAGCCCGTAGGTCAGCTCGGCCGAGATCGGCGCCAGCTCGATGCCGCCGGCCTGCTGGAAGTAGGTGAACTGCGAGATCTCCATGCCGTCGAACATCACCTGCCAGCCGATGCCCCACGCGCCGAGCGTCGGCGACTCCCAGTTGTCTTCCTCGAAGCGGATGTCGTGCTGCCGCGGGTTGATGCCGCACGCCTCGAGGCTCTCGAGATACAGCTGCTGCACTTCGTCGGGCGCCGGCTTGAGGATCACCTGAAACTGGTGGTGCTTGAACAGCCGGTTCGGGTTCTCGCCGAAGCGGCCGTCGGCCGGCCGCCGCGACGGCTGCACGTACGCGACGTTCCAGTGCGCGGGCCCGAGCACGCGCAGAAACGTCTCCGGATGCATCGTGCCGGCGCCGACCTCGACGTCGAGCGGCTGCTGCAGCGCGCAGCCGCGCGACGCCCAGAACTCCGACAGCTTGAGAATCAGGCCTTGAAAGGTCATCGTCCGCACGTCATCGTCGCATCGCTCAGCACGCGCACCGACTTCAGATCCTTCTCCAGGTGCATCGCGATCAGCGCGCGATGCGCCGCTTCGAGCTCGCGCAGCGCTCGCCGCGACGACCGGCACGTCGCCGAGCGCGAACGGGCTGCACGCGCGCGCCGCGCGCAGAAACGCCGCGCGCCTCGGCCGACAGCCGCGCGTCCGGCTCGATAGACGCCCTGCAGCCGCAGCAGCCAGTACTCGAAATACCGCGCCAGCGGCTCGATCGGCACGCCGGCGGCCATCGCCTCGACCATCGACGCGCCGAGCCGGAACAGCGTCTCGTTCGGATCGGCTTCCTGCGCCCACTCGTCGATCAGCTCGGCGAAGTAGCTCGACGTAGCCGAGCGCCTCGCCGTCGACCGCCGACAGCGGCGACCGCGTCGGCTCGACGTAGTCCAGGCTGCACCAGCTCGCGCCGCTCGCGCTCGACGTACGCCGACGCGCCCGCAGGTCAGCGGCTCGAGCGCGCCGCCGAACCGCCGCGCGGCTCTGCCGCGCGTTCTTCGCCACGCCGCGCTTCTTGCCGCGATCGCGCGTCAGAAACACGACGATGCGATCCGACTCACCGAGCTTGTAGGTCCGCAGAATCAGCGCGTCGGTGGTATAGAGCGGCATTCAGAGGCGGGCATCGATACTACAGCTGATCAGCTCGCTACGTCAGCCCGATGCCGATCTCGCCAGCACGCGCTCGTCCTCGCGCCACTCGGACTTCACGCGCACGTGCAGGTCGAGGAACACGCGTGCGTCGAAGAACCGCTCGAGCTCCTCGCGCGCCGCCGTGCCGATCCGCTTGATCATCTCGCCGCCGCTGGCCGACGACGATCGGCTTCTGCGACTCGCGCTCGACGACGATCGTGCAGTACAGCCGCAGGATGCCGCCTCGTCGGCTCCGGCTCCTCGAACCGATCGATCGACGACGCGCGCTCGAGAACGGGATCTCGGCGTGCGTGAACTGCAGCAGCTTCTCGCGCACGATCTCGGCCGCGAAGAACCGCTCGGGCTGATCGGTCAGGTAGTCGGCCGGATAGCGCGGCTCGCCCTCCGGCAGCCGATCGATGATCGCGCGCTCGAGCCGATCGACGTTGTCGCCGGTCGCCGCCGACACCGGCACGATCTCGGCGAACGTCCGCCAGCTGCGGTACTGCTCGCATGATCGGCAGCAGCCGCGACTTCTTGATCAGATCGATCTTGTTCAGGATCAGGAAGACCGGCGCCTTCGACGTCCTTGACCAGATCGAGCGACGAACCGGTCGCCCTTGCCCGGCGGCTCGGTCGACGTCGACGACGAGGCCGAGCACGTCGACCTCGCGCATCGTGTCGACCGCGGCGTCGACCATGCGCACGTTCATGCGGTGCAGCGGCCGGTGGATGCCCGGCGTGTCGAGGAACACGACCTGCGCGTCGGGATAGTTCCTCACGCCGAGAATCCGCGTTCCGCGTCGTCTGCGGCTTGTCGGAGACGATGGCGAGCTTGGTGCCGACCAGCCGGTTGAGCAGCGTCGACTTGCCGGCGTTCGGGCCGGCCGATGAACGAGACGAAGCCGGACTTCATGCGCGTCGCTGCTCGGCCTCCGGCTCGCCGGCTCGTCGCGCTTGCGCGATGCGGACCTTGTTGATGCGCCGCCGCTCGGCGTCGAGGACCTCGACGGTCAGGCCGTCGATGTCGAACCGCTCGCCGACCGCCGGCACGCGGCCGAGGTGCGACAGCAGATAGCCGCCGACCGTCTCGAAGCCCTCGCGCTCGATCTGCGACGTTCGAGCCGCTGCGCGACCTCGTCGATGTCCGACCTTGCCGCTGAACACGAAGCGGCCGTTGCCCTCGTCGACGATCGGCTCGGACTCGACGTCGTACTCGTCGCGGATCTCGCCGACGATCTCCTCGAGCAGATCCTCGATCGTCACCAGGCCCGGCCGTGCCGCCGTACTCGTCGACGACGATCGCGCATCTGCGTCTGCTGGCGCTGGAACTGCTTCAGCAGCTCGGGCACGCGCTTGGTCTCCGGCACGACGACCGCCGGCCGCAGCGAGCGGCGTGATCGGCCGCGCGTCGTCGCCGGCGCCGAGCGCGACCAGATCCTTGACGAAGACGAAGCCGGCGATGTTGTCGAGGCTGTCCTTGTAGACCGGGAACCGCGAGTACTCCTGCTCGCGGAACAGCGCGCGCAGGTCGCCGATCGTCGCGTCCTCGCGGATCGCCGACGATGTCGGGCCGCGGCGTCATCACCTCGCGCACCAGCGTGTCGCCGAAGTCGACGATGCTCTGGAGCAGCCGGCGCTCCTCGCCCTCGATGATGCCTTCCTGCTCGGCGCGTGTCGATGTAGGCCTTCGCCGCCTCGTTGGCCTCCTGTCCGGCCTCGTCGGCGTCGCCGGCGTCGCCGGCGGACGCTTGGCGTCGCCGACCGAGCCGCGCGATCCAGCGCGTCATCGGGCCGAGCAGCGCGCGCGATCGGCGCGAACGACGGCAGCAGCAGCTCGAGCACGCGCTCCGGGATCGCGGCCGACGATCAGCAGCGGCAGCAGCGAGCTCGCAGACGACGACGAACGCCGACGACCGCGACGACGACGACGTGAGACGTCGTGCGCGCCGTCGACGCCGATCGCGCGCGCGAGCAGCGCCGTCGCGCGCGCCGGTCACCAGCCGAGCAGCAGCCGCACCGGCACGAACAGCAGCAGCGGATCGTCGAGATAGTCGCCGAGCGCGCCGGGCCGGTCGCTGCGCTCGGCGACCAGGCGCAGCGACAGCCGCATCAGCGCGCTGAACGCGGCCTCGATCGCGCCGAGGTAGACGGCGGCGCACGCGAGGAGGAAGACGACGAGCGGAATCATCGCGTCGCGCCCGCTCGCGCTCGATGCAGGCCGCCTCGCGCAGGCCGCCCTTGCGGCGCAGCCGCTGCTCGACGCGCGCGCATCCGGCCGTCGTCGCGCTCGTGGTCGTAGCCGAGCAGGTGCAGCAGGCCGTGCAGCGCCAGGACGCGCAGCTCGGTGCGCTCGGAGTGGCCCGGCCGCGCGCGCCTGCCGCCGCGCCACGCCGCGCGCGATCACGATGTCGCCGAGACAGACGGGCTCGGGATTCGGGGCTCGGCGATCGGCGTCGGGAAACGACAGCACGTCGGTCGCGCGTAGTCGCGCCGCGGTAGCGCGCGGTTCAGCGCGCGGACGCGCGCGTCGCTGACGAGCGCGATGCTGACCGCGCCGCGCGCGCGCGGCCGGCGCGACGCGCCGCAGCCACGCGCGCGAGTCCGGCGCGCGGACCGCGCCGGCCGCGCTCGTCGCCGACCAGCGAGCGCGCGAGTCGCGACTGCCAGGATCGGCGCGCTGCCGTCGCCGTTCGAGAACGCCTCGTACGCCTTGACGATCTGCTGCACCAGCTTGTGGCGCACGACGTCGCGGTCGTCGAAGTGGATGAACGAGATGCCCTCGATCGTCGCCGACGACCTTCATCGCCTCGACCAGGCCCGACGTCCGCCCGATCGGCAGATCGATCTGCGTGATGTCGCCGGTGATCACGGCCTTCGAGCCGAAGCCGAGGCGCGTCAGGAACATCTTCATCTGCTCGGACGTCGTGTTCTGCGCCTCGTCGAGGATGACGAACGCGTCGCGTGATGCGCCGTGATCGAACGCCTTGGCGCGATCCGATTGACATCTTCATCTGCTCGGACGTCGTGTTCTGCGCCTCGTCGAGGATGACGAACGCGTCGTTGAGCGTGCGGCCGCGCATGAACGCGATCGGCGCGACCTCGATCGTGCCGCGCTCGAGCAGCCGCTCGACGCGCTCGGCGTCGAGCATGTCGTAGAGCGCGTCGTAGAGCGGCCGCAGGTACGGGTTGACCTTCTCCTGCAGATCGCCGGGCAGGAACCCGAGCTTCTCGCCCGCTTCGACCGCCGGCCGCGCCAGGATGATGCGGCTCGACCTTCTTCGCGACCAGAAACGCCGACCGCCTGCGCCATCGCCAGGTAGGTCTTGCCGGTGCCGGCCGGGCCGATGCCGAACACGATGTCGTGCTGATCGATCGCGTCGAGATAGCGCCGCTGGTTGACGCGTCTTCGGCGCGACGCGCCGCTTGCCGGCCGGCGTCAGGCTGCCCTTCAGGAAGTGGTCGCGCAGATCGACCGTCGTCGTCCTGCGCGACGAGGTCCGACGCGGTCTTCACGTCGGCGTTCGACAGCTTGTAGCCGTCGCGCATCAGCGCCGACAGCTGGCCGACGACGCGATCGACGCGCGTCGAGCGTCGGCGGCTCGCCTTCGACGAGCAGCTCGTGGCCCTGCGTGCGGATGCGGACGTTGAACAGCGATTCGAGGTGCTTGAGGTTCTCGTCGTAGGAGCCGAACAGCGTTTCGATGCCCTCTTCGGGGACGGAATCTTGCGCTTCACAGTGGCAGTAGTCGCGTATCTCCGCATGCAGCGCTCAGCGCTGGCATCATGCCGCCGCTCAGTTCTGGATCTTCAAATGCAGCTCGCGCAACTGTTTCGCGTCGACCGGCGACGGCGCGCCCGGCCATCAGATCGACGGCGTTGCGCGGTCTTCGGGAACGCGATCACCTCGCGGATCGACGACTCGCCGGCCAGGATCGCGACGATGCGGTCGAGGCCGAGCGCGATGCCGCCGTGCGGCGGCGTGCCGTACTCGAGCGCCTCGAGGAAGAAGCCGAAGCGCGCCTTCGCCTCCTCGTCGCTGATGCCGAGCCGCTTGAAGATCGCGCGCCTGCAGCGCCGGCGTCGTGGATCCGGATGCTGCCGCCGCCGATCTCGCTGCCGTTCAGCACGAGGTCGTAGGCCTTGCGCGCGCACCGCGCCCGGGTCGCTCTCGAGCTTGTCGACGTCCTCGTCGAGCGGCGACGTGAACGGATGGTGCATCGAATACCAGCGCTGCTCGTCCTCGTGTCCATTCGAGCAGCGGAAAGTCGGTGACCCAGAGGAACTCGAACGCGTCCGGGTCGAGCAGGTTCTCGCTTCTTCGCGATCGCGCAGCCGCAGCTGGCCGAGCAGCTTCGACGTCGCGTCCGGCGGCCCGGCGGCCATCAGCAGCAGGTCGTCGGCCCGCGCGCCGCGCGCGCTCGAGCGCCGGCGCGCAGCGTCGCCTCGCTCGAGCGCCTTGACGCCGAGCTCTGAGCGGCGGCTCGCCGGGCCGCGACCCAGATCAGGCCGCTGAAGCCCATCTGCTTCGCCTGATCGACGAGCCGTCGAGCTGGCTGCGCGAGTAGCTCGTTGCCGCCGGGCACGACGAAGCCGCGCACGACGCCGCCGTCGGCGATCGATCTGCTTGAAGACGCGGAACTCGGACGTCGCGGAAGACGTCGCGACAGATCGCTGATCTCCATGCCGCAGCGCAGGTCGGGCTTGTCGGATCCGTAGCGTCGCGATCGCCTCGGCGTACGGCATCCGGCGGAACGGCGTCGGCGACCTCGCGCGCCGATCTGCCTGAAGATCGTCGCGCATCAGCGGCTCGATCGACGCCGTAGACCAGTCTCCGGTCGCGCGAACGACATCTCGACGTCGACCTGCGTGAACTCCGGCTGGCGGTCGGCGCGCAGGTCCTCGTCGCGGAAGCAGCGCACGATCTGGAAGTAGCGGTCGATGCCGGCGATCATCAGGATCTGCTTGAAGATCTGCGGCGACTGCGGCAGCGCGTAGAACTCGCCCGGGTGCACGCGGCTCGGCACGAGGTAGTCGCGCGCGCCTTCGGGCGTCGACTTGCGTCAGGATCGGCGTCTCGATCTCGCAGAAGCCGCTGCGCGTCGAAGTACTGCGCGCATCGCGATCGTCACGCGGTGGCGCAGGCCGATGTTGTGCTGCAGCCGCGGGCGGCGCAGGTCGAGATAGCGGTAGCGCAGCCGCACGTCCTCCGACACCGGCGTGTCGTCGGCGATCTGGAACGGCGGCGTCTTCGCCTCGTTCAGCAGCGCGGATCTCGCGCGCCAGCGACCTCGACCTCGCCGGTCGCGAGCTTCGGGTTGACCGTCTCGGCCGAGCGGCGCTCGACGACGCCCGCGACGCCGACGACGAACTCGGGCCGCAGCCGCTTGGCCGACGCCATCAGCGCGTCGTCGTCGCGGACGACGACCTGCGTGACGCCGTGCGCGGTCGCGGATGTCGATGAAGGTGACGCCGCCGAGATCGCGGACGCGATGCACCCAGCCGAGCAGCGACGACGTCCGCGCCGACGTCGTCGGCGCGCAGCGCGCCGCAGGTGTGGGTTCGTGTGAGATCGCCGAGTGGTTCAGCCATGCGGGCAATACGCACCGAACGAAGTACAAA
>ERZ1370068.7986-contig-6871_pt1 | contig 34322 bp, 47 predicted proteins | sample MGYA00561227_ERZ1370068 | MGnify/ENA primary metagenome ERZ1370068 (study PRJEB38410, sample SAMEA6850437) | metagenome | study: Metagenomic assessment of the ecological functions of the soil: analysis of the soil microbiota associated with the...
TTCTATTGCTGCCACATATTGCACCATGTCAACCGCCATCGACTCCCTGATCGAAACCAACCGCCGTAACTGGGACGAGCGCGTGGCCGTGCATCGGGCCGACCGCACGGGGTTCTATGCGGTCGAGAGGTTCCGGCGCGGCGGCGATGTGCTGGGGCCGATCGAGGCGGGCGAGATCGGCGACGTCGCGGGCAAGCGGCTGCTGCATCTGCAGTGCCATTTCGGGCTCGACACGCTGTCGCTGGCCCGCCGCGGCGCCGTCGCGACCGGCCTGGATTTCTCCGCGCCGGCGATCGAGGCGGCGCGCGAGCTGGCTCCGCGGAGGCAGGCCTCGCCGCGCGCTTCGTCCACAGCAACGTCTGCGCGACGCGCCCGCCGCGCTCGCCGGAGACCTTCGACGTCGTCTACACCAGCTGGGGCGCCATCTGCTGGCTGCACGACATCCGCCGATGGACCGCGATCATCGCGCAATTCCTGGCGCCCGGCGGGTTCTTCTATATTGCGGAGCCCCATCCCTCCGCGCTGCCGCTGGAGCAGGAAGACGGGCGACTCTACTGGCACTATCCCTGGCGCTCGACGCCGGACGATCCCGTCGGCTACGACGCGCCCACCACCTATACCGGCGACGATACCGTCTTCAAGAACGCGCGGGCGTACAATTGGAACCATCCGCTGTCCGACATCGTGCTGTGGCTTCGTCGACCATGACCTGCGCATTGACTTCCTGCATGAGCATGAGACCGTGCCCTGAGTATATGTTCCCGAAGATGACGGCGGTCGGTGACGGCATGTACCGGCTGCCGGACGGCTATCCGCGCATTCCCCTCTCCTTCTCGCTCAAGGCAACGAAGCCGGCAGGGTGATCCATGGCTGAACAGCACCTGATGAAGGCGACGCGCCATCAAGATCGCCGAGATCTACATCCCGGCGGCGCTCGCCAGCCGCTCGACCCGAAGAAGCTCGAGGAGATCGCCGTGAGCATCGCCGACATCAGGCAGCAGACGCCGATCCTGGTGCGGCCCGACAAGGAGCGTTACGTGCTGGTGAGCGGCCTGCACCGGCTCGAGGCCTGCCGCGCGCTCGGCGAGACCACCGTCCTCGCCAACATCGTGCAGGCGCGCAAGCACTGACATGGGCCTGCGGCTGACGGTGCTTGCGACGGCGCTGGATCGCCGGCGCAATGCTGCTCGGCGGCGGCGCGGCGCGAGCGGCGCCGGCCTATTCCTGGCTCGACGGCAAGGCGGCCGCACGATTGCCGACAGCGTCGCGGTTCCCGCCGGCTTCCGGCGCGTCGCGGTCGCGCCCGGCAGCTTCGCCGAGTGGCTGCGCGATCTGCCGCTGAAGCCGGCAGGCAGCGAAGTCGCGCTCCATGACGGCCGGCCGGTGGCGGATCACGGCACCGTCGCGGCCGTAGTCGACATCGACGTCGGCCGCAGCGACCTCCAGCAATGCGCCGACGCCGTGATGCGCCTCAGAGCCGAGTATCTCTTCAGCCGCCGGCCTCACCGGCCTCATCGGCTTCGAGCTTTATCTCCGGCGGACGCTATCGCTTCGACGCCTATGCCGAGGGCCTGACGCCCGCGCTCGCCGGCGACCGCATCGCCTGGCAGAGCGGGCCGCCGCAGGACCTGACCCATGCGAGCCTGCGCCGCTGGCTCGACATCGTCTACGCCTTCGCCAGCACCCGCACGCTGGCGCATGAGCTTGCAGCCGGTCGGGCCTATGGGCGATGCCGCCATCGGCGACGTCTTCATCCACCCGGCGCGCGCCCGGGCACGCGGTCATCATCATCGACCTGGCCGTCGATCCCGCAGACGGACCGCACGCTCGCGCTGCTGGCTCAAAGCAGCACGCCGGCGCGCGATGTTCATGTGCTGCGCAACACAGTCGAGCCCGGATTGGGGGCTTGGTTCGCGCTGGCCGCAGGCCGCCCGCTGGTCACCCCCGGCCGCGTCTTCGCGCCGGAGGAATTGCGGCGTTTCTAGCGCAGCCCGTCCTCGCCCTTGATCTCGTGCTTCTGCAGGCCGCCGATGCGCGGCAGCGGGCGGCCGCTATCGGTGACGGCGATGGCGACGAGGATCTCGCTGGCGCGCGGGGCGTCGGCGATGCGGACCTCGATGGCGTCGAAATGGCTGCGCACGAAGGCGGCGTCCTTATGGCCCAAGCGGCACGTCGATCGGCGGTGCCGGGCCGCCCAGCTTCTTGGCCGAGGGATGAGGGCGGCGCCCTTCGTCAGCACGGCCCGCACGGGCTTGCCCATCTGCGGATGCAGGATGGCGGCGGCATGCTCCAGCTCGCCCTTCTCGCCGACGATGGCGAGCCTTGCCGTAGCTCTCGGCCTTGCCGCCGTCGATGCCGAGGGCGGCGACGCAGCGCCGCGTCAGCAGCTCGCCCAGCTCCTCGCCGATGTCCATGAGCGGCTTCAGCTCCTGCGCATACTGGCCGGCGAACGGGATTCTCGATGACGGCGACGGCGGCGGCCTTGCGCGTCGGCGGCTCCACCGCCTTGCCCATGTCCTGCCGCGGTCTCCTCGACGCTGACGATCAGCTTGCGGATCTTGGCTTTCATCTGAGGCCGTCCTCTCCCTTGATCTCGCTGGCCTGCAGGCCGCCGGCGCGGGCGTGGATGCGCGGGCCGCGTGGCCATGGTCAGGATAGCAGACGATCTCGTCCGCCTTGGGCGCATCGGGCAGGCCGAGTTCCATGGCGCCGAAATGGCTGCGCACGTAGGCGGCATTGATATGGGCGAGCGGCACGTCGAGGCGCGCGCCGGGCGCCGCCCACCTTCTTGCTCGAGGGCACGATCGCCTTGGTGCCGCCCAGCACCTCGCGCATGCCGTAGCCGCCGGGCGCATGCCAGAGCGCGCCATGCTCGAGCTCGCCGGCCGCGCCGACGATGGCGCCCTTGCCATAGGCCTCGATCGCCTTCGGGCCGACGCCGAGGGCGGCGATCAGGCGCCTGGCCATCTCCAGGCCGAGCGGCTCCAGCTCCTTCATCAGCGGCAGGAGGTCCGGCTCGTAGCGGCCGGCATAGGGGTTGCGGATGACGGCGAGGCAGGCGCCCTGCTTCAGCGGCCGGGCGGGCGGCGGACCGCCCTCGTGGAACACCTCCTCGACCACCGTCGCGAACTTGCGGACTTCGACGAGCGACATTGCGTTTTCGAACCTCCTGCGGCCGACGCCGGTAACCTTTCTTACCGAATTATTGTCAGGACCGCGAGCGCTTGGAAACCGCCGACTCCGCCTTCAACGTTCGTTAACCGAAATCGAATCAAACTGCCGACGTTGTTCCGCACTGTCAGATCTTCAGGGTATTGCTCAGGTGGGGAAAGTAGCGTGAAGTTGCGGTCCGAAACCCGCGAGCGGCGGCCGAAGTGGCATTTGCTCTATTATGTGCTCGCGGCCCTCGTCACCCTGACGATCTGCGGCAGCCTCTATCTCAACCACTCCGTGCGGGAGATCTACCAGGCGTCGGTCGCCGTCAACCAGGAGTGGGCGCAGCGCCACTCCCGCCTGCTCGAGCTGGCGCAGCTGGCGCAGGACGTCAACGCCCCGGGCAACGATGTCCTCGACGACCACGACGCCGACAAGGAGCAAGGCCTGCGCGATGCGGCGCTCGCCAAGTTCGAGACCGCGCTCGTCCAGCTCCGCCAGGAGCTGGTCAGCAAGCCGGCGACGCCGGAGGTGCGCTCGCTGATCTCCTCGCTCTACGAGATCAATTCGGCCATGGACACCATGACCTCGACGACGCGACCTGATCTTCGTCTACGTCAAGAACGGTCAGCCCGAGGAGGCCGCGCGCTACAACGCCACCATGGACCGCGCCTTCGGACAGGTGCTCGACGAGATCGCCAAGTCGGAGGCGGTCATTCGCGGCATCCAATCCGACAACTTCCAGTCGCAATTGGGCGGCGCCGGCAGGCTCGGCCGCTTCGAGTATCTGATCGGCAGCGTCATCTTCGTGGTCGTCATCCTGGTGGTGCTGTATGGGCACCGCATGCAGAAGGTGATGGCCGCCGCCGAAGCCGAGCGCCTGCGCCTGATCGCCGCCCTCAAGGAGAGCGAAGCCACCGCGCAGAGCCGCCTGCACGACGCCATCGAGAGCATGAACGGCGGCTTCGTGCTCTATGACGGCGAAGACCGGCTGGTGATGTGCAACGAGAACTACCGCAAGATGTATCCGGAGACGCGCGATCTCAACGTCACCGGCACGAGGTTCGAGGACCTCATCCGCGCCGACGTGGCGCGCGGCCAGGTGCCGGAGGCGGCCGGCCGCGAGGAGCAATGGCTGGCCGAACGGGTGCGCGCCCATCTCTCCGACCAGAGTACCAGCGAGCAGCAGCTCGGCGACGGCCGCTGGATCCTCGTCAGCGAGCGGCGGACCGGCGAGGGCGGCGTCGTCGGCATCCCGCACCGACATCAGCGAGCGCAAGCAAACCGAGCTGCAGCTACAGAAGACGCTCGACGAACTGAATGCCGCAACCGAGCGGCTGGCCCGCCAGGAACGCCTGTCGATGCTGGGCCAAGTGGCCGGCACCGTGAGTCACGAGCTGCGCAATCCCTTGAGCGCCATCCGCAACTCCATGGCGTTGGTGCGCCAGCTGACCGTCGGCAAGGCCATGGGCGTCGAACGCGCGATCGAGCGGGTCGACCGCAACGTCAACCGCTGCGCCCGCATCATCGACGACATCCTCGATTTCACGCGCGTGCGCGAACTGACGCGCGAGCCGATCAAGCTCGACGCTTGGCTGGGCGAGACGCTGGCCGAGATCGCCGTGCCGCCCAGCGTGAGCGTGCGGCGCGAGTTCCTGTTCGACGACGAAGTGGCGCTCGATCGCGAGCGCTTCCGCCAGATCGTCGTGAACCTGGTCGACAACGCGGCGCAGGCGCTGGCCGACGCCGGCTGGACGCCCACCGACGACCGCCAACGCACGATCATCGTGCGCACCGAGGCCGCCGGCCCCCATGTGCGCCTCTCCGTCACCGACAACGGCCCGGGCATTCCCAGGATCGCCTGCCCAAGATCTTCGAGCCGCTCTTCACGACCAAGAGCTTCGGCGTCGGCCTCGGCCTGCCGACGGTGCGCCAGATCGTCGAGCAGCATGGTGGCACCATCGACGTCGAGAGCACCGTCGACGTCGGCACCGTCTTCACCATCTGGCTCCCGCGCCAGGCGGCGCCCGCCGCGGGCGCCGAACCGGCTGCTCAGGCGCAGGTGGCTTAGGCGCCGGCTGAGAGCGGAATCGATCGAACCCGCTCGGTGTCACCCCGGCGAAAGCCGGGGCCCATAACCACCGCCGCCGGCCAACAATCACTGACCGTGTTTGTGGATTCCGGCTTGCGCCGGAATGACAAGTCATGATGTCACGGGCGCAGACGCCCTAGGCCGCCTGCATCAGCTTCGATCTATCGCCGCAGACGAGGAAGCGGCCCTGCAGGGTCAGCACCGCGCCGTAGATCAGCCCGGCCTGCCGCTGGCGCTCGGCCTCCGCCAGACCGGCCGCGAGTGCGATATCGATCTCCGTCGGCGCCAGCGTGCCGACCGCCAGGGTCACCTGGCGGCCGCCGAGGTCGCTGTCGGGATCGATGTCGGAGGCCGGGCGGCGGATGATGGAGGCGTGCCCCGGCAGATCGACGGCATTGCCGATCACCGTGGCGGCAGCGTCGGCCGCGGCGGCGTCGCGCGCCAGCACGGTCACCGCGTCGGCGATGCCGAGGGAGAAGCTGCGGCCGCCCGTGCCCTTGGTGGCGGCGCCGGAGGTGGCGATGCCGCGCACCGGCAAGTCGCAGGTCAGCTCGATCTTGCCGTCGATGGCCGGCGCCAGCACGTTACCGATCACGCCGCAGGTGAGCCGCTCGCTGGCCGCCAGATGGAAGGCGATGTCGCCGCCGTCATTGACGTAGGCGCGGCTGAGCGTGCGCCCCGCCAGCATCGCCGTCAGCACGTGATCGGCGACGGCGCCGGCCACCGCCGCCATCGGCGTGATGAAGCTGTTGCGGAACGGCCAGCAGGCCGCGAGCATGCGCCGCGCCACCGCCCCCTGCAGCGCCGGCGCGGTTTCGCCGAGCGGCCAGCGCAACGTGGGCAGTTCCTTCACCAGCGTCGGCAGGACATCGTTAAACGACGCGATCGCCTGGTCGTAGGCCGCCCGCACTTCGCGCGGCTCGCCCCAGCCTTCGATCACGGCGTCGATCGGGCCGTGATTGAGGTGAAGCCGGCGGCCATCGGGCAACAAGGCGGCCTGGACGGTCATCAGGCCTCGCCCGCCGGCGGTTTGAGAGGCCAGGGATTCGCGGGCGACCACGGGATCGTCTTCACGCGCTCGACGTCGCGGATCGATTCGAGCGGCCGGATGCAGTCGACATGCCCGCCGAGCGCCTGATAGCTGGCGCGCGTCATCGTGAACTCGATCGGGCCGACGATCGCCGGCGTGGGCACGTAGCCGAAGGAATTGTCGGGCATGGTGGTGACGTCGACCATATAGGTGATTCCACCGCCCGGCCAAATGAAAACCGGGGCGCCGCCGGACGTGACCCGGGTCAGGGCATGGCGCACGGAACGCGTCAATTGCACCGGATTCTCGGTCACGCCGGCGCGCAAGCTGCCGCCGGCGCCGGCCATGAATAGGACGGTCGTCAGGGCCGGCTCGCAATTCTCCCCGATGCGCTCCACCACCCGCTCGATGGCCGTCGGCATGTCCGCAGGCTGGGGCCGCAGCGCCTCGTCCAGCACGAACCAGGCGGCATGTTCTCCCGTGGTGGAGACCATCAGCAGCCGCAGGCCCGGCCAGGCCGCCTTCGGATCGATCTTCTCGATGATCGCCAGCGGATCCCTGATGTCCGTGCCGCCCCAGCCGGTGCCGGGATTGGCGACCTGGAAGTAGCGGCCGGGGTCGACTTGCGGCCGCGCACGCGGATGCCGGCGGGACGCATGTCCAGGAACCGCCCGGCCTGGTGCTCGGTCAGCACGCCCGTGATGTGGTCGTCGACCACGATGACCTCGTCGGCATGGCCCTGCCACTGCTTGGCGAAGATGCCGATCGTGGCGGAACCGCAGCCGACGCGCATGCGCTCCTCGGCGGTGCCGTTGATGACCGGCGGCTGGCCGGCCTGGAGGGTGAGCGCGGCGCCGCCGTCGACGCTCATCTCGACCGCGCCCTTGTTGCAAAGTGTGAGCAGCGTCTCGCAGGTGACCACGCCCTCCTTCTTGCTGCCGCCCGTCAAATGCCGCACGCCGCCGAGCGAAAGCATCTGCGAGCCGTACTCGGCGGTGGTGACGTGGCCGACCTGCTCGCCCTTGACCCGCACCGGCCGCCTGCTCCGGACCGACATAGCGGTCGGTGTCGATCTTGGCCTTGACGCCGCAGTAGGAGAAGATGCCTTCGGTCACGACGGTGATCATGTCGACGCCGTCGACGGCCGAGGACACGATGAACGGCGCCGGCTTGTAGTCGGGATAGGTGGTGCCGGCGCCGATGCCGGTGACGAAGGTGCCGCCCCCGGCACGATCTCGCCGTTCCAGGGCGCCTCCAGGAACGGCACCATGCGGCCCTCCTGATCGATGGTGCGCTGGGCCACCACGAACGGATCGAGCCGCGCCAGTTTGCCCTCGACATTGCCGTAGCGGTCGCAGGCCCCGGTCTTGCCCGGCCGGATTCGGCACAAGACCGGGCAGGCATCGCACACGACGATCCCCTCGCCCTTGGTCTTGGCGGCCGCCAGCGCGGACTCCTCGGGGGTATCGGTCGAGGCGACGGGATCGGGATTCGGGTCTGTCATGACAAAGGGTTCACCACAAAGGCACGAAGGACACAAAGAAGGAATCTCTACGCGCTTCGCGCCCACCGAGCTCTCCGTGCCTTCTTCGCGTCCTTCGTGTCCTTGTGGCTCATCTTGCTTTCAGTGCGGCCAGAACGCGGTCGGGCGTCGCGGGCACGCGGGTCATGCGCGCGCCTGTCGCGTGATAGATGGCGCCGAGGATCGCGGGAGCGGTGGGAACGAGCGCCGGCTCGCCGATGCCCTTGGCGCCGTAGGGGCCGGCCGGCTCGCGGTCCTCGATCAGGATGCACTCGATCTCCGGCACGTCGCCGAAGGTCGGGATCAGGTAGTCGTGCAGGTTCTCCGTGCGGCCCGGCACGTATTCCTCCATGAGCGCCAGGCCGAGCCCCTGGGCGACGCCGCCGTGTATCTGGCCTTCGACCAGTGTCGGATTGACGGCCCGCCCGACGTCATGGGCGGCGACGATCTTGCGCGCCTTCACCGTGCCCAACTCGGTATCGACCTCGACGACCGCGAGCTGGGCGGCGAAGGCGTAGGTCTCGTAAGGGATGCCCTGACCGTCGGCATCGAGCTGTCGTCGTCTTGGGATCGTAGTGGCCGGTCCCGAACAGCACGCAGCCCTTCTTCGCCTCGGGCATGGAGGCGAGGTCGAGCGCGCGCTCCGCCCGCCGTCGCGCAGCAGGACGCGGCCGCCGGCGACCGTCAATGCGGCGGCGTCGCCGACGTTGCCTGACGCGCAGGATCTGCCGACGCAGCTCCTCGCCCGCGGCCTTGGCCGCGTTGCCGGACACGAAGGTCTGGCGCGACGCCGAGGTCTTGCCGGCATCGAGCGTCAGGTCGGTGTCGCCGGTCACCAGATCGACCATCGCCGACCGGCACGCCCAGGGCATCGGCGGCGATCTGCGCCATCACCGTGTTCGAGCCCTGGCCGATATCGACGCGCCACTGAGAACAGCCGCACCCGTCCGTCGCGCGTGATGCCCATCTCCATCGCCGACGGATTCGACAGCGAGGTGTTGCCGATGCCGTACCACATGGCGCCGATGCCGACGCCGCGCCTGGTGACCGCCGATGTGCGATTGAAGGCTTCGGCCTCGCGCACGCAGCGCGCGCCAGCGGGGCCGAGTGCTTCCAGGCAGGCCGGCAACCCGGCGCTCGCCGCGAGCTTGTGCCCGGTCGCAGTCGTCGAGCCCGGCCTTGAGCGCGTTGCGGTGGCGGAACTCCAGCGCATCGATGCCGAGCTTCTCCGCCAGCATCGTCCATCAGCGCCTCGTGCACGATCGCCGCCTGCGGCACGCCGAAGCCGCGGAAGGCGCCGGCGGGCGGATCATTGGTGTAGACCGCGCGTGTCGTGCAGAGCGCGGCCTTCACCTCGTACGGGCCCATGGCGTGGACCGGGCACGCGGTTGGCGACCGTCGGGCCCCACGAGGCGTAGGCGCCGGTGTTGAAATCGCCGTGGAAGCGCACGCCGGTGAGACGGCCGTCGGCGTCCGCGCCAAAGGTCGCGGTCATGCGGGCCGGGATGGCGCTTGGTGGTGGAGGCCATTGATTCCGGGCCGCGTATAGACGCAGCGCACCGGGCTGATCCAGCAGCCAGGCCGCCGTCGCAATCAGCGGCTGGAGCGACAGATCGAGCTTGCCGCCGAAGCCGCCGCCGCAGGCGCTGGGGATGATGCGCACTTGTTCCGGCTTCAGGCCCAGGATGAGCGCCAGCTCGTCGCGGTCCATGTAGGGCGTCTGGGTGGTCGCGAAGATCTCCGACGCGCCGTCGACCGACGCGACGGGCATAGCCGGCCTCCGGCTCGATATAGGCGTGCTCGACGAAGGTGGTTTCGGCGGCGAACTCCGCCGTGGCCGCCGACGTCGCCAATATCGCATCCACATCGCCGCGCGCGACCCGACCCTTGACCAGGATGTTGCCGGGCGAAGCCTCGTGCAGCTGATGCGCGCCGCCCGACGAGCGCGCCATCGAGCGAGAGCGGCGGCAGCGGCTCCCATCGGATCGGCAGCTCGCTGTCGCGGATGTCGGCGATGCTCGCATCGTCGCCGACCAGCGCCGCGACCGCCTCGCCGCGATAGCGCACATAGCCTTCGGCGAGCGCCGGCTGGTCCTTGCCGGTCGGATAGATGCCGTAGCGGTTTTGGCCGGGAATGTCCTTCGCCGTCAGCACCCGCAGGAGGCCCGGATGCTTGGCGTGCAGGGCCGCGAGGTCGCCGATGGTGAAGCGCGCGTGGGGATGCGGCGAGCGCACCGCGCGCAGGACGAGGCAGTCGTCGGGCCATGTCGTCGGCCCCGTAGCGCTCCGTGCCCGCGATCTTGGCGGCGCCATCGACCCGGGCCAGACGCGCGCCGACGGCCGCGCCGGCCGCCGGCTTGGCCGCCGGCGTCGGCTCGCCGCAGCGACAGCACGGCCTCGACGATCTTGCGATAGCCGGTGCAGCGGCAGAGCACGCCGCCGAGCGCGTCCAGCACCTGCGCCTCGGTCGGAGCGGGATTGCGCGCCAACAGATCGTCGGCCGCCATCAGCATGCCCGGCGTGCAGATGCCGCATTGGGCGGCGCCGTGCGTGAGAAATGCCTGCTGCAGCGCGCTGCGCGCCGGCGCCGTTCGTCAGGCCCTCGACGGTGACCACCGTCCGACCCTGCACCTGCGCCGCCGCCAGCCACGCAGGCAGGCGCAGACCTGGCGGCCGTCGAGCCGCACCGTGCAGGCCCCGCAGTCGCCGGCGTTGCAGCCGACCTTGGTGCCGGTGAGACCGAGGTCCTCGCGCAACACGTCGGCCAGCCGCCGCACCGGATCGACATGGATCTCGACCCGGCGCCCGTTGACGGTGAACGCAACCTGCTGCGCGGGCGACCTCATGCGACCAGCCCCGATCGCCCGTTTGACGACCGTCAGCGCAGCTTCACGCCGATAGGCCGCGGTGCCGCGCACGTCATCAATCGGCGACAGCGGCGCCAGATGCTCGGGCTGCACCAGATCGGCGAGGTTCGCATCGAGCGGGCGGCCAGTGAGCGCAGCCTCGAGCGCGGGCAGCCGCTGCGCCACCGCCGAGCAGGATCCCACGGCGACGCGCGCGTTGGCGACGCTGCCGTCGGCGATCTCCACCACCACGGCGGCCATGACGATGGAAATGATCAGATACTTGCGCGCCCCGAGCTTCAGGAAGGTCGAGCGGGCCTCGTGCTTCGGCTTCGGCACGACGAGCGCCGTGACCATCTCCTCGGGCCGCAGCACGGTCGCGCGATTGCCGGTCACGAACTCGGCCACCGGCAGGCGGCGCGTCGCGCGCGCCGAGGACAGCTCCACCAGCGCGTCGAGCGCCAGCAGGTTGGGCGTGCCGTCGGCGGCCGGCGAGGCGTTGCAGAGATTGCCGCAGAGCGTGCCGGCGTTCTGGATCTGCACGCCGCCGACCTCGCGCGCGGCGAGCTTCAGCCCGTCGAACAGCGGCGGTAGCGGCGTCTCCAGCAGGTCGGTCCAGGTGGCCAGCGCCGGAATGCGCCAGTGCTCGCCCTCGTCGACGATCCGGCGCAGGTCGGGCAATGCCGTGATGTCCAGCAGGTCGTCGTCGAGCGGTTGGCCGACGCGGGCGGGATAATAGTCCGTGCCGCCGGCCAGGATGACCCGCGGGCCGGCGGCGAGCGCCGCCAGCGCCTCCTTCAGCTCGGTCGGTCGCAGATAGCTGCCCACGCCTTCCGTCCCGTTAACAATCCCGAAATGTCATTGCGGCACCATGAGTTGCGCCCACGATAGTGCATTCTCCGCACGAGAGAAACCGCCATGCCCAGCGCCGCCGCCGCCCGACCCTCGTTCGATGACGAGCTCGCGGCCAGCTACGTCGGCAAGTACATCCTCGTCGGCCTCACCTTCCTCGATCCCTACGGGCGAGAGAGCCAGCGGCAGCAGCTCCATGGGGTGATCCAATCGGCGTCGCGCGACGGCATTCTGATCGAGCTGCACGGCGCTCATGCGGGCCAGACCTGGAACATGCCGCCCGCGCTGGAGGCGATCCGGCCGGCCGAGCCCGGACGCTACACGCATCCACGCGACCGAGGAGATGATCGACGATCCGGACCTGCTGGCCTCCTGGACCATCCGGAAGCCGACGACAGAGCACTGACGCCGCATCGGGCCTCCGCCCGGCACCGAGGCGTCACCGCTTCAGCTCCATCACGTCGTAGATCGACTCGTAGTGCGGAAAGGGGAAGACGATCCGCAGGCGATCCGGCGCCGGCTGTGTCACTACGCCGACCATGTCGGCGTCAGGATCGGCGGCGGCGCCCTCGCCGGCAAGCGCGCTGTAGGGCACGGGCGGATCGTCGTTGACCGTGCCGGCGCCGAGCAGGATCAGGCGCGTCGGGCCGTCGCTATAGAGCGTGCCGCTGAGCCGCTGCGAGCCCGAGATCTTTTCGAGGCGCAGCCCCTCGGCCGTGGCGGCGATGCGGCACTTGAACCAGGAATAGACGACGAGGATGTGGCCGACCTTGACCGGTGCGGCAGCGCCAGTTCCCGGCCAGGCGGTCGACGGCGACGGGCCCATCCGGCGGATCGAGGATGGCGCGCAAGACGTTCGTGTCTGCCGGCGCCGGATTTGACGCGGCTGCGGTCGCGTCGCCCTTGCTGATCGATTCCGCCAGCCGGTCGAGACGGTCTCGATCCTCCGCCGTGATGATGGTCTTCCAGTCGGCGGCGACTGCGGCAACGATAGTCGTCGTCAGCCCCAGCAACCACAGCGCGAACACAACGCGTCGCATGCGAACGTCTCCCCTGCCGCGCCCTTTCTGAGCGGGCGCGATTGCACTATTTTCTCTCGCGCGATCGCTCGCAAGCCCCTCTCCCTCGCGATGCCGATTGTATCCCTGCGAGGAGCCTGGTCGAGCATGCCTGTGGTCACCGAATTTCCCCGCGCCGTCCGCGTCATCGAGAACGAATGGATTCCGCTCGCCGACGGCACGCGGCTGGCGGCACGCCTGTGGCTGCCGGAGGATGCCGCGCAAGATCCCGTTCCGGCGCTGCTCGAATACCTGCCCTACCGCAAGCGCGATTCCATGCGCCTGCGCGACGACCCCATGCATGGCTATTTCGCCGGTCACGGCTACGCCTCGGTGCGCGTGGATATCCGCGGCACCGGCGACAGCGACGGGCTGATTGCCGACGAATACATGAAGCAGGAACAGGACGACGCGCTGGAGGTGATCGCCTGGCTCGCCGCCCAGCCCTGGTGCAACGGCCAGGTCGGGCATGTTCGGCATCTCCTGGGGCGGCTTCAACTCGCTGCAGGTGGCGGCGCGGCAGCCGCCGGCGCTGAAGGCCATCATCACGCGTCGGCTCGACCGACGACCGCTACGCCGACCGACGTGCACTACATGGGCGGCTGCGCATGACCAGCGACAATCCGGATTGGGGCGCGGTCATGTTCTCCCACGTCTCGACGCCGCCCGATCCCGAGATCGTCGGCGAGCGCTGGCGCGCGATGTGGATGGCGCGGCTGGAGAATCTGCAGCCGTGGGTGATCCCTGGCTGGAGCATCAGCGCCGCGACGCCTACTGGAAGCACGGCTCGGTGTGCGAGGATTTCAGCCGCATCGAGATCCCCGTCTACGCCGTCAATGGCTGGGCCGACAACTACGCCAGCGCCGATCCCGCGCCTGCTGGCCGGCCTCACGGGCCCGCGCAAGGGCCTGATCGGGCCGTGGGCGCACAACTATCCGCATAACGGCCGGCCCGGGCCGGCGCATCGGCTGGCTGCAGGAGGCGCTGCGCTGGTGGGACCATTGGCTGAAGGGCGCCGACACCGGCATCATGGACGAGCCGATGCTGCGGGTGTGGATGCCGGAGAGCGTGCCGCCCGCCGTCGCCTACGCCGAGCGTCCCGGCCGCTGGGTGGCGGAGGAGCAATGGCCGTCGCCGCGCATCAAGCCGCAGCGCTGCGCGCTCAATCCGGGCAAGCTCGCGGCGCGCGTGCCGGCAAGGAGACGCCGCTGCTGCTGGCGTCCCCGCAGACGGTCGGTCTGACGGCCGGCGAGATCGGCCGTTACGGCTCAGGCGCCGAGTTCGCCACCGACCAGCGGCGCGGATGACGGCGGCTCGCTGCTGTTCGTCTCGGAGCCGCTGGCCGAGCGCCTGGAAATCCTCGGCGAGCCCGTCGTCGAGCTGGAACTGGCGTCCGACAAGCCGAACGGCCTCGTCTGCGTGCGGCTCAACGACGTGGCGCCAGATGGCGCATCATTCCGCGCCACCTACGGCCTGCTGAATCTGACCCACCGCGACAGCCACGAGCACGTCGAGCCGATGGTTCCCGGCCAGCGCTACCGCGTGCGCGTAGCCGCTGGAGGCGGTCGCCCACGCATTTCCCGCAGGGTCATCGCATCGCGCTTTCGATCTCCAACGCCTACTGGCCGGTGGCGTGGCCGTCGCCGGAGCCGGCGACGCTGACGATCTTCGCCGGCGCGAGCCGGCTGACATTGCCCGTGCGCCCGCCGCGCGCCGCCGATGCGAAGCTGGCGCCGTTCGGAGCGGCGGAGGCGGCGGCGCAGACTCCGCATCGCTACCTCGACGACGGCCGCGAGCCCAACCGCATCGTCACCCGCGATTTCCTGAAGGGCGCGACGACCGGTGCAGCTGCCGCGCGACGGCGGCATCGTGCATCTCCTGGACATCGACCTCGTCTGCCACGAGACCGGCGACGTGTTCTACGAGATCACCGATGGCGATCCCGCCAGCGCCCGCTGCTGGACCCGCTTCGAGATGGGCCGCCGGCGCGGCGACTGGCAGATCCGCACGGATACCCGCACCGAGCTGCGCTGCACGCCCACGCATTTCGAGCTGACCGGCAACCCTCGGATGCCTACGAAGGCACCGCCCGCGTGTTCGCCCGGAATTGGCACATCAAGATACCAAGGCGACGGATTGTAGGGGCGACCGGCAGGTCGCCCGATCTATCCGCCGCAGCACGGTTCGGGCGACCTGCCGGTCGCCCCTACATCTGCAATTCGCGCACCCGCGTGCGGGTCATTTCCACCAGGCAGGACGAATAGACGGCGGTGGGGTCGGCGTCGCCGCCGCCGGCTGCTGGCGGCGCTTGCATTCGGCGTTGCGATAGGCGCGCCAGGCGACGTTGGCCTCGGCGAGGCGGTCGCCGAGATGGGCGTTCTGGTCGGCCTGATCGCGCTGCGCCGCCGTGTCGCCGGCCTTGGCCTCGGCATCGGCAAGGTTGGCGTCTTCGGTCTCGACCGATTTCTCGAGACAGGCCTTCGCATCGGCCTGCCCCGAGCATTCGGCGAGCGGAGATTTCGCTGCCGCGGCGGTCGCGACTTGCGCGCCGGAGTCGCCGCCGACCAATCCGGCGAATTGCCGTTCGAGATCGGCGGTGAATTCCTGATAGCGCGGCCTTGAGGCAGGCCGCGCCGTCGGCCTCGGCCTTGCAGTCGTTGCGCGACTTCACCCACGCCTTGCGGTGGGCCTTCAAGGCATCAGATCCTTGCCGGTCAGGCGCTGCGCGACTTCGGCCATAAAGCGGCGCGAACCAGGCGTCGAGCGCCGCCAGCTCGTCGCTCTTGCAGATCTCCTTCTCCGCCCAGTTGCCGGCCTTGGCGCAATCGAAGCTCGGCCCGGCGGCAGACGGCGGGCTGGCCGGCGAGGCCGATAAAGGCGGCAAGCACCCATGCAACGCCATATCCGATTTTCATGACGGTCCCGTCCCGCGTGGCGGGCGGCAGACTAACGGGGCAAGCATTGCCGGGCAAGCGGCGCGTCATAGGGACCGCGCGGCCATTGACTCGCCGCCATCTCCCCACAACCTGGTCACCCCGCGAGCGGGGTCGCAGGACAAGCGACGAAGCCGTAGCTCCTGGAGTGCCCGCTTTCGCGGGCATGACAGAGATAGAGAAGAGCTGAGAAACGTCAGGCCTTCAGCACGCCGCGGCGGATCTGGTCGAGCTCGATCGATTCGAAGAGGGCGCGGAAGTTGCCTTCGCCGAAGCCCTCGTCGCCCTTGCGCTGGATGATCTCGAAGAAGATCGGGCCGATCACGGTCTTGGTGAAGATCTGCAGCAGCAGGCGGCGGTCGCCGGCCTTCGACTCGGGCGCGCCGTCGACCAGGATGCGGTTGCGGCGCAGCGCGCGCGAGGTCCTCGCCGTGGCCCGGCAGGCGGCGCGTCGATCGCCTCGTAGTAGGTGTCGGGCGTGTCCAGGAACGTGACGCCCTGCGCGCGCCAGCGCGCTCGACGGTCGCGTAGATGTCCGTCGGTGCTGAGCGCGATGTGCTGGATGCCCTCGCCGCGATAGGCCGCCAGATATTCCTCGATCTGCGACTTGTCGTCGGAGGATTCGTTGATGGGGATGCGGATCTTGCCGCACGGGCTGGTCATCGCCTTCGAGCTGCAGGCCCGGTCAGCTTGCCCTCGATGTCGAAGTAGCGGATCTCCCGGAAGTTGAAGAGCTTGGTCGTAGAAATCCGCCCACGCCGTCATGCGGCCGCGCTGCACGTTGTGCGTCAGGTGGTCGACGGCGGCGAGGCCGACGCCCGCGTGCGCCAGGTCGGCGCCGCCGATCGGCGAAATCGACGTCATAGATCGAGCCGTTCGGCCCGTAGCGATCGACCAGGTAGATGAGCCGAGCCGCCGATGCCCTCGATGGCCGGGATGTTCAGCTCCATCGGGCCGACCTTGCCGACGAACGGCTTGGCGCCCAGCTCGAGCGCGCGCTTGTAGGCATAGGCCGCGTCGGCGACGCGGAAGGCCATGGCGCAGACCGACGGGCCGTGGGCGCGGGCGAAGGCCTGGGCGAAGGATTCGGGCTCGGCATTGACGATGAAGTTCACGTCGCCCTGGCGGTAGAGCGTGACGTTCTTCGAGCGATGGCGGGCGACCGCCGCGAAACCCATGGTCTCGAACAGGCGGCCGAGCGCGGCCGTGATCGGGCGCCGTGTACTCCACGAACTCGAATCCGTCCGTGCCCATGGGGTTGTCCCACAGGTCCATACGGCCGGTCGTCGTCGCTCCGGTCTCCCTGGCGTCATCGTGCGCTGAGCAGCCACTGCCATATCATAGCACTCCGGGAGAGAGATTGCAGCCGTCGCGGCGAGATCACGCCGCCATCAGGCGGCCGTTGGTGCCGCGATGCAGGACGCGGTCGGTGGTCAGCACCGCCTCGGCCGGCAGCAGCGTCTGAGCGCGCAGCCGGTCGTAGATCGCCACGAAGTCGCGGCGGGTCGCGCCGAACAGCTCGTCGAAGCTGTCGAGCACGAAGTAGCTCTTCTGGAAGCTGTCGATCATGTAGTCGGTGCGCATGATGCGCAGCGGATCGAAGCGGATGCGGTTCGGCACCGGCGCTGTCGATGGCGTAGGACGAGCTCGCCGTGGGACGACAGGATGCCGGCGCCGAACACGCGCAGGCCTTCGGGCGTGCGGATCAGGCCGAACTCGACCGTGTACCAGTAGAGGCGCGCCAGCATGGTCACGCCGTCGTGCGTCAGTGCCTCCGACGCCTTCTCGCCATAGGCCTGCATGTAGTCGGCGAACACCGGATTGAACAGCAGCGGCACATGGCCGAAGAAATCGTGGAAGACGTCGGGCTCGACGATGTAGTCGAGCTCCTCGGGCTCGCCGGATCCAGATCGTCACCGGGAAGCGGCGGTTGGCCAGGTGATCGAAGAACACCTCGTTCGGGAATCAGGCCGGGCACCGCGACCAGCTGCCAGCCGGTGGCGGCCGCCAGCTTGCGCGTTCACGGCGGCGAGATCGGGAATGCGCGTCGGCCACGTCCATGCGTGCGGACGGCCTCGATCACCTCGCGGCAGGCATAGCGCGGCAGCATCTCGGACTGGCGCCGGTAGAGCAGGCGCCAGATCTCATGCTCCTCGGCCGTATAGGCGCTCCAGTCCTGGTCGACCGTGTAGTCCGGCCGCATGCGGCTGTAGTCGCCGCGCAGCCCGCTATTGGAGGGGACATCGAACATGCCCGAAGTTTACCAAAACGGCCTTAGCAGATTCTTGCAAAAATCGCGCTCATAGGAGATAATTTGCAGCTTTTCTCTACCAGAATCGAGATTTGTGGATGAAAGCTGCAAAACATGAACTCGACGCGAATCGACCGCCGGATCCTGGTCGCGCTGCAGCGCGACGGGCGGCTGCTCGCGTCGTGGACCTGGCCGGGCAGGTCGGCCTCTCCGCGACCCCTTGCCTGCGGCGGGTGAAGCGCCTGGAGCAGGCGGGCGTCATCACGGGCTACGCGGCGCTGATCGATCCCGCCGCCACCGGCCGCAGCCTGCACGCCTTCGTTCAGGTGAACCTGGACAACCACGGCGAGGAGACGGTGACCGCCTTCCAGCGCGCGATCATGGCCCGCGACGAGGTCGTCGCCTGCTATCCCATCAGCGGCGAGTTCGACTATCTCCTGCAGGTCATGGTGCCGGACCTCGAGGCCTACGGCGAGTTCGCGCTCAAGGCGCTGCCGCGCATGCCCGGCGTCAAGGACACCCGCTCGAGCTTCGCCATGGGCGTGCTGAAGCCGTTTACAGTTGCACCGGTGGCTTGAGGCCAGAGCGGCCTCAGCCGCCCTCCTTCACCAGGCGCAAGATCGTCTCGGCGAGCGCAATAGACGATTCCTGGGTTCGGTTGACTCCTCTTTGCAGAGCCTGTTCCATCGCGTTCCGAACTCGCCTGCACACAACCGGTATTCAAGAAACTCCAGGGAGGCATTTCCGATGCCTGAGGCGCCCGTCCTGCGCGACGTCTACGGCAAGATCCGCGTCGTCGAGCTGCAGTGGATTCCGATGGCCGACGGGCGCCGGCTGGCGGCGCGGCTGTGGCTGCCCAACGATGCCGAGCAGAAGCCCGTGCCCGCGGTGCTCGAATACATCCCCTATCGCCGGCGCGACGGCACCCGCGTGCCGCGACGACGAGCGAGCCACGCCTGGATGGCGGCGCCAGGGCTATGCCTGCGCCCGCGTCGACATCACCGGCAGCGGCGATTCCGACGGCCTGCTGCGCGACGAATATCTGAAGCAGGAGCAGGACGACGCCTGTCGAGATCATCGCCTGGCTGGCGAAGCAGCCCTGGTGCAGCGGCAGCCGTCGGCATGATCGGCATCTCCTGGGGCGGCTTCAACGGCCTGCAGGTCGCCGCCGCCAGCCGCCGGCGCTGAAGGCCGTCGATCACCTGCTGCTCGACCGTCGACCGCTATGCCGACGACGTGCATTACATGGGCGGCTGCCTCTTGAGCGACGACATGGATTGGGGCGGCGCCTTCTTCTCGGTGGCGGGCGTGCCGCCCGATCCCGCCATGGTCGGCCGGACTGGAAGGAGCGCTGGCTGAAGCGGCTGGAGATCCTGCAGCCCTTCCACGCCGCTCTGGCTCGAGCATCAGCGGCGCGACGACTTCTGGCAGCATGGCTCGGTCGTGCGAGGACTACGGCAAGCTCGGCTGCGCCATCCTCGCCGTCGGCGGCTGGGCCGACGGCTACACCGCCGCCGTCTTCCGCCTGGTCGAGAACCTGAAGCGGCCGGACGTGAAGGGCATCGCCGGCCCCTGGGGCCATCTCTATCCGCAGCGCGGCATTCCCGGGCCCGGCCATCGGCTTCCTGCAGGAATGCAAGCGCTGGTGGGACCGCTGGCTGAAGGGCGAGCGGAACGGCGTCGAGAACGATCCGGCCCTGCGGCTGTGGCTGCAGGACTATGTTCCGCCCCGGCCGCACTACGACCATCGCCCCGGCCGCTGGATCGCCCTCAATGGCTGGCCCGACGGCTCCATCGCGCGCGCCTCCTGGTCGCTCAACGCCGACGGTCTGGCGCCTGCGCCCGGCGCCAAGGCCGCGCTCGCGATCCGCTCGCCCCAGACCAACGGCCTCGCCAACGGCGAATGGTGCGCCCTACGGCCTCGGCAAGGTGGCCCCCGAACTGCCGCCTCGATCAGCGCATCGACGATGCCGGCTCGCTGGTGTTCGACTCCGCCCCGCTCGACAAGGAGATGGTCCTGGTCGGCGATCCGACCGCGCATCTCGACATCGCTCGTCGACCGACCCGTCGCCCTCGTCTGCGTGCGGCTGAGCGACGTGGCGCCGGATGGGCAGGTCACGAAGGTCACCTACGGCCTCCTCAATCTCACCCATCGCGACGGCCCCTCAATCCCGCCAAGCTCGAGCCCGGCCGCCGCTACAAAGTGAAGGTCCGCCTCAACGAGATCGCCCATGTCCTCGCGGCCGGCCACCGTCTGCGCGTCGCCGTCTCCACCAGCTGCTTCCCGCTGACCTGGCCCTCGCCCGAACCCGTGACTCTGACCCTCCATGCCGGCGAGAGCCTGCATCGAGGTTGCCGTTCATGAAGGAAGGCGCTCTGCGGAGTGGTCGATCCATTCGCGCCGGCGGAATGCGCGCGGCCCTCGCCCCACGACGGAGATTCGCGCGGGCAGCGACGGGCGGCAGATCATTCAGGACCTGATATCCGGCCGCGACCACCATGCTATGTCTGGCGCGACGACGGCTGCACGCGCATCGACGACATCGGCACCGAGGTGGCCTACAGCAAGCTCAAGGACATCAGCATCGCCGGCGACGATCCGCTCTCCATGCGGGTGACCGTCGCCACCTCCCACGCCTTCCACCGCGCCGACTGGGACGCCAAGCTCGACACGCGGATCGTCATGACCTGCGACAAGACGCACTTCCACCTGCAATCCGACGTCGACGCCTACGCCGACGGCGCCCGCATCTTCAGCCGCTCGCGGCAGTACAGAGATCGCGCGGGACCATTTGTGAGACAGCGCACCGCGCATCGTCGAGCCGCTGCCGGAGGCGGTCGAGATCGTCGATCCCCTGTGGATCACGATGGCCGACGGCTGCCGCCTGGCGGCGCGGCTGTGGCTGCCGAAGAACGCGCGCACGACGCCGGTGCCGGCGATCCTCGAATACATCCCCTATCGCCGGCGCGACGCCACCATCATCGGCGACACGCCGCGCCACGGCTATTTCGCCGGCCACGGCTATGCCTGCCGTGCGCGTGGACATGCGCGGCTCAGCGGCGATTCCGACGGCGTGCTGCTCGACGAGTATCTGCAGCAGGAGCAGGACGACGCCCTCGAGGTGATCGCCTGGATCGCGGCCCAGCCGTGGTGCAGCGGCCGGGTCGGCATGATGGGAATCTCCTGGGGCGGCTTCAACGCGCTGCAGGTGGCGGCGCGCCGGCCGCCGGCGCTGAAGGCCATCATCACGGTCTGCTCGACCGACGACCGCTATGCCGACGACTGCCACTACATGGGCGGCGCGCTGCTGCTCAACAGCCTGTCCTGGGCGTCGACGATGTTCGCCTACAACGCCGCGCCCGCCCGATCCGCTGGTGGTGGGCGAGCGCTGGCGCAGAGATGTGGTTCGAGCGGCTGAATGGCTCGCCGCCCTTCCTCGCGGCCTGGCTCCAGCACCAGCTGCGCGACGACTACTGGAAGCATGGCTCGGTCTGCGAGGACTACGCGGCCATCGAGGCCGCCACCTACGCCATCGGCGGCTGGGCCGACGCCTACACCAACGCCATTCCGCGCCTGCTCGCCGGCCTGACGGCGCCGGCCAAGGGCTCTGATCGGCCCGTGGGCGCACGAATATCCGCACCGCGCGCGCCCGGCCCGCAGATCGGCTTCCTGCAGGAATGCCTGCGCTGGTGGGACCACTGGCTGAAGGGCCGCGACACCGGGATCATGCGCGAACCGAAGCTGCGCGCCTGGATACAGGACTCGGTGCCGCCGGCATCGGACTATGACGAGCGGCCGGGACGGTGGGTCGCTGAAGCGGCCTGGCCGGCGGCCCGGCCGGCGCCGCTCGTCTTTCATCTCGGCGACAGCCGGCTGCTGCAAAGCCGGCCGGCCGATGCGCTCACGCTCACCCATCGCTCGCCGCTCGGCGACCGGCATTACCTGGGGCGAGTGGTGTCCGTACGGATTCCACGGCGAGTTGCCGGCCGACCAGCGGCCCGACGATGGTCGCTCGCTCTGCTTCGACAGCTTGCCACTGACCGAACCGCTGGAGCTGTTGGGCGCGCCGGTCCTGGCCGCGCGCCTCGCCATCGACCGCCCTGCCGACCTGGTCATCGCACGGCTGTGCGACATCGCACCGGACGGCGGCTCGCGACTGATGAGCTACGGCGTCTTGAACCTGACCCATCGCGCCGGCCACGACCGCACCGCGCCGATGACACCGGGCCAGTTCGTCGAGGTTCAGTTGCAGCTGAACGATCTCGGCGAACGCGTGGCCGCCGGACATCGCCTGCGCCTCGCCCTCTCGACGAGCTATTGGCCGATGGTCTGGCCGTCGCCCGAGCCCGTAGACGCTGACCGTGGCGGTCGAGCGCTCGTCTCTGACCCTTCCGGCGCGGCCTCCGCAGGCCGATGATCGCGCGCTCGCGCAATTTCGGCCGCCGGAGATGGCGGCGCCCGATCGCCTTCACGCGCTCCCGCCAGGGCCGGCGCGACCGCGAGATCCACGAGGATCCGACCACGGACAAGACGGTCTTCACCATCCACCGCGACCGCGGCGCCTATCGCCTGCATGACATCGATCTCACGGTCGATGGCGGCGCCGTCGAGCGCTTCTCCATCACCGAGGGCGATCCGCTCTCGGCCAAGGGCGACATCGCCTGGCGCTATCGCATGACCCGCGGCGACTGGGACATCCGCACCGAAAAGCCGCACCGTGCTCACGGCCAGCAAAGACACCTTCCACCTGGCGCGCCTGGCTCGACGCGCTTCGAGGGCGAGACGCGGGTCTTCACCAGGAACTGGTCGTTCAATATTCCGCGCGATGGCGTCTGGAGGGCGCCATGTCGGTTTCCTCCCGTTCGTGCCGCTCGCAGTCGAGGAGGCATCCGGCTAGTCTCTGGACTCCGGCGGCTTCGCAGGGGAGAGAATGCAATTCGGGCTGACATCGGAGCAGCAGCTGCTCGTCGACAGCGTGCGGCAGTTCGTCGACACCGAGCTCATGCCCTATGAGCAGGAGGTCGAGCGCACCGATCAGGTCCGCCCCGAGCTGATCCGGCAGATCCACGAGCGCGCCCTCAAGGCCGGCTTCTATGCCGCCAACATGCCGGAGGAGCTCGGCGGCGGCGGGCTCGACCATGTCGCGCTGGCGCTGATGGAGCGCGAGCTCGGCCGCACCTCCTTCGCGCTCCAATATGCGGTGGCGCGGCCCTCCAACATCCTGCGCGCCTGCAAGGGCGCAGCAGATCGAGCGCTACCTGCTGCCGGCGATCCGCGGCGAGCGCGTCGAGTGCCTGGCGCATGACCGAGCCCAACGCCGGCTCCGACCTGCGCTCCATGAAGACCCGGGCCGAGCGCGACGGCGACCACTACCTCGTCAACGGCACCAAGCATTTCATCAGCTACGCCGACGTCGCCGACTTCATCGTGCTGTTCGCCGCCACCGGCAGCGAGGAAACGGCGCGCGGCCAGAAGAAGAAGATCACCTCGTTCCTGGTCGACAAGGACACCCCCGGCCTCGAGGTGCGCATGGGGCCGAAGTCGGTCTCGCATCGCGGCTTCCACCATTGCGAACTGGTCTTCACCAACTGCCGCGTACAGCGCCGAGCAGGTGCTGGGCGAGGAGCACAAGGGCTTCGACGTCGCCAACCAGTGGCTGGGCGCCACCCGCCTCACCGTCGCCACCCAATGCGTGGGCCGCGCCCAGCGCGCGCTGGAGCTGGCGACGCAATGGGCGCGCCACCCGCAAGCAGTTCGGCCAGACCATCGGCAAGTTCCAGGGCACCAGCTTCAAGCTCGCGGACATGGCGACCGAGATCAACGCCGCCGAGCTGCTGGTGCTGAAGGCGGCCTGGAAGGCCGACGAGGGCACGGCCGTCGACGAGGACTACGCCATGGCCAAGCTCTACGCCACGGAGATGCTGGCCCGCGTCACCGACCAGCGCCCTGCAGATCTTCGGCGGCATGGGCCTGATGCCGGACCTGCCGATCGAGCGGCTCTGGCGCGACGCCCGCGTCGAGCGCATCTGGGACGGCACCTCGGAGATCCAGCGCCACATCATCTCGCGCGCCGCTGCTGCGGCCGCACGAGTCGCTAGCGCTGCGGCGCTGCGCGCGATGCCTCGCGCGCCTGCCGTGCATCGTTGCCGCGAATGGTGCGAGAGGCGGTCCGGTGCGGTCGCTGTTCATCCTGCTGTTGCTCGCCGCGGCGCCGGCGCTGGCGCAATCGAGCGACGACTGCCGAGGCAATGCCTGAGTCTCGGCAAGGCGGAGGCCGACGCGGGTTCCGACCGCCGCATCGAAGTCTGCACGCCAGGCCATCGAATCCGGCAGCGTTGTCGCAGGAGAAGCTTGCGGTGGCGCTCAACAGCCGCGGCGCGGCCTACGCTGCGGCGAAATGATCCCGATCGCGCCATCGCCGATTTACGACGCCGCGCTGCGGCTCTACTCCGATTACCTCGCCGCCCTCGCCTCGACCGCGGCGTGGCCTACGGCACGAAGGGCGACCTACGAGCGCTCCGTCGCCGATTTCAGCGCGGTGATCCTGCGGAATCCGAAACCGACGCAGGCCTACAACGGCCGCTGCTACACGCTCGCTTTGATGGGCGACGCGGCGCATGCCCTCGACGACTGCAACCGCGCCCTCGCGCTGGAGCCGAACACGCCATACATCCTGGATAGCCGCGCCTATGCCTTCCTGCGCGCCGGCGACTTTCCCGCGCGCCTCGCCGACTACGACCTGATCCTGCAGATCGAGCCGAAGAACGCCGCCGGCCCTCTACGGCCGCGGCATCGCCCGCCTCCGCCTCGGCCGCCGGCAGGACGGCGAGCAGGATCTGGTCAGCGGCCCGCGCCGCCGACGCCGGCATCGACGCGGAAATGCAGAAGATCGGGGTCGCGCCCTGAGTCGAAACCAGCGCCGCCGAGCCCTGCCGAACGGGTATGGCTCGGTTTCGCAATCACCCTGTCATGCGGCCGCGCCAGACACTATGTTGGAGGAGCGGACACTCCTCGCCCTCCATCACCCACTGGCTCATGCCCTCCGCGCCGTCCCGCCCGATGCTCGATCCCGCTGATCGTCGCCTGCGGGCTGTTCATGGAGAATCTCGATTCCGACCGTGCTGTCGACGGCGCTGCCGGCGATCGCGCGCTCGCTCGAGCGAGAATCCGCTCCATCTCAGCCTCGCCATGACCGCCTATCTCTTCAGCCTGGCGGTGTTCATCCCGATCAGCGGCTGGGTCGCCGACCGCTTCGGCGCCCGCACCGTGTTCCGCGCCGCCATCGTGATCTTCACCATCGGCTCGATCCTCTGCGGCATCAGCGACTCATTGCCGCAGTTCGTGCTGGCGCGCGTCTTCCAGGGCTTCGGCGGCGCCATGATGGTGCCGGTCGGCCGTCTCGTGCTGCTGCGCGCGCGTGCCCAAGAGCGAGCTGGTGCGCGCCATGGCCTGGCTCACGGTGCCGGCCCTCATCGGCCCCGTGCTCGGGCCGCCGGTCGGCGGCTTCATCACCACCTATCTCTCCTGGCGCTGGATCTTCTGGATCAACGTCCCCATCGGCGTCCTCGGCATCGTGCTGGTGACCCTGTTCATCGAGGATATCCGGGAGGAGCGGCCGCCGCCCTTCGACTGGCTGGGCTTCGCGCTCCTCGGCCTGGCGCTGACCGGCCTGGTCGGCGGCTTCGAGACCGTCGGCGCGCGGCTTCCTGCCGGACGTGCGTCGTCGCCGCCCTGTTCGTCGCCGGGGCCATCGCTGCTGACGCCTCTACGTCCTCCACGCCCGCCGGCGGCCCCACGCCGTGCTCGACCTCACGCTGCTGCGCATCCCCACCTTCCGCGCCAGCATCGTCGGCGGCTTCCTGTTCCGCATGGGCATCGGCGCCACGCCGCTTCCTGCTGCCGCTCATGCTGCAGATCGGCTTCGGCCTCAGCCCCTTCGAGTCGGGCATGCTCACCTTCGCCACCGCGCGTCGGCGCGCTCCTCGATGAAGACCACGGCCGGGCCCGATCCTGCGCCGCTTCGGCTTCCGCCGCGTGCTCATCGGCAACGCGGTCGCTGGGCGGCGCCCTGCTGGCGGCCTACGGGCTGTTCCGGCCGCGACCACGCCGCACTGGATCGATCCTGGCCGTCCTCATCGTCAGCGGCTATTTCCGCTCGCTGCAGTTCACCAGCGTGAACACCATCGCCTATGCCGACATGCCGCGCGCGAGCGCATGAGCCGCGCCACCAGCTTCGCCAGCGTCGGCCAGCAGCTGTCGCTGAGCGTCGGCATCGGCACCGGCGCCCTGCTGCTCCACCTGACCGTGCATCGCCCGCGGCGACACCCAGCTCGCCGCCGGCGATTTCGCCCCCGCCTTCTTCGCCCTCGCCCTGCTGTCGGCGCTCTCCTGCCTGGTCCACCTCCAGCTCCGCCCCGACGCCGGCGCCGAGGTGAGCGGCCACGTGGCGCGCCCGCGCACGACCGGCTCCGCCCGCACACAGCCAGGGAATGAGGGTCAGAGCCATCTCGCGTAGGGACGAGCGGCGCTCGCCCTTACGGCCGCTTCGCCAGGACGACCCCATCGGCAGGCAAAGTCGCCATGTCCGGTTTCACGGCATCGGCGGCTCGTCAAACCCGGCCTCGTCCGCTAGTCTCGCCCGCCATCGCGCTCAAACTTCGTCAGGACCAGGACCATGGAAAAGTGGCTCGCCGCCGCCCTCGACTACATCCCGCAATGGATCGACTTCCAGATGCGCCTGACCGGAGCAGCCGGGCGTGTCGATCGCGGTCAGCGCATCAAGGGCAAGCCCGTCCTGCGAGCAGGCCTTCGGCCATGCCGACGCCGTCGCGGGCGTCGCCCTGACGCCGCGCCACCGCTTCCGTGTGGCCTCACACTCCAAGAGCTTCACCGCCGCCGGCATCATGAAGCTGCGCGAGCAGGGCAAGCTGCAGCTCGACGATCCCGTCGGCCGCCACGTCAAGCGGCTGCATCCGGCCGTGGCCCAGGCGACGCATCAGCGCAGCTGCTCTCGCACAGCGCCGGCCTCATCCGCGACGGCACCGACGCCGGCCAGTGGCAGGACCGCCGCCCGTTCCTCAACGCCCGCGAGCTGACGGCGGCGCTGCGCGCAGCGCCCGTGCTCGATGCGAATAACCGCTTCAAATATTCGAACCACGGCTACGGCCTCGCCGGTCTCGTCATCGAGGCCGTCACCGGCGAGCCCTATGCCGACTGGATCAAGCGCGCCATCATCGACGCCGGCCGGGCTGCGGGAAACCGAGCCGGATGCGCCGCTCGGCCCGCGCGTCCCGATGGCCCGCGGCCACAGCGCGCAAGCTCCCGCTCGGCCGCCGCGTGGTCATTCCCGGCGTCAACCTGACCGCGCGCCCTCGCTGCCGGCGACCGGCTTCGTCAGCACCGCCCGCGACCTGACGCGTTTCTTCGCCCAGCTCGACCCGGCGGCCAAGCGCAGCGTGCTCTCGCGCCGCCAGCCGGCGCGAGATGATCCGCCGGCATTGGCGCGATCCCCATTCGCAGCGCTCGAGGGCTGCTACGGCCTCGGCATCATCAGCGGCAGACCGGCGACTGGGAGCGGTTCGGCCATAGCGGCGGCTTCCAGGGCTTCATCAACGCGCACCGCGGTGCTGCCGGAGCGCGGCCTCACCCTCTCGGTGCTCACCAACGCCGTCGACGGCCTCGCCCATCCCTGGCTCGACGGCATCATGCACATCCTGCAGGCCTTTCGCCCGCGACGGCGCGCCGGCGCGCAAGACCTGCGCGACTGGCGCGGGCGCTGGTGGAGCGCTGTGGGCGCGTCGATCTCGTGCCGATGGGCGAGAAGGTGCTGATCGCCGGGCCCTGGTCTCGCCAATCCGTTCATGGATGCGAGCGAGCTCGCTATCGGCCCGCGAACCGCGGCCGCATCGCCCTCGCCAACGGCTACGCCAGCCACGGCGAAGCTGTGCGCCGCGTGCGCGACCGCACCGGCGACGTCACGGAAGTCTGGCTCGGCGGCACCCGCTTCCCGCCGGAGAGTGCGATCGCCGAGGGAGCCGAGGCGCGCTGCGAGCGCCGGTAGCTGATGTCCATCACCCGCGCCTGACGGAGGCGCCTTACCCGGGAGGAAGTTGCGGGCATGCAGTGGCTGTTCGAGCAGGACGCGATCGGATTGGAGCGAGCTCGACGCTCTACCGGATCGCGCCGTTGGGCGACAAGAAACCGGACGACCTGGAGGCGCGCGTTTACCAGCAGCCTGTACAAATGCTTCGTGCTCGAGGACGGCGTGCTGGTCGGCGCCGGTCGCGCGGTGGCGGACGGCGTCGACTGCCTCCTACATCTGCGACGTGGCGATCCATCCCGACCTTCAGGGCCGCGGCCTGGGCACGGCCATCGTCGCCAAGCTCAAGGACCTCTCGGCCCGGCCACAAGAAGATCATCCCTACGCCAACCCGGGGAAGGAGGGCTTCTACAGGAAGCTCGGCTTCAAGCCCATGCGCACCGCGATGGCCATCTTCCCGGACCAGGACCGGGCGATCTGGGAGGGCTTTGGTGGAAGACGCATCGAGAAGCTTACCCTCGCGCATCTGGCAGCAGAATTCTTGATATCCTGCAAGATCGTCGGCAATCAGCGTACGTGATCGGCAGTGGACAAGAAGCTGGAGGATTTTTTGTCGGCGTTGAGCCGGCTCATGCCTGCGGACGACGACGATTCCCCGTTCTGCAATAAGTCTCTTACGAACTTGTGAAACACGGCTCGACGGTGTCGAAGACGTTTCACCCTGCATACCGTCGGATCTTACCGAGTTCTTCGAGCGCTTCCCAAGTGCCCAGTATGGTTCCCCTGAGTCCTCTTGTTCACCTTGTCGAGCAATCGGGCGCCGGCATACTTCAGCGAGCCGGCCGATCCCGTTGAGCGCCGGCCCACGCCGCATACCTTGTGGATGCTGAACCGGATTCTGAACTCGAGGAAATTCCGGCAGCACAAAGAGCGACATTCATGGCCCTGGTTGGACGCTTCCACGTAACGCCATCCCGCTCGCCGACGCCATCGCTCAGCGAAAGAGCCTCCCGGATTCCTGCGGCACCAGCGGAAAGGGTCTAGCGCGGAGCCGTGATGAGTGCGACGGCTCACGTCTTGTGAATGACGACGAACTCGAATTGCTCCGCGAGCGACCGGCCGCTCTCGCTGGTGGCGAGTGCGATCTGCCGGAACGGGTTGGTCTTGCCGGCGGGCATGGCGTAGATCCGTTCGGACGCTGATCAGGCTCTTGCTGGCCAGGACCTGCCAGTCTCGATGATCGCGACCGGGCCTGACAACGGGATTACGGCATCGTCGATGGTGTTGTCGCTGGTGCGGGCGAAATCCGTCATCACCAGGATCGACACGCAGCGGTAGCCCTGCTCCTCCAGGATCATGCGCGTCGTTCGCCCGGCTGCCGTCGAACGGGGTCGCCGCCGCGTGGACGACGCCCAGCAGCACGACGCCGGGCGTCGCGCAGGCGATGCCGCGGTCGCGCGCTTCCTCGAGGAAATGCTGGGCCAGCCGGCGGTCGCGGCCGGCTCCGCCCGAGCGCGAACCGATGGGCAGGATGTAGCGCGGATGGATCTTGAGATCGTCGAGCACCGGCCTGGAAGCGCCGGGTCAGTACACGTCGCGCGAGATCCTCGCCGACGAGCGCGGCCTGCGCCGGATCGGAATTGTCGAAGGCCGGGGGCAGCGTGCCGCTCTGCCAGTAGTCGCGCAGCGCGCGGCGTCCTGACCCGGCGTTGAGGAAGGACTCGTTCGCGAAATAGCGGAAGCGCAGATCCTTCAGCAGCTCGCGCAGCAGCCGTACGCTCGCGACCGAGCGGATCGGCGCATCGCCCTTCATGAACTGGTGCGTCTCGCCGACGATGACAGGCCCCGCCCAGGTTCCGACGTCCGTCGTCGCCGTGCCGTGCAGCGCCATGTAGTCCTGCAGGTCGTCGGCCAGTGCCATGTGCCGTCCTTTCCGTCCATGCGCGCAGCGCGCGCCCGGAACAGCGAGGACAGCCTATCGCGATCGACGGATTTCAGCCGTGATCCTCGTCACAGCTGCGTCATTAACACGATCTTTCGAGCGCGGTCGGACAGCGGCGCTTCGCTGCTGAATAGAGGCAGTCGAATCGCCCTCTGGGCCTCTGCCCGTGCATGACCAATTGCCTCCAAAACGCCAGATCGTTCGTGACCGTGCGCTGCAGCAGCCACGCGTAATTCGGGGTCAGAGTTAAACAGAGCGCGGACCCTCTCGGGTTCTCGCACAGCCTGGCGCAGAGCCGGTGCGTCGCCGATCAGGAATCGTCCTGACGCCAGACAGGCCGTCGAGCCCGCAGGCATCGCTGGCGATTACGGGCACACCAGCGGCGACGGCCTGCAGCAGCCGGCGCGGCTGATCCTCCAGCCAGGCCGGCAGCACGACGACTGCGGCATCCTTCAGCAGCGCACCGTTTGCCGGGCTAGCGCGAACTCCGTCCCAGAAGGCACCGCCCTCGAGCAGGGGCCGCCGAGCAGCACCGGCAAATCCAGCTCCTTCGCGACCGCGCGCAGCTCGTACGCGCCCTTGCGGCCGAGCGTGCTGGCGGGAAAGGCGATGCTGGTCCCGCGCGATGCACGGGCCGGGCCGCGGCGTCGGCAGATGCCACGCGAGCTTCTCCGCCTTCGCCCCGGCCAGCATCGCGATGATGGCTGTGCGGCGTGATCCAGCGGCGGGCGGCGGCGAGCGCTTCGCTCTCCGGCCTCCAGCAGCGCCGGGTCGGCGCGGAAGTCGGCGAGGGTCGGCGATTGCGGCCAGGCCCGCGCGCGCGCGGTCGAGGCGTCGCCTGCAGCGCCGGCCAGCGGCAGGCGCGTCATCAGCACGTCGAAGCTGCGGCCGCCGAGCGCGCCGATCGCGCCACAGGAACGGCAGCAGGGTCTGGCTGACCACCAGATGGGTCGCGGCGAACGGCAGGCTGCCGCGCATAGTGGCGCGCCAGCGCCTCGTCCATCTCCAGCAGCGCCCGCTGCCGCGCCGCGCCCTGGCGCGCCAGCCGGCGGCTGCGCCAGGAGCGGGCGGCCACCAGCCAGGGCGCCTGCCGCACGGCGGCGAAGCCGGCGCTGTTCCAGCGATAGGGACCGATGCCCAGGCGCAGGCTGTCGAGCGGCGTGAACAGCCAGTCCTGCAGGTCCGGCGCGCTCGCGCGCAGATAGGCGTCATATTCCGGCCACCAGGCGTCGACGAGCCAGGCGGCGCCGGCCGCCGGCAGTCGCGCCGGCGCGGGGCTCGTTGCGGAAGCACTGCGGTCATGCCGCAGCTGTCGCAGCTGCCGGTCGCGTCCTCGGCCTCGACGTCGAGCGAGCGCGCCTCGCGCACCACCGGGACGGACACCGCGTCCGCCGGCCCGAGCGCGCGCAGCGCCACCGTCAGCCGGTCGCGATCGAGCGAGACCTCGAGCTGGCAATCCACCGGCGCCGAAACCGCAGGTCGACGCTAGTTCCAGAAGATCGTGGCGTCGCGGCCGAGCGCGGCCATCGGAGCCGGGCAGCCGGCGCGAATGGGCGTGCCGCTCGACGATCGCGCAGCCGGCCGTCAGCGCCGCGTCGTGAGCGCGTTGCTGAGCTGGCAGAGGCCGCCGCCGACGCCTGGCGATCACGCAGCCCTCGCGCAGCTCGCGCCCGCGCACGAAGCCGAGCCGCCGCGTCGGACCGCGGCACCTGCGCCCAGAAAGCTGAAGAGTCTCGCCGGCCGGGATGACCAGGCACGTCGGAGATAGCGGGCGGCCACCCGCAGGTTCTGCACCTTGCCCGCCTGCAGCGGCTGCTCGCCGGCGACGTCGTTCGCATAGAGCGGACCTCTGCGACGCTGCCAGCCGCCGCCCGCCCGCAACGATCGGCTTCCGCTCGAGCCGCCGCGGCCGCCGCCCGCCGGATCGCGCAGCCCGCGCTTGGCCCGGAAGCACCAGGCCTTGCCGACGAACAGCGCGGCCTGCCAGCGCGACGGCAGCGCGCGCTCTGCTTCCGCCGGCCTGCCGCGCCGCGTAGCGCGCGGCGCCGCTCCTCACGTCGTCCAGTTGGACCATGCGATGTGTCGATTGCTATCCGGAAGTCCGATCCCCGCCCATGATAGGGCGGGAACCGATTAAGCCTTCGTTGCATCCCCCCGAGGCCAGCATTTGTCGTCACTACCATCGCCATGACCGAGTGCCACATCGATGGCGGAATTCCGATTGACTTCGTAGTACACTTGTTCTCATAATGTTCTGTCGGTAGTGCCATAAGCGCGCAGGCTCGGTCTTTGACATCGTGTATCAGCCAATATCTGGGTACTTCGCCGCTACGCCCTGGCGGCAGCGACAAAGCCGCGCCAGGCGCATTACGCGAAATACAATAGCTTTGAATTTCGTGTTTTCGATCCGACCCTTCCCCGCCATGGATGAGGGACCCATCGGGAACGCGCTGGCGGGCAGCTCGCGCTACCGGCCTGGCCGGTCGTCTGTACGTGGCCGCCCCTTGAGCCGACCGCTTGGTATGGGTCCACGCTTCTGGAATCGCCGCAAAGCCGCGGAAGGCCACGCAGACGCTATGAGGCAGACGGTACCGGGCCTGACGATCGGAGCGGGCGCTCTTCGCCGTCCTCGCGGCCTTCAAACGACGCCGACTGCCTCTCCGCCCGCTGGACGTGGGGTGCACCGCTCGAATTCGTCACCGCCCCTTGAACACCGCCTTCCGCTTCTCGGCGAAGGCCTGCACTCCTCTCCTGGCATCCTCGGAGACCAGGGCGCGCTCGTAGGTCGGCAGGCGGCCGCTGCGGATCACCTCGAAGCCCTCGCTGGATGCCGCGGCCGTCGATGGCCTTGAGGGCCTCCTTCAGGGCCTGGATGGTGAGGGGGGCGCGGCCGGCGATGGACTCGGCCCACTCCGCGCCGTCGCCATCAGCTTCTCCTTCGGCACCACGGCGTTGACGAGGCCGTAGTGCTTGGCCTCGGCGGCGGTGCATGCGGCGGCCCTAGCAGCAGCATCTCCAGCGGCGATGTTGTAGGGCAGCCGGCGGCGGCAACCGCTGGATGCCGCCGGAGTCCGGGACGATGCCGATCGGCAGCTCCGGCATGGCGAACTCGGCATGGTCGGCGGCGATCAGCAGGTCGCAGGCGAGCGCCAGCTCGAGCCCGCCGCCCAGCACCATGGCCGTTGAGGGCGGCGATGACCGGCTTGTTGAGGCTCCACAGCTCGGTCAGGCCGGCGAACTTGCCGGGGCCGTAGTCGAGGTGCCACCACTTGCCGACCTCCTCGCCGCCGTGGGCCGCCTTGATGTCCCAGCCAGCCGAGAACACCCGCCTCGCCCGCCGCGGTGACGATGCCGACCCAGAGCTCAGATCGTCAGCGCAACCGCACGAACGCCTAGTGCCCAGCAGGCGGCCGGATGATGTCGATGGCGTTGACCTTGGGGCGGTCGAGCGTGACCTCCAAGACATGGCCGCGCTGCTCTACCTGAACCGGATCATCTGCATGGGCACTCCTGCTCCCGCGGGAGGCCTCGGTGAGTACGCCTGCAGCGGCCGGAATCCACCGACCGACCGCGCCTTGCCGGCCCGCGCTACTGCCCCACGCCATGTGGGGAGTCTGACGAGCCTGGTCACCTGGCTGCGTGGGCGGGCGGAGTCGAGGAACTCGAGCGGAAGTCGGTGGCCGTGACCTGGCTGCTGGAACGAGCGGCGGCGTCATCGAAGCGGTGGGAAGCGGCCTTGGCCGCGGCGCCGGTTCCGCTCCTCGGCGATGATGCGCTCGACCAGCGCGCGGTCGATGCGTGCGGCCGTCATCGAGCTTGGCGCCGGTGCTTCAGCCACTGCCAGACCTGGGCGCGCGAGATCTCGGCGGTCGCGGCGTCCTCCATCAGGTTGTAGCAGCGGCACGCAGCCGATGCCGCGCAGCCAGGCCTCGATATAGCCGATGCCGACGTCGATGTTCATGCGCAGGCCGGCCTCGGTGATCGCTCCGCTCGGCACCGGCAGCAGGTCGGCGGCCGTCACGTGCACATCCTGGCGCTGGCGCGGCGATCTGGTTCGGCTCCTTCATCATCTGTGTCGAACACCGCCTTGGCGATCGGACACCAGGCCGGGATGGGCGACCCAGGTGCCGTCATGGCCGTCGCCGGCCTCGCGCTCCTTGTCGGCGCGCACCTTGGTCGATGCGCGGCGTCGTTGGCGACCGGGTCGTTCTTGATCGGGATCTGCGCCGCCATGCCGCCCATCGCATGCACGCTCGCGGCGGTGGCAGGTCTTGATCAGCAGCTGGCTGTAGGAGCGCAGGAAATGCGCGGTCATCGTGACCAGCGCGCGGTCGGGCAGCACGCGCCCAGGGCTGCGCGCGGAACTTCTTGATGAAGCTGAAGATGTAGTCCCAGCGCCCGCAGTTGAGGCCGGCCGAATGGTCGCTGCAGCTCGTGCAGGATCTCGTCCATCTCGAAGGCGGCGAGGATGGTCTCGATCAGCACCGTCGCCTTGATCGTGCCGGGCGGCAGGCCCAGCGCCTGCTGCGCATGGTCGAACACAGCGCGTTCCAGAGCCGCGCCTCCGAGTGGGATAGCAATACGTAATCTGAACGAAGTACAA
>ERZ1370068.10602-contig-9286_pt1 | contig 34320 bp, 35 predicted proteins | sample MGYA00561227_ERZ1370068 | MGnify/ENA primary metagenome ERZ1370068 (study PRJEB38410, sample SAMEA6850437) | metagenome | study: Metagenomic assessment of the ecological functions of the soil: analysis of the soil microbiota associated with the...
AGTACTTCGTTCGGTTACGTATTGCTGTTCGGCAACGACAAACAGGAGGAAGTACTGAAGCGCCGCTTTCGCCCGCGGCGAGAAGATCGGCGCGTGGGGGCTGACCGAGTCGACCTCGGGCAGCGACGCCGCCGGGATGCGCACGACCGCGACGCGGCGCCGGCGACGCTGGGTGCTGAACGGATCGAAGGCCTTCACGACGCACGGCCGCGTCGGCGACATGCTGTCGTGATGGCGGTCACCGATCGCGCCGGCCGGCAGCAAAGGCATCTCCGCGTTCGTCGATCGAACGCGGGACGCCGGGCATGACGCGCCGGCAAGAAGGAAGACAAGCTCGGCATGCGCGCCAGCGACACGAGCGAAGTCTGCTCTTCGAGAACTGCCGCGTTCCCGACCGATCAGCTGCTCGGCGAGGAGGGCAGGGCTTCGTCGAGACGCATGCAGGTGCTCGACGCCGGGCCGCATCGGCATCGCCGCGCTCGCGGTGGGCCTGGCGCAGGGCGCGTACGAGGCGGCGCTCAGCTACGCGCGCGAGCGCCGCGGCGTTCGGCAAGCCGATCAGCAGCTTTCAGGCGATCCAGTGGAAGCTCGCTGACGACGCGGCGCGGATCGAAGCCGCGCGGCTGCTCACCTACCGCGCCGCCTACCTGAAGCGACGCAGGCGGCGCGACGACGCTCGAGTCGTCGATGGCGAAGCTGTATGCGAGCGAGATCGCGCGTCAAGGCGGCCGACGACTGCGTGCAGATCCACGGCGGCTACGGCTTCGTGAAGGACTATCCCGCCGAGAAGTTGCTTCCGCGACGTCAAGCTGACGACCATCGGCGAAGGGCACGAGCGAGATCCAGCGGCTGGTGATCGCGCGCCAGCTGCTCGTCGCGGTGACCGTCAGCCTGGCCGAGCGCGCGTGCTCGCGGGCGATCCGCGCGCCATCGCCCGCGCGATCTCGCTCATCGAGGACGAAGATCGCGGCGAGCGCCGAGCTCGATCCGCGCGATCTTTCCAGCACACGGGCCGCGCCTATCTCGTCGGCGTCACCGGCCCGCCCGGCGCAGGGAAGAGCACTCTGGTCGATCGGCTGGTCGCAGAGATCCGGCGACGTCCCGTTCTTGATACGCGAGGGCGACGGCCCGAGCGTGTCAGGCGTAGAGGTGGGGCCCCATGCACACAAAAATGTCGGTCGGCGTGATCGCCGTCGATCCGACCAGCCCGTTCAGCGGCGGCGCGGTCCTCGGCGATCGGCTGCGCATGCAGGCGCACGCCGCCGACGAGGGCGTGTTCATCCGCAGCATGGCGACGCGCGGCCACCTCGGCGGCCTCGCGCGCGCGACCGGCGACGCCGGCGCTCGTCCTCGACGCCGCCGGCAAGGATCATCGTCATCATCGAAACCGTCGGCGTCGGGCAGGACGAAGTGGACATCATTCGCACGGCCGACGTCTCGATCGTCACGCTCGTGCCGGGCACGGGCGACGACGTGCAGGCGCTCAAGGCCGGCATCATGGAGATCGCCGACATCTTCGTCGTCAACAAGGCGGACCGCGAGGGCGCGGATCACGCTCGGTCAGCGCGATCGAGGCGAATCTCGCGCTGCAGACGTATGCGAGCCGACGAGTGGCGGCCGCCGATCGTGAAGACGAGTCGCGACGAGCGGGCAAGGGCTGCCGGAGCTGGTCGAGGCGATCTGGCGCATTCCGCGAGCATTCACGCAGGACAGTGCGGGCGCATGCGCCGCGCACGAGCGCAGCGAGTATCGCCTGCGCGAGCTCGTCTCCGCAGCGGTTCATGGATCATCTCGAGCGCGAGCGTGCTGAGCGACGGACGAACTGGCGAGGTCGTCGATCGCATCGCCGCGCGCGAGGTGGATCCATGCGCCGGCGGCGAACGAGTTGTTGAAAGCGGGCCGGTCTCGAAGACCAGCGCAGAACTCTAGCGAAGCCACTGCGAGCCGTCATTTGAGCCGGATGTCGTCCGAAGCCGGCCGCGAGCGTGAGCGACAACGTGCAGAACACTGGGCCGTCCGCACACAACGATATGAAAGCTGTTCTCGACCACATCGGCATCGCGGTGAAGGATCTGCAGGCGGCGCTCGCGTTCTATCGCGACGCGCTCGGACCTCGAGATCGAGGCACCGGAAGACGGTCCCGTCGCCAGCGCGTGCGCGCGCACTTCGTGCCGGTCGGCGAGGCTCGGCCTCGAGTTGCTCGAGGCCACGGCGCGAGTCGCCGATCGCGGAGTGTCATCGACAAGCGCGGTCCCGGACTGCACCACATCACCGCTGCGCGTCGCCCGACATCCGCGCCGCGCTGGCCGAGCTGAAGTCGCGCGGGCGCGCGCCTGATCGACGACGAGCCGCGGCCCGGCGGCCGAAGGGTCGCTCATCGCATTCATCCATCCGGCCGCGACCGGCGGCGTTCTCATCGAGCTCAAACAGAGTCACCATGACTAACCCGACGATTGGGATCATTGGCGGCAGCGGCCTCGTACGACATGGCCGAGCTGACCGACCGTGAAGAGCAGACGCATCACGACGCCGTTCGGCGAGTCCGTCCGGACCGTACGTCCTCGGCACGCTCCGCGGCAAGCGCGTCGCGTTTCTCGCGCGGCACGGCGTCGGCCACCGCATCCTGCCGTCGGAGCTGAATTTCCGCGCGAACATCTACGGCTTCAAGGTGCTCGGCGTCGAGCGCATCCTGTCGGCGAGCGCGGTCGGCAGTCTGAAGCAGGAGTACAAGCCGCTCGACATCGTCGTGCCCGATCAGTTCTTCGATCGGACGAAGGGCCGCATCAGCACGTTCTTCGGCCGCGGGCTCGTCGCGCACGTCGCGTTCGCCCATCCGCTGTGCGGCGATCTGTCGACGGTCGCCGCCGACTCGGCGCAGGCGGTCGGCGCGCACGGTGCATCGCGGCGGCACCTACGTGAACATGGAAGGGCCGCAGTTCTCGACGCTCGCCGAGTCGAGGCTCTATCGCTCGTGGGGCATGGACGTCATCGGCATGACCAACCTGCAGGAGGCGAAGCTCGCGCGTGAAGCCGAGATCTGCTACGCGACGCTGGCGCTGGTGACCGACTACGACTGCTGGCATCCGGATCACGACTCGGTGACGGTCGATCTGATCATCGCCAACCTGCTGCAGAACGCGACGACGGCGCAGAAGACGATTGCCGCCGCGATCGATCGGCTCGGCCACGCGCGCACCTGCGCCTGCAAGGATGCGCTCGCGACCGCGATCATCACGCAGGCGGGGCTCGTGCCCGAGCAGACGAAAAAGGAACTCGCCCCGATCATCGGAAAGCATATGAAATGAGAATCGTCGTCACCGGATCGATCGCCGTTCGACTACCTGATGTCGTTTCCCGGGAAGTTCACCGAGCACTTCCTGCCCGAGCACATGAACCGCGTCAGCCTCAGCTTCCTCGTCGATACGATGGACAAGCGCCGCGGCGGCTGCGCGCCGAACATCGCCTACACGCTGGCGCTGCTCGGCGAGCGGCCGCTGCTGATGGCGACCGCGGGCGAGGACTTCGGCGAGTACCGCCAGTGGCTGGAGTCGGCCGGCATCGACACGTCGCTGACCACGGACGTCCGGCAAATTCTGCGCGTCGTTTTTCTGCAGCACGGACCTCGAGAACAACCAGATCGCGTCGTTCTACACCGGCGCGATGGCCGACGCCGGACAGCTGTCGTTCCGGGACCGTCCGCGACTGCGGGCTGGCGATCATCTCGCCGAACGATCCCGGCGCGATGCTCCAGTACGCAGAGGAGTGCCGCACGCTGCGGCATCCCGTACATCTTCGATCCGGGACAGCAGTGCGCGCGGATGTCGGGCGACGAGCTGCATGACGGCGTCGCCGGCGCCACCTTCGTCATCGTCAACGACTACGAGCTCGAGCTGCTGCGGCAGAAGACCGGCCTCGACGAGGACGATCTGCTCGCGCACACGAAGGCGCTCATCGTCACGCGCGGCGAGAAGGGGTCGTCAGTGTTGAACCGGGACGGGCGCGTCGACGTCCCGGCGGTCGAGCCGTATCGCATCGTCGATCCGACCGGCGTCGGCGATGCGTATCGCGGCGGGCTGATGAAGGGTCTCGCGCTGAGCGCTGCCGTTCGAGACGTGCGCGCGCATGGGCAGCGTCGTCGCCGCCGCGCTTGCGCGCTCGAGCACCTCGGCGGATTGAGCCACGCGTATACCTGGGATGAGTTCAGGGCACGTACGTGAAGCAAACTTCGGATCGTTGACGCTGCCGGCTGCTTCTTTCGCGCTGACAACCTCTCCACCGCGGAGGACACGGAGGACACAGAGGAGCATGTGTTGAACCCGTGGAATCGCGCTTTTAACCTCCGTGTCCTCGGTGTCCTCCGTGGTGGTTAGTTTGACTGCGATAAGGCCTCGTCGCGGCGACGCTGCTCTCCTACGCCATCGGGTGGGCGATTGGCATCCCGATCCTCGTTCCGATCCTCAACACCATCGCCAGCTATCCCTTCATGGTCGTCGCGCTCCGGCGGGCGAGCTGCGGCTCGCGGTCGCGCGCATGCTGCTCTGGGCGTTGACGATGGGGATGTGCGCGATGTTGATGTCGTGCGCGCGGCCGACAGCCACGGACTCGTTGTTCCTGCGGCGGTGCCGCGTATCGCACGGAGATGTTCGAGTGGGTGCTGACCGGACGCGGCGCCGAGAGCACGCCGTCGCAGTTCATTCCTCAGCAGCTCGGCCAGGCGGCGGTCTTCACCGGCCTCGCCATCGCCACCGCCGGTGCGCTGGCGATGCCGATGGGCGCGGTACTGATGAACTAGCATGGGGCACTACGTCGGCACGCTCGCGGCGCAGAGCCGGCATCCCGCGCCGACGATGATCCTGGGGTGGCATCCTGGTCGGTCATCCGCATCGTCAGCTTCGTCGTCCTCGGTGTCGTGCTGTCGGTGCCGCTGCTGTCGCGGGTGACGCGGGTCACGATCGATCGACGCGCGGCACGAACGTTCGTCGTCGCCGCGTGTGCCGGCATCGTTGCCGACATCGTGCTGAAGACGCTCCTCGCGCCTGCGTGGCAGCGGCTGCTGCTCGGCGTCGTCGGTTGGTGACAGCTCGAGGACCTTCACACCCCGCTGAACGACGGCCGGCGTTTCTCGAGGAATGCGCGGATCCCTTCCTGTGCGTCGGCGGTCAGGAAGATGCGCAGCTGATTCTCGACCTCGAGCGCGAGCACCTCTTTCAACGACATGTTGACGCTGTTGTGTACCGCCTGCCGCGCGAGCGTAAGCGGCAGTGGCGCCTTCGCCGCGAAGGTTGCCGCAAACTCGCGCGCCGTCGACTGCAGATGCTCGGCGTCGGTGACGCGATTGAAGATCCCGAGGCGCGCGCCCTCGGCGGCGTCGATGATGTCGCCGCTCAGAATCAGCTCCAGCGCCTTGGCCGTGCCGACCATACGCGGCAGAAAGAACGCACCGCCCCAGTCGGGGTGCAGGCCGATGCGGCTGAACACGAGGCCGAACGAGGCCGCCTCGGACGCAATCCGGAAGTCGCAGGCCAGCGCGAGGCTGCCGCCGGCGCCGACGGCCGGGCCGTTGATCGCCGCCACCGTCGGCTTCGGCATCGTGTAGAGCGTCTCGACCACGGTCGCGCCGGCCTGGATGATGTCGCGCAGCGACGTCCAATCCTGCGCCTGGGCATGCGCGCGCATGCTCTCGATGTCGCCGCCGGCGCAGAAGGCGCGGCCGGCGCCGGTGATGACGACGGCGCGCACGCGCGAATCGCCGGCCACGCGGAGCACGGTCTCCGCCAGTTCCTTCGACAGTTCGTTCGAGAGCGCGTTCAGCTTGTCCGGCCGGTCCAGCGTGATGGTTCCGATGCCGTCATCGTCGACGTCGAGGCGCACGAGCATGACACTTACTCCTTCATCGCGGAGCGGTTGATCACTCGGGGGCCCCTGCCCCCGGACTTCGGTTTCAGCGCGAGCTGGCGCACGGCTCGCAGATCGGTCTTGCCGGTGCCGAGCGACGGAACCGCGTCGATCGGCCGCAGATCTTCGCGCTTGGGTATCCAGAGCTTCGGCAGCGCCGTCGCCGACAGACGATCCCAGAGCGCCTGTGGCGCTCAGCTCGGGATCGGTATGTGAACGCCACGATCCGCTCGCCTTTCACGTCGTCCGGCACCGACGTGACGATGCATGCGTGCGGTTCGCCGAGGATCGCCTGAATCTCTTCCTCGATCTTCATGTGCGGCACCATCTCGCCGGCGATCTTGCTGAAGCGCGACAGTCGATCGGTGATGAAGATGAAGCCGTCCTGATCGATGGCGGCCATGTCGGCGGTCACGTACCAGTCGTCGCGAAACGCGTCGCGTGTCCGCTCGGGCTCGCCGAGATACCCGATCATGCGGTTGGGTCCGCTGACGAGGAGCAGCCCTTCGGTCCCGATGAGCGGTCCCTCGCCGGTTTCCGCATCGACGACTCTCGCGTCGATGCCCGGCAGCGGACGGCCGACCGATCCGCGCCTGATCGGATTGAGGTTGGCGGCCACCACCGGCGCCATTTCGGTGCAGCCGTAGCCTTCCGTGAGATCGACGCCGAACTTCTCCTTGAACGCCGCCGCAATCGGATCCCGCAGCCGCTCCGCGCCGACGACCGCGTAGCGCAGGTGCGCGAAGTGCGCGGCCTCGGTCTTGCGAACGTAGGCGAGGCAGAACGTCGGCGTGCTGACCAGCACCGTGCCGCGATAACGGTGCGCGAGCTCGCCGATCGTCTTCGCGTCCATCGGATTCGGATGATAGACCGAGGCGAAGCCGCTGACGAGCGGCAGCCAGAGCGTCACCGTGAAGCCGAACGAGTGGAAGAAGGGCAGGACCCCGAGCATGACGTCCTTGCCGCCGAGCTCGAAGACCTGCATCGCCGACGCGATGTTCGCGCGGATGTTGTGATGCGAGAGCATCACGCCCTCAGTACGCCGGTGCTGCCGCTCGAAAAGATCACGGTGGCCAGCGAATCGGCATCCTTCTCGTGAACCAACAGACGAGTGATGAGCGCCGCTGGCAGGAGCGTCGTCGCCACGGCCATCGCGACTTTGGAGAGTGCGGACGTCTGCGCGAGCAGGTCCTCGAGGTAGAGCATGCCGGGCAGCGTCTCGATGCCGGCCCTGGCGAGAAACACGCGTGACGTCAGAATCGTCCGGATGCCGCAGCGCTCGATCGCGGCGGCCATCGCGTCGTGGCCGGCGGTGAAATTCAGGTTGACCGACACTTTCCCGGCGAGGCTGGTCGCGATGTTCGCGAGCGCGCCGCCGACCGACGCCGGCAGCAGGAGGCCGATCAGATCTTCGCCCGGTGTCCGTTTGCGGACGATGCGCCGAGAGCAGCAGGCTGCCGATGAGCGCACGGCCGAACGTCAGCTCCTGGCCGGTTGAGTCGGCCATGCAGAACGTGCCGCGCTGCTTCGTCGCCACGCGCACGAAAGCGCGTCCGAGCGTCTCCATCCCCGCGCGATTGTAGACTACACTTCTTTCTTCACATACTTGCGGTGCGTATCGACTGAAGTAGGTACTGCTCACAACCGGCTTTCGACCCCGACCTCGGGCCGCGACAAACCTGGTCCCACCGCGCACGCATGCGCGGTGGGTGGAGCGGAGCGGCCCGGCAGGACCTTCGAAGAGATACGCCACGAGATGGAGGAATTCATGATGAAACGCTCTCTCTTCGCGGCAGCCCTCGCGCTGTTCGTTGTCACCCCGCTGGTTGCGCAGGCCCCGAAGGGCTGGAAGGTGCGCGCCGATCGCGGCATGAGCGCCACCGATCCGGACGCCGCCGGCACGATCAAGTTCGTGACTATGGGCACCGGCTTCCACGCCACCAACCCGCAGGCGGCGGTCTACTGGAACCCGGCGAACACCGCGACCGGCAACTACACGCTGAAAGGCACGTTCACGTTGATGAAGCCGAGCGGCCACACGAACTTCTACGGTCTGGTCTTCGGCGGCGCCGATCTCGAGGGCGCCAAAGAGAACTACAACTATTTCCTCGTCGCACAGGACGGCACGTGGCTCGTCAAGCACCGTGAAGGGGAGGAGACGAAGGACATCGCGCCCAAGACGGCGAACGACGCGGTCAAGAAACCGGACGCCTCCGGGAAGTCCGTCAACGCGCTCGAAGTGCGTGTGCAGCCGACCAAGATCGACTACGTGGTCAACGGCACCGTCGTCCACTCGACGCCGAAGACCGGCCTCGCGGCGAAGACCGACGGCATCTACGGCATCCGCGTGAACCACCTGCTCGAAGTGCACGTGGACAACCTCGCCGTCTCGAAGTGACGTGAGGGTGAGGCTCGCGGGCGTCGGACTGTTGATCGTGCTGCTCGCGCCGGCCATGCCGGCGCAGCATGCGAGCCTGGAGACGAGGGCACCTTCTCGATCATCGGCCGCGATCCGGACACCGGTCAGCTCGGCATGGCGGTCCATTCGAAGACGATCGCCGTCGGCAGCCGCACGCGCGGCGGCAGGGCGGCCTCGCCGTGTTCGCGCACCAATCGGCGTCGAACCCGATGTACAGCACGATCGGCATCGAGCTGCTCGAGGCCGGCTTCACGCCGCAGCAGGCGCTCGACATGATGCTGCGCAGCGACGAGAGCCGCGACAGTCGTCAGGTGGCGATCCTCGACGCGCAGGGACGCACGGCCGCGTGGACCAGCCCGACGATCACCGATTGGAAGGGCCACAAGTGCGGCGTGAACTACTGCGCGCAAGGGAACACGCTCGCCGGTCCGGAGGTCGTGGACGCGATGGCGAAGTCGTTCGAGGCATCCTCGCCCGCGACCGCGCCGCTGGCCGAGCGCCTGCTCGACGCGCTCGAAGCAGGGCAGGCACAGGGCGGCGACAAGCGCGGCGTGCAGTCGGCGGCGCTGATGATCCTCAAGCCGCGCGCGATTCAGGGATTCGGCGACCGCGAGCTCGATCTGCGCGTCGACGAACATCGCACGCCGTTCGCGGAGCTGCGGCGGATTCTGAACGCGGTTCGATCAGGCGAGATGGTGTCGGAAGCGAACCAGCGGCTCACCGCGAAAGACTTCAAGGGCGCGCTCGAGAAGGCGACCGCGGCGCAGCAGAAGTCGCCGACCAGCGACGGCGCGTGGGTCGCGCTCGCGAACATTCATCTGCAGATGGGACAGAAGGGCGACGCGTTGGCGGCGCTCGGCCACGCGGTCGAACTCAACCCGGCGAACAAGCGCCAGCTGCAGAGCAACAAGGCCTTCGAAGCGCTTTACAAGGACCCGGGCTTCCTGAAAATCGTGAGCGGGTCATAGCCAGGCGGCCCTAAAGGGCCGCTCTACGACTGCGCTCTTCACTCTGTAGCTGTGGGGCGGCCCGTTCAGGGCCGCCAATACGCTATTGCGGCACGCCCGGGATTGCGGTCGCGCGCGTCACCGCAGCACCGGCCGCCGTCGCCGGTGCGACAGCCGTCGAGGCGGGCAGCGATATCGCCGCCGGCGCCGACAGGCCGTTGTCGGCCGAAACACTGCCGGCCGGACCCGCTTCCTGCAGCGCCTCGAAATCAACCAGCGCCAGATCGTACGCGAGCACGGCGCCGAGCTCGTTCTGCTTGGCCTGTGCGAGATCGCGCTGCGCCTGAATCACCAGGAAGCTCGTCGACATCCCGACCTCGAGCCGCTTGCGCTCGGCGTCGAGGCGCTGCTCGGCCAGCTGGCGCGCCGCGCGCGTCGTGTCGATCCGCTTGCCGTTCATCTCGATCTTCCACGCCGCATCGCGAATCTGCTGGATCGCGCGCGCCTCGGAGCTCTTCAACCGCTCCTCCGACTGCGTGTGTTCGAGCTTGGCCCGCGCCGCGTTCGCCTGCTCGGTGCTCTGACCGATCGGATACGACACGCTGACGCCGACGGTCCACGTCGGAAAGTTGTTGGCGAACAGCTGATTGACAACGTTGCCGAACCCGATGTCGTCCCCGGGCCCGACGATGGTGCCGGGAAAACCGCCGGTCCGGAGCACCTGCGTGCCGCCGAGGCCGTTGGCCTGGTAGCTCGCGTTCAGCCGGACGTCGGGCAGCTTCTGGCTGTTGGCGCATTCTGACGCCCACCTGCGCGTTGTCGATCTCCTTGCGCGCGCGCGCCAGGTCGGCACGCTCGCTGAGTCCGCGCGTCACCGCCGCGTCGAGGTCCAGCGCCGGCGTCGCCACCGGCGGCGTATCGACCGGGTCGATCTTGACGTTCCACGTGTCGCGCTGCGTCGTATCGAAGATGAGCAGCCGCAGGCGATCCTCGACCTGCTTGACCGTGGTTTCGGCGATGATCAGCTGCTCCTGGTTCGCCGCGACCTCCGCTTGCGCCGACACGAGATCGAGCGGCGGCGAGGTGCCGACGTCCACCTTCGCTTTGTTCACGCGCACCAGCTCTTTCGCCAGGTCGAGCGCCGTCTGCCGCGCGTCGACGAGCGCGATCGCCGAGACGAGACCCGCAGTACACCGATTTCACGTTCGCCGTCGTGTGGACCACGCTCTCGCGCAGTCGCGTGTCCGCGATGTCGCGATTGAGTACGGCTGGTCGCGAGCTGCGTCCGCGCCGCATCGATTTTCAGGTCGCGGATGAGCGGCTGGGACACGCCGAGCGACAACCCCGACTGCAGCAGCGGATTGTAGCTGTTGAGAAAGCTGTTGCTGTTGGTGTGCGTCGCCGTCCACCCGACGTTGTAGGTCGTCCCGAACCACGGCAGCCGCTGCGCGAGGCCCGCGTTCGTCGTGCCGACGTCGCTCGACGTCGCCACCGGAAGAGGAAGCTGGCCGGCGGCTGCAGCTGACTGTTTCGCTGCAGGCTGGTGTTGAACGTTGGCCTGAACGCTCCCGCCGCCGCCGCGACGCGCGTGTCGCTGATTCTGTGGATCCAGGCGGTCCACGTTCAGATCGATGTTGTGCTCGAGCGCCATCTTCACCGCCTCATCGACCGTGAGGCGCAGCACCGCCGGAGTTGTTTGAGCCGACGCCGCGCTCGCGCCGAGCACGGCCATGAATGTTGCGAGAAGTGTGTTACGCATGTTTGAACACCTGTGGGACGGTCTAAAGATCGTCCCCTACGAATGCCTTCAGGCCGTGCCAGTTCGCGGCTGAACTTCCGCCGGCTGCAGGGCACGGACTTCAGGCCGTGCCGCCTTCGACCGCCCGAACAATTTGATTTTCGACGCGTCGTCGAACAGCGAGTAGGCGACCGGCGTCACGAGCAGCGTCAGCAGCAGCGCGAGCGACTGGCCGCCGAAGATGACGAAGCCGATCGCGTGGTTGGTGCCGGCGCCGATGCCGCGCGAGACGATCAGCGGAATCATGCCGGCGACGAACGCAAAGGTCGTCATCAGAATCGGCCGCAGACGATCGCGGCTCGCCTGGACGACCGCGTCATGGGTCGAGAGCCCGCGTTCCTTCAACTGATTCGCGTGATCGATCTGCAGAATCGAGTTCTTCTTCACGACGCCGAACAGCACCAGCAGACCGAGCGCCGAGAAGATGTTCAGCGACTGTCCGAAGATCAGGATCGACAGCAGCGCGAACGGCAGCGTCAGCGGCAGCGACAGGAGAATCGTGATCGGATGCAGCCACGACTCGAACTGCGCCGCGAGGATGAGATACATGAACACCAGCGACAGGACGAACGCGAGCAGGAAGTTCTGAGCGGCCCGTCCGAGCTCGCGCGACCGGCCGCTGAACCGGCCGACGATAGTCGTTGCCGCTCTTGACCGCGTTGAACTCCTGCGAGGATCGCGGCCTGGACCTGCCGCCTGCGACGCCGTCGGCAGCAGACCGCAGAACACCGTCACCTGCCGCTGCCGGGCGAGCCGGTTGATGTCGGACGGCGCGCTGCCCGGCGTGAAATCCGCGACGTTGTCGAGCGCCACGCTGCCGAGCCGCGAGGACGGAACCGTGAGGGCGGCAAGCGCCGCTTCGGTGCCCCGGTTCTCGGCGCGGGCGCGCAGGTGGACTTCGTACTGCTCGCCGCCCTCGTTGTAGTTCGTCACCTGATCGCCGCCGACCAGCAGCCGCAGGGCCTCGGCCGCGTCGCCGATCTGGACGCCGAGGTCCGCCGCCTTCGGCCGATCGACCTGCACCGACAGCTCCGGCTTGCCGACGTTGAGCGACGTGTCGACGTCGACGACGCCGGGCAGCGTCTTGATCCGGCCGACCAGCTGTTTGCTGATCGCGCTCGAGCTTGCGCAGATCCGGGCCGTTGATCACGAACTGGACGTCGGCCGCCTGCGCGCCGCTGCCGCCGATCGCCGCGACCGGCTGCACCGAGGTGCGGCAGATCCTTCGGACAGCGGCGGCAGGACATCCTCGACGGACCGCATCCATCACCGCGAACTGATCGCGCGAGCGGTCCTCGATCGGCTTCAGCCGCACGTAGATGTTGCCGAGGTTGCGCGTCTTGGCCGGATCGCCGGCGATCGTCACCAGCGTGTAGTCGACCTCGGGCATCCGCTGCCGCACCGCGTTGGCGACGCGGTTGGTGATCACGCTCGGTCTGTTCGAGGCTCGTGCCTTCCGGCGCGCGGCAGGTTGATCTCGAACTCGGCCTGATCGTCCTGCGCCATGAAGTTCTTGGGCACCGCCATGAACAGCGGCACGCTCGACAGCAGCACCAGGACGGCGGCGCCGGCGACCAGCCAGCGATGACGCATCGACCACTCGAGGAGCTTCGTGTAGAAGACGTCGACGGCGTGGAAGACCCGCGAGTCCTTCGACGAGTGTTTGTCCTTGCCGTGCCGATCGACTTTCAGCCAGCGCGCCGACAGCATCGGCGTCAGCGTGAAGCTGACCAGCAGCGACACCATGATCGCGAACGCCATCGTCAGGCCGAAGCTCTTCATGAAGCGGCCGACGATGCCGCCCATGAAGCCGACCGGGACGAAGATCGCCACCAGCGAGAGCGTCGTCGCCAGCACCGGCGAGGCCGATCTCCTGCGTCGCTTCCACCGCCGCATGGAACTGGTCGTCGTGCTTCTCCTCGATGAACCGGTAGATGTTCTCGAGCACGACGATCGCGTCGTCGATGACGATGCCGACCGACAGCGTCAGCGCCAGCATCGTCATCATGTTGAGCGTGAAGCCCATATGCCAGACCAGGCCGAACGTCGCGATGATCGACGTCGGAATGGCGATCGCGGCGATGATCGTCGAGCGCAGATTCGACAGGAAGAGCAGCACGACGAGCGCGGCCAGGATCGATCCGACGATGAGGTGCTCCTCGACGTTGTGGATCGAGGCCTCGATGAACTCCGAGGTGTCGCGCACGACGCGGACGTCGTAGCCGGCCGGCAGCGTCGCCCTTGACGTCGGCGAGCCGCTCTTTCACCGCCTCGCACGACTTCGACGGTGTTGGTGCCCGACTGCCGGCGCACCTGCAGCAGCACCGTGCCGACGTCGCTCGACGTTGGCGAGCGTTTCCGGCTCGGCCGGCCTCGCCGTCCTCGACCTGCGCCACGTCGGCGATCCGAACCGGATGTCCGTCCTTCTCGCGGATGACGATCTCGTTGAACTCCGCGACCGACTGCACGCGCCCGCGCGTGCGCAGCGTCACCGACTGCGGACCTTGATCGACGCGGCCGCCGGGGATTTCGATGTTCTGCGACTGCAGCGCCCGCGCGACGTCGGTTGACCGTCAGGTTGTAGGCGCGCAGGCGATCGCGCGTCGAGCCAGACGTTGATCTGACGGCTGCGGCCGCCGAGCACGAGCACCTGGCCGACGCCGTTGACGCTCTCGAGCTGGCGCCGGCAGCACCTTGTCGGCGAATTCCGGTGATGTCGCGCACCGGCTTGCTTGGCGCTGAGCGCGAGGCTCGGGACCGGCGCCGCGTCCGGATCGAACCGGTCGACGCGCGGCTGCTGGATGGTCTTCGGCAGCCGCGGCAGGACGCCGTTGACCTTGTCGCGCACTTCCTGGCGCGCGCGACGTCGGTGTCCTTGCTCGAGCAGGAAGCTGATCATCACCTGCGAGATCCCCTCCGACGACACGGAGCGCAGCTCGTCGATGCCGCTGATCGTGTTGACCGCCTCCTCGATCTTGTCGGTGATCTCGGTCTCGATCTGCTCCGGCGCTGCGCCCGGCTGGACCGTCGTGACGATGACGGTCGGCAGGTCGACTTTCGGAAACCGATCGACGCCGAGGCGCGTGAACGAAAACGCGCCGACGACGGTGAGCGAGAGGATGAGAACGGTCGCGAAGACCGGCCGTTTAACGCAGAGCGCCGCTAGCCATTGCATGAGTGCACTCCGGGCAGCCCTGAAGGGCTGCGCTTACTTCAACTACTGAGTTCTTGACGACGATGCCGTCGACGAGCTGGCCGACGTTGGTCGTCGCCACCGCGCTCGCCGGATTTGAGTCCGTTCGTGATTTCGATCACGTCGCCGACCGTCTGCCCGGTCGAGACGATGCGCTCTTCCACGCGATCGCCCTTGACGACGAACACGCGGCTGGTGCCGCCGGTCGTCTGCACCGCCGACAGCGGCACGACGACGCCGGCTGTTTTCGCGCTTGCTGCTGCTCGATCCGCGCGGTCGCGAACAGGCCAGGCTTCAGATCGCCCTTCGGGTTCGGGCACCACCGCTTCGACCGTCAGCGCGCGCTGGTCGGCCTGCAGCGCCGGCGCGATGTACCGCACGCGTCCTACGAACTGCCGGCCGGGATAAGCGTCGACGACGAAGCCGACCGGCTGGCCGATCGCTGACCGCGGAAATGAACTGCTCGGGCACCGTCAACTGCACGCGCAGCGGATTGCACCCGCACGACCACGGCGATCTTCATCCCCTGGTGACGTAGTCGCCGACCGAGACGAGACGCTGCGCGACAACGCCGGTGAACAGGGCGCGGACGACGGTGTCGGTGAACGCCTTGTTCGCCAGCGACACGCGCGCGCGCGCGGCCAGCAGCATCTGATACTGCTGCGCTGCGCCGTTCTTCGCCGCCTGCATCGCTGCCGCGACGCGTCCATCTGCGTCCGCCGCTGATCGAACTCCGACTGCGACACGACCTTCTGATCGAGCAGCGACTTGATACGGTTGAACTCGCTCTGCGCCAGCTCGTATGGACGCCTTGGCGTTCTGCACCTCGGGAACCGCGTCGACGTTGAACGATCCGGCTCGGCGTCAGCCCGAGCCGCGCTTCGAGCTGCGCGCGCGTTGGCCTGCGCTTCTTTCAGCTGGGCCGTCGGTCTCAATCGACAGACCGGATCACGAGCGCGGCATCCTGCGTGACCGGCGTGCCGCGCTCGATCGGCGCGGCGACGACGCGCCCCGCGGTCTCGGCGGCGACGTCGGCTTGCTCTTCCGCCATCAATGTCCCGGTGGCAGCGGATGAAACGCGCGATCGGCTGCTCGACGGCGTCGGCGGGCGCGACCGAAACGACCGCCACGGGTGGCCGCGTGGATTCATCCTGGTTTTGCCGTTCGCTGCGCTGCACGCGGCCGCGGCGAGCGGCTGCGACGGCGAGCAGAGATAGGATACGAGCGGCCTCACGATTCCGCGAACCATCATCGACTCCTGAAGAAGCAGGTTCGATCGACTGGCGCAGGCGTGTCGTCGAGCTGACGGTTCGGCATAATCCGGATCGATCGCGCGACTTGAACGCGATTCCCGATCTGCAGGCCCGCGAGGGTGAGTGTCGAGCACGATCGCTCGCAATGTCGTCGCGCGTTCTCGCCCGGCCGGGAGCCGATCCGGCATAAGCGCATCACGGCGACGCCCAGGACGCCGCTGATCAGGAGCCGCATCGCGATGATCGGCTTGACGCGTCGCCGGCAAGTTCGCCCGAGTCGATCGCGCGCTGGATCTCTTCGAGCGATGTGCCGCTTCATCTCGCGCGCGGAACGCGAACCGCCGTACTCGCGGCCGATGCCGCGGCACCGACCGGTCAGATGAACATCAGCGAAGTATGCTCCGGCTGCTGCCGGCTGAACTCGTAGAGCCGCCAGAAAACCGCGCGGACGCGCGCGAGCGGCGGCAGGCCCTCAGCCGCTCCTGCCCGCTGACCAGGCCCGGATCGCCGAGGAGTCGGAACGCCTTCTTCGGCCAGCGCGAAGAAGATGTCGTCACTTGACTGGGAAGTAGCTGTAGATCGCCGCCGGGCTGTACTCGATGCGCTCGGCAATCTGGCGGATCGAGACGTTGTCGTAGCCCTCTGGTGACGAAGAGGTCGCGGCGCGCATCGAGAATCGCGCGGCGTACCGCTTCGCGGTCGCGTTCCTGTCTTCCTTCAATCCCGCGTTCGACTCCCTTCGATTTGTCTCCGAGCCTGGCCCAAGTCAGGCATGTGAGCTACGGTCAGATGGCGAACAGTGTTCACCAGTCTAACATTGTTGGACGGAGAAACGACGTTTAAGTTTCAGATGGCCAGAGAAAGCGCGGCGAAGCCCGATGAGGTAGGTGGCGGAGGCGTGACGAGCGAGGTCGACCTGAAAACCCCAATTCATGGCGACGAATATGACCAGCGTCGCGCCGAGGACCGACAGCGCGCCGTTCAGTTCCCTCAGGCCCAGGGACCATGTCCAGCGCCCTGGCGGCCTCAGCAGGCGGAGTGCCGGTCGGCATCGGGATCCCAGCGGCCAGGCCGATCAGGACCAGCATTCGCCACCGCGATCATCATCCGCGTCGGTCTCGCGAACGGCACAGCCCAGTCGATGAGCGGCGACGGCGGCGACCACCACCACGACGGCGATTGCCGCGACGACTCGCTAGCAGCGATGGCGTCCCGTCCGTCGCGAGCGACTGTTGATCGAACCGCCGGCTCCACGCCGCGCCGAGCCCGTGCCGAGCAGCAGCGAGAAGAGGGTGACCGTCAGCGAGTACACGGGTGCCCGAGCAGGAGCACGAACCGCTGCAGGATCGCGACCTCGATCAGCATGAACCCGGCGCCGAGCGCGCCGAAATAGACCAGCCACGCGAACCAGCCGCGCGGGATGACCGGCGCCGCGCCCGCGATGCGCCAGCGGACCGAGACGAAGAGCACCACCAGCGCCGCCGAGATGCCGAGCAGCGTCAGCAGCGCGCTCAAACCGTTGCCGAAGAGCATCGAGCGGCCGAACGCGACCGAGAACTGATTCTCGAGTTTCGTCGTGTGGAAGAAGAACGGCCGGTCGTCGGTCGTCGGCCGGATGTCCGAGTGGAAACCGGCGTAGAACTGTTGCGGATCGGCCGCGCGGACCAGACGCGCGTAGTCGGCGGTCGACGTGCCGTCCACGTCTTCGTCTTCGATCGGCTTCGCGTCCTCGTCGCTCGGCGCGTACGAGGACTTCGAAGCCGAGCCGCTCCGGCGCGTCGTGAAGCGTCGTGAGCTCGCGCGCCGTGAACGGCGCGCGCTTGAACAGAAATGTCGCGACGCGCTGGTAGCGGACGATCGCGACCCGATCCGCGATCGACCATCCCCGCTTCGTCCGCGGCCGCCTGCGCCAGCGAAATCAGCCGCAGCCCGTCGAATACCCACCGCGTGATCGTCAGGACGCCGTCGTCCGTCAGGTGATCGAGGTAGTCGTCGAACGCTTCGACGGTGTAGAGCGTGTTCTCGGTCAGCGTGCAGGCGCCGGCCGCGGTCGCCGCCCAGGTGTCGACGAGCGACGCCTGAATGACGTCGTAGCGATCCGGCGTCCGGCGCACGAAGCTGCGGCCGTCGTCGACGACGATACGGACGCGCGGATGGTCGTAGATGCCGCCGGAGAACTCGCGGAACTGCCCGCGCATCACGTCGTTGGCGATGATCGGGTTGATCTCGACGCCGTCGACGTGGCCGGCGCCGAACACCAGCGCCGACACGAGGTCGCGCCCGCCGCCCGGACCGATGACGAGTGCTGAGCCGTCGGGATTTGGGGTTTGGATTCGGGATTCGGATCCGAATCCGAGTCCCGAATCCCGAACTCCTGATCTTGAGGTGATAGGCCAAGCGCCGTCAACTCGTAGCTGCAGTACTGGACGTTCGACAGATCGGGCGCGAGTGCGAGAATCGGCGTCGACGCCGCCGAGTCGATGTCCATGTAGCGCGTGTCGGGCAGCGGCCCGCGGTAGGTCGGACTGAGCGACCAGTCGCCGTGCGTGCGCTCGTAGACGCCGATGCGCGAGAACGAATTCCACTTGGCGAACAGGACGCGGTCGCGTGCGGTGGCCCTTGGTGTCGACGACGTCGAAGGTCGCGACGCCCGAGAGCTGACCGGCGAGCGCGACGCCGAGCAGGACCGGCGCCGACCGTCGCCATGCTGCCGAGCCGCCTGGACCGGCGAACAGGATCGCGGCGGCGATCGCCATGCGCTGCCGCCGTCAGCACGACACCGGGCGCGCCGAGGCGGTTCGAGCAGCGGAATCAGGATCAGGCAGCCGGCCGCGGCGCCGGTGAGGTCGGCCGCGTAGACGGCTGTTGACGCGCGACGACTGGCGCGCGATTGCCAGCGTGATCGACCAGGCCGCCCGGTGAAGAACGGCAGCGCGGCGAGCGCGTAGATCGTCGAGCATCAGCAGCAGGTTCTCGGCGCGAGTAGTTCAGCCCGACGCGCAGCCGGACCAGGAAGAACAGCGCGCACGATCGTCGCCGCCGCGTAGATCACCGCTCTCGCCGCTCAGCAGCGATCGGAGATCGGCGGCCGGTCGAGCCACCGCCGCGCAGTACGCGAAGACGCCGCTCGCACTCAAGCCGAAGAGCGCGATCGAGATGGCGAGGAATGCGAAGTGGTGATGCATGACGACCGAGAAGATGCGCGTCAGCGCGAGCTCGATCATCAGGAGCGTGGCTGGACACGAGGGCGACGCCGGCAAGCGATGCGCGAGAGTGGCACCATTCACAACCGGACGTCGTCAGTGAACCCGCTACGCCATCTTTCGTCGCGGCTTTGTCGCTGGCGTCGCTCGCCTGGGCGTCGGCCATGCCGCTCGCGGCGCTCAGCGGCGTCGCGTCCCGGCATGTCTATCGTGTTGCTTTCGCGCTGGCCGTCTATGCGCGATCGGCGAGCGTGATCTGCCATCAGCGGCCCGAGCGATCGTTTCGTCTGTGGGTCGCATCAGATGCCGGTGTGCGCGCTGCTGCCTGGCATCTATGCGGGCGCGGCGTTCACGGTCATCGTCCATGCTACTGGACTGGAACCGGCGGCGCGCCAGGCGCGGCGTCGGGCCGGGCCTCCGCACGCCCGGCGACTGCCGTGCGCCGCGGCGCTGACGCTCGGCTGGCGTACGCCTCGTGCATGCGAATGGAGCGACTGGCGCCACGCCGTCGAACTGGATTCGAGCCGCGAGCGGCGTCTGGCGCCGGTGCCGGCAGTCACGCGGCGCCTCGATTCAAGCGAAGTAAACTAGCGGTCGTGCGCGCCACCGACCGCTGAACGAGACGCAATCACCGGCTGGTCTCTGCTGTGCCTCGCGGCGTGGGCTGTGCCCGGCGCGCAGGTCATCTGTGGCTCGGCCGCCGGATCGAAGGCGTCTCATCCTTATCCTCGCGTCTGCCGCTGATGTTCGCGTTGGGTCTCGCGATTCAGGCCGCCTGTTTCCCGTTCGACCTGTCGATGGCCGCGTCAGTGCTCGCCGCCGTCGCCGACGTCCGGCATCGGCCTGCCGCATTTCGTCGCGACGGCGCTCGGCTGCGGCGAGCGGCGACGTCCGGCGCCGTCACCTACGACTGTACGGCAACGCGTTTCTGATCCGTGGCCGGCCTGCTCAACCTGCTCGTCGTGATCGACGCCTACGACGTCGCGCTGGGCCGGAAGTAGTCGTGCAAAGCCACACGCTCCTGCTGACCGTGTGTTCGCGTTCTTCGTCGTCGCTGGTCTTCGCGGTGATCGCGAAGGACGACTGGCAGCGAGCAGCTGCGCTTCGGCGGCATGATGTTCGGCGGGTTTCTCCTCTCGTCGGCGCTGGTGCTCGGCTGGTTGATGTACCCCATTCCCGCTATACAGCCGCCATGGCTTTCGACAATCTGCTGCTCGAACGCGACGGCGCGGTCGCCGCTCGTCACCATCAACCGTCCCAAGGTCCTGAACGCGCTGAATTCGCAGACGGTCGACGAGCTGCGCCGCGTCATGCTCGACCTCGAAGCGCGACGACGGCGTCGCGGGCCATCGTGCTGACCGGCGCCGGCGAGAAGGCGCTTCGTCGCCGGGCGCCGACATCAACGAGCTGGCCGTCCAGACGCCGACCGGCGCGCCGTGAGTACGCGCTCAGCGGACAGCGCGTGTTCGACGTGATCGAGAACACTCGGCAAACCGGTGATCGCGGCGATCAACGGCTACGCGCTCGGCGGCGGCTGCGAGCTGGCGATGGCGTGCACCGCTGCGCATCGCCGCCGACTCGGCGAAGCTCAGGCAGCCGGAAATCAGCCTCGGGCTGATTCCCGGCTACGCCGGCACGCAGCGGCTGCCGCGGCTGCGTCGGCAAGGGCCGCGCGATGGAGATGATCCTCACCGGTGCGCCGATCTGCCGCCGCCGAGGCGAGCGCATCGGCCTCGTCAATCGCGTCGGTGCCGACAGCGGAGCTGATGGCCGAAGCGCGAGAGCCTGGCGCGACCGCTCGGCGCAGCGCGCCGGTCGCGATGCGCTACATCATCGACGCCGTCAACCAGGGCATGGAGATGCCGTTCGCCGAGGCCTGTCGCAGTACGAAGCGACGCTCTTCGGCCTGGTCGCCTCGACCGACGACATGCGCGAAGGCACGCGCGAGCGTTTCTCGAGAAGCGCAAGGCCGCGTTCAAGGGCCAGTGACGACCATCGAAGCATCGAGGACGCGCGTCGGGCGTTTCGGTTTGCGCTCGTCGTGTCGAAGTATCACGACTTCGTGACCGACCGTCTGCAGAGCGGCGCGCTCGACGGCGCTGACTGCGGCCGGCGTCGCCGCCGACGACGTGACGATCGTTCGCGTGCCGGGCGCGTTCGAGATCCCGCTCGCGGCGCAGCACGCGGCCGAGAGCGGCCGCTTCGATGCCGTCGTCTGCCTCGGGTGCCTGATTCGCGGCGAGACGCCGCACTTCGACTACATCTGCTCGGCGGTCGCGCACGGGCTGACGGACGCGGCGGCGGCCACCGGCGTGCCGATGGCGTTCGGCGTGCTGACCACCAACTCGCGTCGAGAGGCGCTGGCACGCGCCGGCGACGGTCCAGGCAACAAGGGGACGCGAGGCCGCGGCGGCACGCCATCGAGATGGCCGACGGTCGTCGCGCAGCTGGCGCGGTCATGACGCACAGGCGACGAGCGACGCGAGCTGCGAAGAAAGACCCGCGGCACCGGGCGCGCGAAGCGGCGCTGCAGATCCTGTATCAGTGGGACATCGGCGCGGCGACGTCGACCGGCGCGGCCGAGACGTTCTTCAGCCAGCAGTGGCCCGACGCGAGACGCGCCGGCCGACGAGCTTCGGACCTTCGCGTCGACGCTGGCGCGCGACACCGTCGAGCGGCTGCCCGGCGATCGACCCGCTGATTGCCGAGACCGCCGAGCGCTGGCGGCCGGAGCGGATGGCGGTCCTCGATCGTCTGATTCTGCGGATGGCCATCTGCGAGCTGCATGCGCGATCGCGGCACGCCGCCGGCCGTCGTCATCAACGAGGCGCTGGAGCTCGCGCGGACGTTCAGCACCGAAGAGGCGGTGAAGTTCATCAACGGGATGCTGGATGCGATCAGGAAGAAGATCGAGGCGCGTGGCGGAGAGCTATGACTGTCGTCTCGACGAACAAATCCAGCAGCGGCGCACGAACCTCGACGAGCTGGCGAAGCTCGGCGTGGACATCTATCCGCGCACGTTCGACCGGCGCCACACCGATCTCGGAGCTCGTCGCCGCGCTACGGCAGCGCGCACGCACGACGAGCTCGAGGCCGAGCGCGATCGACACGATGACGAGCGGCCGCATTCTCGCGCATCCGGTCGTTCGGCAAGGCGAACTTCCTCGTGCTGTCCGGACGGTCTCGTCGACGATCCAGGTCTACGTCCGCCAGGACGCGGTGCCGGAGCTCGATTTCAAGATCTTCAAGCTGCTCGACTTCGGCGACTGGATCGGCGTCGACGGGCAGTCTGTTCCGCACCAAGACCAACGAGTTCACGATCTGGGCGTCGCGCGTGCACTTCCTGGCGAAGTGCCTCGCTGCCGCTGCCGGAGAAGTGGCACGGCCTGACCGACGTCGAGATCCGCTATCGCCAGCGCTATCTCGATCTGATCGTCAACCCCGACTCGCGCCGCGTGTTCGAGACGCGCAGCCGCGGTCGATCGCCGCCATTCGCGATTCATGACCGGCGCGCGGCTATCTCGAAGTCGAGACGCCGATGATGCAGCCGATCGCCGGCGGCGCGCTGGCGCGGCCGTTCATCACGCATCACAACACGCTCGACATGCGATCTCTACCTCCGCATCGCGCCGGAGCTGTATCTGAAGCGGCTGACCGTCGGCGGGCTCGAGAAGGTCTTCGAGATCAACCGGAACTTCCGCAACGAGGGGATCTCGACGCAGCACAACCCCGAGTTCACGATGATGGAGTTCTACGAGGCCTACGCCGACTACCAGATGCTGATGACGGATGACCGAGGAGACTGATCGGCGACGGTCGCGCGCCAGGTGCTCGGCACCGATCAGGTCACGTTCGGCGATCATCAGATTTCGCTCGCGGCGCCGTTCGCGCGGCTGTCGCTGCGCGAGGCGGCGCGCGAGGCAGCGTCGCGGCGGCTGCAGTCGCGACGGTCAGCGTGACGCGATCTGCGCGATCGCGGACACGCGCCGCCGGCATCGCGCGCGAGCTGCACCTCGAGGTCGATGCCGGGACACGGCGCCGGCAAGATCGCGACCGAGATCTTCGAGCGCTCTGCGAAGACCGGCTGATTCAGCCGACGTTCGTCTACGACTTTCCGACCGAGGTGTCGCCGCTGTCGAAGCAGAAGCCCGACGATCCGGACACGGTCGAGCGCTTCGAGCTCTACATCGGCGGGTTCGAGGTCGCCAACGCCTTCAGCGAGCTGAACGACCCGGCCGAGCAGCGCCGCCGCTTCGAGGCGCAGCTCAGCGACCGCGCAGCGCGGCGATCTCGAGGCGCACGAGATGGACGAGGACTACATCCGCGCGCTCGAATACGGCCTGCCGCCGACCGGCGGCGAAGGCGTCGGCATCGATCGCCTGGTCATGCTGCTCACCAACAGCCCGTCGATCCGGGATGTGATTCTGTTTCCGCTGATGCGGAAAGCACGAGGAAGTGACGAGTGACGATGGAACTCCCATTCGAGCTCCACATCGCGTTCCGATATCTGCTCGCCAAGCGGAAGCAGGCGTTCATCTCCGTCATCTCGTTCATCTCGACGCTCGGCGTCACCGTCGGCGTCATGGCGCTGGTCATCGCGCTGGCGTTGATGACCGGGCTCCAGGACGAAACTGCGCGACCGCATCGTCGGCGCGAATCCGCACATCTACGTCGTGGGACACCAGCGGCATCGGGGACTACCACGCCGAGGCCGCGAAGCTGCGGCAGATTCCGCATGTCGTCGGCGCCGCGCCGGCGATTCTCGGCAAGGCGCTGATCACGGCGTCGCGGTCGGAGGACTTCGTCAACCTGACCGGCATCGATCCGGATCTCGAAGGCGGCGTCACCGATCTGCGCCGGGCGATGCAGACCGGCGACCGTGCGCGGCGCTCGACGCCGACACCGAAGACGGGGCGCTCGGCGGCATCCTGCTCGGCAAGGATCTCGGCGCGCGCAGCTCGGCGTGGCGAGTCGGCGACTCGGTCGCAGGTCGTCACGCCGCACGGCGACGCTGTCGCCGATGGGCATGGTCCCGGTGCCGCCGGCGCCTGCGCGTCGCCGGCACCTTCAGCCTCGGGCTGCTACGAGTTCGACAACACGACCGGGTTCGTGTCGCTCGACGTCGCCAAGCGCCTGTTCGGCGAAGGATCAGGTCGACCTGATTCAGCTGCGCGTCGACGATATCTGGCGGGCGTCGGCGGTGCGCAGCATCGATCACCGCGACGCTCGGGCACGAGTACTGCTCACGCAGGACTGGACCGGAGATGAACCGGTCGCTCTTCTCGGCGCTGTGGCTCGAGAAGATCGCCATCTCGCTGACCATCGGCCTCATCGTCATGGTCGCGGCGCTGAACATCGTCGCGTCGCTGATCCTGCTGGTGATGGAGAAGCACCGCGACATCGCGATCCTGAAGACGATGGGCGCGAGCGCGAGAAGCGTGACGATCGATCTTCATGATGCAGGGGCTCATCATCGGCATCGTCGGCACGACGGTCGGCGCGGCGGCGGGCTGCGGGCCGTGTCGTACATCGCTCGACCGCTACAAGCTGATTCAGCGTGCCGGTCGACGTCTATCAGGTGTCGCACGTGCCGTTCACAGTCCTGCCGCGCGACTTCACGCTGGTCGTCGTCGCGGCGATCATCGTCTGCTTCGTCGCGACGATCTATCCGTCGCGACAGGCCGCGCGCCTCGATCCGGCGCAGGCGTTGAGATATGAGTAAGCGGAAATCGCAAGGCAAAGTCAGTACGGCGAGTCGTGAACACGTCGCTTCACGTCGGGCTTCGTCAGCTTCAGACTTGCGTTTAGCCGTACTTTGATGGCTTTTCTCGAAGCCCGCGGCATCGTCAAGAGCTATCCGGTCGGCGGCACGGTGCTGACCGTGCTGCGCGATCTCGACCTCGACGGTCGACGCCGGCGAGATGGTGGCGATCGTCGGCGCGCTCGGGCGTGGGGAAGAGCACGCTGCTGCACGTGCTCGGCGGGCTCGATCGCGTCGATCGCGGCAGCGATCGCGATCGACGACGCACGAGCTCGACGACGATGCCCGACGACGCGCGTCGTCGCGTTCCGCAACCGGCACGTCGGGTTCGTCTTCCAGTTCCACCACCTGCTGCCCGAGTTCACCGCGCTCGAGAACGCCGAGATGCCGATGCGCATCGCGCGGCGTGCCGATCGCGCGAGGCGCGCCCGCGCGCCGAGGCGCTGCTCGCGCCGCGTCGGGCTCGGCGAGCGGCTCACGCACCGGCCCGGCATGCTGTCGGGCGGCGAGCAGCAGCGCGTCGCCGTCGGCGCGCGCGCTCGTCATGAAGCCGGCGCTGCTGCTGGCCGACGAGCCGACCGGGCGATCTCGACGAAGCAGACCGGCCGACGCGCTGCACGCCCTGCTGCGCGAGATGCATCGTGAGCTACGGACTTCACCTCGATCATCGCGACGCACAACCCGCGGCTGGCCGCGGCGCTGCGACCGTATCCTCCGTCTCGAAGGGGGCCGCCTCATCCCGCGATTTGGCATATTCAGACCCGCTCTGAAGATACGGCGGGATCGGACGGTCGCGGGTGCCGTGGAGGTTTTGATGAGGACGAAGTTCACCGCGTTGCCGCCGCCGCCGGATTCGTGCTCGCTACGGGATCGGCGATCGCACACCACTCGTTCGCGGCCGAGTTCGACGCCAGCAAGCCAGTCAATCTCAAAGGAACCGTCGCAAGATCGAGTGGATGAACCCGCACGCGTACTTCTGACATCGACGTGAAGGACGAGTCGGGCAAGGTCGACGAACTGGGGCATGGAGATGGGCAGCCCGAACGGGCCTGATGCGCCGGGGCTGGACGCGCAACTCGCATGAAGATCGGCGACGAGGTGACGGTCGAAGGCAGCCGCGCGAAAGACGGCAGCCCAACATCGGCAACGCGCGCTCGGTCACGCTGACGCGACGGTCAGCGGCTTGTTCGCCGGCGTCGAGCCAGACCGACCACCCGTAGCACTCGGTCAGCGACTGATGGAACGATTCGTCGGACGCGTCTGAGCGGCAAGCTGATGCATGACGGCTGCGATCGTGTCGCTGCGTTCTCGGTCCAGCGCCATGGATCGCGGTCGCGTGCCGGCCTCTGCGGCGCCGGCAGCCGCAGCACGGCCGCGCAGCGGCCGCGGTCGCGGCCCGGCCGGCACCGCTGCCGACGCCGCGACTCGCTGATGGCACGCGTGAACCTGGGACGCGTGCCCGGCGAGAAGGGCATCTGGAACGTGCCCTACATCACCAACATGGGCGATGCGCGTCGTCGGGACGACGGCAGACGGCTCGCTCAGGCATCGCCGCGCGGCCGGCGCGGCGCGGCGCGGCGCGCGGCGGCGCGGCGGCGCGCCGCTCGGCGGCGGCGAAGGCACGGCCGGCGGCGGCCGCGGCGGCGCGAAGTCGAGCCGTGGGTGCCGTTCCAGCCGTGGGCGGCGGCCGTCTACGACTACAACTCGGCGAACAAGTCGAAATACGACCCGGAAGGCTACTGCCTGCCGCCCGGCGGTCCGCGCATGATGGCGACGCCGTATCCGATGGAGATCATCCAGCTGCCGGAGCAGAAGCGCATCATCATGATCTTCGAAGGCGCCACGCACATCTGGCGCGAGATCTTCATGGACGGCCGTCCGCATCCCGCAGGGCGACGCGCTCAACCCGACCTACCTCGGTCACTCGGTCGGCCGCTGGGAAGGCGACACGCTCGTCGTCGACGTCGTCGGTTTCAACGAAGCGACGTGGCTCGACTACTTCGGCCATCCGCACACCGACCAGCTGCACGTCGTCGAGCGGTTCTCGCGGCCGAACAAGGCGCACGCTGCACTACGAAGCGATCGATCGACGATCCGGGCGCCTACACGAAGCCGTTCACCGTGCGCGTGGGACATTCCGTGGAACGCCGACGGCGAGCTGACGGAATACATCTGCCAGGAGAACAACAAATTACATGCGGCAGCCGACGACGACCGGGCCAGCCGCTCGTTCCGGCAAGAAGCCGTGAGTCGGTGATCGGCGATCGGGTGATCGGCGATCGACATCCGGCCGTGAGATCAGGTGATCGCGCGATCGGGGTGATCGGCGATCGGCATCCGGCCAGTGAGATCAGGCGATCGCGCGATCGGGTGATCGGCGATCCGGCATCTGGCCATTGAGATCGAGGCGATCGCGCGATCGGGTGATCGGCGATCGACGCCATCGGCCCAGTGAGATCCGGACGATCGCGCGATCGGGTGATCGGCGATCGACATCTGGCCATTCAGATCGGCGATCACCCGATCGCCCGATCATCAATTTCGAACGATCCGGAAATCGCCTTTCTTCGCGCCCTCTGTCCAACGTGCCCGGCAGGTGACGCGCTGGTAGGCGCCGGTGTTCCTCGAGCTTGCCGTCGATCACGTACGCGCGACCGGCGCCGGCGGCGTCACTTGCTCTCGCGCCTCGACGTGCACGCCCCAGTGTGAATGCAGGATCGAGCGTCGGCCTTTCTGCATCGCGACGGCTTTCGGTCCGGGATCGATGGCGCCGGTGAGCGCCTCTGCCGTCCCAGTTGCAGCTCGAGCAGGACGCGCGCGCGCTCCTAGCCTTTGCTCGGCGCCCCAGTCGCCGCTCCACGTGCCTTTCAGCGGATGGCCGAACTGCGCCAGACGCCGGCGGCAGCAAGCAGCAGCCGCGACGAGCGCACGCCATCACGCGACGGATCGCGTTCGCATCAAGGCCCTCCCTCGCGCAGAATCCGGTAACTGTATGTGGAAACGAATCGCCAGAACAGGAAGCTAGGATCGCGCGCACTTCGGAGGACACATGAAGATCTCGTGGCGATCGGCCGCTGTCGCTGGAACGGGCGTTCTGTGGCTGACTGTTGCCGTGTGGGTCGGCACAGCTGCGGCCGAGGGCCAGGTCGCCGAAGCCCGCCGCCGGGAAGAAAGCCGGGGAGGCCTTCAAGAACGTCACGACCAGCACGCTCAAGGAGCTCGAGCGTCGACGACTTCGTCGCCAGCATGGGACTCATTTCGGCCAATCTGGGCCTCGACTGCGCCGACTGCCATCCCAGCGCCGGGCACCGACAAGCGCGATTTCGTGATCGACACGCCGCGTAAAGCACGACGCGCCGGATGGTCGAGATGGTGGCCGACGATCAACCGCACGCAACTTCGGCGGCGTGCAGACGCGTGACGTGCTGGACGTGTCACCACGGCCGCATCACGCCGGCGACGACGATCGCGCTCGACGCGCTGGTACGAGCACGCCGAACTACCGAAGTCGACGACATCGTTCGGCCGGAGAAGCGACAGCCCACCGCCGATCAGATCTCTCGACAAATACATCCAGGCGCGGCGGCGGCGCGCGAGCGGCTGGCCGGCCTGACCAGCTTCGTCGCGACTGGCAACTGCCGTCGGCTACGGCGAGCTGGGCGGCAACGCGCGATTTCACCATGTTCGCGAAGACCCCGAATCAGCGCGGCGTCGTCATCACCATGCAGTGACCACCCGGAGCGCGGGACGAGCGGCTGGAGCATTCGACGGCACGCATCGGGCTGGACCAAGACGTTCCGCGAGAGCTGCTCGGCGAATACGAGCTGATCGGCGGCGAGTTGGACGGCGCGAGACTCGAGGCGCAGCTCGTCGTTCCAGGGCAGATCAAGCAGGTGCCTGACCAACTGGCGCGGCGCGCGCTCCGCGGAGCATCGGCGATCAAGCGACTTCGTCGTCGTCCAGGGCAGCGGCGTGCGAAGGCTTTCTCGCGACGTTGTATTTCGATCCGGCGATCGGGCCTGCTGGCGCGGCTGGTGCGTACTGGGCCCTCGCCAATCGGCCGCATGCCGACGCAGATCGACTACGCCGACTACCGCGACGTCGATGGGATCAAGTTCCCGTTCGAGTACAAGTTCACGTGGCTGGACGGGCGCTACACGGCGAAGCTGACCGACATCAAGACGAACGTCGCGATCGACGCGGCGAGATTCGGAAAGCCCGCAGTGCCAAGAAGGCCTGAAACGCGTCTGCGGCCCGAGCGAGGCGTAGGAAGGAGGCCACCGCATGGAGTCGTTTGCCGGTTGCGTCGCACTGGTCGCGCTCGATATGGTCTCCTCGCCGGTTCAGGCGCAGCCGCGCTCGCAAAACCATCAGCGGCGTGGTGCAGAGCAGGGGTGAAGCCGGCGTGTGGGTCATCGCCGAGACCAAGGATCTGCCGACGAATTTCATCAAGATCGTCGTCACCGACGATCAGGGACCGCTTCATGGTGCCCGGAGCTGCCGGCCGCGAACTACCGCGTGTGCGTCAGGGCTACGGCCTCGTCGATTCGACGCCGATTCAGATGAAGCCGGGCGACGGCCGCAACGTCACGCTGACCGCGACGCTCGGCGAAGACGCCGCAGGAAGCGGCGAAGGTCTATCCGGGCAACTACTGGCTGTCGCTGCTCGAGCCGCCGGCCGCGAGCGAATTTCCAGGCACGGGCGCGCAAGGCAACGGCATCGGCACGGACGATGCTGACGCAGAACCACTACATCAACTCGCTGAAGTCCGACTGCAACTTCTGTCATCAGCTCGGCAACGCGGAGACGCGCGACGTCGATCACGTCCTCAAGGCGAAGCCCGAGCTCAAGACGCACGCGGAGGCGTGGGAATGGCGGCTCGGCACCGGCGTCCGCGGCACGTCGATGTACGGCGTGCTGCAACACCCAGGGCAAGGATCGACCGCTCAAGACCTACGCGGACTGGACCGAACGCATCGCCAAAGGCGACGTGCCGCCGGCGCCGCCGCGGCCCGAAAGGCATCGAGCGCAACCTCGTCGTGACGCTGTGGGACGTCGGCGACGACCACTCGTTCATGCACGACGAGATCTCGACCGGACAAGAACCATCCGACGGTGAACGCCGGCGGGCACGTCTACGCCGTGTCGGCCGGTCACGGCCAGCTCGTCGTGCTCGATCCGAACGAGAACAAGACGTTCGCGCTCGACATCCCGACGCGCGAGCCGAAGGAGAAAGTCCCGTCGCGGTTCCCGGCGCCGAACCGTCCGTCGCTGCACTGGGGCAACGAGCATCTGTGGGCGAACCCGCCGTACGATCCGGCCGATCCGCACAACCCGATGATCGACAGCAAGGGCCGCGTGTGGATGACGTCGAAGATCCGCAGCAATCAGGATCCGTCCTGGTGCAGCGATGCCACGAACAAGTTCGCCGAATGGTTCCCGCTCCGAGCAGCGGCACGGCAGGCGTCGTTCTACGATCCGAAGACGAAGCAGTTCACGCTGATCGACACGTGCTACTGCCACGCACCATCTGCAGTTCGACAACGACGCCGACGAGACGGTGTATTTCAACGAGCTCATCGGTCCCGATCTTCGGCTGGATCGACACGAAGGTCTACGACCAGACGCAAGGACGAGCAGAAGGCGGTCGGCTGGTGCGGCCAGGTGCTCGACACCAACGGCGACGGCAAGATCACGAAGCCGTGGAACGTGCCGCGCGAGTCGTGGCCGCGATTCGGTGACGTACGCGGGAGACACGCCAGGCGCGGCGCCGCGGCGGGCAGCGCGAGCGGCCGCGGCGAGACCGCGTTCGATCCCGAAGCTCGACACGATGGTCAGCTACAGCATGTACTCGGTGATTCCGAGTCCGGTCGACGACTCCGTCTGGGGCGTCAGCGAGCGCTATCCCGGATTTCTCGTTCGCCTGCAGCGCGGCAACAATCGCGCCGTCGAGCTGCAAGACGCAGCTCTTCAAGATGCCCGGAGCCCGGCTTCGATCCGCGCGGCGTCGACATCGACAGCAACGGCGTCGTCTGGACGGCGCTCGCCGCCAGCAGTCATCTGGCGAGCTTCGACGTACCGCAAGTGCAAGGACCTGAACGGCCCGGCGAAGACCGACGGCAGCCAGTGCCGCGAAGGCTGGACGCTCTACCAGACCACCGGTCCGAAGCTGAAGGGCACCGACATTCCCGCCGACTTCCACTATTACAACTGGGTGGATCAGCACAACATCTCGGGCTTGGGCGCCAACACGCCGTTCGCGACCGGATCGAACTCCGATGCGCTGCTCGCGCTGAATCCCGCAGACGCGCGAGTGGATCACGCTGCGCGTGCCGTATCCGCTCGGCTTCTACTCGCGCGGCATGGACGGCCGCATCGACGATGCGAACGCCGGATGGAAGGGGCGCGCGCTCTACGCGAACTACGGCACGCACTTCGTGTGGCACATCGAGGGCGGCAAGGGCACCAAGGGCAAGATCGTCAAGTTCCAGATCCGCCCGGACCCGCTGGCCGAGATAGTCCGATAGCGCCGCGCCTGCACCGCGGCTCGTGGTGTGTCTCCTCGGATCTACTGCCGGGCCGCTCCGTTCCACCCCCACCGCGCAGGCGTGCGCGGTGGGGACCCCGGCGCTGTCGCGGCGGAAGATCGCGGTCGAAGGCTCGTTGTACCTAGTACTACTTCAGCGGACACACTCCAGCTGAATACGCGGCGTTCTCATGCCGGGAGAGATCGATGCGGCGACCACGCCGAACAGATTCAGGTGACCGACGCCGCGTGGCGGGGCGCTGGAAGGGAGCGTCGCGAACCTCCAGGTGCATGTCGGGCCCGATGCGAGTCGCGCGCCGCATATCCCATGCCTGACGACATCGATTGCGCCAGGGAATTCCTCGCGCACGGCATGAAAGGCTTCGTCCTGAAGTCGCACTACATCCAGACCGGCGAGCGGGCGCAGGTGGTCACCAAGGCGGTGCCCGGCAGCCGGGTGTTCGGCGCCGATCGACGCTGAATCACAGCGTCGGCGGACTCAATCCCGTCGGCCGTCGAGCTGGCCGGGCGCACGGGCTGCAAGATCGTGTGGATGCCGACCGTCGACGCGGAGAACGAGACGGCGCGGCCGTCTCGACGGCGGCAGCGAGAAGCTCCCGTTCTGGGCGAAGCCATCCAGCGCGAGCTCGCGGCGGAAGGCATTTCGCCGCCGCCGCTGTCGGTCGATCGACGAATCCGGCGAACCTCGTCGACCGGCCGCGCGCCGCTGCCTCGAGCGCATCGCGAGGCACAACATGATTCTCGCCACCGGCCATCTCGGGCCGGCGCGAGATCTTCGCGCTGGTGCGAACCGCCAAGGACATGGGCCTGAAGAAGGTGCTCGTGACGCACGCCGAGTTTCCGTCGCAGAACCTGACCGGCGGCGAGCAGCAGGAGCTCGCCGACATGGGCGCGCTCATCGAGCACTGCTTCACGACGACCTATACCAGGAAGGCGACGTGGGAGACCGCGTTCGCGAACATCCGCAAGACCGGCGTGTCGCGGACGCCGTGATCTCGACCGACCTCGGCCAGACCATCAATCCGCCCGTCGCGGAAGGGTTCGCCATGTTCGCGCAGCGGCTGCTCGACGCCGGATTCACGCGCCGACGAGGTCCGCACGATGGCGGTCACGAACCCGACACGGCTGATCGATGGGAATGATCATCGAATGATCATCGATTGCCACGGCCACTACACGACGGCGCCGAAGGCGCTGCAGGTCTACCGCGACGCGCAGATCGCGGCGCTCGCCGATCCGGCGCGGCCGCGCACCAAGGCAGCAGTCTCGCATCAGCGACGATGAGATTCGCGAGAGCCTGGAGCAGGCGCGCAGCTGAAGCTGCAGCGCGAGCGCGGCACCGACGTCACGATCTTTCTCGCCGCGCGCGTCGGCGATGGCGCACCACATCGGCGACGCGACCACGAGCCTGCACTGGTCGCAGCACTGCAACGATCTGATTCACCGCGTCTGCACGCTCTATCCGGACAACTTCGTCGGCGTGTGCCAGCTGCCGCAGTCGCCCGGCGTGCCGCCGGAAGCTGCATCGGCGAGCTCGAGCGCTGCGTGAACGAGCTCGGGTTCATCGGCTGCAACCTGAACCCGGATCCGTCGGGCGGCCACTGGACCGCGCCGCCGCTGACCGATCGCTGCTGGTATCCGCTCTGCGAGAAGATGGTCGAGCTCGACGTGCCGGCCATGGTGCACGTCAGCTCGTCGTGCAATCCGAACTTCCACGCGACCGGCGCGCACTACATCAACGCCGACACGACGGCGTTCATGCAGTTCCTGACCGCGGATCTGTTCAGGGATTTCCCGACGCTGCGCTTCATCATTCCGCACGGCGGCGGCGCGGTGCCGTATCACTGGGGCCGCTATCGCGGTCTCGCTCAGGACCTGAAGCGCCCGCCGCTCGGCGACCTGATTCGCGACAACGTCTTCTTCGACACCTGCGTCTATCACCAGCCGGGCATCGAGCTGCTGCTGAAGGTCGTGCCGGCGGACAACATCCTGTTCGGATCGGAGATGGTCGGCGCCGGTCCGCGGCATCGATCCGGAGACCGGGCCACTACTTCGATGACACCAAGCGCTACGTCGACGCGGTCAGTATCGATCGACGAAGACCGACAAGCGCAAGATCTTCGAAGGCAACGCGCGCAGGGTCTACCCCGCGGATCAACAAGAGCGCTCCGCGCGGAGCCGCTGCGTGAGACCGATTATCGTTCGACGGATTCCACGTGCTGACCCGGCGGCCGTCCGAACGCTCGGCGAGCTCGGCGTCGCCACGGTGCACGAGGCGCAGGATCGCGCACGGGACTGATGCGTCCCACATGCGGCCGATCTATCCAACGCGCGAAAGTCGCAGGCGCCGCCATCACGGTCTCGTGTCAGCCGGGCGACAACCTGATGATTCACGCCGCGCTGGAGCTGTGTCAGAGCGGCGACGTGCTGGTCGTGACCACGACGTCGGAATCGACCGACGGGATGTTCGGCGAGTTGCTCGCGGTGTCGGCGCGCGCACGCGGGCGTGGCCGGGCTGGTGATCGATGCGGGCGTGCGGGACGTCGCCGATCATCACGGCGATGAACTTTCCCGGTGTGGGCGAAGGCGATCAGCGCCCAGGGCACCGTGAAAGCGACGCGCCGGGTCGGTCAACGTGCCGGTGGTCTGCGCGGGTGCGATCGTGCGCCCGGGCGACGTGGTGGTCGGCGACGCGGACGGCGTGGTGCGTCGTGCCAGGCCAGGCCGCCGCCGACGTTGCCCGGCTGGGAACCGACCGCGTCGCGAAGGAACAGAAGACGCGCGAAGCGGCTGCCGAAGCGGCGAGCTCGGTCTGGACTTTACGGATTCCGGGCGCGGCTCGCGGAACTCGGCGTTCAATACGTGGACCATGAAGACCATTGATGTCGGATTGATGCTCGACGAAGGGCCGTGGAGCGGCTACCAGAAGCTGCTCGTGATCGGCACGGCCCTGACCATCGTCCTCGACGGGCTCGACAATCAGCTGCTCTCGCCGCGGCGGATTCCCGCGATGATGCGGGGTGGAGCGTGGGGCGGCCGGCGTTCGCATCGGTCATCGCGACCGGCATGGTCGGCATGATGGTCGGCGGCGCGATCGGTGGCTTCATCGGCGATCGGGTCGGCCGCCGCATCGCCCTGCTGGGCAGCGTCGCGTCGTTCGGCGCGCTGACCGTGCTCATCGCGTTTGCCGGCGGCGTGGAAACGCTGGGTGTGCTGCGCTTTCTCGCGTGGGCCCTCGGCCTCGGCGGCGCGATGCCGAATGCCGCGCCGCGCTCTCATCGGAATATGTCCCGCGGCGGCATC
>ERZ1370068.2085-contig-1246_pt1 | contig 34318 bp, 53 predicted proteins | sample MGYA00561227_ERZ1370068 | MGnify/ENA primary metagenome ERZ1370068 (study PRJEB38410, sample SAMEA6850437) | metagenome | study: Metagenomic assessment of the ecological functions of the soil: analysis of the soil microbiota associated with the...
TTACGTATTGCTAACAGGGTCGTTTGACTATCCAGTGGCCGTGGCTATCTGGCGCCAGACGTGTTGGGCATCCTCAAATCGTATTTGCTGTTTCACCGTTTAATCACAGGTTTACCGACTCAATTCAAGCGCGTCGCAAAGAAATGTTGTAGCCATCCACGTGGGGCGCTTGTGTCCTTAGGGATGGCTGTTCCACGGGACTGAATAGCAGCCACTGGTTTTAAGTCAGTGGTCTGAACGTATTCCGGATGTAGGTCACACGGCGAGAAATTCACCGACAGCGTTCGGTGATAAATTTTCGGACGCGCCGATCGTGCCGGCATTGTTGAACCGACTCCGGTGGCAAAGATTACCGCATCCGCCCGCCGGGCCCAGAACCAGGTTCCGTTCAATGAAAGGGAGATCGCGGCCAATCTTTCGCTTCCGCCTGGCGCGCCACTCTAGTCGGCTTGTGCGCCAATTCGTGTGATGTAAAGAGCATATCTGATTGTTTGATGTCACCCGCGAAGGGCGGATTCGGCTAGAAGCAGATCGAACTTGAAGGCACGATAGTCACCTTTATTTCGCTCGCAACGCTTCGCAATTTTTTCCACCCGTCGTTGTAGGTGTCTACCCAGTCCTCCTGTTTTGTCGTCTCGTCCCACCTTCTCCTTGCCCAATCCAAAGTGTTTAGATGCAAGACGTTGGTTTGCCCATCGCCGGCGATCGTTTAGACAGCTGCGTGCTACGCGCACGCTCTTCAGGCCGTGAAATCAATTGCAAACACCTTGTCTGAACATAGTCCCGACATCGTTGCGGTTTCTTCTCCACCGTAAACAGATGCGAGATTGGGCGCGTTTTTCTTCATCCTCCAGGAATAGACTTCCAGACGTGGAAGATGGAGGAACGGTAATCCAGGCAGAGCCAGGCGGGATCGATTAGGTCTCGTCCTCCCTGCGGGTTCAGCATTCACGCGCACATGTCGATCACCCAGTATGAGTAAAATACTGACCTTTTTCTCCCTTTGATGACTTGTTTACGAGATACTCCTGAACGCATCATCGATAATATCTCAGGTTGGAGTTGAATAGCTTCCACTCCTCAAGTGAGCCGATGCAGACTTGAAGGTGATCCGGTGTTAGCTTGAGGCGCTCGTCCCCAGCAAACACACCTTCCCATTCTTCTTTGCTTCATCGAATAGAGATTGATGCGAGCTTTAATAAAGTTACTTTTGGTTGGTGAAAGTATACTGTAACTTCCACGGTGACATGCAAGTTCGTCGTACAGCTTCGTAAAATAAGCTTCTTGAATACCTCTTCAAACACATCGACGCCCGCATTGGCGAGAACTTCATCTTCCAGATCTTCAATGAGATCGCGAAGCGAACGAGCTCTGAGACCTTCCGTCCCGCGCTGTTTCCTCCCTAATAAGCGTGTCAATCGTCCACGGCTGGTCAACGATATCTTCGATATTCTGGGTAGCGGTGGGGGAGATCGGGTATTTCTTTGATGAAATAGTTTGGATTTTTCGATGCCAAGTAACGGATTGAGCACCATCGCTCCAGCAGGCCAGCGGCGCTCCAGTTGCGTGCGTAGCTTTTAGTTGATCCTTTTCCCATCTTGCCGTGGGCTCCTTCACTCGACTATTATGTAGGGTACGGTCGCGCGGTCAGCGTCGAAAATCACAATGTCCGCACGTTTGACGTATCTCGACCGAAGGTGATGATACTGACCGTTAGCCGCTCAGTCGGATACTCATATTCGTGCTCGAGCTTATGCAGCCAGCTGGCGGATGATCTCTCGCGTCTTTACGAGCCCTTTCCGCGAACACGGCACTTGATGTACGTCCTACCGTTCTCTCCTCGAAATCGAGCGCCTAACGGCATCGATCGTCTTTGCACCGAATACGGCGCTTGCGCCGTCAAAATCTTCTTAAGGACATTCAAATGGATCCCCGCACACTTCAGCGAGCCAAGTCGGCAATTCGCCTACCTGGCGGGACTACCTGCCAGTGCCTCGAGTACTGTCGAGGCGTGGCACAGCAATAATTACAACGCCACTGACTTCTTGCTCTCCCGATCCTCCCAATCGGCGCTCTGCTGACCACCCAGGCTCATCGAGCGCTGCCAAGTGGCGCGACGTGGGAGGAGGTCCGGCAGGAGATCGAGACCTGGCATGTGTTCCCTCATCTCGCCGGGGCGGGGAATCAGCGATCTTGCAGGTCGACAAGCCCACCGAATCGGAGGCTGAGGCGGAAGGGGCCGCTATCTTGCCCAGGAGCAGAGCTACGATGCGAATTTAAGGATAAGCCAGAACCTATCAGGGTGCGAGTCCGTGACCGGCGGGACGCGCGGGATCGGGCGGGCGACGGTCGAGGCGTTCCTCGCCGCCGGCGCGCGGGTGGCGGTGAACGGCAGCAGTGCGGCCTCCGTCGCCGCGGCGCTCGAAGGGCTCAGGGAGCGCGAGCGGGCGGTGGCGGCGGCGGGCGATCTCGGCGAGGTCGCGGGCTGCCGGCGCGTCGTCGAGGGGCGGCGGCGGCGCTCGGCGGGCTGGACGTGCTGGTGAACAACGCCGGCGTCGGCGGGCCGCAGAAGCCGATCGGCGAGATCACCGCGGAGGAGTGGGACGCGACCGTGAACATCAACCTGCAGGCGGTCTTCTTCTGCACGCGCTATGCCGTGCCGGCGCCTGCGCGCCGCCAAGGGGAGCATCGTCAACGTGGCGTCGATCCTCGGGCTCGGCGGGCGCGGCACGGGCCTCTCGCTCTACTGCGCCTCGAAGGGCGGCGTGGTGAACCTCACCCGCGATCTGGCCATCGAGCTGGCGCCGGACATCCGCGTCAACTGCGTGTGCCCGGGCGCCGTCGACACGGAGATGCTGCAGGAGCTGGGGCGCGCGCTGGGGGACGGGCGACGTGGGCGGCTGGCGGCTATGCCAAGCTGACGCAGGACCGGCCGATGCAGCGGGTGGCCAAGGCGGCGGAGATCGCCAACGCGATCGTCTTTCTCGCCTCCGATCTCGCGAGCTTCACCACCGGGGCGATCCAGGTGGTGGATGGCGGGGGTGATGGCGAAGGCGGGGGAGGGGCAGAGAGACTGCCTAGCGGCAGCGTGAGGGTTATGGGGATATTTTCTAACCTTTCGCTACCCCAGTCACCCTCGGCGCCTTGGCGCCAAGGTTCATTTTATCCCAATTAGATGCTAATTCACTGAAATATATGGCGTCCCCGGCGTGACTCGAACACGCGACCTACGGTTTAGGAAACCGTCGCTCTATCCTGCTGAGCTACGGGGACGGGACCGGCGTTATAGCAGATCGCGGCTCGCGGCGGGACAGCCGTTAACGCCGCATTAACGCTGCGGCCTTAACTTCGGGGCGGGCGCGCCGATGACACGCCCGCTGTTCCACCGAAGGTATCGCCATGCCGCCCGACGGCGCCGCCTCGCCGCTGACTTCCGCGCTCGCCGCCGCTCTCCGCCGATGTTGCAGGGCAGCGCTGGCTTGCGCGGCGTCGGCCCGGCGCTCCGCCGCTCGCTGCGCGTCCATTCCCCGTTCATCACGCTGGTCGTCCTCTATATGGCCGCCGCGTTCAGTCCTGCCCGCCGCTGTTCGGCGTGACGGGCGCGCTTCTCGCCCGGCCTCTACAGCGACGTCCTGCTGACGGTGAACGCGGCCTTCTTCGCTGGGCCTGCTGTTCGCCTATGTCAGCTACGTTCTCATCCGCGTCAGGCCGGCGCGGCTCACGCACTATCTCTGGACCGAGATCACCGGGCGCTACGCCACGGTCGAGCGCATCTGCATGGCGCTGCCGGTGTTCGTCCTGTTTCCGCTGTTCGCCTCCACCTTCACCTATTTCAAGGCGGCGATCCCGCTGTTCCACCCGTTCGCCTGGGATACCCGGCTCGCGGCCTGGGACCAGGCGCTGCATGGCGGGCACGCGGCGTGGGAGTGGCTGCAGCCGATCTTCGGCCATCCCTATGCGACCGCGTTCGTCAATGTCCGTCTATCACCTCTGGTTCTTCGTCACCTATGGCGTGCTGGTGTGGCAGGCCGTGTCGCTCGGGCGGCCGCGGCTGCGCATGCAATATCTGCTGACGACCCTGCTGCTGTGGTCGCTGGTCGGCAATCTGGCGGCGACCGCTGCTGTCCTCCGCCGGCCCCGTCTATTTCGGCCGCGTCACCGGCCTCGCCGATCCCGTTCGCGCCGCTCATGGCCTATCTGCATCAGGCCAACGAGGTGGTGCCGGTGATGGCGCTGCAGGTGCAGGACATGCTGTGGCAGGCCTATGTCGGCACCGGCGGCACGGATATCGGCGAAGGCATCTCCGCCATGCCCAGCCTGCACGTCGCCACGGCAGTCTCCTATGCGCTGGTCGGTTTCGCCGTCCGCCGCTGGCTCGGCATCCTGCTGGCGGGCTTCGCCGCCTTCATCATGATCGGCTCGGTCCATCTCGGCTGGCACTACGCCATCGACGGCTATGCCGGTCTTCTCTGCACGCTCGCGATCTGGCTCGCCGTCGGCTGGGTGCTCGATCGCCCCGCCGTCGCGCGCGGCTGCTGCACACCGCATCCTAGGAGTCACCATGTCCAGCGAATCCGAGACCACCGACCTGCGGCCGCAGCTGCCGCTCGCCGCGCTCCTGCAGCGGCTGATGTGGAGCCGCGGCTGGGACCTGGGCCATGCGCGCGCGCCGCCGTGGCTGTTCCACGGCCTCCTCATGCTGAAGCAGTGCATCGGGCTGATCAAGCTGTTCGAGGCCCGCGCCGATCATTCCGCTGCTGTTCTTCGCCACCGCGGTCGCCGCCCGCCTGACCGTGATCATGTTCCTGTCGCTGATCGTCCTCGTCAATCATCGTGCGGCTGCGGCCGGTGGCCAAGTCGTCCGGCATCCTCCCGGGCTGTTCGCGCTCGTCGGCACCTGCATGCCCAGCTTCATGACCCTGCTGCCCGCGCAATCCCGACTCGGTGACGGTCAACACCGTGTCGCTGGTGCTGCTGGCGCTCGGCTCGGCCCTCGCCGTCTATGCCTTCAGCTATCTCAACCGCTCCGCCAGCATCATGCCGGAGGCGCGCCGCCTGGTGACCGACGGGCCCTACCGCTTCGTGCGCCATCCCGTCTATGTGTTCGAGGAGATCGGCATCATCGGCCTGGTGCCGCCCCTTACGCCTCGGTATGGGCGGTCCTGTGGCTGATCCTGCATCATCGGCTTCCAGTTCCAGCGCATGAAGAACGAGGAGCGCGTGCTGAGCGGCGCCTTCCCGGAATACGAGGACTACGCCCGCCGCACCGCGCGAGTGATCCCCGGCCTCTACTGAGGATCAAGCCGGGCCTGCCCATCTCTCACCTGAGAACGTCAGCACGCTCGCGGGCGTTCGGGCCCCGTGGACAGATCGCCGCTCGCGCAGCCGTTCGGCTGCCAATCGCGCGCGGCGTCGCTGGCGAGGATATCTGGCCGGAAATTACAATATTCGATGCGATAAATACTTCTTGAGTGTGCAGGTTATTTGATTTATTTTAACCATCTGTGTGATTTTAGCTCGTAATCCGTTCATTGCAGCCCCATTTGTGCTGTGGCGGCAAATTACTGTCGCCGCAAATGAAAGGATTTCATCATGGCTGAAAATCATCCGCAGGCCACGCCGACCACGCCGGAGCAGGACAAGACCAAGACCGCGCCGGTCGAGACGAAGCCGATGGACCAGCCGGCCAAGATCGAGCCGCAGGTCGCGCCCGAGAAGAAGTCCTAGCATACGGCATCCCTGGGGGCGGGGCATTGCCTCGCCGTCCGGGGTGGCGCGCCACAGTCTTTGGTTCCCGCACAACTCGACGTTCAGCCTGTCGCAGCGATGCGGCGGCCGTGCATTTATTGCCGGAGGAGATGATCGCGTCAGTCGGCACCGTCAAATTCTTCAACACCAGCAAGGGCTTCGGATTCATCCGGCCGGATGACGGCTCGAAGGATGTCTACGTCCACGTCAGCACGATCGAGAAGGCCGGATTGTCGGTGCTGAGCGAGGGCCAGAAGGTTTCGTTCGAAGTCGCGAACACGAGCGGCAAGCGACGCTGCCGTCGATCTCAAGGTCGTCTAGATCCCCGTGGCAAGGAGATTGGCGCTCTCACGTCCGGGCAGCATCGACGAGCGCGAGACCGCAGATGCGTCGCTCGCGGAGCGGGCGATCTGGTCGGGCACAAGTTCAGGGTCGGTGACGTGGTCGAGGCCAGGACGAGTCTGTTCAAGGCAACGCCGCCCGGCCCCTACAAGGTGCTGCGCCTGCTCCCGCCCACCGGCATCAGCAACCAATACCGGCTGAAGTCGCTCGAGAACGGCCACGAACGGGTCGTCCGCGAAGAGGAAGTCTCTCCGGAATGACAACTGACTATTGTCGTGCACCGCCGCCCCTTCGCTGGGCGCCCAGCTCGAACGCTAGTGTTGGGTCATCAGGCGCGACGCCGTGCGTTCGACTTCCAAACCGCCCGAGACATGCGAGCCGATCCCGGCGATGGCCAACACGCCGGGCAGATCGATGCGTGGATTCTCCAGCATGCTGCGCCCGGCGGCATCGTTGTCGTCATGGCAGTCGCAGCGGAATGTCTGCGCGAATATTTCCTCGACGAGATCGTGAGCCTGAATCTGGCCGAGCGTCGCCTCATGCTGATGCGATATGGGCGCTCGACCTCGCCGGCAGGGGCATTGGACGCGCCGCGCCATGCCCTGACGCTCTATATGCCGACGGCCGCTCTGCGTCGCCGCTGCCGCCAGCGGCCAGACACTGGCTCGACGGCCGACCGGTCTTCAAGAGACAGCTGATCGCTCCAGGAAAAATCGTCTCGCCGGTCTCGCCGTCTGCGCGAAATCTGCGTAACCGCACCGTAGCTGGCGCTGGCGACGTGCTCCTCAGATCAGGCTTGAACTGTGTCCGTGGCCTCGATGAGGGCGGAGCGGATGCCCGGCTCCATGGCGGAGTGGCCGGCGTCCGGCACCACGGTGTATTCGGCCTCCGGCCAGGCCCGGTGCAGATTCGTCGGCGGTCTCGATCGGGCACACCAGGTCGTAGCGGCCCTGGCACGATCACCGCCGGGATGTGGCGGATCTTGCCGACGTTCTTCAGCGAGCGAAGTCCTCCGGCAGGAAGATGTCGTTGATGAAGTAGTGCGCCTCCATGCGCGCGATGCCGAGCGCCACCGTGTCCTGCGCGAACGACTCCGACCGTCTCCGGGCTCGGCAGCAGGGTGCAGCAGGTGCCCTCGTAGACGCTCCATTTGCGGGCGGCCGGCATGTGCACCTTGGGGTCGGGGTCGGTCAGGCGCTTGTAGTAGTTGGTCAGGAGGTCGCCGCGCTCGGCTGCCGGCAGATGAGTCGGTGAACTCGCGCCAGATCTCCGGCGCGAAGGCGCGCATGCCGTAGAGGAACCAGTCGATCTCGCTCTTGCGGCAGAGGAAGATGCCGCGCAGCACCGAGCGCCCTTGCAGCGGTCGGCATGGGCCTCGGCGTAGGCGATGGCGAGCGTCGAGCCCCAGGAGCCCCCGAACACCACCCAGCGGTCGATGCCGAGATGGCTGCGCAGCTGCTCGAGGTCGGCGATCAGGTGCAGCGTGGTGTTGTCGGTGATCTCGCCCAGCGGCTTGGAGCGGCCGGCGCCGCGCTGGTCGAAGACGATGATGTGGTAGTGCTCGGGATCGAAGAAGCGGCGATGCACCGGGCTGGCGCCGGCGCCGGGCCCGCCATGCAGGAACACGACCGGCGCGCCCTTCGGGTTGCCGCATTGCTCGTAGTAGATCTGGTGCGGTCCGCCCACCGGCAGATAGCCGGTCGCAAAGGGCTCGATGTCAGGATAAAACTCGCGTCGTGCCATACGCCCCTCGTTGCGCTGAACGGATTCCGCCACTGTCCCCTCCCGGGCTGCCGCATTTTATAGCAACCCTGCTCGGCCGCTTCATGACCGTGTTGGCCGTCGCGGTCAACCCCGTCGCCGCGGCGGCCGCGGATGGCGACGCTCCTCGATCCCGGCGCCGGCGCCACCGCCGTCGTCGCGGCCGTCGTCGATGGCGATATCGCTGCAGCTCGCCGACGGCGGCGTCTCTGCGGCTGGCGGCTATCTTGGTCGCGCCGAAGGCGCTGGAGCCGCTCGCCGCTGCCGCCCGCGCCGCGCTCGCCGACGCCGTCGGCCGGGCGCTGGTGCTGGAGTTCGGCCCGCGCCGCACGGATCGTCACGGCCGGCAGCTGGCGCAGGCCTGGCTCGCCGCAGCCGGCGGCACGAAGGGAGCCTGGCTGCAGGAAATGCTGCTGACTCGGGGTCTCGCCCGCGTCGCCAGTACGGATGATACGCGCCGCCCTGGTGCCGGAGCTGCTGCGGATCGAAGCGCAGGCGCGCGCCGCCCAGCCGCGGCCTGTGGGCCGATCCCGCCTATCGCATCCGCACGCCCGCCGATGCCGGCGATGCTCCTCGACAGCTTCCAGATCGTCGAGGGCCGTGTCGCTGGCGGCGGCCCTCGTGCGCAGCGGCGGCTATCTCAACTTCGGGGCCGACTACAAGACCGACTTTACGCTAAGCTTCAGCCGCGAGGCGCTCCAGCGCCTGCAGGAGAGCGGCATCGTCTTCAAGTCGCTGCAAGGCGTTCGCCTGCGCGCCCGCGGTTGGCTGAAGATATTTCAATGGCCCGCTGATCGACATCACCCACCCCGAACAGATCGAGGTCCTGGAATGAGCCGCCCTCGCATTTCCATCTCCCTCTGGGTATCGCTGCTGCTGGCGATCGCCGGCCCGGGAATGGCCGGCTGCTCCACCAATCCCGCGACCGGCGAATCCAGCTTCACCGGCCTGATGTCGGAGTCCGAAGAGGTCCGCATCGGCCGCGAAAGCCATCCGCAGGTGCTGGCCCAGTTCGGCGGCGCCTACGAGGATCCGGAGCTCAATCGCTATATCGACAGCCTCGGTCAGCTGCTGGCGCACGCCTCGGATCGGCCCAACCTGCAATACCACTTTCACCGTGCTGAACTCGCCGATCGTGAACGCCTTCGCGACGCCCGGCGGCTATGTCTACATCACCCGCGGCCTCCTGGCGCTCGCCAACAGCGAGGCCGAGGTGGCTGGCGTGCTCGCCCACGAGATCGGCCACGTTGCCGCCCGCCACGCCGCCGAGCGAGAGAGCCAGGCCGTGCTGGCGTCGATACCGGGAATTCTCACCGGCGTCGTCACCGGCAGCGACACCCTCTCCCAGGCGGTGAACTCCGGCGCCTCCGCCCATCTGCAGAGCTACTCGCGCGATCAGGAATACCAGGCCGACCTGCTGGGCGTGCGCTATCTCTCGCGCACCAACTACGATCCCCTGGGCATGGCCAGCTTCCTCACGCAGCTGCAGGTCAACGAAAAGCTCGAGGCCGCCGTCATGGGCCGGCCGGAGATGGCCGACCAGTTCAGCATCATGTCGACCCATCCGCGCACGGCCGACCGCATCCAGCGCGCCATCCAGGAGGCCGGCGTCGCTCAGGCCGCCAACCCCATCACCGAGCGCGATCTCTATCTCTCGAAGATCGACGGCTTGCGCTACGGCGACGAGCCTGCGCAGGGCTTCATCCGCGACCGCCTGTTCCTGCACCCGATCCTGCGTTTCGTCTTCGAAGTGCCGGCCGGCTTCCACATGATCAATGCGTCCGGATGCCGTGATCGCGCAGCGCGCCGATGGCGCCGCCCTCCTGTTCAGCCCTGCGCGCCAGGCCGCGAGCGGAAGCATGATCGACTATCTCACCAATGAGTGGGCGCCGAGCCTGCAGATGGCCGATGCCGAGACCATCGACGTCAACGGCATGGAGGCGGCGACCGGCTCGGGCCCGCTCGAGCTGAAGAGCGGCCTGCGCGACGTCCGGCTGGTGGCGATCCGCTTCGACGCCGACACCGTCTTCCGCTTCATCTTCCTGACCAAGCCCGAGCAGACCGCCGCGCTCGAGCGTGACCTGCAGGAGACCACCTACAGCTTCCGCCGCCTCACGCCCGCCGAGGCTGCGCGGCTCGCATCCGCAGGCCATCCGGGTGGTGACCGTGCGTGCCGGCGACAGCGTGGCCGGGCTGGCCGCCAAGATGCCGTTCCCCGATTTCCGCGAGGAACGCTTCCGCGTCCTCAACGGCCTCGCCCCGGGCGACCGGCTGACGCCCGGCCAGCACGTCAAGATCATCGTGGAGTGAGGCCGGCGGTGGTGGCGTGATCGAGCGCGGCGTCCCATGGCTGGCGGCCGCCGATCTCGGTCGTGCTGGTGCTGGGGTTCGGCTTGCTGGTCGCCGGTGCCGTGGCGGCCGTGCTGTTGCTGGCGCTCGACGTCGCCGAGCGCAACACCAACGAGCTGCTGCGCCAGACCGCCGAGCTCAGCATCGCCGCCCAGGTCGAGAACCTCGATTTCCATCTGCGCCCGGCCCGCAACCAGGTCGAGTTCTGGCCAACCGGCTGAGCGCCGGCGTCGGTCCCGCTCGACGACGATGCCCGCCTCGGCGACCTGCTGCTCGGCTCGCTCGCCGCCGCGCCCCAGCTCACCGGCGTCGTCTTCGTGCGCGACGATCTCCATGCGGTGCGCGCCGGCCGCGACGCCGGCGCCTACGGCATCGACGCACCGGCTCCTGGCTGGAGCGCCCGGAGATCCGGCTGGCGATCCGCAATGGGCCGCAGCTGCCCGGATTCGCCTGGGGCGACATCCTCTACGTCGAGCTTCTGCACAGCAGCTTCATCATCGTGCGGATGCCGGTCCGGCAGGGCGGCCGGTTCCGCGGCCTCGTCATGGCGATCGTGTCCATCAGCGAGCTCTCGAGTCTCATCGCCGCCACCACCCCGCCGACCGGCGGCCGCGCGTTCATCTTGCGCGGCCATGACGAGGTGATCGCCCATCCTGCGCTGATCGGCGACGTCGAAGGCCTGTCGGCCGAGAAGCCGTTGCCGCATCTGAACGAGGTCGGCGATTCCGTGCTGGCGGCCATGTGGACGCCGCCGGTCGGCAATACTGCCGACATCCTCGGCGACAGCGACGTGGTCGGGCGCATCGTCAACACCGGCGCCGACCCCGCGGACCCCGAGAACACCTACATCTTCCTCTATCGCGAGATACGTGTTTACGGGCCGACGCCATGGCTGGTCGGCTTCTATGTCCGGCTCGATGACGTCAACGCCCCGCTGCGCCGGCTGAATTTCGTCGCCGTTGTCGGCGGCGGCATCTTCGTGGCCGCGCTGCTGATCGCCTTGCTGCTCGGACGCAGCCTGGCGCGGCCGATCCGCCGCCTGGCTGCCGCCGCCGACGCCATCCGCGAGCTCAGCGTCGAGAACGTGACGCCGCTGCGCCGCAGTCCCTTCCGCGAGCTCGACGTCGCGGCGCGCGCCTTCAACGCCATGCTCGGCGGCCTGCGCTGGTTCCAGACCTACGTGCCGCGCCTGCTCGTGCTGCAGCTCATCGGCCAGGAACAGACGGAGCTGCAATCGGAAGAGCGCAGCGTGACCGTCCTGTTCACGGATATCGTCGGCTTCACGGAGATCGCCGGCCGCCTGCCGGCGCCCCAGCTGGCCGAGTTCCTCAATCGCCATTTCGGCCTGCTCGCCGGCTGCATCGATGCCGAGCAGGGCACGGTCGACAAGTATATCGGCGATTCCGTGATGGCGTTCTGGGGCGCGCCGGTCCTGCAGGCCGACTCACGCCGTACGCGCCTGCCGCGCCGCCAAGGCGATCGCGGCGACGCTGCGCGAAGACAACGAGCGCCGCAGCGCCAAGGACCTCAAGCCCGTCCGTCTGCGCATCGGCATCCATACCGGCCCGGCCGTCGTCGGCAACGTCGGCGCCCCCGGCCGCATCAACTACACGCTCATCGGCGACACCGTGAACACCGCCCAGCGCCTGGAGCAGCTCGGCAAGGAGATCGATACCGGCACCGACGACGTCGTCGTGCTCGTCAGCGCCGAAACCGCCGCCTGCCTCGACGACACCTTCGCCCTGCAGCCCCTGGGCGAGCAGGAATTGCGCGGCCGCAGCGAGAGCCTGGCGGTGTTCCGGCTGCTGTGAGTGGGCCTCGAAAACGATTGCGCCGCGTTCCACCGGATGGGGATGGAACGCGGCGCGTATCGCGGACCGCCGTTGGGGGTCGGGGCCAACGGAAGCCCAATTCCCAGCCTCATGGGGGCTAGCAGGGAGGCCGGCTGGGGAGCCTCGAGACAGAGAGGGAAGGTCTCCGTACGCCTGCGAAGTTGGCCATCGCCTATGGCGGCAATGCGCCGCGATTATGGCGAAACTGTGAATTTCCCAGTCCTGCGACCGGATGTCCCGCAAATGCCACGGCGCGGCGGCTCGCGCCCACCGTCAGCTATCTGTCAGCTTGCTTCGTTTATGGTCTGCGATCTCTGCAGCTGCATCGTCGACGATGCCGATGCCGGACGGGCGAAGGGCGGCTTCATGATGCGACGACTCTTGGTGGGGATCCTGATCGCGCTGCGCGCGCGGTCACGGATGCCAAGGACGTCTCGCGTTCGGTCTGGGTGTGGGACCTGCCCACAAGGCTGTTCCACTGGCTCCTGGTCGGCGCCGTACTCGTTGCGCTCGTCACCGAGTTGATCGCGCCGGCGTGGTGGCTGAGCTGGCACGTCGCGGCGGGTTACACGATCGCCGCCCTCCTTCTCTTTCGTCTTGTCTGGGGTCTGTTCGGATCCGGATACAGCCGCCTCGCCAGCTTTTCCTATCGGCCACGCCAGGTGGTCGACTATCTGCGCCAACTCCTGAAGCTGCGCCCGCCGCACTATATCCGGACACAACCCGCCGGCGCCGCGATGATCTTCGCCCTCTTCGCCGGTGCTGACGGGCCTGGTGGTCACGGGCTTCATCGTGCAGGGCGGCCAGGAAAAACAGGGACCCTTCGCCGGCGTCGCCGGCTTCGCGTTCGGCAACAACGTCCGCGGCATTCACAATTTTCTCGCCTACTTGCTGATGGCGATGGTAGCCGCTCATGTTGCGGGCGTCCTCGCCGACGGGCGCTTGCACAAATCCTCGATCATCCGCGCCATGATTACCGGCTGGAAGCGTGTGCCCGCGCACCTGTCCGTCCAGGCGTCCCGGCCGCCACAGAATCCTGGCGGCAGTCGGTCGTCCTGGCGGCGCTATTCGTTCCGGCCGTGGGCGCGCTGATCCTGCTCGCCCGCATGCCGCCGCTCGGCGTTCCCGCGATGATTCCGGATCAGGTCTGGGCGAGAGGAATGCGGTGCTTGTCACTATGCCTTCCATCCCAGCCTGCTGCCGCGGGCATCCTGGGCCGCGCTCATGGCGGATCTCCACGACCATTTCGGCGAGGATGCCAGTCTGCCGCCGGCGGCCGCCGCAGAGGTCGCCGCCTTCTTGCAGACCTACGCCGCGGAGGCTGGGACACGCAGGCCGCGCGGCTTCTATCCAATGTCGCGCCCACCGATCCGCTGCGCATCACGGCGGCGCCCTTCTGGATCCGCCGCCACCGTCGTATCGCTCCGCAATCTTCGCCGCGCCGACGATGAGGCGAAGAGCAACTGCGTCGCCTGCCATCGCGATGCCGACAGCGGCCGCTTCGACGCCCAGGCCATCGTCCGTCCCTGATCCCGCCCCATCCGGAGCCTCGCCATGAGAAGTCTGCCGTCGATTCTGTCGCTTGCGCTGGTCGCGCATCGCCGGCGTCGCGGTTGCCGGAACCGTCAATCCGGCCCGCGACGCCATCCTGGCGTCCTTCGCCGCCACGGCGAAACTGGTCGATCCCGCCTTCACTGGCTTCTCTGCCGAACGCGGCCACGCCTTCTGGACGGCGGCCCACACCGGCGGCAAGCCGGATACCCCGTCCTGCACCTCCTGTCATACGCCCGATCCGATGGCGGAAGGCCAGACGCGCGCCGGCAAGCAGATCGCGCCGATGGCAGTCTCCAACGACGCCGGATCGCTTCACCGATTCCGCCAAGGTGGAGAAATGGTTCGGGCGCAACTGCAACAGCGTGCTCGGCCGCGACTGCACGGCGACCGAGAAGGGCGATGTCATCACCTATCTCGCGGGAAAATGAGGAAGACCATGAAACGGCTCGCATTGCCGCTATGCCTCGCCATCGGCCTCCTCGGTCCCGGCGTGCATGCCGAAGGGGCGCGATCGTGCCGCCGATCGAGCACGCCGCCACGCTGAAGGAATGCGGCGCCTGCCATCTCGCCTTCCCGCCGCAGATGCTGCCGGCGCGCTCCTGGAAGAAGCTGATGGGCGACCTTGCCAACCATTTCGGGAGAGCGCCAGCCTGCCGGAGGCGGCTCGCGCGGAGATCACGGCGTACCTCGCGGCAAATGCCGGCGATGCCGCCCATCGCGAAGAACGGCAGGCGTTTCCTGCGGGAATCGACGCCGCGGAGACGCCGCTACGCATCACGGAGACACCGTTCTGGCAAGGCGTCCATGAGGAGGTTCCAACCCCTATTTCACCAGCGCCAAAGGTGAAGACGCCGGCGAATTGCGCGGCCTGTCACCGGGCTGCCGCGAAGGGCGTCTTCGGCGAAGGCGGGGAAGAGGAGTAACTCACGGGTCTCCCGCGCTGGCGCCAGGCGGTCGATTGCCACTGCGCTCTCCGCTTTCCCAACGGCTGATGATATGGTTTTAGTTGCCCGCGCCGCTGCGACAGACAGGCCGGGCGCAGCCGTTGTTTTGGGGAGATTGAACGTGAGCGCCGGATTGGACAGCCTGAAGACCCGCCGCAGCCTGAAAGTGGGCACGCGTACCTACGACTATTACAGCCTCGCCGCCGCCGAGAAGGCCGGCCTGGGCGATCTGTCGCGCCTGCCCGGTCTCGCTCAAGGTGCTGTTGGAGAACCTGCTGCGCCACGAGGACGGCCGCACCGTCAGCAAGTCGATGACGTCAAGGCCATGGCCGCCTGGCTGAAGGACCGCCGCTCGGATCGCGAGATCGCCTATCGCCCGGCCCGCGTGCTGATGCAGGATTTCACCGGCGTGCCCGCGGTCGTCGACCTCGCGGCCATGCGCGCGGCCATGAGCAACCTCGGCGGCGACGCCAAGAAGATCAATCCGCTCTCGCCCGTCGATCTCGTCATCGACCACTCCGTGATGGTCGACTATTTCGGCGGCAAGGGCGCCTTCGCCAAGAACGTCGGCCATGGAGTACGAGCGCAACGGCGAGCGCTACGCCTTCCTGCGCTGGGGCCAGACGCGCCTTCGACGAATTTCCGCGTCGTGCCGCCGGGCACCGGCATCTGCCACCAGGTGAACCTCGAGAATCTGGCGCAGGTGATCTGGACGCGCCGAGCGGCAAAGATCGCAAAGGGCAAGAAGCGCGACCGTCGCCTATCCCGACACCCTCGTCGGCACCGACAGCCACACCACCATGGTCAACGGCCTGGCCGTGCTCGGCTGGGGCGTCGGCGGCATCGAGGCGGAGGCCGCCATGCTGGGCCAGCCGACCTCCATGCTGATCCCGGAAGTCGTCGGCTTCAAGTTGACCGGCGCCCTGCGCGAAGGCGCCACCGCCACCGATCTCGTTCTCACGGTCACGCAGATGCTGCGCAAGAAGGGCGTGGTCAACAAGTTCGTCGAATTCTACGGCCCCGGCCTCGACGAGCTGTCGCTCGCCGACCGCGCCACCATCGCCAACATGGCGCCGGAATACGGCGCCACCTGCGGCTTCTTCCCGATCGACGCCGAGACCATCCGCTATCTGAAGGCGACCGGCCGCAGCGCCGCGCGCGTCGCCCTGGTCGAGGCATATGCCAAGAAGCAGGGCCTGTGGCGCGACCGCCAAGACGCCCGATCCCGTGTTCACGCGACACGCTCGAGCTCGACATCGCCACCGTCGAGCCCAGCCTCGCCGGGCCGAAGCGCCCGCAGGACCGCGTGCCGCTGTCGCGCGCCGCCGCGGAGTTCAACGTCGCGCTGAAGGACGGCTTCGCCGTCGGCGATGGCGACAAGCGCGTCCCGGTCGCCGGCGCCAACTACAGCATCGGCCATGGCGACGTCGTGATCGCCGCCATCACCAGCTGCACCAACACCTCGAACCCCAGCGTCATGCTCGGCGCCGGTCTGCTGGCGCGCAATGCCGTGAAGCGCGGCCTCAAAGGCCAAGCCGTGGGTGAAGACCTCGCTGGCGCCCGGCTCCCAGGTGGTCACCGACTATCTCGCCAAGGCCGGCCTGCAGAAGGACCTCGACAAGATCGGCTTCAACCTCGTCGGCTATGGCTGCACCACCTGCATCGGCAATTCCGGCCCGCTGCCCGATCCGATCGCGGCGGCCGTGACGTCGGGCGATCTCGTCGCCGCGGCCGTGCTCTCGGGCAACCGCAATTTCGAAGGCCGCGTCAATCCGCATGTGCGCGCCAACTACCTGGCCTCGCCCATGCTGGTGGTTGCCTATGCCCTCGCCGGCTCGATGAAGGTCGATCTCCTGAACGACGCCGCTCGGCACCGACAAGAAGGGCGAGCCGGTCTATCTGCGCGACGTCTGGCCGCCCGAGCAAGGAGATCGCAGAACGCCGTCCGCAAATTCGTGACCGCCGCGATGTTCAAGAAGCGCTACGCCGACGTGTTCGCCGGCGACCGCGCCTGGCGCAAGATCAAGACGGTGACGGGCCTCACCTATCAGTGGGATGCCGCCTCCACCTACGTCCAGCACCCGCCCTACTTCGTCGGGCTTGCCGCGCGAGGCGGGCTCGATCGGCAACGTCAGCGGCGCGCGGCTGCTCGGCCTGTTCGGCGACAGCATCACCACCGATCACATCTCGCCCGCCGGCTCGATCAAGAAGGAGAGCCCGGCCGGCAGCTATCTCGTCGGCCACGGCGTCGGCGCCGTCGACTTCAACTCCTACGGCGCGCGCCGCGGCAATCACGAGGTGATGATGCGCGGCACCTTCGCCAACATCCGGCTCAAGAACGAGATGGCGCCGGGCACCGAGGGCGGCGTCACCCGGCACATGCCCGACGGCGCGCAGATGTCGATCTACGACGCCGCCATCGAAGTACCAGAGCGAGGGCGTGCCGCTCGTGATCGTCGCCGGCAAGGAGTACGGCACGGGCTCATCGCGCGACTGGGCGGCCAAGGGCACGCTGCTGCTGGGCGTGAAGGCCGTCATCGCCGAGAGCTTCGAGCGCATCCACCGCTCCAACCTCGTCGGCATGGGCGTGCTGCCGCTGCAGTTCAAGGACGGCGACGACGCGCAAGACCCTCGGCCTCGACGGCAGCGAGGTGTTCGATCTCGCCGGCCTTTCCGCCGGCATCAAGCCGCGCATGGACGTGACCTGCCGCATCACCCGCAAGGACGGCAGCGCGCAGAACGTCACGCTGCTCTGCCGCATCGATACCCTCGACGAAGTCGAATATTACCGCCACGGCGGCATCCTGCCCTTCGTCCTCCGCAACCTCGCGAAGAGCGCGGCCTGAGAACGGCCGTCCCCGGAGGAGCGAGAGCGCTCCCGGGGAACGGCGATACCGTTGCGTCAGTGGATGGGAAGGGTCAAGCCGAACGAGAACGAGGGCCCGGGCTGGTAGTAGTGCGGCTGCGGGTAGTAGTAGGCCGGCGGCGGGTAGTAGTAGGTGGGCGCCGGCTGGTAATAGTAAGCGCGCGGCCGCGGGCGATAGTAACCAGCCACCATAGCCATAGCCATTGCCGTAGCCGTTGTTGTAGTAGCCCTGATGGTGATGCCGATGGCGGTGGTTCCAGTCGCCATCCCCGTTCCAGTTGTTGTCATTGGCCGCCGCCGGCGCCGCAGCGCAGCGCGACGGTCGCGGCCAGCAACCCGGCGAAGCGTGGTCCAGCGCAGTATCCGGCGGGCGTTCCAATTGGCTGACATTGTCCTCTCCTCCAGACAGATCGTCCTACCAAGCTATTTGGGAGTTTATGCGCGGCGACCTGAACCCGGCATGAACCGGCCTGTCAGAAAAGGCTGTTTGTTGTGGCTTTTTGCGCTCCGAGGAGAACGGAGCGGGTCCGCTTCACCGCGAAGTGATTCGCCCGTGAGCAGGCGAGCGCCGGTAGGGTGGCCGCCATGCCGAAAATCATCCCTTGCTACTGGTCGCTGCGCTCGTTTCCGGCTTCGCCTGCCGTCGGCCGCGCGCGCGAGGACACGGCGCCGGTCGTCGTCGAGCTCTTCACCTCCGAGGGCTGCAGCTCTTGCCCGCCGGCCGACGCCTTCCTGGGCGAGCTGGCGCAGCGGCCGGAAATCGTCGCCCTCGCCTTCCACGTCGACTATTGGGACTACATCGGCTGGAAGGATCCCTATGCCCACGCCGCCTTTACCCAGCGGCAACATGAATATGCGACCGCCCTCGGCCTGCACATGGTCTATACGCCGCAGATGGTGGTCGACGGCCGCGCCGACGCGGTCGGTTCCGAGCGCGGCGATGTCGAGGCCGCGATCGGCAAGGCCGCCGCGGCCTCGAAGCTGGCGATCGCGATCGCGAAGGATGCGGGCGGCTACCGCGTGGCGATCCCAGCGGCGGCCCCTCCCGCCGGCGGCCCGGCGACGGTCTGGCTCGCGGTATTCGACAGCGAGCAGGAGACCCCTGTGAAGCGCGGCGAGAACGGCGGCCGCACGCTGAAGGAATTCAACATCGTGCGCGAATGGCGGCGGATCGGCACCTGGAACGGCGAGGCCGTGACGCTGCCGCTCGACGTCGCCATGGGCGGCGCGGGCACAAGAGGCTGCGCCATCATCGTCCAATCGGGCCCTGTCGGCCCCGTCCTCGGCGCCGCCGTCATGAAGATGGATGACGAAAGCCGCTCGTAGCGGCGCTCGATCTCTCGTCTGCTGACGCAGCGACCGCGTCCCCGGGTGCCGCTTCCGGCCATCCGTTTCAGGTGCCGTCATTCATGAGGCGCATGTTCGCGTTGGAGCGCGAGCGCCGTATGGATCTGCGCCACGACGGCGGCGCCTTCGCCGACCGCCGCCGCCACCCGTTTGGTCGAACCCGCGCGGACATCGCCGACCGCGAACACGCCGGGCCGGCTGGTCTCGAGCGGCAAGGCCGCGCCACGGGCAGCGCCGGCGCCGTCTGCGAAGTCGAGGCCGGTGAGGACGAAGCCCTTGGCATCCACGGCCGCGCGGTGTGGCGAGCCAGGCCGCGTTCGGGTCGGCGCCGATGAACAGGAAGAGGTGGCGAAGCGGGCAGGCGTGCGTGGCCCGACTGGCCCGGTCGCGGAACACGGCGGCGGTGAGGCCCTGGGCTCGGTCGCCCTCAAGCGCGATCACCTCCGTGCCGACATGCAGCTCCACATTCGGGAGGTTGCCGATGCGGTCGATGAGGTAGCGCGACATCGTCGCATCGAGCCCCGGCCCGCGCACGATCAGGTGCAAGCGCTTGACCTTGGTCGCGAGGAACACGACGGCCTGTCCCGCCGAGTTCCCGCCGCCGACCACGGCCACCTCCTCGCCCTCGCACAGCTTCGCCTCGATGGGCGACGCCCAGTAAGAGACGCCCGCACCCTCGAAGGTCGACGAGATTCGGAATGTCGGGCCGGCGATACCGCGCCCCGGAGGCAACCACCACGGTGCGCGCCCGCACGGCATTGACCGTCGGTGAGTTCGAGGCGCAGGGGATCGCCGGCATGCCGGTCGCGACCGCCGCAATCCAGCCGCGCCACCTCCAGGGGAATGGCGAGCTCGGCGCCGAATTTCTGCGCCTGATTGAAGGCGCGTCCGGCCAGCGCCTGGCCGGAGATGCCGGTCGGGAAGCCGAGATAGTTTTCGATCCGGGCGGACGCCCCGCCTGTCCGCCGAAGGCGCGCTGGTCGAGCACGAGCACCGAAAGACCCTCGGAGGCCGCATAGACCGCGGTTGCGAGTCCGGCGGGGCCAGCGCCGACCACGGCGACGTCGTAGACGGTCTGCGGATCGAGATCGGGTGTGATGCCGAGGCACGCCCCGGCCTCGGCGTTCGTGGGTCGCTTCAGCACCGATCCGTTCGGGCAAACCATCAGTGGCAGTTCGTCCGGCGAGCACGCCCAAACGCTCCACGAACGCGCGCCCATCCTCGTCGGCCGCAGCGTCGAGCACCGCGTAGGGATAGCCGTTGCGGGCGAGGAAGCCCTGCAGCCGCACGAGCTCCGGCGTCGTCCGGCCGGCCGACCAGCACCGAGCCGGCGCCGCCCTCCTGGATCAGCCCGACGCGCCGCAGGATGAAGGCGCGCATGATCACCTCGCCGACATCGGCAGAGCCGATCACGAGCGCGCGCAGGTGGGCGGCGTCGAAGGAAGAGCGCTGCAACCCTGAGACCGGCGCGGCCGGCGGCCAGCGAGGGCGCCCGGCAAGCTGGCTGACCTCGCCGGAAATTTGGCCGACGCCGTGAATCGTAATGGGCGCTTCATGGTCGAGCCCGTCGCGCCGCGCCACCTCGATGGTGCCCTCGAGCACCAGGCCATGCCGGCGCCTGTCGTTCGCCCACCGCGTAAACGACCTCGCCGGGCGCGAAGTGGCGCGCATGGCCGCTGGCGAAGCGCTTCGCCGTCTCGATCTGCGAGCTGTCGAGCACGGGGAACATCTGGTGACGACGGCTCTCCACAAGGCTCATCGCGGATCTCCGCTGGGGACGGTTGTCGGGATCAGTCGCATCAAGGGACGGGCGCCGGCGCAACAGCGTCAGTCTTCGGGTCGATAGCGAGGGCGGCTGCGCCGAGCGTGGCGGGATCGATGGGCCGAGGTGTTTCAACGCGACGGCGCGGCCGGCACGCGCCGGGATTATACGGCCGCGGCTTTCATCCGCAACCGTAGCCGCCCCGCCGCGACGCTACGGCCGACCGTGATCGTATAGGGGGCGTGCTCACATGCGCTGATGCCGGAGTCGCACATGACCGTGACGATCGTTGCGTCCTTGCCCAGCCGCTTCCCCAGTTCGATCGCGGCCACCAGGTTCGCGCCGGTCGGTATCCCCGCGAACAGGGCGTCGGCGCGCGCCAGCTGGCGCGCCATCGCCATGGCCTCCGCGGTCGAAACGGCGGCGATTTCGTCGACGATGGCCGGGTCCCAGAGCGGAACGACAAAGCCTGCGCCAATGCCTTCGATCTTGTGAGCTCCGGTCGTTCCGCCGGAAAGGACGGCGGACTCTTCGGCTCGACTGCGACGATGCGGACGTCCGGTTTGTTGCCGCGCAGCACCTCGGCGACACCGCGAACGCACGCGGCCGTCCCGCGCTCTGCACGAAGGCATCGATCCGACCGCCCGTCTGCGCCCAGATCTCGTTCGCCATCGCATGATAGGCGGTCAATTGATCGCGGTTGTTGAGCTGGTCGGTCCAGAAGGCCCCGTTCGCTCGGCGATCGCGCGCGCGCGCTTCGATCATGCTGCGCGTGAGCGCGGCGTCCATCCGCCGCCGGCGCTGGGCACGATGGTCAGCTCGGCGCCGAGCGCCGCCATGTGATTGCGCTTCTCCAGGCTGAACGCGTCCGGATGTCACGATGCTCAGGGTAGCGCGCGCGCGGCGCAGACGAAGCGCGAGGAAACGCCGGTGCTGCCGCCGGTGTATTCGACGACGCGACCGCTGGGTTTCAGGCGCCCCGTTCCGCTCGCCGGCCTCGATCATGGCCAAGGCCATCGCGGTCCTTCATGCTTCCCGTCGGGTTGACGCTCTCGACTTTGACCAGGATCCGCGCGCAGCCGTCCGGGAGGATGCGCCGGAGCTCTCGAGCAGCGGCGTGCCGCCGATGCGCGCAGGACGGACGCGTCGATCCCCGATTCCCTGCTCGTCGGGCTGATGGTCTGCGCGACGGTCGGCATGTCAACCTCTTGCATGTATCTACATTATATGTATATACATACAATACAGATGGCGCAACGCAAGCAAGCCGCCCGGAGGACGCTGGTCGCCGACGCGCGCAGGCGCCTTCGGACCTGCGCGGGAATGAACGTCCCGCCTGGCTGCCCGCCGGATCACGCGCTTCCTGGAGGCGCGGATGCAGGGGACCGGTCTGAGCCTCGCTCAATTCGGTCTCATGACCCATATCGCGGCGGCCGGCGACGACACGATCAGCGCCCTGGCCGAGCGCGCCGGCCTCGACCAATCACCGCTATCGCGGAACCTGCGCAGCCTCGAACGGGCCGGCCTCGTCGAGATCGCCATGGTCGAGCAGGACCTGCGCCGGCGCGCCGTCTGGCTCACGGAAGCGGGCGCGCAATGTCTGCAAGCGGCGATCCCGGCCTGGCGGCGCGCCCATGCGGCGCTCTGCGGAGGTGATCGAACCGCGCGCTATCCGGAAGATGGCGGCGACGACCGTCGCGCTCGCCGATGTCGTCGACGGCACGAATTCCGCCGACCGTCCGCGCTGAACGCTTACGGCGTTTGCGAAGTATGCCGGCTTGGACGCGCCCGGATTGGGGGTTTTGCGCGTATGCAGGTCGAGGCCCACTCGCGCTCGCCGGAGGGTTCATCAGCGCCAGGAGGGCCGTGTTGCCCGACGGGCCGTCCAGGTCGGGCGCGGGTACGTGAACTCCCAATGCTCTCCGCCTTGCGCATCTTCTGAAGATGGCCGGCCGCCTGGAACTGCGACCAGCTGAGGCGGCTGCTCACGAACTCGCGCGCGGTGCCAAGCGTTCGCCCGCGTAGTCCTGCACTTCGATCTCGTCCATGCGTACGGCGAACATCTGGAGCGCCAGCGGGGGCGGAACGATGTTGTGCTCCAGCGGCTTGTAGTGGCCGCTGTCGGGGCGGATGCCCTTGATGATGCCATGCTCGGCATACATCGTGCCGGCCGCGCTGATGGCGCGGCCGGTGGGTATAGGAGGAATGGAAGATGTTCTTGTGGCCAGGCGTATCAGACCAATGCTTCGTCATGTATGGAACTCGCGCTCCATCGTCATGACGAAGGGACCCCACCCTTGTTCATCGTCGCCTGCTTCCCATCGGTGCCGCGTGCGCAAGATCTCGAAGAAGAAGGGCGCGGTATCGAGCGGCGTGAGATCATCAGGCGCGGCGGCATCGAGGCCGGCGTGATAGAGCCTCGGCCGGCCACTGAACCGCATGCGGTAGAGCTCGAGCTGCATGGCCGTGAAGTACTCGGGCTTTGTCTTTGCCTCTCCATCGGTCTTGGCACCCTCCGGCATGAGCTCGCGTCCGAAGATCTCCTCGATCTGGATGGCGACCATCGGCCGGCTGCACCGAAAGCAGCGTGGACAGCTGCCGGACGGCCGCCTCCGAAGAGCGCGAGCACGGCCGGATAGCGCTCCTTCTTCATGGCCGGCTTTTTCTCGTGGTACGCCTTGATCCAGTAGTTGGCCCCCAGGAAGATCTCGCACAGGATGATCCGCTGCAGGTCGGCGTTCAGGTTCCGGCTATGCAGGTGATAGCGCTCCAGCAGCCAGTCGAGATGCTTCAGGATCTTTGTCTTCGCCGCGCACCGCGAACGTCACGCTGGAGTCGCTCTGGAACTGCTTCCACGGTGGGAATGGCCTTGTAGAAGAAATGTTGCATGTCCGCCCTCCCGGGGGGCTGCCCGACTTTCCCGAACGACGCGCCAGAGGCTGCCCTGTCGGGAGGAGATGCGGCGGCCCCTGCCTGGCTGCTGTCTTACCCGACAGTCTTCCGTCGCAGCGGTGCAATTTCGGTATAATCGGCGAAGGCATCGGGAATTGCTCGTCGATGGAGACCTCGGACAATCGTCGGCGACGGCGGCCCGCTCCTGAGCGGTTCCGCTTCGACGTGGGGAGCGGCACGCTGTGGCGGGGCTCCGGGCGCGTGCCGATACGGGCCAGGACGGCGGCGGTGCTGCGCCATCTGCTCGAACGCCGCGGCGACGATGGTCAGCCGCGACGAGTGCGCCGGGTGGTCTGGGGCAAGCGCCATGGCAGCGAGCACGGGCCGAAGCAGTGCGATGCGGGAATTGCGCTCGCTCTTCTGCGACGCGCCGGCGGCCCCGCGCTACATCGAGACCGTCGGGCAGAGCGGCTATCGCCTGATCGGCGACATCGAATTGATGGCCGGGGCCGGCCATGAAAGGGACGGCAGGGCGCCGGCCCCGTTCGCCGCGGGAACAGCGCTCTGCGTCGGCCGCGAGCCGGAGCTGGAGGTTATGGACGCCGGCCTGGCGGGCGCCCGGCGCGGCGAACGGCAGGTTCTGTTCATCGCCGGCGAGCCCGGCATCGGCAAGACCACGCTCATCGACGCCTTTTGCCGGGCCGCTTCGACGGGCGCGCGGGACCTGTGGGTTGCCCGCGGCCAATGCGTGCCGCATGACGGGCCGGGCGAGGCCTACGGGCCGCTGCTGACGGCTGCGGAACAGTTGGCCACCGGGCCGGTGCGAACGCTGTTCGTCGACCTCGTTCGCCGGTCGCGCCGCGGCTGCTCGACGCAGATGCCGGCGGTCTTCGATCGCCGGGAAATGCTGGAGAAGCAGGTCGAGGCCGCGGGCGGCAGGCCCGAGCAGGCGCTGCGCGAGTTCATCCACGTCTTCGAGCGGTTGAGCCGGCATCTGCCGGGGATCGTCGTTATCGAGGACGCCCATTGGGCGGACACCAGTACCTGCAACTGGATTTCCCGCCTGGGCCTTGGAGCGGGCGCCGGCGAACCTCGCTGCTCGTCGTCTCAGCTACCGGCCGGGCGGCACGGCCGATCGCGGTCATGCGGCGCGGCAGATGCTGGCCGGAGTGCGGCGAGCGCCGGGATTTCGCACGCTCGAGCTGTCCGGGGCTGACGACCGACGCCCTGGCGCGCTATCTCGATATCCGCTTCCCGGAGAACGCCTTCTCCGCCGACGTGGCGAGCGTCCTGCAGGAGCGCACCGAGGGTCATGCGCTGTTCGTCGCCGGCATGATCGAGGACTGGCTGGCGCGGGGATCCTGTCCCGGCGCGCCGGCGGGTGGGGGCTGACGAGATCTTGCCGCCGAGCTGGCGGCCACGCTCCCGACCGAACCTGCATGAGCTGATCGATCGTCAGCTGTCGCAGATTGCCGACGACGAGCGGCGACTGCTCGAGCTCGCCAGCGCCGCCGGCCTGGAATTCTCGGCCGCCGCCTCGCCGAGTCGGCGGACCGCGTCGACGCGGTCGAGCGGCAATGCGAGTTCCTGGTCGAACGCCAGCTCCTGTTGCGTCGACCCGAGCTCATGCGCTGGCCGGACGGCACCGATGCGACCGGCTACGGCTTTCCGCCACGCGCTCTATCGCCACGCCATCTACGAGACCATACCGGCAACCTCCAGGCGCAGGCTGCATCTGCGGATCGGCCTTCGCCTGCGAGCAGGGCCACGGTAGAACGGGCGAACGAGATCGCGGCGGTCCTCGAGCAATCATTTCGCGCTCGGCGGCGACGATCGCCGCGCGGCGCTCTACTGGACGGAAAGCCGCCGAGACCGCGCTGCTGCGCGGCGCCGCGCGGGAGGCGCAGGCGTGGCTGCGCGCCCTGTCGCACATCGCGCGCTGGCGGCCGGGCCGCGCGCGCGGACGCCAGGAGATCCGCGCGCAGACCTCTCTCGGCGCGGCGCACAACTCTTGTCGACGGATCTCGCCTCGCCGCCGGCCGCCGCCGCCTTCGAGCGCGCCTACGTCCTGTCGCGACGGGTGGCCGATTCTGAGACGCTGATCCCGATCCTGACCGGGCTGTTCAACTACCGCACCATGACGAACGATACGAAAGCGGCCAAGCGGCTCGCCGCGCGCATTCTTCGCTCGCCCAGGAAAGTGCGCGCCCGCCTACGCGATGGACGGGTACAACACGGTCGGCTACACGCACTGGAAGCTCGGCCGATACGCGGCGGCGCTGCCCTATGTCGCGAAGGTGGCATCGGCCGCCTATCGCGTGCGGCGCCACGGCTCGCTGTCGATCGTGTTCGGCGAGGATCCGGAATCGCCTGCCGCTACTACGCGGCCGTCACCTGCATCATGCGGGCAGACGCCGCCGCCGCCGAACGGCATCTTGCGGCCGGAATGGCGATCGCCCGCGCCATCAAGCAGCCCTTCGCGGTCGCCGAAATGCTGTGGTCGCATTGCGTGGTTGCGCACGAATGCGGCGATGCCCCGCTGCTCGAACGATGGGCGCTCGAGATCCTCAGCACCTGCGAGGAAGGCGGCATCGACTACTGGCGCCGGCCCAGCCGCGCCTTCGCCGGCTGGGCGCGCCGCCGCGCGCGGCGACGCGCGGCGGCCTCGAGCGGATGGGCGCGGTGCTGCAGGAGTGGCGCGACATCGCCATGTTCGAAAGCATGCACTACATGCTCGCCCTCTACGCGGAGATCTGCATGAAGCACGGCCGGCCGGCGCCCGCGGGCGAGGCCCTGGCGGAAGCGTTGGCGCTCGTGCGCAAGACCGGCGAATGCTGGTTCGAGGCGGAACTGCATCGGCTGCGCGGCGAACTGGCGTTGCGGTCGGATCTCGTCGGGAAGGTCGGCAAATCCGGCGGCATCGACCTGCTTCCGTCAGGCGGCACGCGTCGCGCGGCGCCAAGGCGCGCGCCTGCTCGAGCTGCGCGCGCTGGTCAGTCTCGCCGACGAGCGCGCGGCGCGAGGCAAGCATGCGGAGGCCGTCCGCATCCTCGCGCCTCTGCGCCCAATCTTCGAGCGCAGCACGAGGCTGCCCGCCGCGACCGCGGCTCAGACGATCTTCGCGCCGCTCGCGTGAGGTTCTCGCAAGCGCATCACGCATCGGACAATAGCTTCGAGCAACGTCCCCGCTCTCATGCGCGCGCGGTTGCGTCAAGATGCCGGCGCGTCGGCGTCGTGGCGCGGGCCTTCAGGTCGAAAGCGAGAATGGCGGCGCCGAGCGCGGCGGCCAGGACCGAGCCGACGAGGCACGCCGATCTTGGCGATCGCCGATTCGGGGCCTCCCGGAAAGGCCTGGTCCGCCATCAGCAGCGCCACCGTGTCGCCGATGCCGCACAGGCAGGCGGCGCCGATGAAATTGCGCAGCGTGACTGCCGTCGGGCGCCGTGGCCACGCGCCTTGATCGCAAGCAGCGACGCCAGCGACACGCCCAGGGGCTTGCCGATCACGAGCCCCAGGATGACGCCCCACAGGATCGAACCGGCGCCCGGCGACGAGAGGTCGACCGCGAGGCTGACTCCCGTCGCCGAGAAGGCGAAGAGCGGCAGGATCGCATGGGCGGCCCAAGGCGCCACCGCCCGCTCGATGCGGTCGGCCGGCGACAGCAGCCGGTCGCTGGCGGCCGAAAGCTGGCGGCTCGCCCAATCCCAGATCGGCTCCTGCTCGATGCGGCGCTTCTCGTCCTCGGCCTGCTTCGCCTCGGTCTCGACATGCTCGAGCGCCGCCAGCGCCGTCGCCGCCTGCGCGAGCAAAGGCCCGCCGCCGGCGCCGGCCGGGTCGGCAGGAAGGCGGCCAGGAAGACGCCCGCGAGGGCGGCATGAACGCCTGCCGCATGCAGCGAGAGCCAGAGCGCGATGGTGATCACGGCATAGGGCCAGCCCGCATAGACGCGCCAGCGGTTGAGCGCTGAACAGCAGCGCGACCGCGGCCGCGCTGGCGAGCAGCCAGATCGCCTCGAAGCGCGTGCGGATAGAAGATGGCCAGCGTCAGCATCGACAGGATGTCGTCGACCACCGCGAGCGCCGCCACGAACACCCGCAAGCCCCACGGGAACGCGCTCGCCCAGCAGCGCCGGAATGCCGAGCGCGAAGGCGATGTCGCGTCGCGGTCGGCACCGACCAGCCGGGCGCGGTCGGCCCGGGTTCAGCGCCAGATAGATCGCCGCCGGCGCCAGGCAGCCGCCCACGGCGGCAATGACGGGCAACAGCGCCGCCCGCCAGCATCGGCGAGAGCGCCTGCCGTCATCTCGCGGCGGATCTCGAGCCCGACCAGCAGGAAGAAGAATGCCAGCAGGCCCTCGGAGAACCACGCGCCCACGGTCAAGGTCAGCAGCCCGCCCGGCGGGCCGATGCTGAACGAGGATTCGATGAGCAGCCGGTAGTAGGGGCGCCAGCGCCGTGTTGGCGCACAGCAGCGCCGCGACGGCGGCGAGAATCAACACCAGGCCGCCCGAGGCCGGCAGGCTGGCGAACACGCCGCGCCGGAGCGCTTGACCACGCGTGCCCGACCGGACGCTCCAGCGCCTCCAGCATCGGAGTAGAAATCCCAGGCGCCGTCGTAGCGGATGCCGTCGACGAAGAGCGTCGGCGTCCCCGTCACGCCGTTGCGCTGGCCCTCGGCCAGATCCTCGTCGACGCGCCGCCGCGTCTTCGTCGCTGTCGAGATCGCGCTGGAAGCGCTCCATATCGAGCCCGAGCGCGCGCCGCGATGTCCAGCACCTGCTCTTCGCTGAGCGGCGGCTCCTGCTCCATAGAGCCGGTCATGCATCTCCCAGAAGCGCCCTGCGCGCGGCGGCCTCGGCGGCGCGGGCGATGAAGGTCGCGCCGGGATGGGCGCGCTCGTTGGGAAAGTGACGGAAGACATAGACGAGCCGCTCGCCGAGGGCTTGGCGCAGCCGGTCGAGCACGAGCGCAGGCGGCGGCAATAGGGACAGTGATAGTCGCCATAGACCACGACGCTGACGAGGCCGTCGGCGGCGCGCCCGCCGCGCACATGATCCCGCCCGGGATCGATAGGCCGCAGAAGCCTGAAAGCGATCCGCCGCCGCCCCGCTTTCGTCCGCCATCGTTCCGTCGCCCCGATCGCAATCCTTACGCCTGCAGCCTACGGCATACGACGACCGTCCGGCCTGGACAAACCGCGAGTCGCAGCGCTCACCACCGCCGGTGCCTTGTCGCGAACGTGAGACGGGCGCACGATGCGTCGCGGTACTCAAGCCGGCTGCGAACATCGATGGCATCGATGGCGTCGCGGCCCGGGCGGCTATCGGTGACATCCTCATCGGCTCTGGAATCGATTCTGATGCGCGATCGCGTCGATGCGTGATCGCCGGAGCTCGCCGCGGTCGCGAGCCTCGCCTGGGCCTACACGCTGGCGGGCGTCGGCATGGGCATGAACGCGTTCGAAATGACCGCCATGAGGCCATGCGGGGTCGTCTCGGCTGCTCCTGCTCCCTGGTCCCCGCCCGCGCGCTTGCGGTCTTCCTGATGTGGTTTCGTCATGATGATCGCCATGATGCTGCCGAGTGCCGCGCCGATGGTGCTGCTGTTCACTGCTATCACCCGCAAGCGCCAGACGCAGCGGAGATCGGAAATCGGGGCGGCCGTCTTTGCCGCCGGCTATCTCGCGATCTGGGGCATTTTCAGCGCCGGCGCCGCGTCGGCGCCAGTGGGCATTCGAGATGAGCCGATTGCTGACTCCCTATGATGCAGTCGACCAGCGCGCTGTTCGATGGCCTGCCTGCTCGTGGCGGCGGGCATCTACCAGCTGACGCCGCTCAAGCAGGCCTGCCTGGGGCGATGTCGCCAGCCCGTGAGCTTCATTGCACAATTCTGGCGAAGCGGGACGGGCGGCGCCTTCCGCATGGGCGTCGCGCATGGTACCTTTGCCTCGGCTGCTGCTGGTTCCTGATGGCGCTGCTGTTCTTCGGTGGCGTGATGAACCTCTACTGGATCGCTGGCATCGCCACCTATGTGCTGGCTGAGAAACTCATGCCGCACCAGCGATGGCTGAGCCACGCCGCGGGTTGGGGCGCTGATCGTGCTTGGCGCGGCGATCCTGGCGAGAGCGATGTGAGAGACGCAGCAGCACGGTCAAACGAAGGAAGTTCACTGGACAGGAGGAATCGTCATCGACCGAATGGAACTTCACGGACTGGAATTCGGCAACTGCAACTGCGCGTTATTCCTGCCCCTGCCAGTTCAACGCGCTGCCGACGGACGGCACCTGCCGGGCGGTCGGCTTCTTCAGAGTCGACAAGGGACATTTCGGAAGACCCGTCTCGACGGCCTGAAGATGGCATTTGCCGTGAGATGGCCGCGTGCCGTTCACCAGGGGCAGGGGCAGATGCAGCCGATCATCGACGCTCGAGGCGGATACCGATCAGCGGCAAGGCGCTGCTCAGCATCATGACCGGAAAAGAGACCGATGAAATGGCGACCTTCTTCGCTGTCTACACGGCCATGTGCGAGAAAGGTCCACGATCCCGTCTATTCCGAGATCAGAATCGATGCGGACATGAAGGCCCGCTCGGCCAAATGCGAGGCCGTGGGCGCCGCATCAGGGCAGGGCAGCCGATCCTCAATCCGGTCACCGGAAGGAGCACCGCGTCGGCATCGTGCTGCCGAACGGATTCTGAGTACACGCAGAACGAGGTCGGGCGCGGCTGGTCAGAGTCTTCCGGCGCGGTGGCATTCAAGCTCGAGGACAGCTACGCCCATTGGTGCGAGCTGCATCTGAACCAGCATGGCGTGATCCGATAGAAAGGCATCGGCCTGGATTTTCCGGGTCGGGGGTGGCCGGAGGTCTGCGCGCGGCAACATCGAAATACCCCGACGGTGCGCTGCGTCGAAGGTGCGGGCGCAAATCCCAGTCACGCCAATCAGTCGTCGGCGTCAAATCACCGCTTCTAGAAAATTCCTCCCAACGCGCTCCTTCTTGCGGGTCGTGATGATCGTCGTCTGGCCTTCCGGTTGCGCCGTGCCCCAGAGCACGAGGCGCGAAATCAGGAGCCTGGTCGCGCTCGACCTGGGCCGCGGTCTCCGTATCGATCTGGGCGCGGATGCCGGGATCGATGCCGGCCGCGCCGGCGTTCTGCAGCAGCGCCACCTCGCCCGCCGACTGCGCCAGTTCGTTCGCGGCATCGCCGGTCGCCGGCGCCGTTCCGCCGCTGTTGGCGGAAAGCGGCGTCTGCGGCTGCGCGGCGGTCGTGCCCTCCTGCGGACTCGGGGCGCCCGGCGCGGGCGGCCGGCACGTTATAGTCCGGCGGCACGGTAAGCGGCATGTGCGCCACCGACTGGAATTGGTCGGGCGAACCCTGGGTCATGCCCAGGGGCTGCGGCTTCTCATTGCACCCGCCGAGCGCGAGCGCCGCACCGATTGCCACCAGACACATCCACGCGTTGGACCGCATGACAACCTCCTCGTTCGAGGCCTTCCTAGCCGTCTTCGCCCGCCAAACAACCCGTCGATCGCCAGCATGGCGACGCCCACCGTGATCGGCGGATCCGCCAGATTGAAGGCGGCGAAATGATACTCCCGCTCGGCACTCGGTTCCAATCCTGCTTTGTTCCGCCCGGCGCTCAGCGATTGTCGTGTCTTGAGTCGGTTCCAACTTAGGGTGTGTAATTTTGAACAGCGAGCACCTAGGAAGTCGCTGTCATTGGGGCCTCACCGAATCAGCGATCGCGATGAATCTTGTTGGTCTCCGCTTGAAGTGCGTCTCGGCAGACATAGCCAGTTCTGCGGGAGTGACGAAGCCGCTCATTGGACCAAAGTCCAATTGCCTCCTCTCATGCCGTGCAGCGCAGTCGCCGGAATGCGTATGGAAGAATTGCGGGTTGGCGCGAGATTGACTCGACGCCGGTAGACCGCGATTGATGCGAAATGCCGACTTCGGCGTGCGCCACTCCGACAGGGCACCACGCGTCGAGGCTCAAAAAAAGAAAAGTCTGCTACCGCCAGCGTAGCATCAACTACTCACTGAGGATGCCAGCGAACGGGCATTCGTGTTTTCCGTGAGGCGTCGGTGCTGGACATTGCGGATGTCGCTGCGCAGGCGCCGCCGCCGCAGCTTCGCGCCGATAAGGAGAAGAGATAATGACATTCCGGCGCTGTGCCGCACGGCCGTATGCCGGGCGCATGGCTGCACGATGTTCGGTTTCGGATTCGTGTGTGCGCAGACCTCGACGGCCTGCAGACGTGTGTGGCTGCCGCGGCCGGCTGCAGGGCGGTTGTCCTAGCGAACTGCCAGGACGCCGATTTGGAATCGAAGCACGGGCGAGGTCGCGTGCGAGGGCTGCCATGCCGTCTGCAAGAGTGGGAAAACCGCGCAGGTAAGGCCTTGCCACGATCAACTTGGCAGGAGCTGCGGAGATCTCCGACGGCCGTGTAAGGCGGAGATCGAGTAACAAACATAAGACATGCTAGAGCGCAGCGAGTGGCGGCTCGCAGCTTGCACGACGCGGACAGCCGACGACGACTGCTCGCGATGCAGCGTGCGGGGGTGATTGCAACAGACGCGATGGCGGTGCCGCTGAGCAAAGGATCGCAGGAGTCCCCTTCGGATCCTGCATCGGAAAAAATACCCGGAAGCCCAACGAGTTTCGCGGGGACATGGGAGTGGGTTCAATTGGTCGAGCGCGATCGCTGGTATGGCGACAATCGCTCGCGATGGGAACTCGGCGTCCTCGGGCCGTCGGAAGCCCGTGGCCAGGGAGACGCTCGACCCGGGCGGTGCGCAGGCGCAAAGCCAACCGCCGCCGCCTGCGCCGGTTCCATCCCCCTGGTCATTCCCGCGTCAGCCCCTACATGTGGTTTGCCGGCGTCAGCGGTGATGTCGGCGTGAATTCAGATCTGCCTACGGTCGATGTCGATGTGGATTTCAGCGAGATATTCAAGGCCATCGACTGGTTCCCGCCGCCGGTCATGCTGGCTGGCGAGGTGCGCTACGGGCGCTTCGCCTTCCTCAGCGACCTGATGTTTCTGGGGCTGGAGGCGGACGATTCAAAGACGCGCGGCCCGGTGTCCGTGAAGGGCGAGCTGGATATGGACATGGTGATCTGGACCTTCGGGGCTCCTTCCGGGCCGTCGAGTATGGTCCCGCGACGCTGGACCTGCTGGCCGGGCGGGCGGCTCTGGAACGTGGACGCGACGGCCAAGTTCTCAGGTCCCTTCGCTGGCGCGGCAACGCAGCGGAAGCGAGACCTGGGTCGATCCGATCATCAGCCTCTCCGGCCGGGTCGAGCTGGGCAGCGGGTTCGCGCTCCAGGCCGAGGGCGACGTCGGCGGCTTCGGGCTCGTCTCCGACATCGATTGGCAGGTGCTGGGCACGCTTCAGTATCAGGTCGCCGATCCGTTACGCTGGACGCCGGCTATCGCTACCTCGCCGTCGACTACAAGAATGGCGGGTTCAAATTCGATATGGCGCTGTCCGGACCGATCATCGGCGCAAGCATTCGCTTCTGACCGAGCCGGCGCGGTTGCGCGCAAAGCGCTGCGGTCTGGAGATGGTCGGTCGAGCCGAGAAGAAAACGATGCACCAAACGCGTCGAGACGATCAAAGGGAGGCTTCCGTGGAATAAGCTGGTCCTGATCTCGGCTCGCCCCGCCGGCCGTCGGCCGGTGGGCGGCTGTCAATCATGCCGACGGCGGCGACGATCCTGTTCGCCGTGCCCCGCGCTCAGGCGCAGGACGATGCACCGAAGATCCTGAAGGCCATGTCCGACTATGTGGCGAGCCAGAAGACCATTTCGGCTGACCTTCGATCTCGGACATCGAGGTGATCACGTCGGACCTGCAGAAGATCCAGATTCGCCAGTTCGGGCAAATTCCTGCTCAGCCGGCCGGACAAGCTGCGCGCCAGCCGGACCGGCGGCTATGCCGACGTCGAACTGATCTACGATGGCAAGACCCTCACGGTATACGACAAGTACCACAAATCCTTCGTGCAGGCGGATGCGCCCGGTTCGGTCGATCAACTGGTCGATCGGATGAGAAATGAGTTTGGCGTCGAGGCGCCGGGCGCCGATCTGCTGCTGTCGGGCGTGTATGACGTTCTGATCGAAGGACGTGGTTCGATGCCAGCAACATCGGCCGCGGCGTCATCGACGGCGTCGAGTGCGAGCATACTCGCCTTCCGCAATCGCGGACACCGATTGGCAGCTCTGGGTCGAGGTCGGTCGCATCCGATCCCGCACAGTATACGTCATCACCAGCGGAGGCCATTGCCGGCGCACCGCAGTACACGCTGCGTATCACGGATTGGAAATCGGACGCGCAGGTCGCCGCGGATGCGTTTGCGTTCAAGCAGCCGGACGGATCGCGAAGAAAGTCGAGATGGGCGCTCTCTCGCCAGCCTCGACATGAAGTCCCGCCGGGAAGCATGACAGGAGAAACCAACCGACTCGCTCGATGCATCGGTTGTTGCGCACGGCCTTGGCGACCCGTCGCCGGCCTCGCTGTGTCTGTTCGGGAGACGAAACGCTGTCGCTGAAGCACCCGGAGTCCTGGGTCACCAAGGCCCAGGCGCGATCATCAGGCGCCCTCTGACTCCGTTGAGCTACGCCGGCGTCGCGCGCCGGACGACGCGCCGGGCCTACTGGGGCGTCTGGAGCGTATGGTCCGCCGTACTACTACGGAGCTCCGGTCTACTGTAGCTCCTCCGATCTACGTAGCCCCGCGCCCCGCCTGCTACCAGGTCGTGAACGTCTACGGCCAGATCACCTACCAATGTCCGTGATAGGCAAGTCTTTGAACGATGAACCCAGGGGTGGAGGGCGTTATGAAACTCAAGGCGAGTCCCGGATCAAATCCGGGTAGTGGCCCAGATGGTGAAACTTTCAACCATTCTTGCTTAATACGTAAC
>ERZ1370068.1024-contig-10935_pt1 | contig 34317 bp, 53 predicted proteins | sample MGYA00561227_ERZ1370068 | MGnify/ENA primary metagenome ERZ1370068 (study PRJEB38410, sample SAMEA6850437) | metagenome | study: Metagenomic assessment of the ecological functions of the soil: analysis of the soil microbiota associated with the...
TATTACGTATTGCTTCGCCCTGACGCACATAGATCGCAAAGCGCATCCGGTATGGCGACGCGACCGCGTGATGCTCGTAGTTGACCAGAATGACTTCGTCGCCCGGCGTTGCATCAGTAAGACTGACGCGGCAAGGGCATGGACCGTCCGCGATTTTCCTTAACGCGCCCTGCGCCGCCAGCTCTGCCTCCGAAAGCGCGAAGAGGTGCGAAAATTGTCCGGCCTCAAGGCCGCGAATGCGGAAGCTCATGGGTGACCTCCATTGCTAGATCATGCTCAAGCCATATGGAGGACAATGCGTGATATGGGGGCACGGACACCCGATTTCCCCACCCGATATCTGACGAGGGTGCAGCCCCGGCAGAGCGGCCTGTCCGTTTCTTGGCACTTAACGGAAATCGACTTGGTGCGCTGCACATGTCTGCTTTTGACCCAAAGCGGACATTCGCCTTGGCCTGCTAATGATGCGTGATAATTCGCTAATGCGCTATCGTTTCATGGGCTGAACGGGCTTCCAAAAGGGAGTTCCCGCAATGTGTGACTACAGCCTCCAACACGTCAGGTCGCGGCCGGCGAAGGGTTGGCGACAAACTCACCACACGTGACTTTGGTACCTGCACACGCGGGTTCGCTGCGGCGGAAGATGTTGGAGTGGCGGTTTGCGTTCTTCCAGGAACTGAGCTTGCGTTTTCCAGCGCCGGTGACAGTTACAGATTCCCGTTTCATCGTAGGGTGGAAGGTGGAAAAACTAGGTCACGCGACGGCAATCTTCCGACAAGTGAATAAGAACGAACCGATGAAGCACCATGATGCGCTCTGAATTTCCGGATGGGCGCATTGTTCTCCTGACACGACTAAGTGAGGGTCAGGAGGCAACGGTGCTTCAGTTGCCTGCGCAGCCAACGACCGCTGCCGAAGCAATTGCCCAGAAGCGCATCGCCTACGTCGGCTGACAGTTCGCAGCCTACACCCGGAACGCAAGAGCGCCTGTCATGGCCGGCGTCAAAGTTACATGTGTCTGTGGCGCGATCTACGAGGTGATTGAAACTAAAGGTCCCTCTAGAGAAGCGCGGCCCTTAAGTGCGTCTTATGCGACAGGGAATTATTCGCATGGGATGGTGACAACGTTGGCCAATTGCATCTGGTCTGGCGTCCTGACGAGGACCGAGAGTAGTAGCTAACTAACCTGAAGACCGGGCGCGAGGTCCGCTTATTGGTACTTAGCGGACGTCGGCTTGTGCGCTGCAAATGTCTGCTTTTGACCCAAAGCGGGCATACTGCAAGCGCTTAGACGATGAAGCCAGCGATGCCACGCGCAGGGTTTGTCGTACATGATCAAATTTAGCGTGAGGAATTTCGCTGCATCATTGGCCTACCTCGGCATTATTTGCTGCGCGGCATTGTCATTGCTGTTTTTTCCCGGATTAGCTCTCGCCCGCGACCTCGATGGAAAATATGCAAACTCGCCGCTCAAGCGGTGGTTCGACAGCCTCGCAAGCCGGAGAGGGCTTTTGCTGCTCGGTCGCTGATGGCCAGAGCGTCGAGGATGTGGATTGGGATACGAAGGACGGCAAATATCGAGTGCGACTTGACAGCCAATGGATCGAGGTGCCGCCCGATGCGCTGGTAACTGCACCAAACAAATTTGGGCTCGCCGTGGTATGGCCATACAAGGACTATGAAGGCAGGACACAGATCAGGTGCTTTATTCCCGGAGCGGGCGGGTAACGATCTGATACGCGAATGTCCGGGCTTTTGGGGTAAAGCAGACATAGTTCTCGCATCGCAAAATGTCTGCTTATGGCCCAAAGCGGACATCGGCTTTTGCGAACACCCTACCTACAGTTTCACGCGGAGGCCGCGACATCAGTTCTTGAACGGCGCACCCGGGCTAGAGCGTGCGTGGATCGGTCAGGTCTCAGGAACGCGGTACTTCTCGGATGTATCGAAGAACGTTCCGAAGGTGTGGTAGCGCGTGTCGAACATCGGGTTTTGAACCAGCGCGAACGCTTCGAAGTGCCTTCTGAGATCTGGTACGTCGTGTGCAGATTAAGCACCCAATAAGGGGGCAACTCCCGGATTTTGGTTGACTGGTCGCCGGCGAGATATTGCCCAGGCTGAAGGCGATGAGATCGGCGCCCACTTTCCACCCGAGAGACTCGCGGTTCCGGCGGCGGCTTTGAAACGGTGCTGCGTGGATTGACGGTGGCAAGTGTGATCGCCGGGCTGGACGTGAATAAGACCATCAGCGTCAGCAAATGGGTTGTTGGGCGATGACAGGGTTATGGCATCGCGGAATGTGGCGTTGATGAAGCTGTAGCCCGCAAACAGCTTCCATTTGTCGTCGTCGTAGTAAATCGCTGCTTCCAGACCCGCGGCGCGCCCCCGACGTTCTGGAAAAGCCGCGTCCCGTGATCGTGCTCGGTACATTTAGGATGTCGTTTTGCGTCGGTGAGATAGGCGCCGATATTCCAGGTCAGCGTGCGTTTGTCTCCCAGGTTGTGACGGCCACGAAAGCCGGCTTCCCAGGTCCGCCCGACCACCCGCGTGGAGCGGCGGATCGGACACCAGGAAAGTATCAAGCAAGCAGGGCCTCGTCGGACTCGGCGCAGCCCAGTTCCGATCGGGGTGGGCGCGCGGTTCGATCCCGAAATATCCGGCGTAAGCAGTGATCTGGGGTGTGATCTGGTAAGCCGCCCTGATAACGGGATTGAACCGCTGAAAGTTGCCCGTAAGCCGCCCAACGCCGTGCCGAGCTGGTCGTCAAGTTGGATGTTTGCAATGCGTTGAACCGACCGCCTGCGTGGTCACCGACAGCTGGCGTGTGACAGTCGCAAGGTGTCGGTTACGTAGAGGCCGGTGTAGGTGCTGCGTGTGATGACATTGACTGGCGCAACATCACCGTCGGGGCTGATTGATGCAATGACCTCCCGTGCCGGTGACGGAAGTTAGGTCGCCCCCACGGTGCCAAGCCTGCTCGCGGCCTGGAAATTGGCGCGGCTCGCGGTCGATGCTCGCGCCGACGACGAAGTGATTTTGGCGTCCCCAGACTCTCGTTGGTGCTGGCCACCCAGTGCCGGAGGCACCATAGGCGTTAGCGCTGGTCTGGGCGGCTGATCGACGGAGCCGGCCGCACTGGGCGCATTGAGGATTGTAGTCGGGGATGCCGCCGCCATTCATGCGGGCTGGTCACCAAGGCAAAGCGGATCGCCGGGTCGAGGCTGCATTCCCTCCACGTCGTGCTGGTATTGCCGTCGACATGTTTCTGGCGGAAACCACGGTAGTAGGCGTTCGCCTTGATATTCAGCGTGTCGCTGAAGTTGTGGCTGCCGACCGCGTTCACAAAGTTCAAGCGATTGTTGTAGGTCTGCGGCGTGGTGTAAATCGCGCTCCAGCGCTGATCGAGGAGCCGGATGGGTGCCGCCGCAGGCGGCACCGAAGGTGTTTTGAGCCCCCGTGTAGTTGACGTGGAATTCCGATGTGTCAGGCGCCGATATCCGCGAAGACACGCCGCAACTTTGACTGTGACTGGTCGCGCCAACCGTCATCGTTGAGAGCATCGAAGCCGCCACATAGGCCGCAACGTTGCCGAATTGCTGCCCCGGATTGCATGGTGACCGCGCGCGGCGACCGGAAAGAACCGCCACGTAACTCCGCCTCGCTGCCCTGGTAGTTGAAGCCGTTTTTCATCTGATGGAAATCGCGCCGCCCAAGGCGTTCAGGCCGTAGGTCGGATCGTTCGGCACGACATCCAGGCGATGGACCGCGCATAGCTCGGTATGAAGTCCCAGTTCACAGTGTCACCGAACACCCTCGTTGACGCGTACACCGTTCTGGTAGACGGCGAGACCCTGCGGGTGTCCTGACGGTGGGCGAGGCGAGAAAGCCCTGAAACTGCACATCCGGCTGAAACGGACTCACCGCGGTGTCGTTGTTGAACACGCTTGGTACGCGTTGAAGCAGGCTGTCGGGCACGCTGTTCGACTTTGGCGTGACTCAAAGTCTTGCGGCGTCAATGTCTGGGTGTTGGCAGGCACCTTGTCGCGGGTCGATGCTGGTGATGTCGATTGGCCCGCCTCCGGACGATGGCGCCGTCGACAGTGGCGTGGTTCCGATGACATCGATCGGAGGCAGGTGCACGGTCGCCTGGGCAGAAGCACTGCGGGGCCACAATCGCAGTCACCACGAAGTGCCGCACCGGCAGCCATCGCAAACGCAACCACGACCTTCGCCACGTGTTACCCCGTATATCCGTCGTCGGATCCAGCCTAAAAGTCTCGCTGGAAGCGTCTCGGGGAACAACTGGCAATTCTAACGATGTTTTGGCAATCAGGCGCGCGCTACTTTGCGTCACAGGGTGGCCTACGTCGATCCCGAAACATACCGCCCGGCGCGTTCGTGCCGGGCGAGCGATCGCCATTTCCGGAGACACGCCACAGGCGGGAATGCGATCGTCAGTTGTGGTATAATAGCGCATAAAGAGGCAAACTGCGGCATGGAACCATTTGGCAGAAGATTTCACGATAGCGCCTGGTGCCAAGCCTCGGCTGCCGCGCGGCGTGCGGCTCACGCACAGCGAGGCGCAGGGCGGTTGGGTGCTGCTTGCGCCGGAACGTATCTTTAAGGCCGATGCCATTGCGTTTGAGATTCTGAGGCGATGCACAGGCGAGGCGACGTTCGATGCCCTCGTCGACGATCTGGCGCGGACTTTCGACGCTCCGCGCGAACGCATCCACGCCGATGTGACGAAGCTGTTGGCCAGCCTCGCCGAAAAAAGCTGCTGGAGTTGTAACGTGGCTCAAGCCCGTAACCGGACAAAGCCGCTTGGCCTGCTCGCTGAACTGACGCATCGCTGTCCGCTAGGCTGTCCCTATTGTTCGAATCCGTTGACGCTTGAGCGACGCGAGGACGAACTGGATACCGCGACCTGGGCGAGGGTGTGTCTTGAGGCGGCGGAGCTGGGCGTGTTGCAGGTTCATCTATCCGGCGGCGAGCCTGGCTCGCGGCGCGATTTGGTCGAGATCGCCGCTTCGGCGCGCGGGGCCGGACTCTATACCAACCTCATCACGTCGGGTGTCGGCATCACCGCTCGAACGATGCGCGACTTGTGGGAGGCTGGACTTGATCATGTCCAGCTCTCGATCCAAGATCTGGATGCCGTTTCGGCGGATCATATCGCCGGCTACAAGGGCGCGTTCCAACGCAAGCACGCGCTCGCGACCGAAGCGGTGCGGCTCGGGCTGATGCTGACCATCAATTTTGTCGTGCACCGCGCCAATGTCGACCGCATCATCGAAATGGTCGATCTCGCGCTGGCTCTCAAGGCCAGCCGAATCGAGATTGCCCATGTGCAGTACTACGGCTGGGCGCTCAAGAACCGCTCGGCGCTGATGCCAACGCGCGAGCAGGTCGATCGCGCGGTCACGTCCGTCGAGGATCTCCGTCGCAAACATCAAGGCCGCATCGTGATTGATGCCGTACTGCCTGACTATCACGCACGATTTCCCAAGCCTTGCGTCGGCGGCTGGGGACGACGCTCGCTCAATGTGACGCCATCCGGCAAGGTGCTGCCGTGTCACGCCGCGGAATCGATCCCGGATCTTGAGTTCTGGAATGTCCGCGATCGTTCGCTGGCGGATATCTGGGCATCGTCTCCCGCCTTCAATGCTTTTCGCGGTACGGCCTACCTGCCGGAACCTTGCGCCAGCTGCGAGCGGCGCGAGATCGATTTCGGGGGCTGCCGCTGTCAGGCCTTTCTGCTAACTGGCGATGGACGAGCGAGCCAGACCCGGTGTGTCATCTGTCACCCGACCATGATCTGGTTGGCGAAGGCGGCCGAAATTCACACGGATGCGCCGTACCATTATCGCCGCTGAGCACTTCACTTTCCCGTCGACATTCTCTTCGAACCGCGGTTTGCGGGCCGCGCGCGCCTTGCTCGCAAGCGCGGTCATGTCGAGCGTGCAGGAATTGTCCTTGCTGTAGACGTTGGTTGTACGATCACCGTCGCTCAAGCCCCAGGCGCCGGCGTGATCGACGCCGCGCCGGGCGCGTAAACGAGCCGTTTCGCGTAGGCTGAAATCTCGACGCCGACGTTGGCGGCGCTTTCGCCTGCAATGTCATGGTTGTCGCCCTCAAGGTAGAGCGGGACTTTTCCCGGCACGATGAACAGCTCGGCGTTGGTACCCCGCCCAAGAGAAGCCTTCGCCCGGCGTGATGGCGCGCCGCCACATCACATCGGAGCCCAGCACGCCGAACATCGGATTGCCGGCCCCCGCGGCAAGCGTCGCGGCGGTGGCGATCAGGGTGAATGGCGAGCGCTCACGCCGGCTAAAGCAGGGCCGGCTGTCTGGTCGATCTCCCCGCCGGTGAGCACCACTGCCTCAATCGGGCTGGCGCGGATGCTGCCGCGCGGATGGGCTGCCGATTATTCTGGATCTGCGCGCGTAGATCGGGCGAGGCGTTGATGAGTGTCCAACGTTCGCCATCGCCCGAGATGGCGAGGCTGGCCAGTGTGCGCGTACGCACACGCTTGCTCGCCGGCCCCGGCGATCCGGCACACATTACAATTGCAGTTTCTGCGGAACGCCGCCACCCGCCGCCGCACCGAGTAGGATGCCGGTCAGGCCCATCGAATTGGAAACCTAAGCGAAATCAGAATTCGGGCTGACAGATAGCCGTTGATCTCGAGGCCGATGCAGATCTCGATCAGGGTCGGAGTCGTCCAAACCATGGTGCCTCCTCTCGAACCATCAAAACCAGCGCTCGACGCGCCAGTCCCTCCGAACCCAAGGTAGTTCGCGATCCATCTTCGCGCAACCGCCTTGAAGGTCCACGCTCACAGAGCGTCTGCAACTGCGCGTACTGCGGAAGATTGCGGTGGTCTGCTACCGGCGCCTCGGCGCTGTGCTTGCCGCATCGCCGCAATCGTCCGGACGCGGTGTCGAACCGCGCAGATCGAGCGGAACCTTGCAGTTGTCTACACGCTGCTCGTCGCTGGCCTTGCCGCCGAGCCGCTCCTTGCCGGTGCGGGTCGACCCCGCCTGAGTTGCCTCGCTTCACCTTCCTGGCGCGGGGCTTCGCCCGCTGGGGCCAACCCGAGCTGCGTAATGAGCATCATCGCCGCTATTCGGCCCAGGGTTAGAAACATCATCGAAGAACAGCATCGGCATGTCCTGCCAGTTACCCAGATCATTGCAGCGTTGCAATGCTGACGAGCAGCCTAGGAATCCCTGGAACGCGAGCTAGTCGTTGAGGGCGCGGTCGAGATTTCTGACACGGTCGAGGTTGCGCGCCTTGTCGCGGCCGCGCAGACCGATGAGCCGCGTCGAGGTGACGTCGGCATTCTCGAAATCGGCGTTGGTGACATCCGCGCCCAGGAAATCGGCGCCACCGAGCTCGCTGCCGTTGAGGTTGGCGCCCTTGAGGATCGCATCGCGCAGCGAGGCAAATTCGAGAACGGCGCGCGATAGATTTGCATTCTCGAAGCTCGCGCCATCCAGCTTGGCTGATCGCAAGACGCCCGCAGGAGCCCCATGGACTGGTTGCGCATATCGGCGGAGAGATCGGCCCGATCAAGGCGTGCCTGTCTCATGCTAGCCCGTGACAGATCGCCGGTGATGCGGGCATCAGAAAGATCGGCGCCATCGAGCTTTGCGCCCATGAGCTGCGTGGCGAACAGGCTTGCACCCCGAAGGCTTGCACCGGTGAGATCAGCATCCAGTGCCCACGCCTGATCGAGCGTTACACCGCCAAGATTGGCGCCGGCAAGGTTCGCGCGGATTGAGGCGCGTCGCCTGGAGGTTGGTACGCCGAAGATCCATCCCCGACAGGTCGAGGCCATTGAGGCGCCGGCCCGAGAGGTCAAGCCGGCGTCGCCGGATCGGCAGAAGCAAGCGCCGCTTCGATCTCGGCTTGCGTCAATCTCAGCTTTGGTAAAAAATCGTCCGGACTGGAGGTCGAGGAACCTCAGCACGCCCTGCGCGGTGGCAGCGCCCGGCATCGCGCACACGAACAGCCCTGCCGACAGCGTCGCCTTCAACCAGTGGCTCAAGAGCATCGTCCGCCTCCCAGGCGGACGGCGGTCACGCCGGATCAGATGCCGCGCTCGCTCACGCGGGCGGCACTGCCAGCGCACCACGCGCCAACTGGGGTTTTCGTCGCTCCACTGGGCCAGAAAGGCCGACGCGTTCTTCATGCACTGGATGACCAAAATCTCGGGCGCGAGACAAACCTGTAGCGCGATAGACGCCGGGATCACCAACCAGACCAGCGGACAGGATGATAGCAATCATGGATGGGCTTTGGTCACTTCTTCGTGTTGTTGTCGACAATGACTTCAGCAGTATGCAGATACTGCTCATCCGGTCGATTACCGATTGGAAGTATCCCCATGTGCAAGAGGCGATCGGGCAAGGCGTGACACCGCATGGTTGTGCGGCATTGCGCGTGACGGGACCTGGTCCTATTTGTTGGCCTATCCTACCGGCGTGCATATTGCGCGTCACGGCACCGGTGGTGACTCACAACGGCCGCTCGCCTCGGTTGGAACGCCGCAAGGTCAGGACTGACCAGCATGCGCCGGATGCCTCGAGCGCTCGCAGCAGCCTTGGTCGCCGTGCATTCCGGTGTGGCGCTGGCTGGCCGAACTTCCCGCCAACGAATATCCGACGGCGGCGCGTGCCGACTATGTGTTCGGCTGCATGCAGGTCAATGGTCAGACCCGCGACGCGCTCGAGAGATGTTCATGCTCCATTGACGTCATCGCCTCGCTTCTACCGTATGAACAGTACGAGGAAGCGGAGACGGTCATGCGCGTGCGCCAGCGCGGCGGCAAGAACGCCTCGATGTTCCTGACCATGCCGATGCTGCGCGCGAAGGTCGACGAGTTGAAGCGGGCGCAGGTCGAGGCGGAGTTGCGCTGCTTTTAGCTCCCCAGAGGAAACAGCAACGCAAGAGGCAAGACGCACTGGCAGTGGTATCTTGTCACCACCGGGATTTTGGCCTGACACCCTGGCTGCTGCGAAACATCGAGTGCGAATTCCAAATTTCATCGCCCGCAATCGGGTTCGTCTTGCGGACGCAACAGAACCGGGCATAGAGTTATGACGGTAGCCTTTCTTCGCGAACCCTTGACCAGCGAATGACGTTGGTTCGCGCACCCAAGACTTTCTGGGATACGGGCGCACGGCCGACGATTGCTACCGCCTAAAATAGAGATGCCAAAACCGGGAGGAAGCTCGCGCCATGCACATACGTGCGCTTGTAGGTGCATCGCTGGCCGTGATCGCGTTTGCGACGCCAGCGGTGGGTAACGAGGATGTGCTGCAGCAAACCGCAAAACCCGAGCAATGGGTACTGCAGACCGGGGACTATGCCAATCAGCGCTATTCGAAGCTCAATGAGATCAATCGGGACAACGTCAGGAATCTGAAGGTCGCATGGACGTTCTCGACCGGCGTGCTGCGCGGTCATGAGGGATCGCCGCTCGTGGTCGGCAGCACAATGTACGTCCACACCCCTTCCCCAACATCGTCTACGCCCTCGATCTGAATGAAGATGGGAAGATCCTTTGGAAATACGAACCCAAACAGGATCCCTCCGTCATCCCGGTGATGTGTTGCGACACCGTGTATCGTGGCCTCGCCTACGCTGACGGCACGATCTACCACCATCAGGCCGACACCACGCTGGTCGCCCTCGACGCCAAGACCGGGAAGGAGAAGTGGAAGGTCGTCAACGGCGATCCGAAGAAGGGCGAGACCAACACCGCGACCGTTCTTCCAGTTAAGGACAAGATCATCGTCGGCATTTCCGGTGCCGAATTCGGCGTGCGGGGTCACGCTCACCGCCTATGACGCCAAAGACCGGCAAGCAGGCGTGGCGCGCCTACTCGCTGGGTCCTGACAACGAGATACTGTTCGATCCCGACAAGACGATGTCGCTCGGCAAGCCGGTCGGCAAGGACTCCTCGCTCAGGACCTGGAACGGCGATCAGTGGAAGATCGGCGGCGGTACGGCCTGGGGCTGGTTCTCGTATGATCCCGAGACCAACCTCGTCTACTACGGCACGGCCAATCCCTCGACCTGGAACCCGGCTCAGCGCGCCGGACCCGACGGAAAGCCGATCGACCAGAAGTGGACGATGGCCATCATCGCCCGTGACGCCGACACCGGCATGGCGAAGTGGGCCTACCAGATGACGCCGTTCGACGAGTGGGACTACGACGGCGTCAACGAAATGATCCTCGCCGACATCAATGTGAGCGGGCCAACAGCGCAAGGTCGCTCGTCCACTTCGACCGCAATGGTCTCGGCTACACGCTCGATCGCGTCACCGGCGAGCTGCTGGTAGCCGACAAGTTCGACCCAAAGGTCAACTGGACCACCGGCGTCGTGATGGACAAGAACAGCCCGCAGTACGGGCGTCCACAGGTCGTGAAGGAGTACTCGACCTTCCAGACCGGCCAGGACAAGAACACCAAGGGTGTCTGCCCGGCAGCGCTCGGCAGCAAGGACCAGCAGCCCGCGGCCTTCTCGCCACGGACCAATCTGTTCTACGTGCCGACGAACCACGTCTGCATGGACTACGAGCCGTTCAGGGTTTCGTACACAGCGGGTCAGCCCTATGTCGGGGCGACGCTGTCGATGTTCCCGGCGCCCGGCAGTCACGGCGGCATGGGCAACTTCATCGCCTGGGATGCGGCCCAGGGCAAGATCGCGTGGTCGAAGCCGGAGAAGTTCTCGGTGTGGTCGGGTGCGCTTGCCACGGCCGGCGGCATCGTCTTCTACGGCACGCTGGAAGGCTACATCAAGGCGGTCGACGAGAAGGACGGCAACGGAGCTGTTCAAGTTCAAGACCCCGTCGGGCATCATCGGCAATGTGATGACCTACAGCCATAACGGCAAACAGTACGTCGCAGTGCTGTCGGGCGTTGGCGGCTGGGCCGGGATCGGACTTGCAGCAGGTCTGACAAATCCGACCGATGGTCTCGGCGCGGTCGGCGGCTATGCCGGGTCTGCGCGACTACACCGCCCTCGGCGGCTCGCTGACCGTGTTCACGCTGCCGTAATCGAGGCGCCAGATTGAGGACCGGCACGTTCCACTGTGCCGGTCCTCGAAGCTCCGGCTGAAAAGTTGTCGGTCGATCCTGAAACACCAGCCTTCGGGGGTGCTTGTGAAGCGCCTTGGCTTTGCAGCGGCATTTGTTGCCGCCCTCGGTCTTCTGCCGAGCCTCAAGCCGCCGGACAGTCGGCAAAGAAGGAGAAGGACGGCAAATGGGAGACGGCTGAAGGCAAACCGACCTATAACATCACCGGCGACGGTACGGTTGACTGGTATACCTTCTCCGGCTTCCGCCGATACCATTCCGAGTGTCACGTGTGTCACGGGCCGGATGGCGAGGGCTCGACCTATGCGCCGGGCCTTTTGGAGTCGTTGAAGACCACAAGCTATGAGGACTTTATGCTGGTCGTTGCCAGTGGCCGCGAGGTGGTCCGCGCCGACAAGCAGAGCAAGATGCCGGCGCTCGGCGATAATCGCAACGTGATGTGCTACATCGACGACATCTACGTATACTTGAAGGCGCGCGCGGACGGCGTTCTACCTCGCGGACGGCCGGCCAAGCGGGTCGAAAAGCCGGCCGCCGCGGAAGAGCACGAGAAGGCCTGCGTCGGTGCGCAGGTAGCAACCCCGCAGCGCTGCTTGCCGTGCTGTTGAGCATGGATCTCGATCGCGCCTGTCTGCGCGGCGGAGGGCAGCGCCCCGACCTCGTCAATCGCACGGCGCTGCGCGTCTGCGCCGACCCGCCAACATGCCGTTCTCGAACGACAAGAATGAGGGCTTCGAGAACAAGATTGCCGAGATCGTTGCTGCCGAGCTCAAGGTCCGGTCGAGTACACTTGGTTCCCGCAGGCGACCGGCTTCATCCGCCAAACCTTGTTTGCCAAGCGCTGCGATGTGGTGATCGGCTACGCCCAGGGCGATGAGCTCGTACTCAACACTAACCACTACTATCGCTCGACCTACGCGCTCTTGTATCGCGCCGGCACCGGACTCGACGGTGTTGTCAGCCTTGCGGACCCACGCCTCAAAGATAGGCGCATAGGCGTGATCGCGGGCACGCCGCCCAGCCAACATCATGGCCCAACTCGGTCTCATCCAGCGCGCCAAGCCTTATCCGCTCATGGTCGATCGTCGCTATGATTCACCGGGCGAGCGCATGATCAACGATATCCGATCCGGCGATATCGACGCCGGTGTCTTGTGGGGCCCGATCGCGGGATACTTTGCCGCCAAAGGTGGCGACAAACTGCTGGTCGTACCTCTGCTGAAGGAGACTGGCACTCCCCGCATGGCCTATCGCATCACCTTTGGCGTACGCAATCTCGAGGACGATTGGAAGCGCCAGCTAAACGCCGTGATCGCCAAGCGGCAGAGGCGATATCGATGCCCTGTTGCTGCAATTCGGCGTGCCGCTGCTCGACGAGCAATCCAATCTCATCACCCAGCCGAGACGATGAGCGCGCGCATCGCCGGAGGATGCACCGTGGCGGATTGAGGTAAAGACAGCCTCAGTCATTCATTCGCGATCGAGATCTCGCGGCCAAGCGCGAACAGTCGCTGTTCGATCAGGACGGGCACCTCGCAGGCGAGCGGGAGAGACTGCTGGCGCTCGGAAAAAACTCGCACATCCCAGTTGTATCTGTCCTCGGCGGCGGCCAGCTCAGCGCGCGCTTTCTCATCGTTCACCGCCCGCTCCTTGAGCTCCTGGATCGCAGTCCCTTGCCTTTCGATTTCCGCCGCCCGCGCCTTCTGCCGCTGCTGAAAGCGTTCGATGCCGCTCATCACCACTGCGCGGTCGCTGTTGATGGTGCTGAGCAGGCCTGCGAACAACAGTTTGAGCGCTTCGTCGCGCCTCTCTTGCGGTTGGGCGGCGGCAAACCGCGCGATGGCTGCGGTGGCCTGTTCGAGCGACACGCGGCGGCTGGCGAGCACCACGATCAAGCTTTGTTATCTCCTCGTTATCGCGCCATTTGCGTGAGATCGTCGACGGGCGCGCCGTCCCACATTTGCGCCGAGGTCAGCTTCGCAACCTTCCGTTGCACGCACGGCCAATCCGCACTGGCTGGCGTCTGCTGCGAGAGCTCGCGGGGCACCGAGCGCGATAACGCTCGCGGTGATCATGCTGACGACTGAGTTCGAGGGCCTCCATGCTATCGTCCTTGGCCCGGCTCAGCGCGCCGGCCCAGCAGCCCCTTTGACGGATTATAGGCGTAAATTGCCATGGCCAGAAACAAAGCAGCGAAGCCGATCACGATCGCCAACGATGCGTGCTCGAACTGGCCATAGAGCGCAAAGCGGATGAGTTCGACGACGTGCGTGAACGGGTTGACGCGGCAGATCTCGTAGAGCAGCGGGCTCGATTCCTTGATGCGCCAGAGCGGGTATAGCGCCGAGGAGGCGAAGAACATCGGAAATATCACGAAATTCATGACTCCGGCGAAGTTCTCGAGCTGCTTGATTGCTGACGACATCAAGAGCGCCAGCGCGCCTAGCATCAGCCCGGAAAGCACGAGCGCCGGCAACACGGTGAAATAACCAATCAGCGGAGGCTCGATCTCCCAGAAATAGGCGATCAACAAAAGGCATACACCTGCAGCAGGGAAACAGCCACGCCGCCGAGCAGCTTGCTGATGAGCAGGAAGGACCGCGGGAACGGGCTGACCAGCAGCGAGCGCATAGCGCCCGTCTCGCGGTCATAGACCATCGTCAGCGACGATAGCATGGCGTTGAAGAGCAAAATCAGCCGACGAGGCCGGGCGTGACGAATACCTCGTAAAGCACGTACGTCTGGTAGGGCGGGATGATCGATACGCCCAACACTTGGCGAAAGCCGGCGGCGAAGATGAACAGCCAGACCAGCGGTCTGACGAGCGCGAGAGAAAGCGCTCGCGCTGATGTAGGAAGCGCAACACTTCACGCCACACGATGCCGCTGAAGCAGATAGAAATAGCCTGAAGCGCCGAGGCGCCGTGGTGCAACGGTAGGCGGTCATGCGACCTCGGCGGTGACGCGCATGAACGCGCTGCGCAGATTGTTGGCCTGGGCAGCCTCGAGTAGGTCCGGCACGGCGCCGGAGAAGCGAACGCACCCTTTGTGCAACAGCACAACATGATCGTTGTCGGCGACCTCATCAACCAGGTGGGTGGCCCAGAGCACACCCACACCTCGCTCGTTGACGAGGCCGCGGATGATGGCGAGCACGCTCTCCCGCGAGGCGAAATCGAGGCCGACCGTCGGCTCGTTCTAGCACAAGACAGGCTGGATCATGCAGCAGCGCCCGCGCGATTTCGACGCGCCGTGCCTGGCCGCCGGACAGCGCCCGCGCCTTGTCGTCGGCACGTTTCGCAAGGCCGACTTGCGCAGCGCATCGATCTGCCCGGCGGCGGCCTTCACGCCAACCAATCTCTTGTAGTGCCGCACGATAGGTGAGGTTTTGCAGCACGCTCAGATCGTTGTCGAGGCTGCGGCTTTCGAATACCACGCCAAGCTGCTGTAGCGCTGCGGTCGGGTGCCGGCGCACGTCGTGGCCCAAGATGCGGATCTCGCCGCTGACGTTGTCGTAGAGACGGGTCACCAGGGCAAACAATGTTGACTTGCCGGCGCCGTTTGGCCCCAACAGCACGACGAAGGTGCCGCGCGGCACGGCGAGCGATACATCGCTGAGGGCTCGGATCGGTCCGAAGCTGTGGCCTGACACTCGCGCACCAGCAGCGCGTCTACGGGTCGCTCGGCTGACTGTCCCGCAGCGGACGTCATCATTTCACGATGAACTGCGCCATGTCACCTTTGCTCTCAACGACTCTTGTAGCCCTGACGATACTCGCCAGGCTCGGATGGTACGAAGAAGATTTCGCCTCTCTCCCTCTCCATCCCGATCTCGTAGACGCGGCTCGCCTGATCTACACTTGACTGACCTCGACCTTGCAGCCAGATGAAGTTCTGCGAATTCGGGAGCCTGCCAGCGCACTCCTTCTGTCCGTGACTTTGATCTCTTAATGGTCAGTGGCCTTGCCGTTGTGATGAGCGCGAAATCCTTCTGCGAAACGCCGTGGCCGCTTCGCCAGCCCGAGGACCATATGGGCAGCTTTGCGGCTTTTGTGCGAGATAACCCTCGCGCGGAGCAAGGGTCGGCGCCTGTGGCGAAGGCAAATGCTGAGGAAGTGAGGCCTGGCGACAGGCGGCACATTTGCATGCTCCCCAAAATATCTTAACGAGACGCCAACAGCGGGCGGGCGCGCTCAGAAGGGCGCGACAACGACGCCCCAGGGATAGCGCCCGACCTTGATCGAGCGCAGGACGCGCAGTTTCTCCACGTCTATCACCGGACACGTCATTGGACGTACCGTTGGTCGTGAACAGAAGCTTCTCGTCGGGCGTGAAGGCGAGCTGCCAGACGCGCTGGCCGACCAACAGATATCTCTCGACCTTGAACGTTGCCGCGTCGATCACAGCCACCCGATTGGCGGGCCCAAGCGCGACGAAGGCACGCTTTCCGTCCTTGGTGATGCGCACGCCGACGGGCTGAATGGCATCTTGGTTGACGCCCGGGATATCGAAGCCGATCTTGGCCGACGATCCTGCGGGTCTTCGGGTCGATCACGGTCACGGTGCCGCCGATCTCGGCGCTGACCCAGACCTGTGCTCCGTCGGCCGTGAACTCGGCGACGCGCGGCCGGCTGTCGACCAGCACGTTGTCGATAGTCGTGTTGGTCGCGGTATCGATGAAGTGCGCCATGTTCGTGGTTTCCGACGTGTTCACCAGCAGCTTCCCGTCCGGGCTGATGCCCATGCCCTCGGGCTCCACACCGACCGGAATCTCTGCCAGCACCTTGTCCGGTCTCGATGTCGACCAACGGTGACGAGGTTATCGTCCTCGTTGGCGATGTAGAGCGGATTGCCGGATGGATGCAGGACGAACAGCTCCGGGTCCGGCCCTGATGGCAGGGTCTTCACGAACTCCATGGTGCGGGCATCGAAAGACCTGAACGTGGTTGTCGTCGCTGGCGCAGATCAGCAACCACTTCGCGTCCTTCGAGAGGATGACGCCGCGCGGGCGCTGGCCGACCTTGACGGTCCTGATCACCTCGAGCTTGGTGCTGTCGATGATGCTGACCGTGTTGTCCTTCTCGTTCGTGACGTAGACGGTGTAGGCGCGCGGCCGCCGTAGCGATGAGCAGCCAAGCCGCCAGCACCAGGCCGCTAATACGCCAACCTGAGTGCGCCCAGGCATTCCATCCGTCCACGCCTGCTTCCTCATCCGGTCGACCTATGGTCGGCTCAGGGCATCCAGCGCGCGTAAGCGCGGCACATGCGGTTTCCGGCTTGTCGATGCCGAGCGTGTCGAGTTCGGAGAATTGGTGCAGAAAGCCGGGTTGCGGCGAGACGGTCACCGGCAGCTTTGCAGTCGCAATCAGGATCGGCTGGCGCAGCTGTCCATCCCATGCGCGATAGGTGAGCTTGCGCCCCTTGAAGGCGGCGAGGTCGAAATCGGCTGATTTCAGATGCGCGATCATGTCCGCGGCGTTCCACCGACTTCGCTCGCGTCGCCGCCTCTCCGATCGAGCGACCGCGACCCAGACATCATAATCGAGCGGTCGCATGGGCCGATTGGCAAGTCGTCGAAAGCGGTTCTGGAACTGGGTCGCGCCCCACTGCTCAAGCGCTGGATGCCAGCTCGTCGGCACCAGCCCCTGCGTTCCCGCCACCGGCCGCGCATCCCAGGTGCGGTACGGAAAATACTCGCCGAACAGGCCGCCTTCGTCGGCGATCATCAGCACGTCATGAGGCCGGCGCGTTCTGCGTGAACGTCGGAATCTGCTGCTGGATTTGTTCATGCCCGCCATCCGCGCGTCGGCCTCCGACTTCGTACTTTGAACGGGCGCTCCTCGACGATTTTCGCGCCGAACCGCTTTGCGGCGCGCCGAAGCGCCGCGGCGAAGGCCTCATCGTCGGGCCCGGTTCCGTACACCAGGAACCAGCGCCGCCACTGCTTCCAGACCAGATATTGCGCCAGTGCGTCGGCCAGCATCGACCGTGACGGTGTCGTGTGCACAACGTTCGGTCCGGCAATCCTGCTCTCGCAGCCGGTCGTCGCTGGAGCCGGCATTGAGAATCAGCGCGCGCTGGTCTTTCAGCGCATCGGCGAGCGCGACCATCGTCTGCGGGCGCAGGTCCGCAACGATGAACGAGACGCCGCCTTCGACATGCCTTTGACCTGCGCAACCAATTCTCGGATATCACGCGTTCTGAACGACCTCGAGTGCGAATTCCTGCTTAAGGAACCGACCGGTCGTGTTGTTGTCGCTGATGGCGAGCCGCGCACCGGCAATGCCGTCGTCCGGCGGCGGAATATCGAGAAGTGAGAGCGGTGGCGGCACGTCGCGCCGCTCGCGGGCGAGCACGATCGCTATCCGATGCATCTTGTTCGGAGCGGGCACGCTGGGCGCCTTCACGGGTCGCGGGCTGTTGGGCTGCGGCGATCTGCGCAAGGGCAACTGCGCCGCAATCATCGCCAGGACAAGAAATAGGTGGCGCGCGATCCCGCCGGCACGGCCGTAACGTGGGTGCGTGTTCGGACCCATCCGCGGACTCCGGGTACGGCCGTGGCCTGCGACGGTCAGCGGCCGCGGCTCACCGCGTTACCGTTGACGATTACAGCTTCCAGCGCCAGCGGGTCACGCCGCAAGCGCTCAATACACGACGACGCTCCTGATGCTCTTGCCCTCATGCATCAAGTCGAAGCCTTTGTTGATGTCCGGAAGCGGCATGGTGTGCGTGATCATCGGGTCGATCTCGATCTTGCCGTCCATGTACCAGTCGACGATCTTTGGTACGTCGGTACGCCCCCGCGCGCCGCCAAAGGCGGTGCCCTTCCAGACCCGCCCCGTGACCAGCTGGAACGGACGCGTCGCGATTTCCGCGCCGGCGGGCGCGACGCCGATAATGATGGATTGGCCCCAGCCCCGATGGCAGGCCTCGAGTGCCTGACGCATCACCGTGACGTTGCCGGTACAGTCGAAGGTGTAGTCGGCGCCGCCAATCTGGTCGGCGCCTCGTTTGGTCATGTTGACAAGGTGAGGCACAAGGTCGGCGCCGACTTCTGTTGGATTGACGAAGTGAGTCATGCCGAAACGCTCGCCCCATTCCTTCTTCGAGTTGTTGATGTCGACGCCGATGATCATGTCGGCGCCTGCAAGCCGCAGCCCCTGGATGACATTGAGGCCGATGCCGCCGAGCCCGAATACGATTGCCTTGGCGCCAGGCTCGACTTTCGCGGTGTTGAGCACTGCGCCGATGCCTGTCGTGACGCCGCAGCCGATGTAGCAAATCTTGTCGAACGGTGCGTCCTCGCGGACCTTCGCAACCGCGATCTCGGGCAACACCGTGAAGTTCGCGAACGTGGAGGTGCCCATGTAATGGTGCAGCTTGTTGCCACCGAGCGAGAACCGCGACGTGCCGTCCGGCATGACACCCTGGCCCTGCGTTGCACGGATGGCGGTGCAGAGATTGGTTTTGCGCGAGAGGCACGACGGGCATTGCCGGCATTCGGGCGTGTAAAGTGGGATGACGTGGTCGCCCTTCTTCACGGATGTCACGCCAGGCCCGACATCGACGACGATGCCGGCGCCCTCATGGCCCAGGATGGCCGGAAACAGGCCTTCCGGGTCGGCGCCGGAGAGCGTGAATTCATCGGTGTGGCATATGCCCGTGGCCTTCACCTCGACCAGCACCTCACCGGCTTTCGGTCCATCAAGGTCAACGTCTATGACCTGAAGCGGCTTGCCCTTGTCCAAGGCAACAGCGGCACGAGTTTTCATCGCAATTCTCGCTCGTCAGTTGTGGGCGAGTTGACGTGACGGACGCAATACTCGCCGCCGGGGAGTGACCCTGTAAGGCCAAAACAACGGTCTCATGCGGGTTCCCCGCTGACCTGTCGACGATGACCGTAACCGCACGCACAGGAGGTCACCTGAGCGATGCAAGTTTCCTTTTCGAAAAAAGCCGCTAATATCTGCCGATAAGCATTGCACGGAAAACTTGACCGAAATCGAGCCTCCTCGCAAGAGCGCGGCCGCTCGGGAAGCACTTTCGAAATCGTCTGAGCGAACCGCCTCACGAGAACGTGACCCATCCTGCGCGGCGCAGCATTGGGGCGCCGCACCAACTTCGGAGGAAGTGCTATGGCGACGATCTCAATTCATCCGGCAGTGGACAATGGTGTGAAGCCCGGTTCGCCGAACTTCGCGGGTGGAACACTCCAGTGCAAATGCGCGAGCAATCCAGTCGAGGTGAGCATCACGTCGCAGTGCGCTCATAATCACGTGTGCGGATGCACCAAATGTTGGAAGCCCGCAGGTGCCCTGTTTGCGCAGGTCGCCGTTGTGCCGCGCGATAAGCTCAGTGTCAGCAAGAACGCCGAACGGCTTAAAGTCGTGGATAGCAATGCAGCGATCCAGCGGCACGCCTGCACCGCATGCGGCGTCCACATGTACGGCCGCATCGAGAATTCGAAGCACCCGTTCTACGGGTTCGATTTCATCCACACAGAGCTTTCGAAGGAGCAAGGCTGGGCAGCTCCGGAATTCGCTGCGTTTGTCTCCTCGATCATCGAATCTGGCGCGCCGCCCGATCAGATGGGGGCCGTCCGGGCCCGGCTGAAGGAGCTGCGTCTCGAACCGTACGACTGCCTTTCGCCGGCTCTCATGGATGCGATCGCGACGCACCTTGCCAAGGCATCCGGGGGTGCTCAAAGAACTGACCCTAGCCTCTTGAAATCGACGTCCCTAACGCAGTTTCTCGCCGTGAGCGCGACCGCGAGCGCATTGGGTCTGCTCGGCTGGCGCAGGAAGCGGAGGACCGCCGTGAGGTGGTTCTTCTGTTTGTGCGTTCAATGTCGCTATTGGCACAAAGCGGACATGCTGAGTTGCACCGCACATGTCCGCTTTCGGGGGTAAAGCGGACATGGCGTTTTGCGACTGCACATGTCTGCTTTTGACCCAAAGCGGACATCGGCCAGAAATTCAGATTACAAATTAACGAAGCCGGCTTCAGTCCCAAGAGCCATGGTGCTGGAAAAGGAGCATGCTTTGGGTAACGATGATTGCTCCCAACGACGATGATTGCCCGGTCGGCGCAGACGAGGCGCTCGCGCGTTTGATGGAGGGCAACGCGCGCTTTCTGCGGGGTGAGCCGCGCTTTACGCGGACGCCCGACGGAGGTGCTCGCCGATCTCGTCAAGGGCCAGCGCCCGTTTGCGACCATCCTCGGCTGCAGCGACTCGCGGGTGCCGCCGGAGCTGATTTTCGATGCGAAATTCGGCGACCTGTTCGTCATTCGTGTGGCGGGCAACGTTGTGTCGCCTGAAATCTGGGGCAGCCTCCAGTACGCGGGCACGCACCTCAAGACGCAACTGTTCATGGTGCTCGGACACGAAGGCTGCGGCGCGGTGCAGGCGGCGCTCGCAGCGAAATTCCAGGGCGCGCAAGAGCGTTCGCGCATCCAGTTGCTGCTTCAGAATATGCTTCCGGGTCTTGACGAGGTCGACCCGCAGCTTCCGCCACAGCAAAGGCTTGAGCGCGCCGTCGAGATCCAATGTCCGTTGGTCCATGCGTCAGCTCCTCGAGACGCCCGAAGGACGCGCGCGAATGGCAGAGGGCCGCATGAAGCTTGTAGGAGCGGTGTACGAGATCGCGACCGGGCGAGTGCGACTGCTCGCGTAGCGCCGGATGCGCTATTGGCACTTAGCGGACATCGGCTTGTGCACTGCACATGTCTGCTTTTGACCCAAAGCGGACCTCGCGTGGCTGGATCGCCGCGTAGCAACCACCCCCTTTCAGTGTGCTGGTTTGTGCCGATACGATGCCCGGTCTTGAGCGAGGAGACGGAAAATGATGCGGCTTTGGCACCTGTTCCAGCGATGTAGGCGATATACAAGTCACGCGCTGTGGGTTGTGCCATTCAGCGCAATAGTCCTTGAATTGATAGTATATCGCCTTGTGCATGCGCTTGATGACATGCTCGGATGGCAACTCCAGCGCTTTTCGGCCGCCGGTGCGCAGGCCTTGCTCGAGACCATCATCACAATGACCTTATCGTTTGTCGTCTTCACATTTGGGTCTCTGCTCGTTGCAATTCAGGTGGCCGGCGGCCAACTGACACCGCGTGTTATTGCCACCACCTTGCTGCGGGACAACGTCGTTAGATACACCGTCGGGTTGTTCGTTTTCACCCTGCTGTTTGCGATTTCGCACGCTCAACCGAATAAAGGGGACCGGCGACCAGCTGGTGCCTCGTTGTGGCTGGGCTGCTCGGCCTGCTCTCGATGGCGGCCTTTCTCTACTTGATCGATTATGCAGCGCGACTGCTGCGGCCCGTCAGTATTCTGTCCCGAGTAGGCGAAGATGGCCTTACCGTGATCGAGGCTGTTTATCCTCAACCGAGCACAAGGTCCATCGCTGCCGCACATCAAGCCTCAGACTAGCTGGGATGCCTTCCCGGATCGTTCATCATGCAGGTAGATCCGAGGTCATCCTGTCGGTGGACATAGAGATGCTTTTGGCAGGATCGCAGAAAGCGAATGCCGTCGTGCAGCTCATCCCCGTCGTGGGCGACTTCGTCGGCAAGGACGAACCACTGTTTGCGTTGTACGGCAACGTTTCTGGAATCGACGAAAATATACTGGCTTCTTCTATCGACTTTGGAATCGAACGCACGCTGGAGCAGGATCCAACCTTTGCATTCCGGATTATCCTCGATATCGCGTTGAAAGCGCTCTCGCCGGCAATCAATGATCCGACTACGGCCGTCCTGGCAATCGACCAGCTTCATCGCTTGCTCCGCAGCGTCGGCAAGCGAAACCTGCGAACCGACAATATAACCGATGAATCGGGAAAGCTCCGGGTCATCTTCCGTACACCCAACTGGGAAGATTTCGTGAATCTAGCCTGCACCGAACTTACGGCGTTACGGTGCGGATAGCATTCAGGTTGTACGGCGGCTGCGTGCAATGATTGAAAACCTGATCCGCACCTTGCCCGAAGATCGTCACGCCGCCCTTCAGGCCCAGCTCGCTCTGCTCGATCACGCAATCAAGGCTATATACAGTCTTCCGGAGGAATTGGCCTCGCTACGGGCAACGGATTCACAGGGCCTCGGCGGAACACCAATTTGAAAAAAGCAGGCTCTGGAGCAAGGGTCCCAAATGCGCCACCGATTATTTCCAAATTCCGACCGGCCGGGTGGTGGAGTTAGGAACTCGGCGACCATTTAAAACGGATGTGACTATCCTGTACGTGCTGTTTGGAATTGTCATTGCAGGAGTACCAGCGCTGCATTGCCTTCGAAAGCTACTCAAGATGAGCGGTGGCTAGCATCTTACATGTTTAGGTTCGAAATAAGTTTGGCTGGTGTACGCTTTGGCTCTGGTGGGTGGCTCGGCCGGCTTCACTGTCGGGAAAATAATAACGTCCGAATAAGGGACGTCCGGATGTCCGCTATTGGCACAAAGCGGACATGCCGAGTTGCGCTGCACATGTCCGCTTTCGGGGTAAAGCGGACATGACGTTTTGCACTGCACATGTCTGCTTTTGACCCAAAGCGGACATTCGTCCAAATAGCGACGTTCACCGCGTCGGAACGTGATTCTGTTGTCCAAAATAGAAATACTATGCTGCATAAAGTCCTGTGCGTTGGGGCATTCGTGCGCAAACGGAGCGAAACATGAGGGAAACGCACTGACGTTCTGAGACGCGAAATCAAAGTCCTGGCGTTCGACCAATACGGCACCATCGTCGATATGCAGAAGGGCCTTACGGAGGCCGTGACGCCCTTCCTTGAAACAGAAGGGCTGGGATGGAAAGCCGAACAGTTTCGTTACCTGGTGGCGCCGCACGCACTTCGAGAACTCAATGATCGACGCGCTATGCGATCGCGGGCATACGCCGTACCGGCAGATCGGACATCGCGCGGTCTCATACGTTATGGATCGCTGTGGCATTGCCTACACACAGGAAGAGGTGAGCTGGCTCGTGAGCGAAATCGAGAACTTAAGCCGTTTCCCGATGTTGTCGCTGCTCTCGAAAAGCTTCGAGTCAAGGGATACAAGCTGACAATTCTATCGAATGGCGACCGCGACATGCTCAAGGCTGCCGGACCGCACATCGGCTTTCCGTTCGATCACGTCATTTCGGTGCAGGAAGCCGGTTATTTCAAGCCGCACTGGAAGACCTATGCGAAAGCCGAGGAGATCATTGGTCATGATCGCTCCAGCATCTTGTTTGTTGCCAACCACGCCTTCGATTGCATCGGCGCGAAGTCTTACGGCATGCGGACCGTGTTCATCGACCGCCGCAAGCGGCCATTTGGCCAAACACCGCATCAGCCTGATCTCATTGTAGCTAATTTCGCCGAGCTGGCTGCCGCGCTTACGTGAGGAGCCAGTCATGCGACCTCTCGAAGGCATCCGCATGCTTGACCTCACGAGAGTGCTCTCGGGGCCATACTGCACCATGCTGCTCGGCGATCTCGGCGCCGAGGTGATCAAGGTTGAGCGGCCGGGCGAAGGTGACGATACCCGTGCCTTTCGCGCCGCCATTTCAAGGCGACCAGGCAGCCTACTTCCTCTCCATTAATCGCAATAAAAAGAGCATTACACTCGATATGAAGAGCGAGCGCGGCAAGGAGAATTCTCTGGCGACTCGTGGAGCTATCGGATGTGCTGGTTGAGAACTTTCGGCCGGGCGCGATGGAACGGCTTGGTTTCGGCTACGATGCCGTGAGGGCCCGACGCGCCGGCGATGATCTATTGCTCCATCTCCGGTTTTGGCGATAGCCGGGCCGCAGAAGGATCGAGCCGGTTACGATGTAATCGTCCAGGGCGAGGCCGGAATTATGGATTTGACCGGGCCACGCGATGGACCACCGCACAAGGTTGGCACCTCCATTGCTGATCTGGTGTCCGGACTCACAGCGGCTCAGGGAATCCTCGCAGCGCTCTATGCGGCCAAGATCGACGGACGCGGGCAGCGGGTGCATGTCTCGATGTACGAGGCGGTTGCCGCCCTTCTGACCTTTAACGCGAGCATTTATTTTGCAACGGGAAATTCGCCAAGGCGGCGAGGCAACGAGCACGCCACCATCGTCCCTTATGAGACTTTCGAGGCGTCCGATGGCTGGATCAACGTGGGCGTCGCGAATGACGATATATGGCGCCGCTTTTGTGCGGCGGCTGGTATGGCAGAATTAGCAGGCGACCGGCGATTCGCGACTGCGCCTGACCGAGTTCGAAACCGCGACGCTTTGATTCCGATGATGAAGGAGCTTTTTAAGCAACGCCCGCGCGACGAATGGCTAAAAGTGCTCGATGACGGTGGCGTACCCTGTGGCGCCATTCGAACGGTTGCCGAGGTCTGCGACAGCGACGTGCTGCGGGCCCGGGACATGATTGCCGAGATGTCGCACGCTAGTGCTGGCACGGTGAAGGGAATTAAAAGTGCCATTCACTTGAGTGAAACAGCCCTCGATACCTATGACGCCCCTCCTAAGCTCGGACAACACGACGCACGAGGTGCTCACAACGCTTCTCGGTTACACCAGTGACGAAGTGGATGCGCTGGCCGGCAGGGGTGTAGTCTAGGGCTTGGATGAACAACGAATGTCCGCTTATGGCACTTAGCGGACATGGGCTAGTGCACCGCACATGTCTGCTTTTGACCCAAAGCGGACAATGCGATCGATTGGTCAGTGCTACTGATTGAACACATATGTTTTGGCCGCAAATTATTCTGGCAGGTCAATGTTCTCCTGCTCGTCGCTCGTTGAGTGAACCGCTCTGTCCACTGGAGGGATGGCTGCTATCGCAAGTCAAGTTTCCGAAATTGCTGATGACGCATTGAAATCGAGAGCTTCGCAAGACTTGGGAAAACGCTGCGCCTGGCTGGCGTGATGAGTGGGGCAACACGTATTTTCTGCGGGCCTATCCGACGACGACTGACACGCTCATCGATATGGCCGGTATCCAGCCGGGCATGCGAGTTCTGGATCTGCGCGTTGCCGGGAGCCAGACCATCCAGACCGCCAAACGCGTGGGGCCCACTGGGCGCAACATAGTGGCCTCCGACATCTCGGCCACCATGCTCGAGAAGTGTGCGCCAAAGCGCATCTGCCGCGGGCTTGCAAAACATTGAAACCCTCGAATGCGCGGCCGACGAATTTGATGAGACGTTACCGCTATTCGACGCGGCGATCAGCGCTGATTGGGCCTCATGCTTTTTCCATCACCAGGCAAGGCTTTGAAGGCCGCTCAGCGCGTATTGGAAGCCGGGTGCCCGTTTTCTGCCCTCGTCTGTAGCGCGCTGACAATAATCCCTTCATGGCGAAACCGATGGCCATCCTTCTGCGCCGTGCGGCAAATCCTCCCAAGCCTGGGCAGCCCGGAATATTTGCCCTTGCGGGAAACGGAGCTTTGGAAAACCTGATGCGGACAGCGGGCTTGTTCAAGTTCAGATAAAGCCTGTGACGGCTTTGCGTCAATCTGCCGAACGCATCTGATGCCTTGGAGATGATGCGGGAGGCCTTCGCCACCTACCGTGCAGTGGTCGCCGATCTCGGTGAGGCCGACAAGTCCAAGGCATGGGGCGAAGTCTACGAATGTCTTACGGCAGTTTGAAGGTGTCGATGGCTTTAAGACCCAATTCGAATTCATCGTGGGGCGGCCTCTAAGGCAGTCTAGGTGGAACCGGGAAACGCTTTGGTCGATGCGATAAAACCTTCTGATGTCTGCTTTTGGCCCAAAGCGGACATTGTCAGCCCCTCCACTGGCTGGTTTAGGCAGGTACGATGCATCCTCTTGAGCCTCGGGGGCGGCAATGAGGCGAAGCGCGAATTCATTGGCTTACTCGGCGGAGCCGCTCCTCGCGTGGCCTGCAGTGCGCACGGGCAGAAATCAAAAGTAGCGCGAATTGGCGTTCTCTACATCGGAACCGCAGACGAGAGAGTCGCTCAAGACAAATCTTCGGGAAGGTCTCTGCGCGAGCGCTCGGCTATGTGTGGAAGGCCAGAACGCGGCATCTCGAGTTTCGGTCAGCGGGAAGGAAAGCTGGAGCGACTTCCCGGGCTCGCAGCCGAGCTGGTCCCGACTTAAGGTCGACGTCATCGTGACGCTTTACGTTCCACCCTCGCTGGCAGCAAAGCGGGCAACGCAAGTATGTCCCAATCGTTGTCATCGTTGGCGACCCAGTCGAAACCGGCATCGTTACCTAGCTTGGCCCATCCCGGCGGAAACATTACCGGCGTATCTCTAATGGCCTCCCAATTGGGCGGAAAAAGTGTCGAACTGTTCCGCGATATGCATGCCGTCTGCGCGGCGCGTGGGCGTATTGGGTCACTCTACAAATCCAGTATTCGCGAAATCCATGCTTGCCGAGGTCTTGGCCGCCGGTCGCACGACAGACACACAAATCGAGCCAGTCGTGATGGTCAGCGGACCCGAGAGGTCGACAGCGCCTTTGCGACGATGGCTGGTCAACGGGCGGATGCCGTCGTCGTCAGGGCAGCCTCGTGGTCAAAGCCGTGACCGATATGGCAATCAAGCACCGAGTGCCTACGGCTTCGACCGCGCGCGCGTTTGTCGATATCGGTGGTCTCATGTCGTTTGGAGCAGATGGACCTACCGCGTTTCGGCACGGCGCCAAGTTTGTGCAGAGAATACTAGCAGGGCAAGCAGCCGAAAGGACATACCTATTAGAGCAGCCTACGAAATTCGAGCTGGCCATCAACCTCAAAACAGCCAAGGCCATAGGCCTCGACCATTCCAGAAACATTTCTGCGGCGTGTCGATGTGCTCATCGAATGATGATGTCCAACCGGAACGCAAGAGCGCCTGTCATGGCCGGCGTCAAAGTTACATGTGTCTGTGGCGCGATCTACGAGGTGATTGAAACTAAAGGTCCCTCTAGAGAAGCGCGGCCCTTTATGCGTCTTATGCGACAGGGAATTATTCGCATGGGATGGTGACAACGTTGGCCAATTGCATCTGGTCTGGCGTCCTGACGAGGACCGAGAGTAGTAGCTAACTAACTAACCAACTAACTAACTAACTAACTAACTAACTAACTAACTAACTAACTAACTAACTAACTAACTAACTAACTAACTAACTAACCAACTAACTAACTTACGTAGCGCTAACTAACTAAACTAACTAACTAACTAACTAACTAACTAACTAACTAACTAACTAACTAACTAACTAACTAACTAACTAACTAATTAACTAACTAACTAACTGAAGATCGGGCGCGATGTCCGCTAAGTGCCAGAAGCGGACATTGTTGCCCCTAAGGCCAATTGCTGACGAAAGCTAAAGATTTGATTTAGCTCAATGCTAACGGCGTGGTTGCTGGTAGGAAATAGCATGGGTTACATAACAAAGGTTCTGCGGCCAGACGAGAAGCTTCCTTGCGACTGGCAAGTTGCATTGGATAGTTTATCGGCTTGCAATAATCTCGATGCTTGTAGCTGTTATTTTATGGTTCGTTATAGGCGAGGCCGTCCCAATTTTAAGAATGACCGCGTTTGTTCTGTTCGCCGGTTTTGCTGTCCTCACCGCAATCAAAGAATGGCTTGAACAGTGGATAACAGAAATAGCCGTTACTGATCGCCGTGTGATCTATAAAACTGGACTTATACGTAGGCAGACGGCTGAAATGAACATGGATAAGATTGAGTCAGTTAAAGTGGATCAGTCCTTGCTTGGCAGACTGTTGAACTATGGTTCGATACATATCCGCGGGACCGGCGAGGGGATTGGAGCATTTTGATTACGCATTAGCTCACCGATCTCGCTGCGGAAATTCGATAACAACTAAATAAATGCTATGGCGACTTCCGGTAAGCGCAAAACGTCCGCTAATGACCCAAAGCGGACATCTATGGCCTCTTTCAGTGCACTTTTCAGCTTTTGCCGGATACGATGCACCGTCCTAAGCCGCGGGAAAGCAATGGCGGAGGTTAGCGCGAGTTCACCACGAACCGTCTCTTGATGTGCGGAGGTCCTGTACAGCCAAGTAGGGGATCATGAATGAGCGAGCCAGATTTCGAAAGTTGGCGGCGGAAGTGCGTGCGATGGCCGGAGAAGAGCGTGGCTCAAGCGAAGCAAGCCTTCCGAAAGGTTTTATGACGGCCGCCCAGAAGGCGGCAAATCCTGGCCGAGGGACAAGCAACCACCGCCCATACTGCCGCCAAGCAAGCCAGCAGCATGGCCATCGAGTTTGCCGAAAGAAACATGACCAGCGCCTTTGTCTTGGCACAAAAGCTGGTTCAAGCCCGGGACTTGGAAGAGATGCTCAAGCTTCAGGCCGACTATGTGCGCGTAGTCAGATCGGACGCATTGACTGAAGCCAGACGGGCGCGAGACATCAGCAAACTCACCGACCGAGTAGGACCCGGCGGGTCGAGCAAAGCGTGACGCGTTAGTCCGTTTGGTTCTGCCCATGACCCAAAGCGGACCATTGGCCTGATCAGCGTCTGAAGCTGGTTGTTCCGTGGTGCGCATTTTTCGTTCGACATCTCTTTCCCTGCCAAAGGGGCGGCGACCATGCTTGCCGACGCTGCCCTCAGCGTCGCCTGAACGCGGGCCGTGCCGCACCTCAGCTTCCTGCCGATCTTGAGTATGCCGAGGCCCTGCTCGCGGGCGTCGAGGGATGGCGGCGTCGGGGGCACCCGGCGTGCGACGGCGGCCGAGGTGCTTTGCCCTCGGCTCGAGCTCGAGCCAGACCGGCGTGGATGAGCCAGAAGCAGACATTCTTCGCGGGCAGCGGCATGAGTGAAATGCCCCGCAAGACCACTCATCCGTTAGTCCCGCTTTCGCGGCAGGCCCTCGGTGTACCTAGCAAGATCCTCCGGCCGGCGAAGCGGAATTTGATTCTTCAGATCTGAAATATGGGGCGTAGGATTGAGTTGGCGCAATCGCGCTATTGCGTTCCGCGCCTCCTCGAGCCGCCCGGCGAGTGAATTGCTTGCCGCAGCGATGAGAAGTGCCGGGTGATATACGGGCCTTTCCCGTAGTCCGGGAGGCGATGTGGCCAAGGCCTTTTCCGCCCATGATGATGCATCATCATAGCGGCCAGCGAAGAAATGACGCGAATGCGATCGCCATTTGCGTCACGAAGGTGAGTGGATCGAGGGGCTCAGGCGCATGGCATGCGCCAAGTGCTCGATCGCAACTTCCGGCTCGCCGAGATAGATTCTCACCCAGCCGCTAAAATGCCACGCCTCGGCTAGGTTCGGATTGAGTTGGAGGGCGCGATCGATGAGGGCGGCGGCGACTTCGACGTCATGAACAACATATGCAAGTGCAAAGCCTCCCCAAGCGAGCGCGACCGCGTCATCCCAGCCCAACTCCGCCGCACGGCGAGCCAGCCGTGCGGTTTCGGCGGTCTCTTGCGCGCGGTCTATTATCCAACGACTGCCTTTGCGCCGGACGTAACACCACGAGGCCATGCCGTAGGCTGAGGCGAAAATCAGGGTCGAGTTCAATGGCTTTAGTAAATAGCCGCAGCGCTTCGTCGTTGCTCTCTTTCGTCCACGAATGAAGACTCGCTATCCCTCGCAGGAAATAGTCGTAGGCATCGAGGCTCTCAGTCGGCTTGCGCTTCGCACGCTCCACCTCAGCTTGTTCCAACCTCGGGGCGATCGCCCCCACGACGCTTGCGGTCACCTGGTCTTGCAGCTCAAAGATATCCTCCAGCGATCCGTCGAAGCGGTCTGCCCACAGATGCGCTCCAGTTGACGCATCGATGAGCTGTGCCGTGATACGCACCCGGTCCGCGGACTTGCGCACGCCGCCTTCGAGCACGTAGCGCACCCCAAGTTCGCGTCCGACTTGCTTCACGTCTACCGCCCGACCCTTGTATGTGAAGCTCGAATTGCGTGCGATTACGAATAACCAGCGTGTGCGCGATAAGGCTGTAGTGATTTCTTCCACCATGCCATCGGCGAAGTATTCCTGCTCAGGATCGCCGCTCATATTATTGAAGGGCAGGATGGCGATCGATGGTTTATGCGGGTGCTGCGCAGGCGCTGCCTTGGCGGCGCCTTTGAGCCGCACTCGGTAGACCCGCACCGGCCGCGCAATGTTCTTGAGCTGCTGCTCGCCTATATCCTCGAAGGCGATTTCGAGACTCCCGTGGACATCCTCTTGCACCCGGCCAGAAACGCAAATCCCACCAGGTTCGGCCAGAGTTTCCAATCGTGCCGCCACGTTCACGCCGTCGCCCCATATGTCAGTGCCGTCGATGATGATGTCACCGGCGTTGATGCCCATACGGAACTCGATCCGCTTCTCCTGGGGCAGGCCGGCGTTACGCTCGCCCATCGCGCGCTGGACCTCGACGGCCCAGCGCACCGCCGCTATCACGCTGGCAAATTCTACCAGCAGCCCATCGCCGATGATCCGCACGATCCGGCCGCGGTGTTCCGCTATTTTGGGATCGATGATTTCGTGTCGATACACTTTGAGCGCCGCGTGAGTACCCTCCTCATCAGCGCCCATCAGCCGGCTGTAGCCGGCAACATCGGCCGCGAGGATGGCGGCCAAACGCCGTTCGACGTGCGGCTTGGCCATAGAGTCGTCCCTGATTTTGAACCGAGTTTATGGTCAGGGGGACTGCGTGTCTATCGAGCAACAATGTCCGCTTTGGGTCAAAAGCAGACATTCTGCAGCGCGAAAAGGTCATGTCCGCTTTACCCCGAAAGCGGACATCAAACGGGTAGGCCGCGATGTCCGCTAAGTGCCACTAGCGGACTCATCCCCGCCAGCAAGCAGCATCACTATTTGAGATCACCGCGTCAGAGGCCAGGATGAAGACGCCGGACCCGCACGATCTAGAACCGGCGTAGGCGATCCGGCTGACGTCGGTACCCCAGTATTTCCCGCGACCGTCTCGATTTTCTCCCCTATGCGCGATACTACGCTGCAGCGGTTCCGGCATATACTCGGAACCCAAGAAAATCCGCTGGAGCACTCGCGCCTGGTAACTCAGGCACGCGAGACAGTTACGCCGGAGTGGGGTCGGAAAAAGAGATGAGGGGAGTGCGGCGTGGCAAGCGAGAGAAAAGGCCGTCGCGAGCGGCTAAGGCGACCGGACCAAGAATAAGGGCGAAAGCACCCGCGAAGAAGGCGGCGCCGGCCCGAAGGCCGCGGTGACCGGCCAATCCCTGCGCCTGGCGGCAAAGCAGGCGCGCGCAGGTCCGACGCGCCGGGGAGGCGTACGTCGAGAGCGCCACAGAGCTTGAGGCCGCGCGACCGCGCGCGGAGGCCAGCAGAAGCTGGCGGCGTTCTACGCCGCCAAGGCTGCGCGAGAGAAGCGTCCGTTCTTCAACTTCCTGGCGCAAGGGGATTCCGGTCTGATTACACCTGCGGGTCTGCGATCATCGACCGGCTTCGGGCGCTCTTTAAGCCTGAGAACGCCTACTGAGAGCACGGATCTGGGCGCACGCTCCGCCAGATGCTCCAGGGACTTCAAGGACAAGCTCGCGGCCGGCCCCCGAACGGTGCGCGGTATGCGCCATCCTGCTCTCCGGCGGCGGCAACGACATCTGCGGCGATCACCGCTTCCGGATTGGCTCAAGCCCAGTGGCGGCGGGGCGCATCCGCCCGACTTCTACATCACCCCCGCCTTCGATCACGAGCTGGCATTCTTCAGCGGATCTACGAGGAGGCGATCGCGCTCGTCGGCAAGGTGACGCCCGGCGTGCGGCTCTTCGTGCACGACTACGATTTCGCGATTCCCGACGGCCGTTGCGTGACTGGTCCCAGTCCGCACCTGCGCGCGGACTTTCGTTTCCTTGCCGGCCCCTGGATGCGGCCGGCGTTCGAGGAGCGCGCTTTCATAAGCCCGGCGATCCGGTGCCGCAGCTGACGAAGGACATCGAGGGTGTTCCTGAAGCGCTTTCGCCGACATGCTCGCGGGCCTCGCGAAGAAGCACCCGAATCAGCTCGTCCTCGTGCACACCCAGGGCACTCTCAAGCCAACCCAGGATGCCAAGCTCTGGGTCAACGAGCTGCACCCCTATAACGACTCCTTCTCGCGCTCGTCGCGAAGCCCTTACGACAAGCTCCGCTCGCTTCTTTAGTCGGCTGATAAGTCACGGCATGACCATACCCGGAGGTGTGGTCGATCTGCAGCCGAGGATCACGAGGCTGGATGCCTGCGCCCTGCGAGCCGTCCCGTGGGGCAGACCTGAAATGTTCTGAATCGGGTTTGGGCGCTGCCAGGCTCATCCAAAGAATAGCAGGTACGCAGGAGCCTACCGCACTGCGCGATTTCGACCCGGCTCAAGTCGGCTTGGAGTCAAAAAGCGGACTTCGACGCCCAAGTTTCGATGTCCGCTTATTTCTCGAAAGCAGACATCAGGCGGGTAGGCTATGATGTCTGCTTTGTGCTGCCATAGCGGTCATACGCGGAGTCTCGATTGACTGACCGCGTTCGACCCAAAGCGGACCTGACGCGTCGGCGCAGTCCGTCGGGCGCGCCGCGCGATTAAGCAGGAACGTACGTCAGCCTAACCGTGTCCTCGCCAACGGGATCGGTGGAAACAAGGCGGAGCGGCGGCCGCGGGCCGGCAAAGAATGGCTTGCCGCGACCGAGCACGACGGGGTGGAAGTAGAGTCGATACTCATCAATAAGACCAAGGTCGGTTAGGCTTCGTGCCAGGTCTGGTCCGGAAACTGCAATCTCCCCAACGAGCCGAGCCTTCAGGCCACGTATCACCGCCTCGATGTCATCCTCGACAAGTGTGGCGTTGGGGCCGACTGACTTCAACGAGCGCGACACGACCCACTTCGGTTGGCGCCGCCACGCCGCCGCGAACTCGTGTTGCTCCGCACTCCACTCAGGACGGTCTTCGTCCCAATAACGCATGGCCTCGTACATGCGGCGACCGTACACACTGCCGGTCAGGTCGCGCACGTGCTCTATCCAGTGACGAAAGAGCGCGGGGCCTGTCCGCATTTCCAGGTGGTCGACGTAGCCGTCCAGGGACTGGTTCATTCCGAAGACGAGCTTCGCCATGCTACAAAATCTCCACCCCAGGCTCTTCAGAATAGCTTGAGTCGACGTTGCACGGAACGTGAGGTTGGACACAATCTGCGCGCCGCTCTGTCGGTGTGATCAATAACCAGAGGTCCGTGCCAAAAGCAAACATAGCACGCAGATCATCGCTCAATTTTTTGTCTTGAGATTGCGTCTAATCAGATCGGCGATTTGGTGATCGATCGCCAGCTCGGCTCGCTGGTCCGGGCCTTTCGTGACGCCAAGCTGGTCACGTTCAACTCGCGGTTCTGGCTCATCTTCCACTTGCACCTTCAATCTGTGTGATGACGAAGCGGAAACCCACGATGCCGCGCAGCATGGCATCGACGTAAGACTGAGGGTGCGTCCGAAAGTGCCCAAGGTCTCGGCCTGGGCTTGCTCTTGCTGCGCGAGTAAACCGCCCACATGCCGGCGCAGCCAGTCTTTATTCTCCATCATTTCTGCGCGGCCGTACGCATGGTACGGTGCATAGTTCAAGTCGGGACGACTTTGCCGTGTTCGGCTTTGGAGGGATACCAGTTGGGAGTGATATAGCCCTCAGGGCCTTGGAAAATCATAAGCGCCTCGTTGCCGCTGGCGACGTCTTTCCAATGCGGATTGGCCCGCGCGAGATGACACTCGATAACGCCGTATGATCCTTCGTCCTTGAGGACAGTCGGCAGATGGCTGGCGTAGAGCCCGGTCCGAAGCCGTTCGAGATGAGTGACGCAAAGGTCTGGCACGCATGAGCGCGTGCATACGGGCGACGTCTTCAACGCGAAATTCGTCAGGTCGGTACATAGCTATCTAAGGGTCGGGTTATCTAAGAAAAATTCTTTGGATGCAGGAATCGGCCGCCCCGTATTGAAGGGGCCCACAGATACGCCAGAGCCGCAGAAATGCCGAGCAACGTTCGGATGGCATGTAGCTCCCCCATAACACAAGCATGGTACGTGAGTTTGGGCCTGCATCAGCCTCGGACATCGCTTTTAGTTTGTGGTTCGTCGGTTTAATGCCGATAAAGGTATATGGCACATTTGCAAGCATAAGCGCAGCTCCAACGAGCCAGTGCCAATTTTTGGCCAGTCCATGTTGCAAGCAAACCGAGTATTCCTGAAGCCGCAACCAAACTTGCTTGCATCGTGTAGCTAGCGAGCAATACGTAACTGAACGAAGTATTAC
>ERZ1370068.9203-contig-7999_pt1 | contig 34309 bp, 58 predicted proteins | sample MGYA00561227_ERZ1370068 | MGnify/ENA primary metagenome ERZ1370068 (study PRJEB38410, sample SAMEA6850437) | metagenome | study: Metagenomic assessment of the ecological functions of the soil: analysis of the soil microbiota associated with the...
CCATACTTCAGTCGCCAGTTTTCCACTCGTTGGGCCTCCACTCAAAACCAACCAGCAGCCCGCTTCCTTGACTCGTCTCCGCGCGTCCCTATGCTCCGTTCTGCGACGCCAGTGGCGTCGCGGAGGCGTTTTTGCCCGTCCAACCACCCGAGAGCCTCACCCGTGGCCACGACCGGTGCCAGTGGGTCTCTGTTCCTCAAAACACTTCTTACTGCACTGTCGAGCGTGACAAGCGAGTAAAGCTCGTCAATTTCATTGCCTCCGACAGCGGGCTTGCGGGTCATCGCCGAGGAACTTGGCCTCAAAGGCCGCGCGAACCCGTTGCACGCAGATCCCGGGAAACCGTCCCGCAAAATTCGCGAGCAGGCCAACGTGCCGATATCGGCGCAACGTGGCCAGCGGTTCTTATCCCACTCGACGCGATGGTGGTCGTGCCTGCAGCGGTCGGAACGCCCTCCCGTATCGCCAATGGCGATGCATCGCACCTCATCGAGCGCGCCGCTGGACGTTACGCTCAAGGAGAAACGTCCCCTCGTGCTTTGTGTCCGCGAAACGCCCCTCAATAAAATCCACATCCGGAACATGTGGCGTGCAGCCGACGCAGGTGCCACGCTGTTCCCGCTGATTCCGACCTTCTACAACCTTCCACCGAACTTAGATGCCATGGCGCGGGAGTTTGCTAACCGTCTACTGGTTCATATTGGCCTTCCTCAGGTGGGCGCCTATCAATGGAAGGGTTGAAAGATCAACAACTTAGGGGAATCCCATGGCCAGGTAAGAATCAGTATCGGAGCCTGGGATCTGCCTGACAGATGCCACGCGGCCATGGCCCCCGGAGTCTGACGCTCAAAAATCGCCTTCGTGCCGTTGTCGTAAACGTACATCAGGTGTCGTACATATATGTCCGATACCGCGCAATTCTTCACCTTGAATGTTTTTGACAGCGGCATCGCTTGTGACTCTGGCGTGCCTCGACAGGGTCCTTTCTCAGTGCTAGTTCCTCATTGCGACGGCGCTGAGCTCTGGCCCGTCAATGCGCACCTGCTCCTCCAGCGAACGTCCAGCCTGCTTGATCTCGCGCCTTCACGTGTAATGAACGGCGCGGAGCTCGGAAAAGACCTTCGAGGTCCCTTGGCGCGGGGAATGGCCTGCAGCCCGAGGCAATACCGTAGTCAGGAGTTCCTCGCGTGAAAGTTCATTTGATCAACCCTAGCAGTGTCTCGTTCCGGAACTGCGGTGATCACGCCGCGCTGGCAGTATGTGCTCGCCGCGGCGACACCAGCGCATCCTTCGGCGATCCAAGCCCTCGTCGACGAAACCTTCTCTCCACTCGACCCCGACTCGATCTCATGCAGGCAGCGACGCGGTAGGCAATTGGAATTCACACCGCGAATGCATTGTGGATATGAAATTGGCAAATTGGCGCGCGAGCGTGGGGCATTTGTCATTCCTGGCGGAATTCACGCCACTCTACCCGGAAGAGGTGATCGAACCGTAGGTGGCCTCACTCTGGTAGTAAAAGCGGCGACGACGGCGATGACGTATGGAAACGAGTTCTGCCGATTGCGAAAAAGGCACACCTCTCCTGTTGTATGCAGGCGGCCACCGAGGCGAGTGAGTTCCCTGCCCGCAATGATGGGACTTGATTCCGCGCAACCGCTACATGTGGGCATCGGTTCAGACCGTGCGCGGATGTCCAAAGCACTGTTCGTTCTGCTCTTGCGCGGAAGACTGATAATAGCGTCCCCGTCAGCGTACAGCTGGATGTCGTGATCGAAGAGATTGTTCAATTGCGACGACTTGATTTCGTTTCATTGCACTGGCTGACGACAATTTCTATCCAGTCACCTCACATAGACCTCTTTGATCTCGCCACCAAACAAAAAAATGAGGCGAGATTGAGTGAGTTAAATGCGCTAAGAGCGGAGCGGTTTGAACTAATGGCGCGGCTCGCCTAACTTCCGGACGACAGCGGTGTTCTTCACGCAAATCACGATGGAGGCAGCGGAAGATACGTCATTCCTCGATGCCATGAAAGCGGCGCGCATCAAGCGGGTGCGCTCGTCGGCGTTGAGGCCGTCACTCCTGCCGGGCTGAAAGACGTTTATAAGGATTTCACCCTCTGGCGATGTTCTGATCGAACGGTTGAAAACGTTCCGCCGCCATGGAGTGCACGTTCTTGGCTCCGTTCATATTCGACTGCCGAGCGATCGGCCTGAAACTTTGATGCTACTGGCTGCCGCGATCACCGTGCGGAACCTAATTTTTGCGCAATTCGTTACCCTGGAGCCCTTACCCCGGCACCGTTGACTTCGCGCGCTGGGAAAACAGCTAGGCGATGACCCACCGAAAATTGCAGGCGTTCCGCTCACGCGGCGATGGCTCATTCCGCAGGCTCTGCGTCCCAAGTTGTACTGGGATCATCCGGTCATGTCTGCGGAGGAAATCTGTTCCCGCACTCAAGGTGTTTGGGATGCAGCCATAGCTGGGGACCGATCTGGCGTCGCTCCAGCTTTATCAAGTCCAGCAAGGGACGCCTCGCATTCGTGTTGATCTCCCGCATCTACCGGCAAATGTGTACGCCGACACCGGCATCGCGGACCGATAGCGCTCGCGTAACTTTGGTCAGGACGTTGACGCGACCATGGCGAAGCCTGTCGCCGGCTGTTTGCAGGCAAACCGGATGCCAGACCTGAAAACCCCGGAACATGCGGGAGAGTTTGTTCGGCTCAGGCGTCGGCGAATGCGTCGAAGGTGAGCACAAAGATCTCGGTGTCTGTCAGTAGGGCATCGCCGCCAAATTCGAGGCTCGCGATGGATCGTTCCGCGGCATCGCGATGGCCAAAACCCACAAGCATCTTTTGATCACGACGGGAATATAGCCTAGTCCGCCCCGTGCCGTACCATTGTCGGTTCGATACCACTTTCCGCGGCAATGCCAACAATGGCAAATGCGTCGATCGCGCAATCGCGCAGTGCCATGTTGAGCGGCGTACCTTCAAACGCGCGGACATGGCGATTTTGTCGAAGATGGCTTCGCTCGGCAACGGATTCACTTCGGGTATCAGCTGAAACCTGGCGAGTCGCGCAAGAACCATGGCTTCACGTCGTCGGCCCCCAAATCGTTGCCAAGCCATTTGCCATGCGAAACTGAGACACTCCCATCAGTTCTTCGGTAACGACATGTGGCGAGTGTGAAATACCCGCACGTGCGCGCCGCACGGGCCGCCTCAAGAACTTGAGTACCTTTTCCGTCACCGGCTATTTTCCATGCTCGATCTGCTTCACGATCCCGACCTGCATGTCGGAAATAATCAAGGCGTGAGTCTGTTCGATCACAGACCTCTTCAAGTTTGCGGAATCGTTTGAACTCAAAGGCCCGCTGCATGTGGACTCCCGGCCTGTCTGGATATCGCCACGCCAGCATTTTTATCGGAGACCAGGAAACCTCGCGTCTCGACCCGGAGACCAGCCGAATGGACCCAGGGGCCAGAGCCAGTGCTGCCGAAATGCAAACACAGCTGGAAAACTCGCCGACTTCGCAGTGCATGGCCACTATCGCCGCGGAAGCTGCCGCGCAGCAGAGATCCAGACCCGTTAGCATCTGCTCCGACGATTTCCAATAACAACCTGCGCCGTTATTGGGCGGCTAGACAACCCGGTTCCGTACCTGATGCACTGCGAATTACACCGGAAAGGAGGTGGTCCGGGTGCAGCAAGTTCAGATGGCAGTATGTTCCAAAAGACCAGGTGAGGGGCGGCTGCGGAACCCAGAAGCGGTTGCTCGCGCGAGGTGCCTCGGCGAACAAACACGCTTCTCGCCGAGGACGCTGCAGCCCGCCACTGCTGGTGAAGGTTGGAGTTCAATTCCGCCCGGCGTTAGGTCACGCTGGGAACCCGGAGTTGCATGAAGAGGCCACGTAAGTGATGACCACCTCTTGGTCAATCCCAACAGTACACACGGCGGCCCGTGCCCTCGTGAAGAGTGCAGGTGCGCGGGCCGTTTTGTGTTTGAGTGAACTGATGTCCCAACTGAGCTTGAATCACCCTGAGGGCGCGTTCTTTTGCGGCCTGAAGAGGGCCGCCGTTTGGCGTCGCGCTGGGAAAAAACGAGTATCTTCGCTACCGCAGGATGACGAAATGCTGTTGTTTGGTGTCGGCGCGTCTCATTTCTTTCGACTTCGCCAGCTACTAGGCGTGATTCTTGATGGTGTCACGCTTCTCCGGCGTCGGACACGCCGGGCAAAGATCTTGTCGATGTTCCCCAACTGGCGTTGCAGGTCAAACGGCACAGGGTCGTTAATTTGCTTGCGGGGAACGCGGTCCGTGATGGCGGGATCACTCGTCACCAACTCGTAAAAAATTCAGTCCTTCTTTCCACACGCCCTCATGGCGGGCTCGTGCCTAACACGATGTCCATCTTCGCGCTGACTTTTCACGACCGCTCTCGACCAGATCCAAGCAGTAGTTGTCCGCTGAAGACCAAGCCACTCCGTCAGGTTCAGATCTAGCCCAGCATACGGTCTGGGTACACGAACATCTGGCTCCGATGATGTTGAAGGCTGTCTCGCTCAGCAAGTAGTCGGTCCAGCGATCGTCGAGTCGGGAAGGTCGATGACGCGTTCCACGGACGAAGTGCGAGATGTCGCGGCTCGTGCCACAGCGCTTCTGCGTTCTGAATTACGCCGGCCTGCGCATTTCGGACGCACCACGCGCGCCAGCCCACGCTGATCTGCTCCGGTGCGTGACCGGATTCCGCTTGTGCGGCATCGCGGAAGAGCCCTTCTGTTTCTCGCTGAAGAATTCTTCGGCCTCGCGGACCTCGGTGCGCCGCAGGTGGCGCAATTTCCGGTGGCGATCTTGTCGAGCGTGCACGTGTGATCACCGCAGAGCGTCGCCAGGTAAGAGCTGCGTGGCGGTCGCGCTGGACGACCTGCGCGGGCGACACTGCCGCGCCGCCTTCAACCCCCAAGCGCGCTGCACATCATCTTCTATTCCAGTTCGGGCGTGAGATGGGCGAGCGTCCTGACGGCGCCGGAAAATCCTTGCCAACTCCTGGAGATCTTCTGCCGCGGCCGCTGGGCCCGCGTAAGATGTTGCGCTGCGTTTCCGATTACCAGTTGGCTGCATCTTGAACCCGAACGTGATCGCGGCTCGGCGTGGATGCCATGAGTTCGGCCGATCGCGGGCGTGTCTTTTTGAATTCCCACGCGCGCCGCTTTCGAGCACATCGGCAAGCCGCTTCGAGATCCTGAGCAGATCACCGCGGAGGCTTGCTTCGATCAGCAGTGCTTGCGCCGTATCCACAACGTCGTCTCGATGTCAGCCCGTAGTGAAACCACCGCGCGTGCGGTCCAGACAATTTCTCGCCACGGCGCAGCCGGGTGAGACGCGATGAAACGTCGTGTTGCTCACCTCCGCCTCAATCGCGTGGATGGGTTCCACTGCTGAAATCCGCGCGCTCGCCTGATGGCGCGGCGGCACTCTTTGGGCACGATAACACTGCTTCCAGCCAGGGGTTTCCTGTCGCCGCTACTTTCCACTGCCAACCGAGTTACTGAAAGCGGTTTTCGCTCGCCCAGATTGCCGGGCCATCTCTGCGCGCGTATAGCGATGGAATCCACGGCATTTCACCTCCGTGGACCGGGATCGGAACGCTCGGGGAAAGACCCGCTTTGATTAGCAATCGGGGAACACGCCGGGGCTGACCAGCGTACGACGACGGCGCGAACACGATCTGGCGTGCGCGCCGGCGTACCAGTCCTGGCGGGATACGGCTCGACTCAACAGCCTTAAGAGACGCCTCGCGACTAAGGGAGCGGCCGATGACGCCTCACGACTTGCCCCTCAGCCGCGTCTTCTGCTCTCTTTCAACTGGGATCAGCGATCTCACGAAAATCAGCAGGATCGCTCGCCGCGAACTCAGTATGCGGCCTCCGCGATGCTCTTTGGTAGCGATGGTGTACCCAGATCGCGCATTTCGCGATCCGCTCGGCCAGCCGCAAGGCCGGTCAATGCGAAATGCTTCCCACAAGAAGAAGAGTCGAGATGCTGCTGACGGCTTAATTTTCCGAGACTCATAGCTTGTCCTCACATTCGGGGTCTCTGAGGAAGTAATTCCGGTTGCTACTTTCGCGGAATGGGCTGAGAGTCTTTCGACAATCTTCCAGCAGTTCACGCGTTGACGAAGACGCCGGTGATGGTCTTATCGGGCTTTTGAAACCGAAGCCCCACCCCAACCACGGGCTTTGAGGGATTCTGGGCCGCGCCAGCTGATCAGGCGCCGTACTCTTCTGCCAGATGGCATCGGTGAACTCTTGCTGGGTTCCATTGAAAGGGGACCGGAGTTCTGTATTTGGCGGTTTCCAGCTTCTTTGCAGGACAGACCTTTCGGGAGCAACGCACAAATACACGAGTCCACGAAGTCTGAGCAGCGTTGTTGCCATTGCGATTCCCGATGCGCCAGGGGCTCCCTGCCAGCTGGGGCACAAGCCGCCGGTGATCACTGCGCTTGCGGGCCGGGCGACGGCTCGCCCGTGCGGATCCTCGGGAAACTCCGTCGTGCTCGGGGCTCTTTATCAGGCACCTCTAGCCGAGTTCTAAGGCGGCTGAATTGTACACCGAGTTTCTGATTTCAGGCGCGCAGCAATGGGCTGTACCACAAGGAGTACCCCAACACCCATACCTGTTTTGAGGCCGAGGCGGCCCACGTCAAAAACCTACTTTGATCTCTTTCATAGCCATCAGCGATCCGTAGTCTCCCTGAAGGCTCCACAGCGCGCGCAATATCGCGGCGAACGCTTCTCGAAACTCAGGATACTTCGTTACGATTGCCTTGATCAGCGCAATGTTGACGCCTGATAAGTCTGCGCGGTGCTGTCCGACCATCGCCCGCTTGATACTTGACCACCAGGTTGATTTCATCGTTGAACGCAAACCGGATAGGTGTGGTCGTTAGCTTGCAAGCCTTTTGCGCCGACCGCGAGATCGACTCGTGTTGCTCTCAACCGGCAGTGGTCTGCTGGCTGCATCGGCCTGCATTTCATCGTAGAGCTTGTCTGCTGCCGCGGTGCTCATGAATGGAACGGGAGACAGCAGATCACGCGCCTGCATGAAGTACAACCACGCATTTCGAGTGTGCCCTTTGGTTTTGAATTCCTGCGCGCCCGCTCGGCAAACCAGTTTCCATCGTGCGGGAGGCAGTCTGCGAAGCTTTTGCGGTAAAAACCTCCGACCTTCCAATCGCTTCCGATTTGCTGCAGTACGAACGACAATGTGTTGTGTGCGTTTTTGCTGGACGCTATGTCGAACGTGGCGGACGGCATAATTCCCGGCGGCAGGTTCGGAATCACGAAAACCGCGCTGCTTAGCGGTTTGTCCGTGAGCGCCAAATACGCCACACAAAGCCTGGCTCTTTCGATCTTCTTCCGTGCCGGGCGCTTGCAAGAGCCACACGGGACGCGCGGTGTTGGCTGCGCTCCCGCCCAATTAGCGTGGTTTTCTTTAATTGCGGCCTCAATCCCGGCAAAATTCGATGCGACCGAAGGGATCGCATTTTGTTGAAGAATTGTGCTATCACCCCGAACCGCCATGTGCTACGTATCGCTGCGATGCAGACTCAATCGAAGTTCGACTTGCGGCCTTCCATATCCGCAGCGCCCTGGCACGTCTGGCCGAGCGCCGCAGACCCTAAAAGCGCACAACGGGAAACAAAGCAAGAGCCAAGGTAGGTGATTCCAGAACGCCGCCGGTTACATTGCATGTGTCAATCCGCCTCCGCGCCTATTGTACGACTACCCACGACCTGTACGCGGTGAGATATGCGCGCTCTTGCGCGCACCGATAATCCTGGGTCTCTAGTCGAAAGCGGTGTAGAATTTGAGCAGATAAGCACCGGGCCGCGCTTTCGGCCTGTTGCTGCGTGGAAATGGGGTTCTGTATGGTTCTGCGACTTGGAGTGGCAGCGATTGTCGTGGCGGTAACGGTTTCGGCGTTTGCGGCGGACGCACAAAAACCCAAAAAGTTACGAAGAAGGGCCGCACAAAGCAGGTCGCTACCCAACCGCTGCCTCCGGTCCCGTCGGGTCCCTCGCAACAGATGCCCTGACTCCGTCCCCGCAGTGGCCCCAGCAGGTGAGCTTATCAGGATGGCAACCTCACGATCCTCGCGCACAATTCCAATCTCACGGACATATTGAAAGCTGTGCAGGTAAGCACGGGCGCGACGATTGACGTACCGCCCAGGTGCGAGTGAGCGCGTTGTGACGAATCTGGGCCCTGGACCGGCCCGTGACATCCTGGCCAAGCTCTTGAACGGGTCGCATTACAACTACGTGATGCTCGGATCGGTTTCCGATCCAAATGCTGTTTCAAAATTGTCCTGACATCCAAAGTCACAGCTGGTGCCGACGGCCCATCGGCACAATCTGCTGCCTTGCAGCCACCCGCAACCACGAGTCTCCCGGAGAACATGCCTCCAGGCGAAACCAGGTCATGCCCCCGCCAAATCCGCAGCCTGCGGCAGAAGGCGATGGAGAGGAAGTCGAACCGGAACCAGAGGCGGAGGAGGGCAACGATCCTGCCGAACAACAGGATCAGGACGGTGCAGCGGAGCCAGCCGCCGGCCAGCAACCCGCCGTACCAGCACAGCAGGGGCCAAGACTCCGGAACAGTTGCTTCAGGAACTGCAGCGCCAGCAACAATTGCTTCAACAGCAGCAGCAACAACAGCAGCAGCAGGGGCAACCAGGCCAGCCACTCTCAGCCGGATATGCCGAACCATCCGCCCCAGGATTAGCGAATTACTAGGATTAGTAATTGGAAGACGCATTGCACGCGTGCCGTCGATCCAAGATGGCGAAGGTTTTGCGGAGCTCGAGTCGATTTTCTAGTCGCCGCTGGCGTGGTGTTGCACCAGGATTGGTGCAGGTTCCTGGCGCCGGTGGCCCAGTGCTAGGAGCAACCCATTCATCGTCCAATAAGCCATGAAGACCCCGGCGCTTACGGACACAACCACAGTTAAGAAAAGAATCAAAGAGGCCAGAATTGCGTTCAGGGTCCCAGTCACCTTTCCGCCGGTGCCACAGCCTGCACCACGCGGAGTCTGCCGGCCGCTCGCGCTCTCTGCGAGATCGGAAGCCCAGCGCGCCGTTTCACTCTACCTGCGTTGACGCTTGCCGCTGTTAGCAAATAAGATACGTGAGTAAAGCTGCGCTCTTCACTCTCCAACATTTCTGTAGGCCCGTCCACGTTACGGAAGGGCAGGGGTCGAATTTCAGGAAACATGGCCATTACCAAGATTTCGGTGCGCGGCGCGCGCCAGCACAACCTCAAAAATATCGACGTCGAAATACCCCGTAACACCCTCAGCGGTGATTACCGGGTTGAGCGGTTCGGGCAAATCTTCGCTCGCCTTCGACACGATTTATGCCGAGGGGCCAGCGGCGCTATGTCGAGACCCTGTCGGCCTATGCGCGCCAATTTCTTGACCAGATGGAGCGCCCGGATGTAGACGCCATCGACGGCCTGAGCCCATCGATCTCGATCGAGCAGAAAGACAACCAGCCGCAGCCCGAGATCTACCGTCGGAACCATCACCGAAATCTACGATTACCTTCGCTTGCTGTTCGCCTCCGATCGGCGTTCCGCACTGCCCGAACTGCGGCCGCCCGATTACCCGGCAGTCCGCCGAGCAGATTGTGCAGCGCGTGATGGCGCTGACTCCGGAAGATCGCGTGATGGTCATGGCGCCCATCGTCCGCGGACGCAAAGGCGAGTTCAAGAAGAGATGGAGAAAGCTCGTCCAGCACGGCTTCAGCGCGGGCGCGCATCGACGGCGAACTCGTAAATCTCGAAGATGAGATCCAACTCGACAAGCGCAAGAACCACACCGATCGAGGTTGTGATCGACCGCCTGCTGGTGAAACCCGGCATCGAGCAGTCGGCTTGAACTCTCGGTCGGGCTTCGCGATGAAGCTGGCTGGAGGGCTGGTGCAGATCGCGGTGGTCGGCGGTGAGGAAACGCTCTACTCTTCACGTCTCGCGTGTCCTGATTGTGGCATCAACGTTCCACAGCTGGAGCCTCGTTCGTTCTCCTTTAACAGCGCCTACGGTGCTTGCCCGGAATGCCACGGGCTCGGGCAGCAAATACGATTTCGATCCTGCAAAGATCATCACGGACTGGTCTAAACCGCTGCTTAGACGGCGGGCTTGGGCCCGGGTCGGCTTCGCAAAATCTTCTTAATCAGGCTGCAGTCTCGTTGCGGAAGCCTACGGCATCGAATCTGGCTACGCCGTTTGAGAAATTGCCTGAAAAGATTCAGAACCTCCTGCTCTACGGCGAGCCTGATCGCGGAGGAAAAACCGGCTTCCGAGGGATTCTCGGACTACCTCAAGCAGAATCTTGAAGAGATCCGCATCCGACAACTATCGCGACTACATGCTCGACTTCATGTCGGCAACGGATATGCCCGGTATGCCGCGGCAAGCGACTGCGTCCGGAAAGTCTGGCGGTAAAAGTCAACGGCATGTCGATCGCCGACTTCACTGGCCTGCCGGTATCGCGCTCATTCGAAGTCGCGCGAAAAATCAAGCTCGCTGGACGAGAAGAAGCGATCGCCGGTCGCATCATGCACGAGATCGTCGAACGTCTTCAGTTTCTGCACGCCGTTGGGCTTGGTTACATTTCACTGGACCGGTCGGCCGCAACACTCTCCGGTGGCGAAGGACAGCGCATCCGCCTGGCTACACAGATCGGATCGAAGTTGCGCGGCGTGCTCTACGTGCTCGACGAGCCTTCGATCGGATTGCACCATCGCGACAACCGACCGCCTACTGCTCGCGCTCGAAGAGCTGCGCGATCTCGGCAACACGGTGCTGGTGGTCGAGCACGATGAAGAGACGATCCGACGCGCCGACTACGTGATTGACCTCGGCCCAGGCGCCGGACGCCACGGCGGTGCGCTCGTCGCCAGTGGCACGCCGGACGAAATCATGAAAGCTCCCGGCTCGTTGACGGGCGCCTACATCTCAGGCCGCGCCCAGATTGACATGCTTCCCGAACGCCGGCAGCGCAAACGGCAAGTCAATCACGATTCTTGGCGCGCGCGAAAACAACTTGAAGAGTCTCGATATAGCTTTTCCGTTGGGCGTGATGACCGGTGGTGACTGGCGTGTCAGGTTCGGGCAAATCGACGCTGGTCAACGATATTCTCTACCGCGCACTCGCTCGGCAGCTATATCGCTCGCGGGAAGAACCTGGAATACACAAATCGATTACCGGCGCGGACGCAGATTGACAAAGTCATTCGCATCGATCAATCGCCCATCGGCCGAACGCCGCGATCGAATCCGGCGACCTACACCGGCATGTTTCGCGCAGATCCGCGACCTCTACGCCATGCTTCCCGAATCGCGCGAGCGCGGCTACAAGCCCGGACGTTTCTCATTCAACGTATCAGGTGGATCGCTGCGAAGCCTGCCAGGGCGAAGGCCAGCGACGCATCGAGATGAACTTCCTGCCTGATGTCTACGTCCTCTGCGAAGTCTGCGGCGGGCGCCGCTACAACCAGGAAACGCTTGCCGTCAAATACAACGGTAGTTCGATCGCCGACCTGCTGGAAACACCGGTTGCGGACGCACTGCAAATTCTCGAGAACATCCCGCAGGTAAAGCAAAAGCTGCAAACGCTGGTGGACGTCGGACTCGGCTACATTCACCTCGGGACAATCCGCGGTCACGCTCTCCGGCGGCGAAGCGCAACGCATCAAGCTGGCCCGCGAACTGAGCAAGCGCCAGACCGGCAAGACACTCTATCTCCTCGACGAGCCGACCACCGGCCTGCACTTCGACGACGTCAAGAAAGCTGCTCGAAGTCCTGCACCGTCTCGCAGATCTCGGCAACACGGTCGTCATCATCGAGCACAATCTCGACGTAATCCGTAACGCCGACTGGATCATCGATCTCGGCCCGGAAGGCGGAGAAGACGGCGGCACGCTTGTCGCCCAAGGCACTCCCGAACAGGTCGCCCGTGTGAAGAAGTCTTACACCGGACAGGCGCTGGCGCATTACTTTTCCAGCGGCAATGGGAACGGTGCGCGCGGCGCTCCCGGCAAAACACCTCAACAAAAGATGGCTTAGCAATCCATCGTCGCTGTTTGCTTTTTGATCGCGCTTGAATGCACACTGAACATTAACTCCGAGCTGCTACCTAGTGTCCTCACCTCAAAACCCGATGTTCGATCCTACGCCCGCTCCGCCTGCTCCGGGTCGGAGACGCCGATCCAAAACACGACGCTACCCGTTGCTGCCTCGTTTGTCGAAAATCCGCCATGGACAGGTTGGGACGTCGCTCTGCTCGCCGTTTTCAGTTTTCTCCTCATCATCATTTCGCTATTGGGAGTTTCCTTCACGCTTCGGCGTGTGTTCTATCCCTCGTTGACTTGGATTGATGTCGTCAAGCAGCCGGAAGTCATAGTGGGCGGACAACTCGTCGCCTACATTCTTGTATTCGCTCTTGATGTATGCATTCATCGCATTCTTCCGCCGTCAACATTTCTTTTCCGCGATCCAGTGGAATTGGCCTCCGGCCTGGGGATGAGTATGTAATGGGAGGCTTGGCGCTATCTATCGGTTTGCAACTGTTCGCCCGCCTGCTGCCCATCCCTAAAGATTTGCCAATGGACCAATTCTTTCGAACTCCGCGACAGGCTTGGCTCTTGTCAATCTTCAGCGTGACGCTCGCTCCGCTGATCGAGGAATTGTTCTTTCGGGGCTTCCTCTATCCAGTACTTGCCCGTCGATTGGGTATGGTCGCGAGCGTATTTCTCACCGCTCTGGCGTTTGCATCGATTCACGGAGCGCAGCTGACATACGCTGGGGGCCGGTTCTCGTCATTTTCATCGTTGGACTTGCACTAACGTTGGTCCGGGCGATCAAGAAATCCGTTGCAGCAAGCTTGATACTCCACATGGCCTATAACGGCACCATCGCGCTGGCAATGTACATCGGCACAGACCGATTTCACCACTTGGAAAGACTGAGCCAATAGCCCTTTCTTGCACGTGTTATCTTAAAATTCATGTCATCGGCCCGCCACGAACTGTTGCGCCTGCTCGCTACCAAGTCGTTCAAGCTGGGCGAGTTCAAGCCTCGTCGGGAGGCACGAGCGACTATTACATCGACTGTCGCACGACCACGCTCGATGCTCGCGGATCGCAATTGACCGGCCAGGTATTTCTCGAAGAGATTCGTGACCGCGGCTGGGATCCACTAGCCATCGGCGGTTTGACGATGGGCGCCGATCCGATCGTTGTCGCCGTTTCCGTTACAAGCGGAACGATCAGCGGATTTCTCGTCCGCAAGGGTGAGAAACAGCACGGAACCGGTCAACGCATTGAAGGATTTCGCGAACCAGGGGCGCAGGTCGTGATCGTCGACGACGTCTGCACAACCGGAAGCTCGACTGTCCAGGCCATTGAAGCAGCCCGAGAATTCGGATTCGAAGTCATCGGCGTTATGTGCCTGGTGGAGCGCCAGGAGGCGAAGGGCCGCCTGAGCGTCGAAAAGGCAGCGGCTCAGGCACCATTCGTTTCAATTTTCACCGCTAACGATGTGCGTGGAGAACATGTAGCGATTGGAACCTAGCCATCGTCGAAAAGTCAGTGGCTGCCAGTATTTACGTCTGAGAACTGAGAACCGAGAACTGAGAACTTCAATCAATGATTCAAACTCTTGAATGGACCGACCGCGGCGTGGTCTTCATTGACCAGACAAAGCTGCCGACTGAAGAAGTGTATGTCACCTGCAAGACTCATCAGGAAGTCGCGGACGTGATCCGCAACATGGTGGTTCGCGGCGCGCCCGCGATCGGCGTAGCCGCCGCCATGGGGATTGCACTCGGCATCAAGAACTCCAAAGCCGAGACCGGCGCAGATCTCAAAAAGACTTCGACCAGATTGCCGATCTTATCGGTCAAACACGCCCCACAGCCGTCAACTCTGTTCTGGGCCATCGGTCGTATGAAAGACAAGTTCGAATACTTGCGCATGCGTCCCGTGCCGCAGATCAAGGACGCGCTCATCGAAGAATCGCAACGCATGCACGCCGAAGACATCGCCGCAAATCAGGCTATGGGACGTCACGGCGCCACACTCATGCCCGCGAGCGGTGGCGTGCTCACCCACTGCAACGCTGGTGCGCTTGCGTGACCGCCGGATACGGCACCGCCCTTGGCGTAATCCGCGCCGCGGTGGAGCAGGGCAAGAAAATTCACGTTTACGCTGACGAGACTCGCCCCTTTCTGCAAGGCTCACGTTTGACTGCATGGGAGTTGATGAAGGACGGCATTCCAACAACCGTGATCTCCGACAACATGGCAGGCGTGATGATGAAGCAAGGCAAGATCGGCGCCATCGTAGTCGGCGCAGACCGCATCGCTGCCAATGGAGACGTGGCGAATAAGATTGGTACCTACACGGTCGCAATTCTCGCCAAAGAGCACGGTATCCCTTTCTATGTGGCCGCGCCCTTTTCCACCATCGACCTCAACACTCCCGACGGCTCAAAGATTCCGATTGAAGAACGCAACGCCAGGGAAGTGACCCACATCGCCGGGAAACAAATGGTCCCGGATGGCGTGGGTGTCGAGAATCCGGCGTTTGACGTAACGCCCGCGAAATACATTGCCGCCATCATCACCGAACGCGGGGTGGTGCGCGAGCCGTACGGCGACCTCGATCAAGAAACTTGCCGATGCTTAGACGTGCGCCATTTGCAGCTCGCGTCGCCAGTCGCAGTGCAACTGGCTAGACCTCGCGCCGCAAATGCGATTTGTTGACGACTCGTGGCAATCTCAAATGCACCCAGTCCAAGAATCCATCTCTTCCTTTACATCTGGCGGCAAGGCAATCACGGTCGACTGTTATTTTCCCGCGGAGGTTGGTGTCTTTCCTGCCGTCATCGCGCTGCACGGCTCAGGCGGGAACCATGCTTCGATGTCCGATCCGGCGTGCGCACTCGCCACACAAGGCTTTGCAGTTTTTGTCGTCCATTATTTCGATCGCACCGGGACGACCGACGCGAACGACAAGCAAACGATCTTCCGCAATTTTCCAGCGTGGGGAAAAACGGTCTGGGATGCGGTCAGCCATGTTGCCGAACATCCGCAGGTCGATGCAAACCGCATCGCACTCCTGGGATTCTCTCTCGGTGCCTACCTCGCGCTTTCGGTTGCGTCGGTAGACTCGCGCGTAAAAGCGGTTGTCGAATTCTTCGGAGGCCTCCCCGAGAAATGAAGCTCTTCATGCGCCGGCTCTGCCCGGTCCTGATTCTGCATGGTGAAGACGATCCGACCGTACCGGTCGCGGAGGCCTCACGATCTCGAAAAGAGCTTCGCCGCCGCGAGATTCCGTATGAGATCCGAATTTATCCCGGCGCAGGCCACGGGTTCACCGGAGAAACTTGGCGCGACGCCACAGTGCACACACTAGCGTTTCTAAAGAAATATTTGACATCCGGTTTAGTTAGCGATACCGCACATCCACTCCAGACCGAACCGCGAAGAAAACCTGAACTTCCAGTAGTTCTCCCACGTATTTACAATAGAGGCGCTGGAGGCCTACTTATGTTTTCTTTCCTCCTTTGGTGCATCTTGTTTGTATTGTGCTGGCCCGCGGCGATCATCGCTCTAATTCTTTTTCCAATCGTCTGGCTACTGTTGCTCCCATTCCGCCTGCTTGGTATCGCTGTTGGCGGCGTGTTGCAGTTAGTGAAAGCAGTCGTCTTGTTTCCCGCTCGGTTGTTGAGCACGCCGTTTCGAGCTTAGTGACCTGGTCCACGGGAATGAACCTTGCCCTCTCGGGGCACTAAAGCCTGCCTTGCTGGCGGCCGATAGATCCCCTGTCATGGTTCGCGTGTACTCACACGCGAAACGCCCGAGGGGGCTGACCTGTCTGCAGCAGGAGCGGCCCCGAGCGTTTGCCGAGGGTAAAGCTTTAAAATAATCGGAGTAAAGTGCCTAACGCAGACTCCCACTCGCCCCTACCCTTCCATTACCTTCAGCGATGGGCTCACGATCAGCGTAGGTTCCGTTGCCTTCTGCACATCGTCAGCAGTCAGACCAGGCGCGACCTCTTCGAGCACCAATCCGTTCGGCGTCACCTTGATGTAGGCCATCTCGGTAACAATCGTGTCAACAACCTTGACTCCGGTCAGCGGCAGCGTGCACTTCTTCAGAATCTTCGGATGACCGTCGCGGTTCGTGTGTTCCATTGCGACAATCACCCGCCGCGCTCCCGCGACCAGATCCATGGCGCCGCCCATGCCCTTGACCATCTTCCCAGGGATCGTCCAATTTGCGATATTTCCCTCTTGGTCAACTTCCATCGCGCCCAGAACGCTCAGATCAATGTGTCCGCCGCGAATCATGCCGAACGAGTCTGCGCTCGAAAAATAGGACGTGCCGGGAATCTCGCTGACTGTTTCTTTCCCAGCGTTAATCAAATCTGAATCTTCGGAGCCCTCAAGCGGGATACGGACCAATGCCGAGCATGCCATTCTCACTCTGCAGAATCACGTCCATGCCCGCCGGCACGCAGTTCGCCACGAGCGTTGGCATCCCGATTCCAAGGTTCACATAGAAGCCATCACGCAGCTCGCGTGCAATACGCTTCACAATGCGTTCGCGCTTCTCGACGTCTTTCCAGGCTTCGATGCAGATGGCATAGTTATGTAGAGGTTCATCGACTTAGTTCTGCAAACTCGGGTACCGGTTCCGCCGCTCAGGAATCCCACGCTAGCTGCTGGCAGCCGCTTTTTGCACCGTTCGCTTTTCAATTCTCTTCTCAAACAACTCACCCTGAAAATGCGCTTCACGAAGACCGAAGGCGTGTGCACCATATCCGGATCCAGTTCGCCGACCTCAACCAGCTCCTCGACTTCCGCGATCGTTACCTTCGCCGCCGTCGCCATCATCGGATTGAAATTTCGCGCCGTCTTCCGATAAACCAGGTTGCCCCACTTGTCGCCCTTCCACGCCTTCACGAAAGCGAAGTCGGCTTTGAGTGCATGCTCCATGAACGTATGGACGCCCATCGAACTCGCGTGTCTCTTTCCTCCGCGACAACCGTACCGTAGCCCGTCGGCGTGTAGAACGCAGCGATACCGCGCGCCGGCCGCTCGCATGCGCTCTGAAAACGTTCCCTGCGGAATCAACTGAAGATCAATCTGATGGTTGATCACCATTTGCTCCAGCAGTTTGTTCTCGCCTACATAGGTTCCAATGTGGCGGACGATCTGTCCATTCGCGAGAAGCAGACCCATGCCGAGTCCGTCGACACCGACGTTGTTACTGATAGTCGTCAGATTCTTTGTGCCGCGTTTCTGCAGTGCGCGAATCAGATTTTCAGGCATGCCACACAGCCCGAAGCCCCCGACCATAATGGTGGCTCCGTCGAACACATCGCCGATGGCATCGTCCGCACTTGCTACAACCTTATTCATGGCAACCCGATTCTACGTATGTATTGAACTCGCGTGCAATCAAACGCAAGAAGCACTCCTCTAGCTAACGAGCCTTGCCTCGCGCTCTCGGTATCGGAACTTTTCGCACCGGCAATTCTTTTCGCAGTTGATGGGCGCGGTCGAACTCCATCGCCAACTCTTTCGAGTCCAGGTTTTCACGAATGTGCGCCAGCCGCTGCTCGAGCTTTAACAGCGCAGCACTCAAATTATCCTTGTTGGTAATGGCAATGTCGCGCCACATCGAGTACGGGCTCGCGGAGATGCGGGTCATCTCGCGCAAGGCCCGCCCGCCGCTTTCCAGCAGCGGCGCATCGTCACCAAACTCGTCCACCAACGACGCAGCCAGTGCCGTCGATATCATCTGCGGCAAATGGCTGATCCACGCACAGTAACGATCATGGTCAGCCGCATCCACGCTCGCAATCCTTGCCCCGAGCTTTTCCACCCACCTCAAGGAATTCGCCGCTCACTCCCGCGTACACGTCTTGTTCAGGCAACGGTGTTACAAACCATGCCGCACCTGAAAACAGTTCGGCATCCGCGAAGTCCACGCCCGACTGTTCCTTCCCAGCCATCGGATGTCCCGCCAGAAACTGCCGCGCCGCATTCTTGCCCATCGCCTTCCGAGCGGTGCTCACAATCCCAAGCTTGGTGCTGCCCACATCGGTCAGAAGCGCGCGCGCTGAAAGCGCCGGACCAAGCCGCTCAATCAAGTCGATAATCGCAATCACCGGTGTCGCCAACACAACGACGTGACTGCCTCGTACCGCATCGGCTGGATTCGTAAAACCTTCGTCAATCGCTCCGATATCGCGTGCGCGCGTCAGCACGGGAGCGCGATCACAACCGACAATGCGTCCAGTGAACTTGCGCTTTCTAAGCGCCAGTCCCAGCGAGCCTCCGATCAAGCCCGTTCCAACGATTGTGATTTGACGGATTGGCATGAATGAGCGTTCAGGAATCGTGACTCAGTGAGCCACCCATTATTCTCTTCGATCCCAATTATCGAATCTTTCGGCCCACCGCAGGCGCAATGATCCGTAACTCATCCATCAGCTTCGCGAACTGATCAGGAAACAAAGACTGCGCGCCGTCTGACAAAGCTTTATCGGGATTGCAGTGAACTTCAATCAGCAACGCATCGGCGCCGGCCGCAACCGAGGCGCGAGCCATCGGCGGAACCTTATCGCGGCGACCAGTTCCATGCGAGGGGTCCGCTGTCATCGGCAAATGCGAAAGTTTGTGAATGATCGGGATCGCCGAAATATCCATGGTGTTCCGCGTATAGGTTTCGAACGTCCGGATCCCACGCTCACACAGGGCAACGTCGTAGTTCCCGCCCGACATGATGTATTCAGCGGAGAGCAGAAGTTCCTCGAACGTGGCTGCGATGCCGCGTTTCAATAACACCGGCTTGCGCATCTTTCCCAGTTCTCGCAGCAGATTGAAATTCTGCATATTGCGCGCGCCTAACCTGGAAACAGGTCCACGTACGGCAACATCAGTGGAATTTGTGAAATCTCCATCACTTCGCTGATGACCAGCAATCCGAACTTGTCACCCGCCTCGCGCATCAACTTCAAGCCATCCTCGCCCATCCCTTGAAAGCTATAGGGAGAGGACCTCGGCTTGAATGCGCCGCCGCGCAAACCACGAGCTCCAGCTTTCGCAATCGCCTCCGCCGTTGTAAATAACTGTTCGCGTGATTCCACCGAGCACGGGCCTGCCATCACGATAACTTCGGGTCCGCCCAGTTCTACGCCATTCGGCAGGTGAATAATTGTGCCTTCAGGGCGAAAGCTTCGGCCCGCGAGCTTGTATGGCGAACTGATGCGGTGCGCTTCCTGAACACCAGAAAGAACCTCGAGGTTGCGGATGTCAAACTCCACCCCGGCGCCCACCGCGCCAAGCACGGTCTGTCGTGCCCCGGTCGAACGATGAATTTCAAAGCCCAGATTCACCAGGTAGTCGATGACTTGTTGAATCTGGTCTTCACTTGCGGATTCCTGCATGGCGACAATCATATGAATCGGCTGACGGCTTCACTCACTCAGCTATCAGCAACAAACTCCATTCTTCTCCGGCACTTCTGTTCCCCTGTGAACTTCGCGAATACTCCAAACCCACTGCTGAACACGGCTCTCAGTCCTTCGGATCCAATTCCGTCTCGCGAGATACGCGTTGCTCCGCGACAATTTCTTCCTTCTGGATATTTCTCATCACATCCAGAATGCGCTCATAGATGTGCATCAAGTGACGGTGTTCCAGCGGCCCTCGATTTACAGTCTGCACTTGTGAAAGCACGATGCGCTCACGATCGGGCTCAGTAGATCGGCATGCTGGTCTTTCTCTTCAAACGTCCGATTTCGCGCGCAGCTCGCGCACGCTCGTTTAGCAATTCCACCAGCCTGCCATCCAGCTCATCGATTTTCTTTCGCCAGTCTGCAATATCCATGGAAACCCGTTGAACGCTTCCAGAAGCCCACCATTGTAGTCGCAAACAACCATTCGATCGCGAACTTCAGGCTAACTCCGCTTGACTAACTGTCTCACCAACTCACCCACGGCTTTCGCTTCGTGGCCCGCGTTCTTTTCAATCACGTGCACGATGGCGCTGCCAACCACACCCGCATCCGCGTACCGGCCGACCGCACGAAACTGCTCGGGCGTAGAAATTCCAAAACCCACGGCGATCGGCAGCTTTGTAAATTTGCGCAATCGCTTCACCAGGCTCTGCGCATCTTCCGGCAATTCTTTCTGTGCGCCCGTCACTCCCGTACGCGAAACCGCGTAAACAAATCCTCGAGAAGCCTGCGCGATGATTCTCAATCGAGCATCAGGGCTTCGTCGGCGCCGCCAGAAAAATCGGTGAGAGGTCATTCTTCTTCATTTCTCGCAGATACTCCCCAGCTTCCTCGACCGGAAGATCAGTCACGAGAACACCGTCAATCCTCGCATGCCGAGCCACCATGCAGAATTTCTCAAGCCCCATGCGCAGAATGGGATTCAGATACGAAAAGATGATCAGACCCGTCGATTGCGACTCGACGCGGATCTCCGCCGCAAGTTTCAGCACCTGCTCCAGACACGTTCCCTGCTTTAGTGCCCGCTCACTCGCTCGTTGAATGACGGGTCCGTCCGCCAAGGGATCGCTGAAGGGCACTCCAGTTCAATGACCGAAGCCCCAGCTTCGATTGCCGCAAAAATCACATCGCGCGTCACAGCGAGGTTCGGATCGCCACAGGTTACGTAGGCAACCAGTGATGGCTTATTTTCAAAATGAAAGGGCATAGCTAAAGACTTACGACTTGTCACTGCCAATTGACGGATCGCCAAGCTCGTTGTCTCGCAATCAGCAATGCAAATTCAAACTAGGCAATCAATCGAGACCTAAATTCTCCCGCATAATTCCAACATCTTTGTCGCCGCGTCCCGAAACGTTGACAAGAAGAATCTCCGACTTCTTCATCTTTGGTGCACGCTTGAGCGCCTCCGCGACCGCATGAGCTGATTCGAGCGCCGGGATAATCCCTTCGGTTCGAGCCAGCACAGTCGTCGCTTCTAATGCTTCCGCGTCTGAGGCCGGGACGTACTCGGCTCGGCCGCTGTCTTTCAACCATGCATGCTCCGGCCCGATCGAGGGATAATCCAACCCCGCCGAAACTGAATGCGTCAGCGCAATTTGCCCCGCGCTCGATCCTGAAGAACGTAGGAATAAGTTCCCTGCAGCACGCCAGGACTGCCTCCGCGAAAACGCGCAGCGTGATCGCCGAGTTGTTCGCCGCGCCCGCCGGCTCCACGCCGATCAGCTTCACCTTCTTGTCCTTGATGAAATCATAGAAAATGCCGATCGAGTTTGATCCGCCGCCCACGCACGCAATGATTGCCGTGGGAAGCTTACCGGCCATCTTAAGAATCTGCGCCCGCGCCTCGCGCCCGATGACGCGATGAAAATCGCGCACCATCGTCGGATACGGATGTGCGCCCAGCACGCTCCCAACAGGTAATGCGTGGTGCGGACGTTCGTGACCCAGTCGCGCATCGCCTCGTTGATGGCATCTTTCAAAGTGCGCGAGCCGGACTCCACCCCGCGAACTTCCGCGCCCAGCAGTCGCATGCGAAACACATTCAGTTCCTGGCGCCGCATGTCCTCGGTGCCCATGTAGACAACGCAGTTCGAACCCCATCAGCGCACAAACTGTCGCAGTCGCCACGCCGTGCTGACCTGCACCGGTTTCGGCGATAATGCGCCGCTTTCCCATGCGCTCAGCAAGAAGCGCTTGACCGATACAGTTGTTGATCTTGTGCGCGCCTGTGTGCAACAGGTCTTCACGCTTCAGATAAATCTTCGCGCCACCCAGTTTCTCGGTGAGCCGTCGCGCGAAAAACAGCGGCGTCGGACGCGCCTGCAAAATTTCGCAGCAGATCGGCAAGCCGTGCCTGAAATTTCTTGTCCTTCTTCGCCTTTTCGTAAGCAAGTTCGAGTTCCTCGAGCGCCGCCATCAGCGTCTCAGGAACATAGCGTCCGCCGTAGGCCCCCGAAGCGACCGCGTTCGTTATGCGTTTGCACTCTAGCTGCTGCCATGGACTATGCCGTCTCTTGTCTGCTGCCTTCACTGCTTCCTACAAATGCACGCACCTTTGTGCGGATCTTTCTTTCCTGGTCGAACCCTCAGTCCCCGAAGCCACATCAACACCGAACGGCTGAAACGTGTTCATGGCTTCCCCTGACATTGAAAGAGTTCAACCCTCCAGCCACAATCACAGGGACAGAAAGACTGATGGTTTGGATCATGCGCCCTTTGTCTCCTGCCAATTAAATGCAATGCCCGTTCCTCCGGGAGCTTGATCGGAACATGAGTCGAACAGTACCGCATAAAGCCTTCTCATTGCCTCCGTCGAGATGGTGAAGGACTCTTTCTGTCCAACCCATCACCAGGAAGCACCGCAATAACCTTCTCAATCCCGATCTGCTGATCGATGGAGCACGGATTTTCAAGCAACTCTCTGTGAACTCTCTCCGTGAACCTGGGCCGCGGTCAGCCCCGCTTGTTCGACAATGCGGTGCATGTCTTCCACGCTCTGCCCTACAAAAACTCCAACCTTTTCAACCTTCTCCGGAAGCCGCCTCGACAATCGCCTTTGCTGTCTCAACGTCGACTCTCCGCGGACTCTTCTCATAGAACACAAATCCAAGCGCATCCGCTCCGGCGTCAACGGCCAGCTGTGCATCTTCGAGGTTCGTGATTCCGCAAATTTTGATCCAAGTCATAATTTGCTGGCTTTCAGCTGCCAGCCTTCAGCAGCTGCCCTTACGCCTTCGTAGTCGTGGCGTTTTCCCAGCAACTCCTTAACGCCTTCCTGGGGACGGCTCTCGCATCAGCGACTCGCCAATAAGGAATGCGTCATATCCCGCCTTCTCGCAAACGTGCTATATCGGTGCCGGAATGAATCCCGCTTTCGGCAACTCGCACCACATCCTTCGGCAATTGCGCGCACAACCTGATGGCTGTGTTCAAGTCCACCTCAAACGTCCGTAGATCGCGGGAATTGACTCCGATGAGATGCTGCAACCAGCGTCGAGCGCTCTCTGCACTTCGTGTTCGTCATGAGCCTCGCAAAGAACATCCAAACCGAAGGCAGCCGCACGATCCGCCAGCGCAACCAACACTTTTTGTTCGAGCGCGGCCACAATCAACAGGATCGCATCTGCCGCATTCGCTCGTGCTTCGAGTATCTGAAATTCATCGACGATGAAGTCCTTGCGCAGACACGGCAGGTTGGTTGCTTCCGACGCAGCGCGAAGATTATTCAGCGACCCTTGAAGAATGGCTCGTCGGTGAGAACGGAAAGCGCCGCAGCGCCAGCAGCTTCCAACCCTTGGCCAGCGCACCCGCATCAAATTCCGCCCTGATCAAGCCTTTGACGACTGGCGATGCTTTTTCAGCTCCGTCAATGATCGCGACACCGACGGGCGGATTTTTCCTGAGCGCAACTCGAAACCCGCGCGGTTGGTGTAACTCCGCCTCGACGTTCCAGTTCTCGCAGGTCTGCTGACTTCTTATCTCCAACGACAACGACCGCGGGTCGCATTCACGATCTGATCAAGCCTGGTGGGCATGGAAGATCACTAATTATACGGGAGAGGTGGAAGGCAGGCTTATGTGGCGCATCTTCACCCAACCGCCTGCCACTGCGCACTCCCCCAGTAAGAATTGGACAAGTCGCCCGATTTCAGCGGACACTTTGCGGTCGCACCGAGGGCGTCTGCTGTTACCCAGTGCGGCATTCGGCGTGTCAGCCGAAGTATGCAATTCGATCTCACCCTGAGGAACTCCCATGTTAAGCAGAATGCGCCCGCTTCAAAAATGGACGCAGGCGGCAATCTTTATTCTGGCCGCCGTCTCCATTACGACCGCTACGACTTCAACCCGGCAGTTGAATCTGGGTCGATCTCGTCGGGCAATCCCAGTTGATCCTTCACGGCACGGTGAAATCGGTGACCGACGGCATCGACTCCCGCGGAATTCCCTACACCGAGGTCACGATCCGAGTCGCCGAGGCATTACGCGGCGACATTAAGGGCGACGTACACGTTCCGCCAGTTCGGACTACTTAAGCCGCGCTCCATGGGAAATGGAACCGTGAATCTGATGGTCACACCCGCCGGATGGGCCACTTACACGAAGGGCGAGGAAACCATTCTGTTCCTCTACAAGCGCGCGCCTGGACAGGCCTGCAGACTACTGTGGGTCTCCGGCCAGGGAAAGTTCAAAGTGCAGAATGGCACGGCGCGATGAACCAGACTGAGCAATGCGGGACTCTTCCAGAATGTCGCGATCGACTCGAGCTTACTCGGCTCGAGAGAACAGCGCGCGCGCTGCTCACCCAGAAAGGCGCGCGTGAACGTAAACGCGTTCGTATCTCTGGTTCGACAAGCGGTTCAAGGAAAGTGGATCGAGGCTGGGAGGATGCGTCATGCGCAATAACATCCTCACGGCATTCCTGATCTCTTGCAATGGTCGCCTCTCTCGTCTCGATTGCATTTGCTGGCGGCCCGCTTATCGTCGATGCGCAAAACCCGCCGCGCCTCATCATTACGACGTAAGCGAAGCCAGTCCCGATCTACTACGACCGCGGCAACTTTGGACTTGCGTGGATTACTCCGTCGATCCTCCGCGCCAGGTCCCCGTTTCGCTAACTGGTACGGCAAGCGCATGGTCGAGAAAGGCTTTCGGCGACTGGGGCAGCCGTCGCCACATCGTCACTGCGCACGACAGTCCGCGGCAACTTTTCTCAGCTCGGCTTGCCGAACATCACTGCGTCGAACATCACCCAAATTATCGGAAAGTCCAACGGTCGTGGAATCTACGTCGTCTTGACGACGAAGATGGCAGCATCATGAGCGACTTCTTTGGCGTGGGTCCATCGGTGCTCGGCATCTCCACCCCGCAATTCGGAATCGACGGGACAACGATCATCACTGAAAGCTGGGCCGTCCTGAATGGTTCTGCAATCGACCCGGCCGACTCGAAAGCCGCGCAGTTTCAAGGCGTGGCCACCCACGAATTCGGACATGCTCTCGGTCTGGCTCACACCCAAACGAACGGGTCCGCGTACTTCTATGGCGATTCGGTCGGCCCGGCAAGTTGCTCCAGCTCTTCCGTACGCAAACGATCTGACTACGCGCTGACGTCGAGACCATGTATCCGTTTATTAACCCGACCGCGGGCTCCGGCACCGGCGCCGCGCAGGGTAACATCCATACTTCGATACGATCGCCGCCATCTCTGATCTCTACCCCGGTGCGGGATGGCCCACCGTCCTATGGATCCATCACCGGCAAGATTCTTGACCTCGATGGGACCACTGAACTCACCGGAGTAAACGTGATCGCGCGCAATGTTGCGGATCCTTTCGTCGACGCCGTCTCAGCGATCTCCGGCCAGATGACGCAAAGGCGAACTCCGGGGCCGGATGGAACTTACACGCTTCATGGATTGAAGCCAGGCGCGAAGTACGTCGTTTATGCCGACGCCGTGATGGTCGGCGGATTCTCCACGCCTCCGCGTTATGGTTTCTGCCCGGCGCGGAGAAGTTTTTCAAACCAAACAACGCGAAGCCTGATTACGATCCCCTGTGGGTACAAGACGATTTCCGCATCCCCGGCTCAAATTTCCGGGCCAATATCCGTTTCGATCATCTTCCGGGCGCACCGGTTCTCTATCAACTTGGATACGGCGCTGGCGTTACTGGAATGACCGGCGACGGCACGACCGCAGTCGGCAACTTCGGTCTCGGAGGTCCCGCGTTCCGTTGGACGCGAGAAACAGGCGTGGTCTCTCTGAATGTGCCGACCGACGGCGTATTCACGTCAATCTCGCGAAACGGGAAATACATTTCAACCAACTTATTCGATATCGACACGCGTTCTCGGCGCTCGGAACCTATCGTTGGGACGCGAACAATGGGTGGATCCGCGTTAAACCCCTGGGCAGTTGCGGGTCCTGACACGACCTACAACTATGGCGTCTCCAACAGTGGGGCGGTCTATGGCCTTGCTTACACCACAAACGACTGCAGAAACTTCCAGACATTCCGCTGGACTCCATCGACCGGCACCCCTGCTCCTTCCTTCAGCCACCACCAAACCCGACGGCTCTCCTGGCAACGGGCGACCCAATCAGATCTCCGGGGATGGATCGACGATCGTCGGATGGGAAGAAGACGAGACGGGCTCGCGTATTGGCGTTGTTTGGCGCAATGGCGTTCCCAGCGTGATCACCACTGAAAATGGCGAAAAGGTCAACGAGCTTTTGCCACCAGCAGCAATGGTCAAGTCATTGCTGGCGGCTTGTTCGTAGATCAGCAGCCTGCCGGTAACGGATGGCGCAGGCGTATTGATTCTTCCCAGTTGGAATATTTCCCGCGCCTCTCTCCGAAGATGCTTCTCAATCAACCCATATGCATTGTCGCGAGATGGTAAAGTCATGGCCGGATTTAGCGGCAATCCATTCTTCAGCTTCAATCCTGCGCCATTTATCTGGACCCAGGGAACTCCTGGCACGGTCGACCTGAACGCCTTCATCAAGACGCAAGGCACGAGCGCCGAACAATGGTTCAGCCTGTGGACCCCCATGGTCATGTCCGACGATGGTTCTGTAATCGCCGGATGGGGCCTCGGCACGCAGTATTCGCGGGTTGGGTGCTGGAAATCAAGACCGCGTTTGTCTGCCATGTGGAATCCCCAAGCATCATTCCGCAGGCGATCAGCGTTCCGTTTCCCGTCGGCTTCGATCAACATCTGGGACACGGTGACACGGTCGGTCGGTGTCCTGAAACTCCCCGCAAGTAGCTCGTTCGAGTCGGGCGGCACACGTTCAGAAACGTGCCGCCCGAATTACCCTTTGGACAAATTTTCTTCTTGGGCCACTTTTCCGACTCACCACAACGTTAGACTTAAAGTCGATTTTCAATAACAAAGCCCTCGCACCCGCCGCGACAGGAGATAACGGTTGGAAGCCAACCCGCTGTTTTTCAGGGACCTCGCTTACGTTTTTCCTCGCCGCGATTTGCGGGGGATGGTGGCATGGAAGCTTCGCCAACCTGGATCATCCTCGGTAGCGTGCTGGCGGGCATGCTCATCAGCCCATTCACGCCCGGTCCGAGTGTTACGCACGTCCACACCATGGAGTTGTTCGCCGAGATCGGCGTCATCCTGCTGATGTTCTCCGGTCGGCCTTGAGTTTTCGATCAAAGACCTGCTTAGCGTTCGGTGGGTCGCCTTGATCGGCGGGCCGCTCGGCATCCTCTCCTTTCCATCGGAGCAGGTTTGTTGATGCGGCCGGTTCATGGGATGGACCAACACGCAGGGGATCGATTGGCTGCGTGATTTCTGTCGCCAGCACCATGGTGCTCACTCGGCTTTTGATCGACCGTGGCGAATTAAACATGGAACACGGCCGCGTGATGGTGGCGATCACGCTGGTCGAAGACCTCGCGGTCGTCATCCTGATCGTGCTTCTTCCAAACTTTGATCGTCTCGATTCTGCGCGGCTGCTCATATTAGGAAAGAGTCTAGGTAAAGCTGCTCCTCATCCTCGTTCCCGCTCTGCTGCTCGCGGCAAAATTCTTCCCCCGGTGCTGCGCGCAGTAGCAAGGACCCGCAGTCCCGAACTATTTTTGGCGTCGTGCTCGCGATTGGCCTCGGCACCGCAGCACTTACCCGCCGTGGACTGTCGCTTGCGCTTGGTGCATTTGTCGCTGGCCTCATGAGTCCCGAGTCGCCATATGCGCAGGAGGCGCTTGCTCAACTCTTCCCCGTCCGCGATTCATTCTCGCGTGGCGCTCTTCTTCGTGACGCTCGGCTTGCTGGTGGATCCGCGATCCTGTTCGCAGATCTCCCCCTGCTGGCCGCAATGGTCGGACTGATCCTGGTAGGCAAGTTCGTCATCTGGACATTGGTTGTCCGGATCTTCGGCTACTCAATCTGGACCGCAGTCCTGGTCGGGGTGAACTTTCACGCAAATCGGCGAATTCTCGTTCATCCTCGTCCAGGTCGCTCGGAACTCCGGCCTCGTCGATCCAAAATGTGTATAACGCGACTCTCGCAGCGTCGCTCATCAGTATCCTCGTGAATGCGGCCCTCATTCGCTATGTTCCTAACTGGATCGGGCAGTCCGCCTGGCTCGACAGGCGGTGCCTTCAACCTCGCCCCGCAAGCCCTTAGAAATCACGTTGTACTCTCCGGATATGGACGCGTAGGCGGCGAAATCGGCACCGCGCTCGACTACGTTCCACATTCCGTACGTCGTAATTGAAATGGACCCGGATATCGTCGAGACCCTCCGCGCTCGTGGCGTGCGCTGTTTCTATGGCGATGCCAGCCACGAACGGATTCTCGAAGAGTCGCACACCAACGACGCTGCACTGGTGATCCTGACCCTTCCAGACGGCGGAAAGAACGAACTCATTACCCGTACCGTGCGGCATCTGAACCCAACTGTGCCGATCCTACGCGTTCTCACACACGCAGCGATCAGGAAGGTCTCCTGCACGCCGGAGCTTCACGCATAATTCAGCCGGAGCTCGAGGCCTCCGCCACCATGATCGACTACGCGCTGGAATACCTGAAATTGCCTCCCCGATCAGGCAAGCCTGTATTTGATCGCTTTCGCGATGCCATTGCCACGCGCATACCTCTCCCTTCCACCGACCCGCATCCGCTGCCAGGCGTGTTTGAGTTCGCCGCAGACAACCTTCCGGTCGTCGACCAGTCACCCGCGAGTCGCGCATCCGAGAACGCTATGGGGTAACGGTCGTGGCCGTGGAACGCAATTCAGGCGAGCTCATCGTGAACCCCTCCCCGGATACCGTCATTATGCGAGGCGACAAGGATTCGCGTGTGCAGGCCTCGGCCCCTGAGCAAATTCAAAGCCTCCTGCCCACGAATAGCTAGCTGACCCGCTACAACCCCTAAATTTTTCGCGATTCCCTACAATATTTCCTGAGCCCATCCGTTTACATCTCTAGATGAAGGGATTGCCGATCGCCGAACGCGCACACAACGCGAAGAGCAGGACCGGCAGATCTCCTGGAGGCCGTGGAGCGTGAGCAACCGTCTCCGGGAACTCATCCCGGCGCGCCGCGTAGCCGACGACGGTGGCGTCGAGTGACATCCTCGGTGGTCTTCTACGAACTGGTCGAAAGCCTACCGGGGCACGCGCCCGGTGGAATCTGGCAAGCGCGTGGTTCTATCGCGTCGCCCGCAATCGCATCATAGCTGACCTGTTTCGAAAGAAACCGGAGTCCCTGGAACGAAACAATCTCCGGGGAAGAAGGCGAGGATCTGCACTTTGAGATTGCTGCCGCCTTCGCTCGATGCAGGCCCGGACGCCGTTTACGCGCGGGCGGAGCCGTCTTGCTCGAACAGCTGGATGACGCGCTCGACAGAATTGCCTGACGGAGCAACGCGCGAAGTTTTATCGCACATAGAAAATCGAGGGCCGCAGCTTCGCGGATCTCGCGGCAGAAACGGGTCTCAGCATCAACACGCTGCTGTCGCGCAACGTAATGCGGTCCTACCTGCGCGAAAGACTCCAGGACATCTACGACAACTGAAAGAGGAATAAGGAGACAAATATGAAAAGCAAATCGATCGTAAAATCGTTGAATTGTTGGTATTCGCAGTCGCCTTGTTGCTGGCTTTCGGCTCAGCCGTTTGGCAACTCTAACCTTCTGATGCCAAACATTTTCTCGCTCGACCAATTTCTGGCAGCCTGGTCTGCTGTCGCTCAGCTGGCTCCTCGTTCTGGCGGCTTCCGTGTCCCTTCGGCTTCGGAGGCAATCGCGGTTACGGTCGCGGCATGCGAGGTCGTTGCCAAAGATGACACCCGAACAGCGCCCAATTCCGCGACGCACGCAATCGCGCTATGGTCAACGCGCCGTAGCGGCCGAAGCACCGAAAGCATAGAGTGTGGCCCCAGCCTCTTCAACCTTCCGCTTAGCCTTCAAAATAAAGCGCCGAGGCAGCGAACCGCAGTCGGCGCTTCACCTCTTATACCCGCCCGTGGCTCACTCCAGCGACGTCATGTACGATTTAGAAAATCGTGCCCGAACTACCCGACATCGTCGTCTACATCCAGGCCCTGGTGCATCAAGCGGGGAGACGCTCCAACGAGTGCAATCGCCAGCCCTTTTCGCTTCGCACGGTGAATTTTGTCCAGTCTCGAAGGCAAAAAATGCCCGCCTTCGCCGCCTCGGAAAACGTATCTGTATCGGATTTGAAGGCGACCTCTGCTCGTACTTCACCTCATGATCGCCGGACGTCTCCATTGGCGAGACGGCAAGCCGAAAGCACTCCAAAGGAAAATCAAAAAACCATTGCTGCATTCGAATTTCCCCTTCGATCGCGGATCATGCCGCCGCTCACCGTGCCGATCAGAAAGTCGGCGAGCGGCGCGCCAGCCGCTCTGGCCGTTGAAGGAGACGGCGCCGTTGGTCGGGTCGGTTGTTGAGCGTTTCGATCCGCGAGTGAATCCAGCTGACCCCGAACGACAGCTGGTGATCGCCGCGAATGAGATCGAGATCGTCGGCGAGCTGGTAATTCTTGGAATTGAAATAGCCAGGGTTCGTCGCACCCAGTGCCGACGCTGAAGCCGTTGCCGGTGACGGACACGCCGACGTATGCCCTCCACCGGGCTGTAGACCTTGGCTCCGAGGTCGGCCGCCGAGAAGCTACTTCGGCATCGACCGATCGTTCAGCGTCCGGTTGAACGTCGCGTGGACCGAGTTCAGCGTGTTGGCAGAGATGACGAAGTTGTGGCCGGCGACGACCGAATGCGCCTGGTTGTTCTGGCTCGTGCGGCTCAGCGTCAGCACGTTCTGCCCGTCGTAGGTCGCGGGGTTGTCGTACACCGCGTAGAAATAGCGGACGAAGCACGGTCTGTGCGCCGTTCAGCGTGTAATCGACCTTGCCAAGTCCCTGATGCTCGCATGCTGTTGTTCGGGATGCCGTAGGTGAGCTTGCCGCAGGGATCGGTCGAACACCGGCACCTTTTTCGAGGAAGTTCATCGACACCGAACTGAATTGCCGACGGGGATGATCTTGTTGTCGACGAAGGGAGCCCGGAGTGCGACGGCTGCCGGCCGGCGTTGCACGCGGCGACTGTAAACTGCCGTGAAGTCGCCGTTGAGCATCGCCTGCGTCGGCACGTAGCTGACGCGTGGTCGCTCGGATTGCTTCTGCACGATCCGGCCCTGGTAGCCGCCGAAGAAGAACACCTTGTCCTTCACGATCGGCACGCCGATGGTCCCGCCGAACTGGTTGCGGTTCAGGCTGTCGCGTCGTCGGCGAGAAGTGGTTCTTGCTGTTGAACCGCCAGTTGCGGCCGAACTCGAACAGGTCGCCCCTCACGCTGTTCGATCCCGACTTGGTGACGACGTTGACGGCGGACGCCGCGTGATGACCGTAGCGCGCCGGCAGCGCGCTCGTCTCGACCTTGAACTCCTGCAGCGCGTCGGGAAATGGCGTCGGCAGGTTCAGGTTGTTGAACGGGTCGTTGTGCGTCCCGCCGTCCATGATGTAGGTGATGCCGTTGGCCTGTCCGCCGGCGACCGAGATCGTCACCGTCGGGAAAGTTCTTGTTCGTGTTCAGGTCGCCCGCCGGCGCGGTGGTCGCCAGGCCCGACAGGAAGATCAGCTCGGTCGCCTGTCGGCCGTTGAGCGGCAGCTCCAGCACTCGCTGGTTGTCGATCGACCTGCCCGATGCCCGTGTTCGTGGTCTCTACCAGCGACGTGTTCGCCGTGACGGTCACCTGTTCGCTGATGTTGCCGACCGACAGCGTCGACGTTCAGCACCGGGTTCGAGCTCGACCTGCAAGACGATGCCGTCTTGACGTAGGTATTGAATCCCTGCAGCACGACCTTCAGCTGGTACGGTCCGACCGGCAGGTTCGGAAACGTGTAGGCGCCCTCCAGTCGATGTCACCACCGTCCGCATCATGCCGGTGTCGGTTTTGGTGACCGTGCACCTCGGCGCCGGGGATGGCTGCACTGCTCGAATCGCGCACAGACGCCGGAGAGTTGCGAGCCAGCGACGGCCTGAGCCCGAGGCGGAGGCCGGTTGCGAAAACGCCGAGAACCATCGCGCAGACAACCGTTCGAAATGCGTTCACCACCGCACCTCCGTTGCAGGCAGCAGGATCAACGTTGTGCGGTTGGCACGTTAGCACCCGATCATCGCGATCTCGAATGGAGTTACGGTGCTGCTACCGTTAAACCTGTTCATCGTGGTGCGGCGAGACGTAATAATCCAGACAACTCGTATGGAGCCCTGGCGCACGGCGATCGTCGATGCGGGTCCGGATCACCTCAGAGTTCGAGGGCACGACGTGCTCGAGCTCATGCAGCGATCCACATTCACGGATCTGGTCTTCCTGCTGCATCACGATCGTGTTGCCCTCGCCTGGCGAACGTCGCGCTCCTCGACGCGATCCTCATCGGCGTCGCCGACCATGGATCCGGTGCGCCGTCGCTGCGCGGCCGCGCGGCTCGCCGCGTCGGGAAATCGGTCAATCGCTGTCGGCCGCGGTGGCCGCCGGTGTTCTGACGATCGGTGACGAGCACGGCGGAGCGGGATCCGGCTGCATGGATCTGATCCTCGACGGCCTCGCGCGGGTCGCGTCAGTGCGCACCGAGCGTTAGCGCAGATGTTGCGGGCGAGCTCGTGGCCGAAACCGGGCAGCGAGGATCCAGGGTCCCGGGCTTCGGACATCGTGTTCATTCGGAGATCGATCCGCGCGTGGCTGTGCTCTTCGACCTTGCGGCCCGCGAAGGGCGGCTGGCCGGCGAGGGCATCACGTTCGCGCGGGCGCTCGAACAGGCCATCAGCACACAGATCAAACCCATCCCGTTGAACATCGACGGTGCGCTGGCGGCGATCCTCGTCGACATGGGTTTTCCGTCTGCCGTCGGGCAGGCTGCTCTTCATCATCGGCCGTGTCGCCGGGATCAGCGCCGAAGTGCTGGAAGAGCACACGCGCGAAAAGCCGATGCGCATCAAGAGTGCCCGTCGTCTACGATGGCGCGCCTGCGAAAACCGGACAGGAGTAAATCTGCAATGGCAGTTGCGGTCAGCGGCGGTCGCGAGCTTACGGCGGAAGAAAGCAGGTGGCGCAGACGCTCGTCCAGCGAGCGCGCGACGCGATGGCGCGCAGTCGTCGCTACGATCAGGCCGCCGTCGATCGTTTGCGTGCCGGGCCGTCGCGTGGGCCGGCGGCAACGAGCTGACCGCGACCCGGCTCGCCAACATGAGCGTGGACGAGTCCGGCATGGGCAGCCGCGAGCCGAAGCGCCGCGCCAAGGTCCTGGGCATCCTGCGCGACGCGCTGCGCCAGAAGAGCATGGGCGATCATCGAAGAGATTCCCGAGAAGGGCATCGTCAAGTATGCCAAGCCGGCCGGCGTGATCACCTCGCTGATTCCGGTCACGAGCCCGTACGTGACGCCGATCGGCATCGCCATCTACGCGATCAAGTGCAAGGACGCGGTGATCTTCTCGCCGCATCCGGGCAGCCGGAGAACGACGAACGAAACCGTGCGCGTGATGCGCGCCGCGCTTCGGCAGCAGGGCGTGCCGGAAGATCGTGCTGCAGTGCGTCGGAGCAGCCGAGCATCCCGCTCGCCAACGAACTGATGTGCGACGGCGGACCTGACCATCGCCACCGGCGGACCGGCGATGGTGAAGGCCGCGTACGGCTCCGGCAAGCCGGCCTACGGCGTCGGCGCCGGCAACGCGACGATGGTGATCGACGAGACCGCGAACATCGAGGAAGCGGCGCGCAACACGCGCATCAGCAAGACGAACGACCACGGATCCGGCTGTTCCGCGCGATGGCAACCTCCTCGGTCGGACGCGTCGATCTACGACGCGATGCTCAAGCAGCTGCAGCTCGGAAGGCGGGTATCTCGTCAGCGAGCGCGAGAAGCGCACTGCTCGAGCGCGCCTACTGGGATGCCGAGGGGCACCGCACGCCCGACACGATCGCGCGGCCGGCGTCGGTCGTCGCCGCCGAAGGCGGGCTTCGCGATTCCCGACGACAAGACGTTTCTGCTCGTCGAGGAGTCGCACATCGGCAAAGCAGTACCGCTTTTCGACCGAGAAGCTGGGCATCGTGCTCGCGATGTTCAAGTATCACGGGTTCGACACGGCGCTCGACATGGTGCGGCAGATCTTCGAGACCGGCGGCAAGGGTCACTCCAGAGCAATACGTAACTGAACGAAGTAATAT
>ERZ1370068.7694-contig-6597_pt1 | contig 34297 bp, 40 predicted proteins | sample MGYA00561227_ERZ1370068 | MGnify/ENA primary metagenome ERZ1370068 (study PRJEB38410, sample SAMEA6850437) | metagenome | study: Metagenomic assessment of the ecological functions of the soil: analysis of the soil microbiota associated with the...
TGAGCCGGACGACGCTCTACTCGGACTGATCGCGTCGCTGAGCTTCGGTTCTCGCGGCGCCCGCCGACCGCGCCGCAGCGGGAACGGTCTCCAGCTTGATCTCGCCGGAGAACTGCGCCAGCCCGTTCGTCGCGGACGCCATGGCCGACCCGAACAGCTTCGCCCCGTCCGGCGCGAAGGTCTGCAAGGCGCTCTGCAAGCGCGCCGCCTCGCAGTGCAAGCAGTACGTCAAAAGCTCCTCTCCTGCTCGCTCGGCGCAGCCAAGCTCGAGCGCCGCTACGGGCTCTCGAACTGCAAGCTCATCTCGGCGAGCCCCACGGACCTGAAGAGCTGCGTGCAGGGCGTGAACGCCGACTACGCGGGGTTCAAGGCCGGCAACGCCGAGCTCGCGCAGCAGGTCCCGGGTGACTGCGCGCAGTGGGGCGACGACTGCCAGACGGCGTGCGCGGGCACACCGCCCTGATCCCCAGGGGTGAGCGCCCGCCGCGCCCCCGGAGCAGGTCGCCTTCGCAGGTGTTCGCCCAAGCGTCGCGACTGGCTAGCGCCGTATCGCGATCGGCGCGCGAGGCGGAGTGGTCATCGCCGTGCTCATGCTCGATCTCGGTCTTGCAGGTCTTGGTTTCCTGACCGTGCTCGTGACTCGACCTCGCACTCGGTCTTCTGCGTACGACGCGTCGTCGTTGATCTCCGCGTTCTCGCAAGCGGCCGCGTCTTTCACGTACTGCTTGCAATCCTGAGCGCCTTTGCACAGCTTCTCGCACTTCGGCGCGCCGGCGTAGATGCCGTTGGGATCGTGCAAGGTCGCGGTCACGCCGGAGCGGGCTCATGCACGGACTCGTCGTCGCATGGAGAAGCTCCACGGTCCCCTGCGCGGCTGCGGAACCGGCGGCAAGCGCGATCGAGGCAGAACAGAGCGAGCAGTGATTGCAGTCGTGGGCGGTCCATGGAGCCTCTCCTTGCAACTGCGAGCGGCTGGCCTCGATCCAATACGTTCCGAAGTCCGCAACGGATGTGCCGCGCTAGCGAGCGGTGAGCTCCACCGGGACGCCGCGTCATGAACGCCTGACTCGACAGCGGCTCGAAGCTGCCCGCGCCGACCGGCAGCAGCGCGTTCGCGTTCACGCCCGGCGTGCGCGCCGCGAAGCGCATGCCGGTGCTGCCGCGGTTGCCCCAGCCGTGAGTCAGCGCGACGACGCCGCGCATGAGGCCCGGGTCGTAGCGCGACCTCGAGCTCGAGCGCGCCGTGCGCGTTCGAGACGCGCGCCTTCGCGCCGTCCGCGAGACCGCGCTCGCGCGCGTCGTCGGGGTGGACGTAGAGCCAGTTGCGATCGCGCTCGCCGCGCTTCATCGACGGGCACGTTCGCGTACCAGCTGTTGTGCATGTACGCGTCGCGGCGCGTCATGAGCTTCGAGCCGCGCCAGGCCCTCGCCCTTCCATCTCCACGAAGATCGCTCCGCGCGCGCCAGCGCCTCGGCGAACGCGCGGCGGGCAGCAGTCGACCTTGCCGTCGGCGGTCTGCAGCTGCTCGCGCGAAGAAGCGGCCCGGGGTGAGCGGCTCGAAACACGAGCGGCGTCGCCGCTCGCGCGCAGCTCCTCGAGCGAGTGGCCGCGCGACGCGCAGCATGTGGTCGATGCGGCCCCAGAGGTCCGGGCTCGGGCCGCGCGTCGAGCGCGCTCCTTAGGCCCGAGCGCCTGCGCGAGCCGCGCGAAGATCCACCACTCCTCGCGGCGCTCGCCGCTGGCGCGGGCACGACGGCGTCGGTCCACTGGATCCACGGCTGCCACTGCAGGCCGAGCCCGGTGATGTTGATGTCGGCGCGCTCGAACATGTCGGTCGACGGCAAGAGCCAGTGCGCGTACTCGCCGGTCGCGTTCTTGTAGAGGTCGATGCAGACGAGCAGGTCGAGCTTCTCGAGCGCCGCGCGCAGGCGCGCCTCGCCGCCGATCGAGAGCAGCGGGTTGCCGGCCACGACGATCAGCGCGCGCACCGGGTTCTCCACGTCGAGGATCGCGTCGGCGAGCAGGTTGCCGGGCAGCGCGCCGCGGCGCAGCCGGCCGAACTCGGTGTCGGCGAAGCTCTGCGGCGAACTCGCGCCGGCCCGCCTTCGCGGCCGGCGTAGAAGCCGACCGACAGGATGTTCCCGCCGCGCCGGTCGAGGTTCCCGCTCGCGAACGACAGCATGTGCAGGAGCCAGTAGGCCGAGCGTCCCCTGCCGGCCCATGTTCACGCCGGTCGACATGTGCACCGACGCGCCGCGCGCCGCGGCCAGCTCGCGCGCCAGGCGCCGGACCGTCGTCGGCGGGCACGCCGGTCACCGCGCCGGCGCGCTCCGCCGGATAGCGCGCGACGAACGCGCGCAGCTCGGCGACGTGGGTGCCGCGGCGCGCGCAGCGTCGTCGAGGTCGAGGCGCGTTCGTGCCGGTCGAGCTCGCACAGCAGCGCCGCCATGAAGTACAGGTCGGTGTCGGGCCGGATCAGGATCGTCTCGCCCGGCCTCGGCCGACTCGATCTCGCGCGGGTTCACGAAGTAGAGCTTCGCGCCGCGCTTGCGCGCGTCGCGTCAGCACGCGCATCGGGTCGCGCGATCGAGATGAAGCTGCCGTGCGAGACGCGCGGGTTCGCGCCGAACACGAGCAGCGAAATCGGTGTGCGCGAGGTCCGGGATCGGGTGGATCGTGCTCGAGCCGAACACCGCCTCGCTGCCCGCGAACTTGTTCGCGCAGTCCTGCGTGCCGGACGAGAAGCGTGCGCTTGCGTGCCGAGCTGCGCGGCGAACGCGCCGATCGCCGGCCCCGCCAGCGTGTTGAACGCGGTGGGGTTGCCGACGTAGCTCGCGACCGCGTTCGGCCCGTGCGCGGCGATGATCTCGCGCAGCTTCGCGGCGATGCCGTCGATCGCCGCGTCCCACGAGACGCGCTCGAGCCGGTCCGCCGCGCCGCGGCCGCAGCGGAAGTCGAGCCGGTCCGGGTCGTGGTGGATCTCGAGCCCCGCCAGGCCCTTGTTGCACGCGAAGCCGTGCGTGACCGGGTGCGCGCGGTCGGGCGCGAGCTTCTCGAGCCGGCCGTCGCGCACGCGTCGCCACCAGCCCGCAGGCGGGCTCGCACACCCGGCAGAACGTGCGGATCTCGCGCTCGCTCACGGCATCCCCTCCTCGAGCTCGAGCGCATAGGCTAGCAGAAGCGCGCCAGCCGGTGCTGCGCTCCACCGCGATCCGGATCAGTGTCGGCTCGCCCGCGAAGAGCGCGCGTCGCGCCGCTCGCGTAGCGCGGGTACTTCGCGCGCAGCGCCGCGACCGCGGCGCTCGCCGTCGCCGCGCAGCGACCAGCTCCGCCGCGGCCGTCGAGGCGCAGCCACCAGAGCTGCTCCCAGTCGGCGTCGTAGCGGTCGAGCAGGCACGCACACGCGCGGGTCGCGCGCGCAGGTTGCGCAGGCGCGCGAGCTCGCCGCCGCGCTTGGGCTTGCCGTCGATCGGCGACCAGAGCGCGCCGCCGCTCTCGCGCGAACACGATCGGCACGAGCTCCGGCGCGCGCCGTCCGCGCGCCAGCGTCGCGAGGCGCGCGACGGGCCAGGTGGCGAGGATGCGCTCGATCTCGGCGCGCTCGAGCTTCACGCGCCGCCTAGTTCAACGCGTAGGGCTCGGCGAGCTGGAAGCGCGCGATCTCCGCGTCGAAGCGCGCGCTCCCTCGGTCACCATCTGGTAGGTGCCGTGCATCGAGCCGAACGGCGTCGTGAGCGGACACGCCGAGGTGTACTCGAAGGCCTCGCCGGGCGCGAGCACCGGCTGCTCGCCGACCACGCCCGGGCCGCGCACCTCCTCGACGTGCCCCTCGGCGTCGGTGATGTGGCCACGCGCGCGAGACGAGCTGCACCGTCTCGCGGCCCTCGTTCGCGATGCGGATCGTGTACGCGAAGAAGAACTCGTTCATCAGCGGGCGCGAGCGCTCCGCGACGTAGCGCGAGCGCACGTTGACGCGAATCCCGCGCGTGACCGCCTCCGAGTCGCCCAAGCGTCGCCTCCGGGCAGCGATGGTACGATGCAGCGAGGCCGTGGATCCAGAGGAGAGCGCGATGGCCGAGCTGGCGCTTTCGAACCGCGACCGAGCTCGTCGGCATGCTGCGCCGGCGCGAGGTGTCGAGCCGCGAGCTGCTCGAGGTGCTGCTCGCGCGCGTCGCCAAGCACGGGAAGGCGCTGAACGCCGTCGTGACGCTCGACGAGGAGCGCGCGCGCGCCGACGCCGCTGCGGCCGACGACGAGCTCGCGCGCGGCGCCGCGCGCGCGGCCCGCTGCACGGCCTGCCGATGACGATCAAGGACACCTTCGAGACCGCCGGCCTGCGCACGACCGCGGGCGCGCCCGAGCTCGCGAACCTACGTGCCCGAGCGCGACGCCGACGCCGTCGCGCGGCTGCGCCGCGCGGGCGCGATCGTGTTCGGCAAGACCAACGTGCCGTTCATGGCCGGCGACTGGCAGAGCTTCAACGAGATCTTCGGCACCACCAACAACCCGTGGAACCCGGCGCGCGTGCCGGGCGGGTCGTCGGGCGGCGCGGCCGCAGGCGGTCGCCACCGGCGAGACTCCGCTCGAGCTGGGCAGCGACATCGGCGGCTCGATCCGCGTGCCGCTCGCACTGGTCGGGCGTGTTCGGTCACAAGCCGACCTGGGGGATCGTGCCGCAGCGCGGTCACATCCCGCCGCCGCCGGGCATGCTCGCGGCGCCGGACCTGAACGTGCGGGCCGATCGCGCGCTCGGTCGAGGACCTCGAGCTCGCGCTCGGCGTGCTCGCCGGGCCGGGCGAGCTCGACGCGGTCGGCTGGCGGCTCGAGCTGCCGCCGCCGCGCGCCGCACGCCAGCTCCGCGACTACCGGGTGGCGCGCTGCTTCCACGCCGACGCGTACCCCGTCGACGCGTCGGTGCGCACGCTGCTCGAGGCCGCGGTCGAGCGCCTGCGCGCGGCGGGGGTCGAGCGTGCGCACGTACGACCGGCCGCCCTTCGACATCGTCGCGGCGCGGAGCGCCTACGACATGCTGCTGATGCCGCTGATGGCGGCGAGCTTCCCGCCCGAGGCGCTCGCGCAGTTCCGCGCCGTCGCCGCGGCGGCGCCCGCGAACAGCAGCGACCCTGCGGTCGTCACCGCGCGCGCCTTCACGGCGAGTCACGCCGACTGGATCCGCGCGAACGAGGAGCGCGAGCGGCTGCGCGCGCAGCTCCACGCGCTGTTCGGCGAGCTCGACGTGCTGCTGCTGCCCGTGAACCAGCTGCCGGCGATCCCGCACATGCACGAGCCGCCGATGCCGCTGCGCACGCTCGCGCGTGAACGGGAAGACGATCCCCTACACCGACCTGCTCGGCTGGATCGCGCCGGCCACCATGTGCAAGCTGCCCGCGAGCGTCGTCGCCCGTCGGGCCGCACCGCGGAGAATCTCCCGGTCGGGATCCAGATCGTCGGCTCGCACCTCGAGGACCGCACGACGCTCGACTTCGCGCGCCGGCTCGCCGAGCTCTCGGGCGGGTTCACGCCGCCGCCGGGCTTCTGAACCGCGCGAGCCCGATCGCGAGCGCGAGCACGCACAGCACGGCCGCGACCCCGTAGGTCCCGGCCCGCCGAAGCGCGGCCAGAGCCCGCGTCGTGAACAGCAGCGGCGCGACCACGCGCGAGAGCGCGGTCGCGCTGCCGTTCAGCCCCTGCGCCTCGCCCTGCGCCGACTCGGCCGCGCGCGAGAGGAGCGCCGTCAGGGTCGGCGACAGCAGCGCGAAGCCCGCCGCCACGCGCGAGTCCCGCGGCCGTCGCCGAGGCCCAGCCCGAGGCGAAGCCGAAGCCGCCGAGCCCGAGGCCCATCACCGCGCAGCCCGCCGCGAACAGCGACCCGTCCGACACGCGGCCCGCCAGCGCGCGCAGCAGGCCGCCCTGGACGAGCGCGCCCATCAGGCCCATGGCGAACAGCAGCGTCCCGACACCGCGCGGCGTAGCGCCTGGAGCTGGTTCTGCGCGAAGAAGCCGAAGGTCGAGTCGACGGCGATCCGCGCGGTCGAAGTCAGGAAGCTCGCGGCGAGGAACGGCGCGAGCGGGCCGAGCGCGAGCGTCGCGCGAAGCCGGCGCGCGGCGCCTCGTCGCGCTCGCCTCCGCGGCAGGCTCTCCGGCATGACCGAAGCGCGACCAGCGCCGCGTTCGCGAAGCCCGATCGCGGCCGACACGAAGTACGGCGCGCGCAGCCCGAAGAGCCGACCAGGTCACCAGGCCGAGCAGCGGCCCGAAGGTGACTCCCAGCCCGATGCCCGCGCCGAGCAGAGCCCATCCCGCGCTGCGCCGCTCGGCGCGTGGTCACGTCGGCGACGGTCGCGAACAGCGCCGGCAGCGCGGCCGCCGAGATCGCCCCGCCCAGCACGCGCGCCGCGAGCAGCTCGTTGAAGTCGCGGCCCAGCCCGAACAGGCCGAAGCCCACGCCGTAGCCGACGAGGCCGATCACGAGCGCCGGCTTGCGCCCGCGCCGCGACGAGAAGCGGCCCCAGAACGGGCTCGACGAGGAACGACGCCAGCGGATACGCGGCGAGCAGCGCGCCCGCCCCCGCGTCCGAGATGCCCAGGTCGCGGGTCAGGAACGGCAGCACGGGAAACAGCACCCCGAGCCCGAGCATGAGCACGAACGCGGTGAGAGGCGGCGATGATCAGAACGGCAGCGGCGGCATCGTCGTGGCGCAGCATACGAATAGTGCGGGGTGAGCGAGCGACCCATTCCGATCCTGCGCGGGCTACGGCGGCGCGGTCGCCGCCGGGCACCACCTCGCCGGCGCAGGTCGGGCGCGGCGATGCTCGCCGACGGCGGCAACGCGGCCGACGCGGCCTGCGCGATGGGCTTCGCGCTGCAGGTGCTCGAGCCGCACATGAACGGGCCGGCCGGCGAGGTGCCGATCCTGGTCCACGTCGCGCGCGAGGGGCGCTCGTACGCGATCTCGGGCCAGGGCGTCGCGCCCGCCGCCGCCACCGCGCGCGCTTCGCGGAGCTCGGCCTCGACCTGATTCCCGGCGACGGGCTGCTCGCGGCGACGGTGCCGGCCGCGCTCGACGCCTGGTGCACTCCTGCTCGCGCGCTTCGGCACGCGCAGCCTCGCGGACGTGCTCGCGCCGGCGCGCGGGCTCGCCAGCGCGCGGCTATCCCATGTACCCGTTCCTGCGCTCCGTGCTCGGCTTTCTCGAGACGCGCTTCCGCGACGAGTGGCCGTACGAGCGCCGCGCTGTACCTGCCGCTGCGCCGGGTCGGCGAGCCGCAGACGAATCCCGCGCTCGCCGCGCGTTCCTGGGCGAGCTCGTCGACGCCGAGCGCGCGGCGAAGGGCTCGCGCGAGGCGAGATCCGCGCCGCGCGCGACTCCTTCTACCGCGGCCGCGCCGGCGCGAGGAGATCGAGCAGTTCCTGGCGGCGCCGGTGCGCGACGCGAGCGGGCCGCGCGCACGCGGGCTGCTGCGCGCGGCGGACCTCGCGCGCGCTACGAGGGCGCGGTCGAGGATCCGCGTCTCCGCGCGCTATCGCGACTCACAGGTCTCGAAGTGCGGGCCGTGGAGCCAGGGCCCGGTGTTCCTGCAGCAGCTGCCGGCTGCTCGAGGGCTTCGAGCTCGCGCGACGCGGGCCAGAACTCCGCCGACGCGCTGCACTGGCTGATCGAGTGCGCGAAGCTCGCCTTCGCCGACCGCGAGGCGTAGCTACGGCGACCCGCGCCGCTGCGAGGTGCCGCTCGCGCGAGCTGCTCTCCGACGCCTACACCGAGAAGCGGCGGGCGCTGGTCGACCGCGGCCGCGCGTCGCTCGAGCTGCGGCCCGGGCTCGGCCGGCTGCCGGCGGGCTGGCCGCGGATCGCGGGGCAACCGGCGCCGCTCGCAGGAGCCGCAGGCGCTGGCCGCGTCGCGCGGGCGCGGCGACACCACTCACCTCGACGCCGTCGACCGCGACGGCAACCTCGGTCTCCGCCACGCCGTCGGGCGGCTGGATCCCGTCCTCGCCGGTGATCCCGTCGCTCGGCTTCCCGATCGGCACGCGCGCGCAGATGTTCGTGCTCGACCCGGCGCACCCCAACGCCCTCGAGCCCGGCAAGCGCCCGCGCACCACCCTGTCGCCCTCGCTCGCGCGGCTCGCCGACGGGCGCGCATGCTCGCGTTCGGAACGCCGGGCGGCGACCAGCAGGACCAGTGGACGCTGCAGTTCTTCCTGAACGCTGGTCGACTTCGGCGCGCGCGACCTGCAGAGCGCGATCGACGCGCCGACGGTCCACTCGCACCACATGCCCGACTCGTTCTTACCCGCGGCAGTCGCAGCCGGGCGTGGTCGCGGCGGAGTCGCGGATCTCCGCCGAGGTCGCAGGACGGAGCTCGAGCGGCGCGGCCACCGGCTGCGCCGCGGCGGGCCCTGGGAGCACGGGCGCGTGCTGGCGGTGGCGCGCGATCCCGCGAGCGGCGTCTGCGAAGCCGCCGCCTCGCCCCGCTTCGCGATCGCGGCCGCCGCGGCGCTGCCCTGAGCGGCGTGGCGGCGCGACCGCGAAGCCGAGCGCGACTACGCCGCCGCGCTGCGCGACGCTGGTCGCCGCGCTCGACGCGGCGAGGCGAGCCGCCGGCTGCTCGCCGGCGCGCTTCGGCTCGCGCGCGCGCGCGGGCGAGGCGAGGTCGCGCTGCGCGGCAGCACGCGGGCGCCGAGCAGGTCGCCGCGCGAAGCGCGGGCGCGCGGGCGACGAGCGGACTCGCGCTGCCGCTGCGCGCGGCGGCCGCGCGCTCGGCGAGCTGCGCGCTTCGCGCCGCCGCGCGCTCCCGGCGCGGCGCGGCTCGCGGCTCCGCGCCAGCTCGCCGCAGCCGGCGCGCGCGCGCTCGCCGCCGCGCGAGGCCCACGCCGCGCGCTGCTGCCGCGCTGAGCTCGACCCGCTGACCGGGCTCGCCAACCACGGGCAGCTTCTGGGCCGCGCTCGAGCGCGAGGCTCGCGCACGCCGCGCGCTACGGCCGCGCGCTCTCGGTCGTCATGCTCGACCTCGACGGCTTCAAGGCGCTGGAACGACCGCCACGGCCACCGTCGCGGGCGACGCGCGCGCTCGCCTGCGCCGCGCGCGTGATCGCGGGCGGCTACCCGCGCAGAGCGACACCGCCGGGCGTTACGGCGGCGACGAGTTCGCGCTGGTCCTGCCCGAGACGCGCACGCGCGGGGCGCAGTCGCGGTCGCCGAGAAGGTGCGCGCCGCGATCGAAGCCGAGTGCCCCCTCGAGGCGCCCGCCTTGTCACGCGTGCTCGAGCGGTGTCGCCTGCGCGCCCGAGGACGGGCCGCACCGCCGGCCGAGCTGCTCCGCGCTGCCGGACGCGCGCCTGTACGCCGGCGAAGGCGGCGGGCGGCAACCGCGTCGTCGCCGCCGACGGCTGATACACTGTGCTCGACGAGCGGCGGCGCCGGCGAAGGCCGCCCTGAGCCGGCTGCAAGCGAGGCCGCGCAGTGAGCCGATGCGAACGGAGTAAATCGGAAGTGGCGATGCAGTTCGGGCCACCCTGCCCCAGATCAAGCGCAGCTGGCAGGAGGCGCGCGCGGTGGCCGAGGAGCTCGACCAGCTCGGCTTCCACTCGGCCTGGGTCTGCGACCACGTGTACGGCGTGCCCGCTGCCGAACCTGCCGATCTTCGAGGCGTGGACGCGAGCTCGCCGCGGTCGCGGCGATCACGAGCGCGCGTCGAGCTCGGCACGCTCGTCACGCCGCCGTTCTTCCGCAACCCCGCCATCCTGGCCAAGCAGATCGCGACGCTCGACCAGATCTCGGGCGGGCGCGCGATCGCCGGCCTCGGCGCCGGCTGGTTCGAGGCCGAGTTCGACGCGGCACCGGCAGCGCGTTCCCGCCGCTCGGCGAGCGCATGAAGGCGCTCGAGGAGACGGCGATCATCCTGCGCCGGCTGTGGAGCGAGGAGCGCGTGACCTTCGCGGGCCGACACTTCCAGGTGTCGGACTGCGTCTGCGGAGCCGAAGCCGCGTGCGGCGCACGCCGATCCTGATCGGCGGCTCGGGCGAGAAGGTGCTGCTGCGCATCGCCGCGCAGCACGCCGACATCTGGAACAACCTGGCCGTGTTCCAGGCGCAGCTCGGCCGACAAGGTCGAGGCGCTCAAGCGCCGCTGCGACGACGGTGCGAGCGCGACTTCGGCGAGCTGCGCGTGTCGCAGCAGTGCGTGGTGGTGATCGAGGACGACGAGGCCACAGGCGCGCGAGTCGCTCGAGAAGGCCAAGAAGATCTACGGCGGCCACATGGGCGGCGCGCTGGAGGAGCACGGCATCTGGGGCACGCCCGACGCGCGTGATCGACTGCATCGAGCGCCATCGCGAAGCTGGGCGCGAGCCTGCTCGTGATGCGAATTCTTCGGGCGCGACACGCGCGTCCCTGCGCGGCTCTTCGCGGAGAAGGTCTTGCCCGCGTTCGCCGCCGCGTGAGCGAGCACCCGCTTCGACCGCGACACCGCGCGTGCGCCGGCTGGCGGACGGCGGAGTACGAGGCCCGCATCGATCCGGCGCTGGTGGATCGTCGTCGGGCCCGAACGGCGGCTATCTCGCGGCGATCGTGACGCGCGCGCTGCAGGCCAGCGTCGGCGATCCTGAGCGCACGCCGCGCGCTCACTCGTCCACTACGTCTCCGCCGGCGCACGAGGGCGCGGTGCGGATCTGCGACCCGTGGTGGAGCGCGCGGGCCGTTAACTCTCTCGACCCTGTCCGCGCGCATGGAGCAGGACGGCAAGCTGATCGTGACGCGCGCTCGCGGCGTTCGCGCGCACGCGCGACTCGGCCGAGTTCGCCGACCTGCACATGCCCGAGGTGCCGCCGCCGGAGTCGCTCGCAGCGCGATGGCGGTCCGCGCTAGCGCAGCGTCACCCGATGCGCGCGCAGCTCGACTCGCGGCTCGCCTTCGGCGAGCCGATGCTGCGCCGAGCCCGCGCGCGCGTCGCCGGCGGCTGGCTGCGCCTGCGCCGGAGCCGCGCGTCGCTCGACGCTCCGCTGCTCGCCGCCATGCTCTGCGACGCCTGGCCGCCGGCGGTCGCCCAGCACCGGGCGCTCGCCCGGCACGCCGCCCGGCGGCATGCCGACGGTCGACCTCACGATCCACTTCCGCGCACCCGGTCCCCGCCGACGCGCAGCCCGACGACTTCTATCTCGGGCGTGTTCCGCTCGCACACGCTGCGCGCGACGGCTTCGCCGAGGAGGACGGCGAGATCTGGACCCGCGCGGCGTCCTGCTCGCGCAGTCGCGCCAGCTCGCGATGCGTGGTCTCGCGTGACTGAGTCCGGCCGCCACGCTCGTGCTGGTGCGCCACGGCCAGATCGCCGCCAACGCCGAGCGCATCTGGCGACGGCTCGACCGACAGCGCGCTGACCGAGCGCGGCCGCGGCGAGGCCGAGCGCACCGCGCGCCACTCCGCGCAGCGCGCGCCCGCTCCGGTCGCGCTCTACACGAGCCCGCTGCTGCGCGCGCGCGAGACCGCCAGCCCGATCGCCGCCGAGCTCGGGCTCGAGGCGCGGGTCGAGCCGGGGCTCGCCGAGTACGGCGATCCGGCGAGCTCGAGGGCGTCTCGTACCTCGGCCTCGCGCAGGAGCACCGCTTCTTCGAGAAGATCGCCGCCGACCTCGACTTCGCGCCGCCGCGCGGCGAGTCGCCGCGCCAGGTCGTGGCGCGCGTCCGGCCGCGCTCGCCGCGATCGCGCGCGCGCGCACCGCGGCGAGCAGGTCGTCGTGGTGAGTCACGGCGCCGCGCTCAGGCTTCGCGCTCGGCCTGCTGATCGACGCGCGACGCCAATCAGTGGCAGCGCTACCACCTGGCGAACTGCGGTCTCGGAGCTCGTGCTCGAGCCCGAGCCGGTCCGCCTTCTGTACTGGAACGCCACCGCACCCGACGCACTTTCTCTGACGCTGCAGGACGATGCTCGGATGCAAACGAACGAGAGTCTGGGGACGCGTGGGTGCTCGCACGGCTCGCCGCGCTCGAGCGCACGAACCGACTGCTTCGGCCGGGCTCGTGCTCGCGTTCACGACGCTGGTGAGCCTGGCCATCGCGGGCCGGCCTGCTCGCGACGCACGTCGAGCTGCCCACGGGCATGGCCGGCGGCGCTCGGCGGCGGCGGCACCGTGAGCGTCGACGAGCTCGAGGTGCACAAGGTCGCTGCGCGTGGTCGACGACGCAGGCCGCGACCTCGGTCTGGCTCGGACGCGAGACCGACGCGCGCCGAGGCGGACTCGGACGGCGCAGGCGGTGATCGGCACTGTTCGCGGCCGGCCCCGGGGGCGAGCCCCAGCAGACGATGCGGCTCGCCACCTCGCGCGCTCGGCAGCGCGATCTCGCTCTCGTCGCTCGACGGCGACGCGACCTCGTCGCTGTTCGCGGGCGCGAGCGGCGTGTCGCTCGAGCTGCGCCGCGGCGACCACCGCGCGCACGCTTCTCGGAGCAGCGCGACGAGCGCCGAGCCGCCGCACGCGCCCGCGCCGGCCGTGCCGCCGCCGCGCCGCGCGAGGCCTCAGCCCGCGAAGCGAGCGGCGCGCGCGAGGCAGGGCGACGCGCTCGCCGCGCCGACCCGCAGGCGACGGCGCGGCGAGCGTCGACCTGACCAACCCGGTGCTGCAGGCGATCGGCAGCGGCTTCCTCGGTCTCGCCGACCTCGGTCACCGACTCGAGCGGCGGCCTGCGCGTGCGCGGCCGGATCGTGAACGCCACCAGCCTCGACCAGGCGCGCGCGGAGTTCCGGCTCAGCGTGCGGCAAGCGCGAGGTGCCGTTCACGGTGGCGCGGATCGACGCGCGGGCACCAGCGCGCCAGTTCGTGGTCGAGCTGCCGCAGAGCCGTGCCGGCCGACGTGTCGCACGCGCGCATGCGCTGGCGCGCGCTCGAACGTGAGCTACGGCGAGGACGTGAGCGGCCAGCGCGCGCAGCGCGCCAGGACTCCGCGCGAGCGCCTCGGAGTCCGCGCGCAGTAGGCGCGGAGCTCCGGCGAGCGCGCTTCCGGCCGCCGCCCGCGGCGAGCTCGCCGCGCGCCAGCGCGTGCCAGGCGCGCGCCGCCGCGCCGCCGTCGGCGATTCCCGGCAGGTCGGTCGAAGCCGAAGCCCGGCGCGAGCGCCGGCGCCACCCGCTTCAGCGAGAACGAGCCCTGGAAGCCGGGGTGGTACACCGAGCGGCGTAGCACGGGCAGCAGGTCGACCAGCCGCGCGCGCAGCGCGTCGAGGGACGCGGCCAGCTCCGGGAAGACGCGCGCCTGCGCGGCCAGGACCTCGGCCTCGGAAGCCCGAGTAGACGGCGACCGGCAGGCGCCGCCCGCGAACGCGGCCGCCAGGCTCCGGCGAAGCGCGCCGCGGATCGCCGCGCGCCGCTCGGCGAGGAACTCGGCGTGCGCGAGAGCTCCCGCGCCGCGCCGTGCAGGTGCGCCGACCACTGGAACGGCACCGGCTCGTACGGCGCGCGTGCCCGGGTAGAGCGGGATCTCGGGCATGATCGCCTCGAAGTCGAGGAAGTCCGGCGCCCGCCGCGAGCGCGGCGAGCGCCGCCGCCGAGGTCGGGCGCGGCGAACGGCGCGCCGAGCTCAGGCTCGCGATCGCGTTGCGCTGGGCCGGGGTGAGCGTGGAAGTCGCGCGGGCACCGTCGCCGATCCGCGTCGACCCCGCCTCGCGCAGCGCCGCGAAGTGCTGGGGCCGCAGGCCCGGGCAGATGGCCGATCCAGTCGCGCGGGCAGCCCTCCGTGCAGCGCGCGCAGGAACGCGCACGCCTCGGGCCGGCGGCAGTGCGGCGACGGCTTCCGACCGCCGGCGGCGCGCCGCCGCGGCGAGCACCGCCGCTTGCGCCGCGACCCGCGCCGCCAGAGATCGCGCGAGAGCGGCGCCACCTCGCGCGTCACATCCGTGTGTCGCAGCAGCTCGCGCGCGGCCGGCGGCCGCCGCGCCGCGCACGAAGTCCGGGGATCGAGGTGGAGCAGCGCGACCGACGCGACCGCGACCCCGCGCGGCGCGCGGCGAAGTGCGCGAAGGCGAGCTCGTCGAGCTGCGTCTCGCCGGGCCGCAGCGCGGCGGCGACCCGGCGCAGGCCCCAGCCGCGCCGCTTCGCGCACCAGGAAGTCCGCGCGCGCGCGCTGAGCCGTCGGCGGCGAATGCGGCGTCGCGCACGGCCGTCGACGTTCGGATCGGCGAGCCGCCAGTCGCGCGCGCGCGGCTCCGCTCGCGTCAGCTGCGCCGGAAGAGCTCGGCTGCGCGGCGCGCGCACAGCTCGCGCGCGCGCGAGCCTGCGGCGCGCTCGGCGCTGGCGCGCGACGACCGCCGGGTCGGCGCTCTCGGGCTCGTGCACCTCGCGCCACAGCCGCAGCTCGCATTGCAGCCCGGCGACGGTGGCGCGCCGAGTCGATCCCGAGCGGATCCGTCAGGCGACCGCCTTGCTCTCGCGCAGCGCGCGGATCTCGTCGGCGCGCGAAGCCGAAGCTCGCGAGCACGCTCTCGCCGTCGCCGCCCGTCTTCGCGGGCGGGCTCGGCACGGCGGGCGCGGTGCGGCTGAAGCGCGGCGCGGGCGCGGGCTGGGTCACGCCGCCGATCTCGACGAACGTCTTGCGCGCGAGCGTTGTGCGGGTGCTCGGGCGCCTCGCTCATGGCGAGCACCGGCGCGAAGCACACGTCGCTGCCCTCCATGATCGCGCACCACTCGTCGCGGGTCTTGCGCTTGAAGCACGGCGGCCAGGTTCTGCTTCAGCTCCGGCCAGCGCGCGCGGTCGAGCTGCGGGAACTTCTCCGCGTCGAGCCCGCCGAGCTTCACGAGCTCCGCGTAGAACTGCGGCTCGATCGAGCCGAGCGAGACGTACTTCCCGTCCGCGCACTCGTACACCTCGTAGAAGTGCGCGCCGGTGTCGAGCAGGTTGGTCCCGCGCTGCCTCGCTCCAGATGCCCACCGCCTTCATGCCCCAGAACATGGACATGAGCAGCGCCGCGCCGTCGACCATGGCCGCGTCCGACGACCTGGCCCTTGCCCGAGCTCTTCGCCTCGAGCAGCGCCGCGAGCACGCCGAAGGCGAGCAGCATGCCGCCGCCGCCGAAGTCGCCGACCAGGTTGAGCGGCGGAGCGGCGGCTCGCCCTTGCGGCCGATCCCGTCGAGCGCGCCGGCGAGCGCGATGTAGTTGATGTCGTGTCCCGGCCGCCTGCGCCATCGGACCGTCCTGACCCCAGCCGGTCATGCGCCCGAACACGAGCTTCGGGTTCCGCGCGAGGCAGACGTCGGGTCCGAGCCCGAGCCGCTCCATGACGCCCGGCCGGAACCCTTCGATCAGCGCGTCCGCCCCGGCCACGAGGCGCAGCACTGTCTCGATGCCCTTCGGGTTCTTCAGGTCGACGGCGATGCTGCGGCGGCCGCGCAGCAGCGGATCGATCGGCGCGCGGCCCGCTGCCCGCGCGGTCGATGCGCACCACGTCCGCCCCCATGTCGGCGAGCAGCATGGCGCAGAACGGGCCGGGACCGATCCCGGCGAACTCGAGCACACGGATGCCTTTGAGCGGTCCCATGTCCGAATTGTACTTCGCTCGCCTGCGGTCGCTGCGCGCTCGCTTCGTCGCTTGCGGCCTGCTCGGGGCGGCCCTCGCTCGGCCTCGCGTTGGCGCGCTGGCTCGCTCGCCGGGCCTCTCCTGCGGTACTCTTCGCTCGCCTGCGGCTCGTGCGCTCGCTGTCCGCTCGCTTGCGGCCTCGCTTCGGGGCGTCCTCGCTCGGCCCTCCCGCGCGATCTGGGAGCGGAACGGACTCTTGTTATTCTCCGGCGCCTCAAGGGCACGGACGTGCTCGGCGATACATTCTGCCAGGGGTCTTCTTGAGCCGAATCCCGAGGCTAGGCCTGACTCTTGCGCTCGGCCTCGCGATCGCCCTCGGCGGGTCCTGTCGCCGCCCGGGCCGAGGCTCAGACGTTCCCCGAGCCGAAGGCGCTCGAGCCGGCGGTCGCCTTCTGGGTGCGCGTCTACACCGAGGCGTCGACCGACGGCGGCTTCATCCACGACGCGCGCCTGATGGACGTCGTGTACGAGCACGTGCGCTTCTCGGGCGAGACCCGGCCGCGGGCGCGCGGGCAGATCGTCGACAGCCGCAAGAATGCCTGGCGCGAGGTGCTCGAGTCGCTCGCGCAGGGCAACCCGCCGCGCAACGCGCGCGAGCAGCAGATCGTGAAGCTGTTCACGGTCGCGCTCGGCTGCGCGCCCACGCGACGTCCGACTACCGGGACGCGAAAGACGAGCTGCGCTTCCAGCTCGGCCAGCGCGACAAGTTCACGGACGGCCTGGTCCGCTCGGGCGCGTACGAGGAGCAGATGCGCGCGGTGTTCCGCGAGAACGGGCCTGCCTGACGACCTGGCGCTGCTGCCGCACGTCGAGTCGTCGCTTCAACGTGCGCGCGTATTCGAAGTACGGCGCCGCGGGGATCTGGCAGTTCATGCGCGGCACGGGCCGGCGCTTCATGAAGGTCGACTACGTGATCGACGAGCGCCTCGACCTGATCACCGCGACCCGGGCGCGCGGCGCGGCTCCTGAACGAGAACTACTCGCTGCTCGGCACCTGGCCGCTCGCGCTGACCGCCTACAACCACGGCGCCGCCGGCATGGGTCGCGCGGTCAGGCAGCTGGGCACGACGGACGATCGACCAGATCGTCGCCAACTACGACAGCCGCAGCTTCGGCTTCGCCTCGCGGAACTTCTACGCGCAGTTCCTCGCCGCGCGGAAGGTGATCTCCCACTACGAGTCGTACTTCGGCCCGGTCAAGCGCGACACGCCGCAGACCGTCGACGTGGTCGTGCTGCCGTTCTACGCGGACGTTGGCGACCTGCGCCGATAACCTCGGCGTGTCGCCGGACCTGATCGCCGACCTGAACCCGGCCCTGCGCCCGCCCGTGTTCCGATCCGGCAAGCGAATTCCGCGCGGCTACTCGCTGCGGCTGCCGGCGGGAACCGTGAAGGGCGACGGATCGACCTGGCTCGCCGCGGTGCCCGTGACGGCTCAGCACGACGAGCAGCACGAGAACCTCTACTACACCGTCCGGCGCGGCGACACGCTGTCCGAGATCGCGTCGCGAGAACCGCACGACGCGTGTCGGCGCTGGTCGCCCAGAACGATCTGGGCCGGCGCGGGCGCATCTACCCCGGCCAGGTGCTGCAGCGTCCCCGAGCGCCCGGGCGCCAGGCCGCCCAGGCGGACGGCGCCGCCGATCGAGGTCGCCGCGACGGCGCCCACCGTGACCGGTCGCTCCTACGCCCGAGCCGAGGTCGCCAAGCCCGCCGTCGCACCGAGCGAGCCGCCCGCGATCGCCGTGGTTCCGGCTGGCGCCGCCGGCGCCGGCTGCCCAGCCGGCGGAGCCGGTCGTGCCCGACACGGTCGCCGCGGTCGAGCCGGAGCGGCCCGAGGCGGAGGGCGACCGAGGCGGATCGCCCGGCGAGCCTGAGGCCGCCGAGAACGAGGCCGACGCCGCGGCCGAGCGCGAGGCCAAGGCCGAGGCCGACAGCGACGAGCCGTTCGCGGCCGAGGAGCTCGAGGCGATCGAGCCGGTGATTCTTCCCGCCAAGCCCAAGACCCCCAAGCCGATCTCGGCGCAGGTCGCGCTGGCCGAGCCCGCGGTGCGCGCACGACGACGAGGTCGGCCCGCCCGGCTCGCTCGAGGGCTCGCCGTTACCGCAGCGTCGACCACGACCGGGTGGTGGTCGACGACGACGAGACGCTCGGCCACTTCGGCGACTGGCTCGCAGGTCTCGCCCGCAGCGGCTGCGCGACCTGAACAAGCTGGAAGCCGAACCGGCCGATCCACGTCGGCCAGAAGCTCAAGCTCGACTTCGCCCGCGTCTCCCGGACGAGTTCCGGGAGCGCCGCCTCGAGTACCACAAGGGCATCGAGGAGGACTTCTTCGGCAGCTTCCGCGTGACGGGCACCGTCGAGCACACGCTGCGCTCGGGGGATACGCTGTGGGTCCTGTCTCACAAGCTGTACGGTGTCCCGACGTGGCTCTATCCACCGCTACAACCCTGACCTGGACTTCGAGAAGCTGACCGCGGGGATGAAGCTCTCGATCCCCGTGGTGGAGAAGCTCGGCGAGACGGCCCCCGCGAACGGATCGAGCTGAAGCTCCGCGCGATCGGACAGCTGTTCCAGTCGCTCGATCCCTCGCCGTTCCGGGAGCGCGACCTCGACGCCGAGGCCGCCGAGTTCATCCTGGACTGGGCGCGCGACACGCCGCGCGCCGCCGAGCTGGAGCTGGTCGTGCACCTCGCCGAGCGGCGCGGCGAGAGCGACGCCGAGCTGAACCAGGCCGTCGACGAGGCGGTGCGCAACCACTTCACCTACCGCGCCGGAGCGACGCGCCACGAGCTGCGCGAGCTCCCTGCGCGCGGGCGGATCAGCCTGGTGATCGGGCTCGCCTTCGCCAGGCGCGTGTCTGGTCGCCTCGAACGCGCTCGAGTCGTGAATCCGTCGGCGCTGCGCTGAAGTCCTCGGCGAAAGCCTCTCGTGATCTTCGGCTGGGTCGCGATGTGGCGGCCGGCCGAGGTCTTCCTCTACGACTGGTGGCCGGTGCGCCGCCACCAGCGCGAGCTCGAGCGGCTGGCGCGGATGCGGACCCGCGTCGTCTGCGACGCTGCTAGCGGTCGCGCAGGAGCTCGCGCGCGATGATCGTGCGCTGGATCTCGGACGTGCCCGCGCGCCGATCTCCATCAGCTTCGCGTCGCGCGCGATCCGCTCGACCGGGTAGTCGCGCGTGTAGCCGTAGCCGCCGAAGACCTGCACCGCCGGCGAGGCCCGCGCGGGTGGCGATCTCGCTGGAGAAGAGCTTCGCGGCCGACGCGAGCGCTCGAGCAGCCCGCCGCCTGCGCGACGCACAGCGCGGCCGCCTCGTAGACGAGCAGGCGCGCGGCCTCGACGTCGACGTACATGTCGGCGATCAGCTTCTGCACCATCTGGAACTCGGCGATCGGCCGGCCGAACTGCTCGCGCTCGCGCGCCCAGCCGACCGAGTGGTCGAGCGCCGCCTGCCGCGAGGCCGACCGAGATCCCGGCGAGGGTGCGCGCGCTCGACGTCGAGCCCGCGCATCATCATGGCCACGCCGCGGTTCTCGTCGCCGATCCGGTCGGCGGCCCGAGCCGCATCGCCGTCGAAGCGCAGCTCGGCGGTCGGGCTGCCGCGCATGCCCATCTTGTCGAGCTTGCGGCTGCAGCTGAAGCCGGGAGTCTTCCCGTCGACCAGGAACACCGAGATCCTCTGCGGCCCGCGCGACGGATCGGTGCGCGCGTAGCACGACCAGGGTCTCGGCCTCGGAGCCGTTGGTGATGAAGGTCTTGCCGCCGTCGAGCACGTAGTGGTCGCCCTGCCGCACACGCGCGCGTGCGCATGCCGAGCGCGTCGGAGCCGGAGCTCGGCTCGGTGAGCGCCCAGGCGCCGATCGCCTCGCCGCTGCTACAGCCGCGGCAGCACGCGGCCCTTCTGCTCCGGCGAGCAGTCGCGCGCGATCGCGCCCGACGCACAGCACGGCGTGCGCGCCGTACGAGAGCGAGACCGAGCCGGAGACGCGCGCCAGCTCCTCCATGATCAGGGTGGCGCCGATGTAGTCGCCGCCGCTGCCGCCGTATCCTCGGGCACCAGCACGCCGAGCGCGCCGATCTCGCCCAGGCGCAGGAAGAAGTCGCGCGGGAACCAGTCGTCGGCGTCGATCCGCGCCGCGATGGGCGCGAGCTCCGCCTCCGCCAGGCGCCGTACCGAGTCGCGGATCAGCTCGTGATCAGGGGAGAGTTTCATCAGGACTGGAATACCGTCTCGTCGGGGAGTCGGATCGCCGTCAGCGGTCCGCCGTAGACCGCTCCAGTGTCGATTCCGATCGAGTACGGCAGGTTCCACCTTACACCGAAGTCGGGCAGCGGTGTATGGCCGTAGATCGACGGTCACCCCGAGGCTGTGCGGCAGGTCCGCGGTCTCGCGCTGCCAGAGCAGATCCTTCGCGCTCTCGCTGCCGAGCGCGTACTTCGGCGTCGGAGAGACCGAGCGACGTCTTCGACATGCCGGCGTGCACGAACGCGTACTCGCCCTCGAGGTGCCAGAGCCGGAGAGATTTGAAGAAGCGCTCGTGGTCGGGCTCGAGCGCGAAGTCCTCGTCGGCGCCGAAGTAGCCGTAGCTCGCGAGCGTGGTCTCGCCGCCGTTGTGGAGGAACGCCTCGACGCCGAAGTACTGCGGGCCCTTCCCAGCCGAGGAACGACAGGAACATCGCCTCGTGGTTTCCCATGAGGAAGATGCAGCTCGTACTGCTTCTGCAGCGCGATCAGGTCGTCGACGACGCCCTTCGGGTTCGGGGCCGCGGTCGACGTAGTCGCCGATGAAGAGTCAGCCTGATCGCCGCGCTGGAGCGAGCAGGCGCGAGATCAGCTTGGCGAGTTCGTCGCGCATGCCGTGGATGTCGCCGATCGCGTAGAGCATGTTACGGCTCGTCTTATCGGATGGAAGCGCCGGCGGATTGCCGCGCGACGGCTGCGCATCGCTGCGAGCTGCCGAGCTGTCCGCAGGCGGCGTAAGATGTCGTCGCCGCGCGAGCGACGCCGAGCGTCGCGGTGACGCCCTCGGCGGCGAGCGCGGCGCAGGAAGCGCGTCCATGCGCGCCTCGCTGGGCCGGCGGTAGGACGTGCCCGGGTGCTCGTTCAGCGGGATCAGGTTCACCTTCGCGCGGGCGCCTGCGCGCAGAGCGCGCCAGCGCGTGGGCGTCGGCGGGCGCGTCGTTCACGCCGGTCGATCAGCGTGTACTCGAACGGAGATCCGCTCGCGCTTGGGCGTCGGATAGGCGGCGCAGGCGTCGAGCAGCTCGGCGATCGGGAAGCGCCGGTTCAGCGGCACCAGCACGTCGCGCAGCTCGTCGCGTGGCGGCGTGGAGCGAGATGGCGAGCCGCACCGGCACGGCCTGGCCGAGCTCGCGCGATCTTGGGCGCGACCCCGGCGGTCGACACCGTGATGCGTCGCGGCGCGAGCGCGAACGCGTCGGGATGGGTCAGGCACGCGGATCGCCTGCACGACGTTCTTCAGGTTGAGCAGCGGCTCGCCCATGCCCATGAACACGACGTGCGTGAGCACCTTGCCGTCCGCGGCGAGGAGCTCGGCGGCGTGCAGCGCCTGGTCGACGATCTCGTCGCGCGCGCAGGTTGCGGCCGAGCCCCAGGCGGCCCGGTGGCGCAGAACACGCAGTCGAGGCTGCAGCCGACCTGCGACGAGACGCACAGCGTCTGGCGGCGCGCCTCGGGGATGATCACCGCCTCGATGCGTTCGCGCCGTCGACCGGTCGCGAGCACGAGCTTGCGCGTGCCGTCGGCGGCGCGGTGCTCCGACTGAGCTCGAGCGAGCGCGTGCGCCAGCTCGCGGCGAGCTCGCCGCGCAGCTGCGCCGGCAGGTTCGCCATCGCCGCGAAGTCGCGCACGCGGCGGCCGTAGAGCCACTGCGCGACCTGCGCCGCTCGGAAGCCGGGAGTGCCGGCGCTCGCGAACTCGGCGCGCAGCTCGTCGGGGGTATGGGCGAGGAGCGCCTTCAAGGGCGCCCTACGATAGTCGAAGTACGCCATCGTGCGACCTTCGGCCCGCCACTCGGCCTCGTAGGCGGTCTCGCGCCGCGCCGGCCGCTCGCCGACCCACGCGGCCGGCGCGTGCAGGTTCGCGAGCGCGCTCTGCCCGGCCAGCGACCTCCGCGATCCAGTCGCGGTAGCCCTCGTGGTCGGTCGACAGATGCAGGAGCGCGCCGGGCGCGAGCGCGCGCGCGCAGCCAGCGCGAGCAGCGGCGCCTGGACCAGGCGCCGGCGCCAGTGCCGCTTCTTGGGCCAGGGATCGGGGCAGTTGATCCAGAGCTCCTCGACACAGGCCGGTGGCAGCACGCGCTCGAGCGCGTACTCGGCGGGCGCGTGGAGCAGGAACAGGTTGGCGAGCGCGCAGCTTCTCCGCGCGCCGCGCCATCTTCTCGACCCGCTTGCGCGAGATCTCGACCCCGAGGAACACGCGCGCCGGGCTCGCGGTCGACCAGGTCGAGCAGGAGCTCGCCGCGCCGAAGCCGAGCTCGAGCACGATGCTCTCCGACGCCGAGCACCGCCTTCAGGCCGCGCTCGCGCAGCTCCTCGCCCGCAACCACTGGCATCGCGTTCGCTTATCTGATCTTGCGGCGCTTGCGCGACAGGTGAGTCGACCATCACGTACTCGCCGATCTGACCCGGCGTGGTGTAGAACGCGCGGCCCTTGTTGATCTTGGTCATGCCCTCGACGAAGCGCATCAGCTCCGGGCGAGTCGTCGAGCATGAAGGTGTTGATGGTGATCCCCTTGCGGGTCACCCGGCTGACCTCGCCGAGCGTCTCCTTGTTCGCGCGCGGGCTGGTGCCGCCACGCCGCTCGGCCACTCGACCCGCAGCTCGTCGCCGACGAAGTAGCGCGGTCGGCTGGCCGTCGGTGATCACGATGATCTGCTTGTTCGCGGACGGGTTGCGGTCGATCAGCCGCTGCGCCACGCGCAGGCCGTCCTGCAGGTTCGTGAACGGATCCTCCATGTTCCAGATCAGCTCGGGCAGCTCGGGCAGCGCGCAGCTCGCGCGCGCGCGTGTAGAAGCCGACGATGAAGAAGCGGTCGCGCGGGTAGCGGGTGCGGATCAGCTGGTCCATCGCGATCGCGACCCGCTTGGCCGCCGGCCAGCGCCCCGACCACGACATCGGACCAGCTCATGTCGAGCAAGCAGCACGGTCGTGGTGTCGGTCTGCTGGTCGGTGTCCCAGACCTCGAGATCGCCGGGCTCGAGGGCGACGCGGCACGCCGGCGTTCGTCGGGGTCGCGGAGCAGCGCGTTGCGCACCGAGCCGACCGCGTCGAGGCATGGCCGGCTCGCCGAACACGTAGCGCTGCGTGCGCTCGATCGTGATCGGCACCGCCGCCGCGGTGGCTCGTCGCGTGCGCGCCCGGCGAGCCGCGCTTGAGCGACCCGTAGATGTCCTCGAGCGCCAGCTCGCCGATGCGCCGGATCGCGCGCGGCGTGAGCTCGAGGCCCGCCGTCGCCCTGGCGCAGGTAGCCGCCCTCTTCCAGGCTGCGGCGCATGTCGCGCAGGATCAGGAGCGACTCGACGCCCTGCTCGCCGGCCAGCTCGCGCAGCTCCTCGAGCGAGATCTGGTCGAGCTTTCCCTCGAGCAGGTTGCGCGCCATCTGGCCGAGCCGCTCGATCTCGCGCATCAGCTCGAGCGCCTCGTCGAACGACAGGTCGTGGCCGCCGCGCAGCATCTGGCGGTTGCGCGCCTGGAAGTCCTCGAGCGCGCGCAGCTGGTCGAGCTCGCTCTCGAGGTCGCGGAAGTCGGCCTCGGCGTCGGCGTCGGCCCAGTCGTGGTCGCAGAAGCGCTTCAGCGCCTCGGACAGGCGCTGGGCAGGTTGTCCTTCTTCGCGTGGAAGTCGGACCAGGGCTTCGACTCGACGCCGTGCTGCTCGCTCTGCGCGCGCTCCTCGCGCTCGAGGATGTCGCGCAGCTTCTGCCAGCGCTCGTCGAAGGTGTGGTCCATGTTGTTGCCGCTCATGCGCTCGCGCGCGCGGCGGCGGAGCTCCTGCAGGAGCTCCTCCACGCCCATCACCCGGAAGTCCATGCCGGCGAGCTTCGAAGCCCTGGTAGCGCATCCAGGAGAGCGCCTCCTCGACGCTCATCCCCTCCATCAGGTGGCGGGCGAGCTCGTCGAGCGCCTGCTCGGCGGCGAGCGAGAACGCGCGCTGCGTGCCGTCCCAGCGGCTGTAGCGCAGGCGCGAGGCGGTCATCCGTACCGTCAGTCGGCGGCCCGCGACCTCGCTGGTTGAGCTTGTTCGAGAGGTGCAGCCCCTCGAGCACGAACTCGACCGCGGCCGCGATGCGCGCCGGGCTCGAACGCGCAGCCGAGCAGCTCGACCGCCTTGCGCAGCCCCGCGATGTTGCTCGACGCCGTCGGCGTACTCCTTCGACGGCAGCTCCTGCGCCGACCTCGACCTTCCAGCCGTCGTCGAAGGCGCGCACGATCGCGTCGAGCATCGATCCCGTCCGACAGCTCGCCGAACACCTCGAGCACCGCGCGCTTGATCAGGTTCTCGAGGATCTCGCCCTCGCTCTTCTCCGCGCCGGCATACTCGAGCTCGATCTTTGCCGCCCATCGACGGCGCGCAGGCCCGGCAGGTCGGTGAGGCGCGGCACGGCCTCCTGCTCGCCGAGCCGCAGCGCGCCGGCGCTCGGCCTCGGCGATGATCGTCTCGTAGTTGGCGATCGACGCGCGCACCGACACGCCCGAGACCTGCGAGACGTCCGGGCTCTTGCGCGCCTGAATGGTCAGCTCGGCGATGATCTGCTCGATGAAGTGCGGCACGTAAGCTCGCCCGCCGCCTCGCGCGGCTTGCGGCGCTCCTGCTTCATGACCGTCGATCTCGAGCTCGCGCGTCGGCGGGTAGTGGTGCGGATCTGCGCCTGGTAGCGGTCCTTCAGCGGCGTGATGATGCGGCCGCGGCGGGTGTAGTCCTCGGGGTTGGCGCTCGCCACGACGAGCACGTCGAGCGGCAGCCGCACCTTGAAGCCCTTCACCTGGAAGTCGCGCTCCTCCATCACGTTGAACAGGCCCACCTGGACCTTCTCGGCCAGGTCGGGCAGCTCGTTGATGCAGAAGATCCCGCGGTTGGTGCGCGGGATGAGGCCGAAGTGGATCGTCGACTCGTCGGCGAGTGAGCGGCCCTCGGCGACCTGGATCGGGTCGATCTCGCCGATCAGGTCCGCGATCGAGACGTCGGGCGTGGCGAGCTTCTCGCCGTAGCGGTCGTCGCGGCGCGATCCAGGCGACCTCGGCGCGCGTCGCCGCGCTTCGCGACCTGCTCGCGGCCCCAGCGGCTGATCGGCGCGAGCGGATCGTCGTTGACCTCGCTGCCCGCGATCACCGGCATCCGCGTCGTCGAGCAGCTCGACGAGCTTGCGGATCATGCTGCGACTTAGCCTGGCCGCGCTCGCCGAGGAAGATCATGTCGTGACCGGCGAGCAGCGCGTGCTCGAGCGCCGGAACCACGGAGTCCGCGTAGCCGATCATCTCGGGAAGGAACGGCTGCTTCGCGCGCAGCCTGCGCGATCAGGTTCGCGCGCAGCTCCTCGCGCGACGCTGCGCGGCCGGTAGCCCGACGCGCCTGAGCTCGCCGAGCGTGCTGGGTCGTCCCAAAATGTCCCGCCTCCCACCGCGGAGTCCCGCGGGCGGGGAATTGTACGCCGAACTAGTCCGAGTCGTCCTCTTCGTCGTCGCCCTCGGTCTTGTCCTCTTTCTCGCGGTCCGTGCCGAGGATGAGTTTCAGGCGCTCCTGGATGATCGGGAGCTTCGGGTCGTCCAGGTCGCAGCTTGTCGGAGTTCGGGTACTTCAGGATGTCGTGCTCGACGTTCTCGATGCGCTCGTCGGTGGCGGGGTGAGACGAGAGAAACTGCGGGCCGCCGCCGCCTCCTCCCTCCTTCGCGAGCGTCTCGAACATGGTCACCATGCCCTCGGGATTCCAGCCCGAGTTGACCATGGTCTCGACGGCGAGGCGAGTCGGCCTCGCGCTCGGCGTCGCGCGTGAACGACGTTCATGAACGCGGTGCCCGCGACCTGAGCTCCGCCATCCCGCCCGCGTTGGCGAGGTACGGGTTGCCGGTGAGGATCGCGACCGCGAGGTAGAAGATCTGCGCGACGAAGCCGGTGCCGCGCTCCTTGTTCACGTTCTTCGCCACGTGGCGCGCGGTCACGTGCGCCCATCTCGTGCGCGAGCACGCCGGCGAGCTCGGCGCCGTTCGTCACCGCCATGAGCAAGCCGCTGTTCACGTACATCGGCGCCGCCGGGAGTCGCGAAGGCGTTGAGCTCGCTCGTCCTCGATCACGAAGAAGCGGAACTCGAACGGCGACGGGCGCGCGCCCTTCACCAGCGACGCGCCGAACTCGCGCACGTAGTTCACGGTGACCGGGTCGCGCACGAAGGTGAGCCTGCTTGCGCAGCTGCGCCTGGACCTGCGCGCCGAGCTGCTTCTCGTCCTCGACGGAGATGGTGCCGCAGGCGCAGAGCGCCGCGGCGCAGCAGGCTCGAGCGCGACCGTTCGGCGTGATGCACTCGCCCCCTCCAGGTCGCGTTGCGGCAGCGTCTTCTCCAGGGTCGCGATCACCGCCCGGATCACCGCGACCACCGCCGTGTCGAACTGGACGTTGTCCACGATCGGCAGTCCGTGGCGTTCGGCCTCGGCGATCAGGTAGCGCTGGATCGCCAGGATCTCGTCGAAGTGTTCGAGGTACCGATCGGCAGATCGGCTGCGCGCCTTCGCGGTTCGCGCGGCGAAACGGCCGCGATAGGCCTCCGGGTCGAGCGTTCCCGTCATGATGAAGGTGACGTGGGCGCGCCCCTGGTAGCGGCCGAGCTCGAGCATGCCCGGGCACCAGGTTCGCGCCCTCGATCAGCATGCTGGTGTTCTCCTCGACCGCCCGCTCGAGCAGCGCGTGCACGCCGACCGCGATCTTCTGCGCCTGCTCGCGAAGCCCACGACCACCGGGTCGCCGACCAGCGACGTTGCGCGCGGCAGCGCCAGGTAGGCGTCGAAGGTCGAGCAGTGGATCTCCGGGCATGAGGTCGGGCGAGAACATGAGACGCATGATCTGGCGGATCGAATCGGTCCCGATCACGCGCGGCAGCTCGAGCCGGCGCGCGACCTCGATCGCGAGCGACGTCTTGCCGGAGCCCGTGGCGCCGCCCAGAGCACCAGGCTCGGCTTGCCGTCGTCGCGGGCGCTGCGCCAGACGCGGTACCAGCGCGCCGGGCCCGGGCCGTCCGTGCGCTCGATCGTGGCGGCCACCAGGTGGCGCAGCTCGGTGCGGTCGATCGCCGCGCGGCCCTGGCGCAGCAGCGAGCGCTCGATCTCGCGCGCCACGTCGTGGGCGTCCTCGGGCTCGAGGCCCGCGCCCATCAGGGACACCGCCAGGATGCCCTTCGAGAACGGGCTCCAGGAGCCGTCCTCCTCGACCACGCGCGGCGGCTCGATCGCGGTGACCGCGCCCAGCGCGTCGAGGTCGTAGCGGTCGTCGAGCAGCTCGTCGACGAGGCTAGAGATGTCCTCCAGGCGGACCTTGCCGCGCGGCGCGATCCGGTCGCGGATCGCCGTGGCCGTTGCGAAGCGCGACGTCGAAGGGAACCCCGCGGCGAACCAGCGACTGCACGAGGATCCCGCGCATGAACGGCCGCGGTCCATCGGGACCGACGACTACGAGCGCTACCTCTTCCAAGGGCTCCCGACGGTATCAAACCGCCAGTTGGCCAGCGAGCAGGCGCAGCGCGACTCCGTGCCGCACGCCGCGCTCCGAGACGCGTTGAAGTGCGTCGCCGCGAGGCGCGCCGAGCGCCACCTCGAGACAGACGAGGCCGGCGACGATCACGTCCGCGCGGCCGGGCTCGAGCCTGGGAAGGCGCTTGCGCGCCTCGATGCCCAACGCGGCGAGCCGCTCGATCCAGTGCGCGAGCCGATCGACGTGGAGCTCGAGCCCTTCGACCCGCGCCGGATCGTAGGGATCGAGCGCGAGCTCGAGCGCCGCGAGCGTGGTCGCGCGTGCCGGCGACCGCGACCACCGCGGCGCCCGCGGGGAGACCGTCCGGGAGCGCGCGGGCGAGCGGCTCGGCGACCCGCGTCCACGCGCGCGCGCAGCGCCGCCAGATCCGCGGCCGGGATCGGATGGCGCGGCAGATGCGCTTCCGTCAACCGCACGCTGCCGAGCGGCAGCGACACGCCCGAGTCGGACCGCCAGCGGGTCGCGCGCCAGGCGACCTCGGTGCTTCCGCCCCCACGTCGATCGCCGCGATCGCGTCCGGCTCGCTCCCCGACACCGAGCCGCGTCGCCTCGAGCGTGAGCTCGGCCTCTTCGTCGCCCGAGAGCAGGCGCGCGCCGTCCACGGTGCCTGCGCCGCACCAGCCGGCGCGAGGAACTCGGCGCCGTCTCGCGCGCGGCGCAGCGCCTCGGTGCCGACCGCGACCAGCCGCTCGGCGCCGTCCGCCCGCGCCTGCGCGCCGCGAACTCGGCGATCGCGGCCTCGCGTGCGCGCGATCGCCTCGGACGCGAGCTCGCCGCGCTCGAACACACCCTGCCCGAGCCGCGTGATCCGGGACACGTCGCGCACCACGCTGACCGTCCGCGTCCATCACCAGGAGCAGGATCGTGTTCGAGCCGAGGTCGAACACGCCGATGCGCCGCGGCTTTTCGTGTCCGGTGTTGGCCATCGCTGTCTCCTGCTGCTACGCTCCGCTTCGTCCACTGGGGGTGGGGAGAACTTGAGGGAGATCCCGCGATCTGCCTCGGCGGAATCGAGACCGTGCCCTGCGTGCAGCGCGCAGCAGCGTAGACGTCTCGCTCTCGCGGCGCTCCTGCTCCTCGCGGACGGTACACGTCGCGAGACTGTCTCGTAGGGGAGGGACAGAGATGCGCTGCATCGCGGTGATGAATCAGAAGGGGGCTGCGGCAAGACCACGACCGTGGTGAGTCTGGCCGGTTGCCTCGCCGCCGAAGGTCACGCGGTACTCGTGGTCGACATGGACCCGCAGGCTCACGCCACGCTGGGTCTGGGCATCGACCCCGAAGAGATCGACGAGAACCTGTACGAGGTGCTCGCCGAGCCCGAAGGCGCGGGCTCCCGGCTCGGCGAAGTGATCGTGGAGGCCGGCGCCCACCTGGACGTCGCGCCCTCCGGCGTGATCCTGTCGGCGCTCGAGCAGAAGCTCACCGCCGAAGCGCGCGCGGCCGCACGGAGCGGCTGGCGTCGGCGCTCGGCAAGCTCGAGAAGCAGTACGACTTCGTGCTGATCGACTGCCCGCCGAACGTCGGCATCCTGACCTTCAACGCGCTGCGCGCCGCGCAGGAAGTGATCATCCCGCTCGAGACCAGCTACTTCGCGATGCACGGCGTCGCGAAGCTGCTCGAGACGATCGCGCTGCTCGAGGACCGGATCGGCCACTCGCTGAAGATCCGCATCCTGCCCGACCCTGTTCGACGGGCGCACCCGCTTCGCCAAGCGCGCGCTCGCCGAGATCCGCGAGACCTACAAGGACCTCGTGTTCGACACGGTGATCCGCTCCAACGTGCGGCTGCGCGAGGCCGCGCAGCGCGGCATTCCGATCGCCGCGCTCGACCGCCGCTCCTACGGCTTCGTCGACTACATGTCGCTGGCGCTCGAAGTCCTCTACGACCGCGAAGAGGAAGAGGCGGCGCCGAAGCCCGCGCCCGAGCTCCCGACCGACGCCGAGATCCAGAGCGCCGGCGAGAAGGGCGTGGTGTTCACCTTCAAGAACCCGAAGGTGCGCGACGTGCAGCTGGCGGGCGACTTCAACAACTGGATCCCCGACCAGGGCGTCGAGACGCGCCAGGGCCCGGGCGGCACCTGGGAGAAGGTCGTGCGGCTCGGCCCGGGCGTCTACCAGTACCGCTACTTCGTCGACGGCGAGTGGACTCCGGACTCCGAGCAACCCGCGCCGGGTCGAAGGGCCGGCAGGCGGGGTAAACTCCGTCCTGATCATCAGCTAGGAGCAGCGCGGCCCGGCTCGACAGCTGAGGGCCGGAGGCGGAGTGGCCCGCAGCAGAAATCTCGGCGACGTCCTCCACTACTTCATCCCCGAGGACGAGCAGACCGCCGCGCGCGAGCGCACGCGCGAGAGCGCTGCCGAGCCGCAGGCGCCGGAGGCCGCGCTGCGCGGCCCGGCGCCCCGCATCTGCGTGCCCGCCTCGCCCGAGCGGCTGCTGTGGTGCGCGCTGGCGCTCGAGCTCGCGGCGCGCTCGCGGCCGGAGCGCGGCCAGCGCGCGTCCTGGCGGCGTTCGCGGCGTCGCCGCTCCTGCCCGAAGTTCCCGGCGTGCGGATCGAGGCGCGCGAGCGCGCGCCCGCCGAGCTCGCCGACCTGCTCGCGGACGTGCCGGCGCGACGAGCCCGCGCTGGCGCTCGAGCGGCCCGAGCGGGATCGCCGCGCTCTTGAACCGCGCGTCGGGTCGACGCGAGTGCTGCTGCCGGTCGACGGCGCGAGCTGGGGCGTGGCGCGCGCGCCTGCGGCTCCTGCGCGAGCTGGCGCCCGGCGCTCGCCTCGAACCCGCGTGCTCACCTGGGTGGTCGGCGCCGACAGCGCGAGCGACGCCGCCGCGCTCGGCGAGCGCCTCGCCTCGGCCGCGCGCCGCCAGCACGGCCTCGACGTCGAGGTCGCCCCCGCCCTGCCCCGCGATCCCGCGCTGTACCGGGCGCTGCTGCGCGGCGAGTCGGTGCACGCGAGCGACGACGGCACCAGCGCCGGCGCGCGCGAGCTGCGCGCGCTGTCGCGCCGGCTCGGCGCGCGCAGGGCCGCGTGAGCGGAAGCGCCTCCGAGACCTCGTTCACCCTGCTCTCGCGCGGCGACCGGGTGCGCGGGCGGCTCTGGAAGCCGGCGCGGCCGCGGACCGCATCCGGTCGTGATCCTGGGCTCGCCCGACGGCGCCGCGCGCAGGCCCGTTCGTCGAGTCGGCGCGCGCGGTCTGGTCCGCGCGCGCGGCGCTGGTCGCGTTCGACCTGCCGCTGTGCGGCGCGCGGAGCAGCGGCAAGATCTCGCCGCAGGCGCTCGAGCGCCTGCGCGCGCGACCTCGAGACCCAGACGCGCGCCGACCTCGACGCGCTGCTCGCGCACCTGGCCGCGCGACCCCGAGCTCGACCTCGCGCGGTGTCGCTCTTCGGTGTCGGCCGGAGCGCGGAGCTCTGCGCGCGGCTCGCCGCCGACCCGCGTCTCGCGCAGGTCCGGCTCGAGCCCGCCGCCCGCGAGCCCGACCCCGGCTGGCTGCGCTAGGCCGAGCGAGGGCCGTCGGACGCCGGCCAGAGCTCGAGCGCGAGCAGAGCGTTCCAGCGGTCACCAGCCAGGGCAGGCACAGGAACGAGACCCCGGGCACGACGAAGAGCAGCGAGCGCAAAGCCCCCGAACGAGAGCATCTCGAACGGATGCCGGACGACCCAGCGCCGCCGCGCCGCGAAGCGCACGCCGCGCCGGTCGAGCGCGAAGCCGGTGTAGACGAGCGGCAGGAACAGCGCGCGCGACCGCGAGGCTCGCCGCGGCCGCGAACGGCTGCAGCCCGGGCACGAGCCCGACCAGCGAGCAGCGCAGCCTGCAGCCCGAGCAGGAACGCGACCCGCTTCCCTTCCTCGAGCACGCTCCGGCCCGCGCGCCGAGCACCGCGGCCAGTCCCGGCGCCTGCGGCGGCGCGGTGCCGCGCGACGAGCCGCTCGACCCGCTCCGACAGCACGTCCAGGAACGGCGCCGCGATCACCCCGCCGATCGCCGTGAACGCGAAGTAGATCGCGACTCCGAACGCGACCAGCAGCACCAGCGCGCACCAGCGCGGCGAGCAGCCAGAGCGGCCCCGCCACGATGTAGCCGTACCAGTGCTCGGGAGTGGCCACGGTGAGCATGCGCTCGAGCGGGCCCGCGACGACGTCGAGGTTCGCGACGAACACCGCGGCCGCGAGGCCGAACGCGACCAGGTTCAGCGCGAACGGCACCAGCACCCACGGCCACAGCGAGCGCTCGCGCCGCAGCATCGTCCACGCGCGCCGCAGGACGCGCAGCGCGGTCACGCGACCGATCAGTGCCAAGCAGCGCGATCGCGGTGGCGCGCGAGCGACGCGTCGTCGGGCGCCTCGAGGTTCAGGCGCAGGAGCGGCTCCGTGTTCGACGGGCGCAGGTTGAACCACCAGTCGGGATAGTCGACGGTGAGACCGTCCAGCTCGTCGGCCGTCGCCGTCGGGATACTCGGCGCGCACCCGCGCGAGCGTCTGCGCCACGTCGGCGACGCGCCGGTTGATCTCGCCGCTCTGGCGGTAGCGCCGGTAGGGCTGCCACAGCTCGGAGAGGGCGCGCGCGCGGCCATGGCCTCGAGCAGGAGCAGCATCGCGGCCGCGCCGTCGTCGCCGATGTAGCCGGCGGGGAAGCGGAAGTAGTAGTGGCCCGGAGAGCTCGCCGCCGAAGCAGGCGCCGCGCTCGCGCATGACCGCCTTCATGAACGCGTGGCCGACCCGGCCGCGCATCCGGCTCGGCGCCGCGCGCGCAGTCGTCTCGGGCACGATCCGGCTCGAGCGCAGGTCGTACAGGAACGGCATGCCGGGCTCTGCGCCGAGCAGCTTGCGCTCGAGGATCACGTCGCAGAAGAGCGCGGTCATCAGGTCGGCAGGCACCGCCTCGCCGCGCTCGTCGACGAACACGGCGCGGTCGCCGTCGCCGTCCCAGGCGATCCCGAGGTCGGCCTTCTCGGCCAGCACGGCCCGCTGCAGGTCGTGCAGGTTCTCGGCCTTGAGCGGGTCGGCCTCGTGGTTCGGGAAGCTGCCGTCCGGCTCGAAGTACAGCGCGCTTCACCTGGAGCGGCAGGCGATCGAGCAGCGGCGAGTTCGCCTCGCCCGCGATGCCGTTGCCCGCGTCGATCACCGCGCGCAGCGGGGCGCGCGCGGGAAACAGCTCGAGCAGGCTGTCGCAATACTGTGTCCCGGTCAGCGTCCGCAGCGCGACCTCTGGCTGCAGGCGCTGGGCTCGTTCTCGAGCGCGAACGCCGTGTCGCGGATCGCGCGCAGCCCCGACTCGATGCCGATCGGAACCGCGTTCGGCCGCACACCTTGAAGCCGTTGTACGCGCCGGGGTTGTGCGAAGCGGTGATCATGGCGCCGCCCGCCGCCCGCGTGGTCGCCGTCGCGAAGTAGAGCATCGGCGTCGCCACGCGGCCGATCTCGATCACGTCGGCGCCTTCGCCGCGCAGGCCCGCGACCAAGCGCTGCGTGCAGCTCCTGCGGCGCTGGCGCGCATGTCCCAGCCGACGACGACGGGCCCGCCCCGAGGTGGCGCGCGAAGTGCGCGTCCGATCGCCAGCGCGCGCGCGCGTCGAGCTCCTGGGGCGCGAGTCCGCGGATGTCGTAGGCCTTGAAGATTCCCGGCTTCATCACCGGCGCAGTGTTCCTGCTTGCCGAGTTGACTTCAACCGGGGTGTCGCCGACCTTCAATCCATGTTCGGACTCGGCGCCGGCGAGCTCCTCATCATCCTGCGTGATCGTGGTCGTGATCTTCGGGGCCAGCCGTCTGCCGCAGCTCGGGCAGGGTCTCGGCGAAGGCATCAAGAACTTCCGCACCGCGCTGAAGGCGCCGCCCGAGATCGACGTCACGCCGAAGGACGACGACCCGAAGAAGCCCGAGCAGTAGCGCGCCGGTCGCGCGCGCGACTCACTCGGGCGCGGGCGCCGCCGGGCACGACTCGTCGGGCGCGGGCGCGACTGCTCGCGCGTCGGCGCCGGCGGCTTCAGCGACTCGCGCAGACGGCGCCGGCGGCTGCGGCGAGGGCCCCGCGCGTCGGCGCCAGCGGTCGGCGAGTGCCGCGGTCGCTGGCGCGGGCGCGGGAGCGCGGACGGCGGCGCGAGGCGCCGGCTCGGGCGAGCGCGGCGCGGGCGCGGCGGGAGGCGGATTCACCGCGGTCGCGGTGCCGCGCTGGCCAGCGCGGCCGAGCTGCGATCGAGACGCGCCGCGCGCGCGGGCGGGTCGGGCAGCAGCGCCGTGAAGCCCGGTGACCTGGCGGCCCGATGCCGGAGAGCTCGCCGGCGTTCGACGCGAGTCGGATCGCCAGGCGCGTCCGGCGCGATCTCGGCGTCGTCGAGCCGCTGCAGCCAGGCGCGGCGCTGGCGTCGCCGACGCGCGCGCCGTCGGTCTCGAGCAAGCTCACCTCGACCTCCGGCGGCGGCGCCGCGCCGTCAGGGAAGAGATTCCCGCGCACGACCAGCACGCGTGACCCGGTGCTGTCGCGCGCGACGAACAGTCTCCACGTCGGCGGCGACCCAGCCCGCCGCCTGCTCGATCGGCGGCGCGCCGCAGGTTCGCCTCGCGCCTGCAAGCTGCAGCCCGCGCACCGCTCCGCCGAGCAGCGCCACTCCGACTCAGCGCCGCGGCGATCCGCACGATCAGCGCCGCCGAGCTTCCCGCCTCGGGGTCGAAGTCCGCCGGCCTGGCGCGCCGCAGCGCTTCTTCGCGGCGGCCTCCGGGACGTCGGGCTCGATCGTGCGCGCTGTCGACCGCTTCGTCGGCGCTCGGCGCTCGCGTCCGAGCTCGTACTCGGAGCGCCAGACCGAACGAGGCGCCTGGCTTCGGAACACGTTGCGCGGCGCGTCCTTGGTCAGCGCCTCCAGCCCGCAGTCGCCGGTGTCGTCGTCGGCGAGCCCGCGTGCCGAACGCGGCGTCGATGTCCTTGAACTTCGCGTCCTTCGCCGAGCATCGGGCTGGGCTAGCAATACGAGAACTGAACCAGCACAT